>Ga0335077_10012321_pt1 | contig 10693 bp, 10 predicted proteins | sample Lox_Sample_31_FD_207151 | JGI IMG/M metagenome (GOLD analysis project Ga0335077, IMG submission 207151) | Soil microbial communities from Loxahatchee National Wildlife Refuge, Florida, United States - Lox_Sample_3.1 | ecosystem: Environmental > Terrestrial > Soil > Wetlands | place: USA...
CGGCAGAAACACGACTACCCCTCGGCCGCGCACCGGCGGTCCTACGCCCGGCGCACCGGCGCCGAGCGGACCTTCGCCACCGCCAAGGACCCCGCCAGCAACAACATCGCCCGCGGCTGGTGCCGGCAGATGAGCCTGACCCCGCTCATGCTCTGGCTCGCCTGCCTGCTAGCCGTCCGCAATCAGCGCATCCTGATCGCCTGGGACGCCCGCCAGGCCGACAACGCACGCCGGGCCGCTGCCGGGCTCCCCCCGAAAACCCGGCGCCGCCGGCGCACGACCATCACAGACCTGGTCGCGGCGCCGCCATTACCCAGCAGCCCGACCACCCCGCCGCAGGAATACCTGCCGTGAACACCCGCCTCACCACAAGAGCAGCATCAGCACGCCCGGACCCCCCCCGGACTCACAAACAGCCACCAGCAGCACACCAAACAGACACGACACCAGCAGCAGCCAACGCCGGGCCACCATGCAAGCCGGAATGTCAGACCCAAACGTGAACATGGGCACTGGTGAAACGTGAACACCACTCCGTGCCGAACCGCGGATTCGAACCGCGAACCTCCTGGGTCTGGGCCAGGCGCCTCTACCAAGTTGGGCTAGAACGGCATGCGAGTGACCGACCGGATTCGAACCGGCGCTGCAACCTTGGCAAGGTCGCGTGCTAACCGCTGACACTACGGTCACGTGGAGCCTCCGGTCCGATTCGAACGGACGACCTTCTCCTTACCGAGGAGACGCTCTAACCGCTAGAGCTACGAAGGCGTGAGCTGGGCGCCCAGGGCTCGAACCTGGAAGCTGCGGGGTCATCTGCCGATTCCCCACCGCCCACTGGAGCCCCCGCCCGGTGCCATCCCGGGCTAGCCGTTCGTACAAGGAACGCCCGGTCGTTGGACCCAGGGGGGCGAAGTACGCTCGGCGGGAGTCGAACCCGCATCAACATGGCCCTCAACCATGCCCGTCTACCAGATTGCGGCACGAGCGCATGGAGCCTCCGGGCGGAGTCGAACCGCCTGCCTGTCCCTTACGAGGGGACCGCTCTGCCAGGTGAGCTACGAAGGCGTGGCTGCCCACCGTGGATTCGAACCACGATTGCCGGATTCAGACTCCGGCGTCCTGCCGGTTGAACGAATGGGCATTGCGTGCGGAAGGCGCGAGTCGAACGCGCAAGCCGCGAGGTTTGAGCTCGCGAGGTATGCCAGATTCCCGTCACTCCCGCATAGTGCACCGAGAGAGGGTCGACGACACACGGTCCTGCGTGCGCCGCCAGGGACTTGAACCCCGAACCTTCGGATTAAGAGTCCGCTGCTCTAGCCATTGAGCTAGCGGCGCCTGTTGCGGCGCTAATTGATTAAGAGTCAGCCGCTCTGCCGCTGAGCTAACGGCGCTCGGAGCCGTACCGAGGAATCGAACCCCGATGATCTGCTTGGAGGGCAGGCGTCGTGACCGTTAGACCAGCACGGCATGAGTGGTTCCCCCCTGAACCGACCAGGGACCTCGCGGGCTTCAACCGCGCGTGATTCCGATTTCACCAAGGAACCGCAAGTGGGGAAGCAGGGACTCGAACCGCGTCTGCCTGCTCCCAGCGCAGACGCGCCCACCCTTACACCACATCCCGGTCGGGCTGGACGGCCTCGAACCGCCGGCCTCATGCTCCCCGAGCATGCGCGCTGCCTGCCGCGCCACAACCCGTCACGTCGGGACCCCCGGAGTCGAACCGGGTTTCTCCTGAATCCGAATCAGGCAGATTACCGTCTTCCTCGATCCCGATAGCACACGTGGAGACGCCGGGAATCGAACCCGGTCGGCGATGCTTGCAAGGCATGCCCGCTACCTCAGCTTCTCGCCCCCATAGCCGCCGCAGCGATGCCACGGCGGTAAGCGGCAGGCGTCACCTGCCGTTATGGTGCTCACGCTATGGACATGTCAACTAGCAAGCACGTTCACCCTCAGGTGGTGCTTCGTAGGGACGGCAGGAGTTGAACCCGCATTCGCCCGGTTTTGGAGACCGGGTGCCTATCCGCTGGCTCATCCCTATGAAAAATGAAACCGCCCCGGGGCTTCCCCGGGGCGGTTGCACGCATATGGCCTTGTGGCCTTATGTGACAACCATCCCGGTACGCAGGGCAGCTTTGAGCTGCGACAACCGGTTAATGTACCCGCATCGCTCCGCAGCGGCCCAGAACATCATGCTTCTATAGTAGGAGTAACGCACAGGTAGGGCAACGATATTTTCACGCTGCCTGTTCCCAGGCTGATAATTGGCTTGGCCAGCGGCCTGTGGCACGCTACAGTCGTGGTCGGCGGGCCGAAGTGAATCGGTTACCACCTGTGGAGTGAGAGGTTACAGGTTCGAGTCCTGTGCGCCCTGCGGGGCGGTAGCTCAACCGGCAGAGCGCTGCATCCGGTTCACACCCCACGCCCGGGCCCAAGCGGGAACGAGGCACCGTGAAAGACGCGCTCACCGCGATCTGGACGCGCCGCTCGCCCCAGTCTGCGAAGGCCGACGACCGCCAGGTTCCCAACAGCGCCGGCGGTTTCACGTTCACGCCCGGCAGGACCGGGCGCCTGCACCGCTTCTTGACACTCGGAACCGACGGGGGTACCGCCGGGTTCACCTCGGCCGAGCGCGGGGGCGCGGCTGATATCTCTCCGCTGGACATCAGCCCGCGCCAGCGCCTAGACGACGCGATCGGCAAGGTGTCGAACCTGCCGTTCGGCAGGACGGACTGCGCGCTGCCGCTGGTCTGGGCGCTGCGCCAGAATATGGAGATTGACCACTTCTGCGTCTACACCGGCAACGAGACCTGGGCCGGGACCATCCACCCGCACCAGGCGCTAGCCAAATACCGGCAGAGGACCGGCATCCCCGCACGGCTGTCGGTGGTGGGGATGACCGCGACCGACTTCACCATCGCCGACCCCGAAGACCCCGGCTCGCTCGACGTGGCCGGGTTCGACTCCGCCGTCCCGTCGCTGCTGAGCGGCTTCGCCCTCGGCGACATCTAGCCGATGGACATCCGCGCGCAGCGTGACCGGCTGGTCCGCCAGCTGCGCGCGGATGATCCCTCGACGTGGACCTACCCGGCGCTACCCGCCGCGGCGGGTGCAGCAGCCAAGTACGCGGCAACGTGCAGCGCGTTCTCGAGGCGGATGCCGGGCGGTTTCTCCATCCTGGCCCTCACGTTCTGGCACATCCCGCCGTCTGCGTGGGGAGCCGCTCCGAACGGGGCGGACGACGCAGCGCGAAAGGACAGTCCATTGTCGGCAGAGGAGAACAAGGCCATCGTCGGACGCTGGTTCACCGAGTTCTGGGGACCGGACTTCAACCCGGCCGTCATCGACGAGCTCGCCGCCCCGAACATTCGGTTCGAGTACTCGCTACACGCGCCGCTGCGCGGCCGTGACGCTGTGCGCGACTTTGCGGCCAAGTTCCGCGCCGCATTCCCGGACCTCGCGTTCGGTGGCACCGCGGACCTGATCGCTGAGGGTGATTACGTCGTCGGCCAGTGGATCGGCGGCGGAACGCACACCGGTGACCCGATGACCGACCTGCCGCTCGGCGGCGTGGCGAAGCCGAACACCGGCAAGACGATGCGGTTCACCGGCATCACAATCCTTAAGGTCGAGAACGGGATGATCACCGAGGAGGTCGGCCTCGACGACGGCGTGTCGGTGCTGCGTCAGCTCGGGCTGATCGCCGAGAGCTGACAGGCGTCTCGCCCATTAGGGAGCCGGCCGCGCTCAGCCTGCTGGGTAAGCGGGCCATGGCGGACTCGAGGTCCGCCGTGGCCCGCTCGTTGCGTCGGCAGGTGATTGGCGGCAGCCGGGCATGACGCGGCCGATATTGGTGCCGTCGCCGAGAGAATTCGCCGGTGACCAGCTCACGGAACGGCCGGTCGCGACGTCTACTTGGTGTGATGCACAAACGATCGTTCGAGACGGTGGTCACCGATCACGGCGCTACGGTGCTGCGGGTATGTCTCGCCGTGCTCGGCCCGACCGAGGCCGACGACGCGTGGTCGGAAACGTTCTTGTCCGCGATGAAGGCGTATCCCGAGTTGCCAGCCGACGCGAACGTGGAGGCGTGGCTGGTGACGATCGCCCACCGCAAAGCGATCGATGTGGTGCGAACCGCCGCCCGTCGGGCGTTGCCTGCCAGTGAGGTACCGGATACCGCGCCAGCGCCGGGCGCTGATTTCCGCGATCTGGACCTCGTCGCGGCGATGAGGCAGCTTCCGCCGAAGCAGAGGCAGGCCGTCGCCTATCACTACCTGGCCGGGCTGCCGTACACCGAGGTTGCTGGCATCGTCGGGGGCACCGCAGATGCGGTGCGCCGCGCCGCTGCCGATGGCATAGCCACGCTGCGACGCACCTATCCCACCGTCGCGGATCAGGACGCTTTCGCGGACGGCGCCGCCCGCAGCCGTGCATCCCGCAAGCGCAGGCCCAGCGGCGCACCATCCAGCACGACAGGAGTATCTCGATGACTACCAGCGACGAAGCATCAGATCTGGCCCGCACCCTGCAACGGAGCCTGCCGACCGGGGATGAGCACCTCGCGGCATTGCGTGCCCGCCTGGCCGCAGCTGCCGACGCCGAGGGCGTTCTTGACGTCGCCTACCGCACCGTAGATACACCCGTGGGGTCGTTGCTGCTCGCGGCTACTGAACGCGGGCTCGTCCGTATCGCCTACGCCAGCGAGAACCACGACGCGGTGCTGCAGATGCTCGCCAATCGGATCAGCCCCCGACTCCTGCACGCCCCAGCCCGCCTCGATACGGTCGCGACAGAGCTCGAGGAGTACTTCGCCGGCGACCGGCGCGCCTTCGACTTCCCGCTGGACTGGCAACTGTCATCCGGCTTCCGGAACACGGTGTTGCACCACCTGGCCGTCGATGTTGGCTACGGGCAGACCGCGAGCTACAGCACGGTCGCCCGGCTCGCGGGCAGTCCCAAGGCGGTTCGTGCCGTCGGCACCGCCTGCGCCACCAACCCGCTGCCGGTCGTCGTCCCCTGTCACCGCGTCGTGCGGTCGGACGGTTCGATTGGCGGTTACCTCGGCGGCATCGACGCTAAGCGCGCCCTGCTCACCCTGGAGGCAGCGGCATGACCCGCAAGAAGAAGGACACTGGCTGGGCAGTCTGCGTCAACGCCGTCGACTGGGACAGGCGTGCGCTGTTGGCCATCGATGCCGCGGCGTGACCCGCGCCGTACCCGTGCTGCCAGGCAACGCGAAGTACGTGCTGCTCGGCGCCGACTGCCGTCCGTACCTGAGCACAATGCCCGGGCAGCTGGGTGGTCACCGGCGCGGCAAGCTCTACGGGCGGCTCGACTGTCCGGCCGCGCTCCGCGCGATCGCCGCTGGCGGCTACGTCAGGCACCGGGTGTTCTTCGCCGACGAGGCGACCGCTGTGACCGCCGGGTACCGGCCGTGCGCAGCCTGCCTGCCCGACGCCTACCGGAAGTGGAAGAACGCATACGTGCGCACTCGGTGATCCCGGCCGGGCGCAATCCGCTGTGCATCGTCGTCCCGTGCCATCGAGTCATCGGGGCGAGCGGCGACCTGACCGGATATGCCGGCGGTCTCGCGGACACGCCCGGCGACCAGCGTTTTCGACTCACCGGACGACCCGTCGTCGCGATCGGATGAGCGGTGACCGATGGGCTATAGGGATTGAGGGCCGCGCACGCTGGTCCTCCAGTGCGGCAAACCGGACGGACCCCACTGCGCCACGACGCCCGTCGCCGGTCCCGCACCGACGCGGTCGAGACACTGTGGTCGATACAGTGCTCGCTACTCCGGTCGGCGGAAGGGGGTCTCGTCTTCAGTGATGGTGTGTGTCTCGCTGGCCAGGATTGCTGCCTCGGCGCGGGCGGCGGCGAGCGCGCGTTCGGCAGCCTGTCGCGCAGGATCGACGCGCACGCCTGGATCCGGTGCGGGGAGTATGCGTAGAATGCCCGTTCGTCCGGGGGCACGTCAGGTCCCCACTCGGCCAGAAGTAGCTCCACTGCTCCCTCGGCCTCGTCGCGGACGTCCGCGGGTTGGCCGGCATGCTCGGTGTGCCAGTCGAGGAAGTCCTCGATGGCGCAGTCGCGGGAGCCCGCGAGGAGGCTGGACGGCTTCTTGGGCAGGAGAGCGTTCAGGGAGGCGGTCAGGGCACCGGCGCGGCGGGACAGTCTCGGGACCTCGCGGAGGAACCCTGCTGGCTCGTCGCCGAACACGGACGCGCCTTGGAGGGAACCGGCTGAGGGTTACCGCTCAGCCCCTTGCCCTGCCTGCGCTTCGCGGGCTTGCCCGACTTGCGCTTCTTGGAAGCCACGGCCGACCGCGTAGCGGCTCAGCACCGGACGGTACCTCCGGCAGCTACAAGTCCGTCCCCCCGGAGATCACTCCCGTCGCCGCCCTGACCGTCGCGGCTGGTCACGCCGGACACACTGCTGCGATGGCATGGCCTGGAAGGGACATGAAGTGGGGTGGCGGCTGCGGCTTCGTGCTGACTGCAGGCGCCAGGGCCACCCGTATCACAGCAGTGGGCCTGCGGCGTCTGAGGCACACGGCAGGCCTACCAGGGCTTCAAGCTCGCGCCTTTCCTGCGGCGGTCGGCGGGCGAATGCTGCTGACCATCAACACCGGGGTCTTAGCTGACGGTCCCTGGGTGGGTGAGGTCGGCGAGGGTGAGGGCTAGGTGCAGTTTGAGGCGGTCTTCGCCCGAGCGCAGGTCCAGTGATGTCAGCTCGGTCACCTGGGCCAGGCGCCAGTACAGGGTGGTCCGGTGAATGTGCAGCTGCGCGGCGGCCTGCTGGGCCTGCGCCCCGCATTCGAGGTAGCAGCGTATCGTCTGCCGGTATGTTCCGGCCCGCTCGTCCAGTAGTGCTCCGATGCCGGGACAGATCCGCTCGGGGGCTGACGGGTCGTGGTAAAGATGCTGGAAGGCCGCATAGACACCCAGGCTCGCCCAGTCGGCGGCCCGGCTGAACTGCGGAACGCGCGCCGCCACGCAGGCCGCGTACCGGGCATCGCTCAGGCTGGCATGCACCTCGGTCAGCGCCCCGCTGCCGGTGCAGGTGCCCACGGCCAGCTGCGGTCCGGGCAGCGTGCGGGTCGCCCGGCGCACCTCGGCCAGCGCGCCGGCGGTGGTGATCGCGACCAGCTCGCTCTCGCCGGGGCTGGCCAGCACCATGGAGCCCGGCGCCGTCCGGACGCGCAGGTTCGCCGCCGCCCGGTGCAGTGTCCCCGCCGCCCGGCCAGGGTATGGTGCGGGCTCCGGGTGACCGGCTGCGGGGCGGATCACGGCCAGCGCGTAGGGCGGCGCGCCGGTCAGCGCGGCCTGCCCGGTCAGCGTGTCGGCGGCCTGCTGGCGGACCTGCTCCTGCGCGTTCAGCAGCGCGTCGGCCAGGTCGCTCAGCACCGCGAACTGGCCGGCGGCCCGGATCGCCCGCTGCGCCAGCAGGTCAGCTGCCTTCGCCGCGGCGGCTCGGGCCAGCCGGGTCTGTTCCGCGGTGAGCGCGGGCTCGTCGATGAGCCACAGAAACCCGAGGAACTGGTCATCGGCGACCAGCGGCAGGCAGAGGCGGGGCAGGGTGGCCCGCTGCGGATCGCCAGGGATAGACACCGGCTCGCGGGCGGAGAACACGCCGTGCTGGGTCAGCTTGCGGCGCAGCCGGGCGCTGGTCCGGCGCTGCAGCACCGCTTCCACCCGGCTGCGGTCCAGCTTGCCGGTCTGCGGGCTGATGGCCAGCGGGCGCAATGCGACGTCGTCGATGATCACTGACCGCCGCAGGTCCCTGGCTAGCTGCTCGGCGATGTCCTGCGGCTGCTCTTCGAACACATCGTGGTCATTCCCGGCGGCTTTGCGGGCGATGCGGGGCATTCCGACATCTGTCGAAGCCGGGCCGGTCAAGACGGGTCATCTGTCGTAGTCGGGCCGCGTACTGCCTGTGGCAGCGTGGAGAACGGCGCTGATCGCCAGGAGGGAGGCCGCTGGTGCCTGTTGACGCGCAGGCCGTGCTCGTGCCGACGCTGGAGGGCAGGAGCTACACCGATCCGGCCGTCTTCGCGGCCGAGTGTGAGCGGATCTTCGAGCGGCAGTGGTATTACGCGGGCCGGGCCGACGAGATTCCGGCGCCGGGCCGGTTCATCCGGCGCCGGGCCGGCCGCGAAACCGTGCTGCTGGTCCGCGGCAAGGACCAGGTGATCCGGGGTTTCCTCAACGTGTGCCGGCACCGCGGCGCGCAGCTGTGCCTCACCGACGCCGGGAAGATGGGCAACGCGATCCACTGCCCCTATCACAACTGGATCTACGGCCTGGACGGTGCGCTGATCACCGCGCCCAACTGGCGGGCCATGGCCGATATCGACAAGGGGGACTACGGCCTGCACCCGGTGCGCGCCCAGGTCTGGGAGGGCCTGATCTGGGTCTGCGTGGACGGCGACCCCGGTCCGCTGGAGGACCACGTGGGCCCGCAGATCGAATCCCGGCTGGGCGGATACGCCACCCTGGAGCGGTACCGGATCGGCGAACTGGCGGTCGGCGGCCGGACCGAGTACGACGTGGCGGCGAACTGGAAGCTGATCTACGAGAACTTCCAGGAGTGCTACCACTGTGCGCACATCCACCCCGAGCTGGTCCAGGCAATCCCGCAGTTCCGGTCCCCGGACATCGGAACCGGCGGATACGACACCAGCGGATACCCGATCGCTCCCGGCCGGGCATCGTTCTCGCTGACCGGGCAGACCGTGCTGCCGCGGCTGCCCGGCCTGCTGCCCGCCGATGACGGACTGTTCTACGGCATGGTGCTGCGGCCGAACTGCTTCCTGTCGCTGATCAGCGACCACGTGATCGTGCACAGGTTCGAGCCGGTCGCCGCCGACCGGACCCGGGCGGTATGCGAGTGGCTGTTCCCGCCGGCCACCCTGGCCGAAGGCCGGTACGACATCAGCGACGCGGTCGCCCTGTTCGCGAAAGTCAACGAGCAGGACTTCGCGGCCGCGCAGTGGTGCCAGCCGAACATGAGCTCGCGTGCCTACCGCGGCGGCGGCGTGCTGGTGCCCAGCGAGGCCGAGGTGATCTCGCAGTATTACGCCTGGTACCGCGCCCTGATGGGGGAGCACGAATGACCCGGCAGTACCGGGCGATCGTGATCGGCTGCGGAGCCGTCGGCGCCGCGACCGCCTACTGGCTGAGCCGTCGGCTCGGCGACGGCGTGCTGGCACTCGAGCAGTACCAGCACGGGCACTCACTCGGCGCGTCAGAAGACCATTCCCGGGTGATCCGGCACGCCTACAGCCGATCCGAGTACACGGCGCTCACCCCGGCCGCCTACCAGAGCTGGAACGTCGCCGAGCGGGGTACCGGGCTGCAGCTCGTGCATCGCACCGGCGGTCTGGTCCTCGCCGAGGACGGCAGGGCCGGGGCAGTGGACCTGGCCGCGGCCGCCGCCGCGATGGACGCCGCGAACCTGCCGTTCGAGCAGCTCACCGGTCCCGATGTGATGCGGCGCTGGCCGCAGTGGCGGCTCGGCCGGGGGCATATCGCGCTGTATGATCCCGAAGCAGGCATCCTCGACATCCGCCGGGCCACCGCCGCGCACATTGCGCTGGCCCGCGACCGCGGCGCGACTATCCTCGCCGGCACCGAAGTCACCGCGATCGCCGAGTCGCCCGGCGGCGTGACGGTCACGGCGGCCGGGCAAGAGTACTCCGCCGGGCGGCTGGTGCTGGCCGCCGGCGCCTGGAATCCGCTCCTGCTAGCCATGCTGGGCGCCGACCTGCCGATCACGCTCACCGAAGAGCAGGTCACCTACTTCGCCACGCCGAAGGTTGCCGACTTCACCCCGGATCGGTTCGGCGTCTACGGCTACCTCGCCGACGACGGCCTCTACTACGGCTTCCCGGTCTGCGGCGAGGTCGCCACCAAGATCGGCATCGACGGCGCCGGGCCGGTGGTCACTCCGGAGAGCCGCACCTTCGCCCGCGACGAGACGCGCGTGCGCCGGGTGCTGGCCTTCCTGGAACGCCACCTGCCCCAAGCCGTAGGGCCCGAGCTCTACACCCGGACCTGCTGCTACGACCTCCCGCCCGACCGCGACTTCATCGCCGACTACCTGCCCGGATCGCAGCGCGTCCTGGTCTGCGCGGGCGCCGGACACGCGGGCAAGTTCGCCGCGCTACTCGGCCAGATCATCGCCGAGCTCACACTCGATGGCTCCAGCCGGTTCCCGGTCAGCGCCTTCAGTGCCACCCGCCCGGCGCTCAGCCGGCCGACATAAGCTCCTGCCCGCGTCAGCTCGATGTGAACCGCGGCTAGCCCGAAGTTCCGGGGAACTGCGGTAGGGTCGGCGGGCCTCGTCGTGGTGGCATGTGGCCTTGGCCTGGGGGCTTGGGACCAGTAATACCGGCTTCCCGTCGGCTCAGACATGAGCATCCGAAGCGGCCCTAACGGGGCCATGCCGTCAGCATGCCGACGGCAATTGCTCACCTCCACCACGCGGCGCATCCGCAAGCCAGTGTCACCTAGCTCCGGCATGCAGCTCACCGTCTCCACCACCGCTCACGGCCACCAGATCGCAAAGCGAGCGGTTATACGCACCGCTCATTCCGCCCGGACGCTGTCCGCTTACCTGCATCGCCGCGGTGGCGCAAGTGGTTCGGCGGTGGCCGCATTTACGGTTTGCGGACGTGCTTCAC
>Ga0335077_10012322_pt1 | contig 10693 bp, 9 predicted proteins | sample Lox_Sample_31_FD_207151 | JGI IMG/M metagenome (GOLD analysis project Ga0335077, IMG submission 207151) | Soil microbial communities from Loxahatchee National Wildlife Refuge, Florida, United States - Lox_Sample_3.1 | ecosystem: Environmental > Terrestrial > Soil > Wetlands | place: USA: Florida...
CGTCGCGGTGTCACCCGACGACCTCTCGGATCTGCTCTTCACCTCGGGCACCACCGGGAACCCGAAGGGCGTGATGACGGCGCACGGACAGAACCTGCGCGCCTTCGCGAGCTGGGGCGAGGTCGTCGGCCTGCGCGAGGGCGACCGCTACCTGGTGGTGAACCCGTTCTTCCACGCCTTCGGCTACAAGGCCGGCTGGCTGGTGTCGCTGTTGCGCGGCGTCACCGTGCTGCCCCACGCGGTCTTCGACGTGCCCGCGGTGCTCGAGCGCGTGGCGCGCGAGCGCATCTCGATGCTGCCGGGACCGCCGACGCTCTACCAGTCGATCCTGGCCCATCCGGACCGGGCTCGCTTCGACCTCGGCTCGCTGCGCCTCGCCGTGACCGGAGCGGCGGCGATTCCCGTCGAGCTCGTGCGCAGGATGCGCGACGAGCTGGGCTTCGAGACGGTGATCACCGGCTACGGGCTCACCGAGTGCTGCGGAATCGTCAGCATGTGTCGCTACGACGACGACCCGGAGACGATCGCCACCACGTCGGGACGCGCGATCCCCGACGTCGAGGTGCGCTGCGTCGACCGCGACGGCAAGGAGGTGGCGCGCGGTCAGCCCGGGGAGGTCGTGGTGCGCGGCTACGTGGTGATGCGGGGCTACTATGAGGACGCCGCGGAGACGGCGCGCACCCTCGACGCCGACGGCTGGCTGCACACCGGCGACGTCGCCGTGATGGACGAGCGCGGCTACCTGCGCATCACCGACCGCATCAAGGACATGTTCATCGTCGGCGGCTTCAACTGCTACCCCGCAGAGATCGAGAAGCTCATGTACGACAGCGGTCGCTTCGCGGGGGTCGCGGTGATCGGAGTCCCCGACGAGCGGCTCGGGGAGGTGGGCATGGCCTTCGTGGTGCCCGCGCCGGGAACCCGCCCGACCCCGGAGAGCGTCATCGACTGGTGCCGGGAGAACCTGTCCAACTACAAGGTCCCGCGCCGCATCGAGATCGTCGATCAGCTCCCCACCAATGCCTCGGGGAAGGTGATGAAATTCGAGCTCCGCGAGCGCGCCGCCCGCCCGCGGGAAGCGAAGTCGTGACCGACCTCGCCCCCGCCTCACGGCAGGCCTTCCACGAGCTGCTCGACCTGCTGCGCGAGGTCGGCGACCAGCACTTCACGCCCCAGCGCGGCGTCATCGAGGAGGTCACGGCCGCGGAGGCGTTCCGCTTCGCGCTGCACCTGCTCTCGGCGGGCTGCGAGCACCACCTCGACGGAGACCCCGACCGGCCGATGTTCACCCGCGTCGTATCGCCGCAGCGCAAGCTGCTCGGCGACAACCCCGACTCGATCTACTACTGGACGCGCGTGCGCGGCAGCGGCTCGTACCGGATCCGGGGGGAGATCGGCGACGCGGTCTACACCTCGTTCACCGTGCACGGCCGCGACCCGAGCGGCGGCAGCATGGAGCGGGTCATCGCGGACGTCAGCGATCGCGACCTCGCGATCGGCGCGGACGGACGCTACGAGATCCTCCTCTCGCCGCAGCGGCGCGAGGGGAACTGGCTGCGCCTCGAGCCCGACGCGACCTCGGTCATCACCCGCCACTACTTCGAGCGCTCGAGCAGCGTGGCCGCCGATCCCGGCGTATCGATTGCGCTGCGCATCGATCCGCTGGATGCGCCCGCAGCGCCCGAGCCGTTCAGCGATGCGGCGATGGCGAGCCGGCTGGGCGCGGTGACCGCCTTCGTGCGCGCCAACACGCTCGGCATGCCGGCGCCGTCGCAGGCGCCGGCCTACCCGTTCGTGTCGCGGATCCCGAACGTGCTGCCTCGACCGTCGAGCTTCCGCGCCTCGGGCACCGCGACGCTCGGTGCGGTCGACATCCACTACGCGATGGCGCCGTATCTGCTCCAGCCCGACGAGGCGCTCGTGATGGAGGGGCGGCTCCCGCCCTGCCGCTTCGCGAACGTGATGCTGTGGAACATGCACATGCAGACGCTCGAGTACCGCTTCCACCAGACCTCGCTGAACCGCCGCCAGATGTCGCTCGGGCCCGACGGCTCGTTCCGCGTCGTGATCGCGCACCGCGATCCGCGGGTCCGCGACTGGCTCGACACCGAAGGCCATCGGCTCGGTACGGTCTTCTGGCGCATCCTGCTGCCCGAATCGCAGCCAGACGAGATCCGCTGCCGCGTCGTCAAGCTCGACGAGCTGGCGGCCGGCCCGTGACCTCGCGCCGCCGCCGCATCCCGGGGAGCCGCACACGCGGCGCGTGATCGTCGTCGGCGCCGGGCCCGCCGGCGCGGCGCTCGCCTACCTGCTGGCGCGGCGTGGTGTCGAGGTCGCGCTGCTCGAACGCCATACCGACTTCGCCCGCGAGTTCCGCGGCGAGGTGCTGCTGCCCGGCGGGCTCGACGCCATCGAGCAGATGGGGCTCTGGGACGACTTCGAGCGCATCGACCACGTGAAGCTCCAGGCGCTCGAGGTCTACGTGAACCGCAAGCTCCGCCTGCGCACCAGCTTCGTGCCGGACAGCTTCGGGCGCTTCGCGCCGCGCTGGGTGTCGCAGCCGGCGCTGCTCGAGATGCTGGTCGAGAAGGCCGCGGCGTTCCCGGGCTTCCGGCTGGAGCGCGGCGCCACGGTCCGCGCGCTCGTCCACGAAGGCGGCCGCTGCGTCGGCGTGCGCGCGCTCGCGGCAGACGGCGAGCGCGAGCTGCGCGCGGATCTGGTGGTCGGCTGCGACGGACGCAGCTCGATGGTGCGGCGCCGCGCCGGGCTCCCCGAGTCGCAGGATCCCGTCCCGGTGGACGTGGTGTGGTGCAAGGTGCCCCTGCCGGAGTACGCGGCTCGCGACAAGCCGTTCCGCGGCTACCTGGGCGGCGGGCACCTGCTGCTCGCCGCACCGGTGTACGGCGGGCTGCTCCAGATCGCCTGGCTGATCCGCAAGGGCGCCTTCGGCGAGCTGCGCGAGCGCGGCATGCCGGCCTGTCTCGAGGAGATGGCGAAGCACGTGTCAGAAGACCTCGGCGATCACCTGCGCCGCCACGCGCACGACGCCGTGCATCCCTTCCTGCTCTCGACGGTGTCGGACCGCGCGCTCGAGTGGACACGGCCGGGGCTGCTCGTGATCGGCGACGCGGCGCACACCATGTCGCCGGTCGGCGCGCAGGGCCTCAACGTCGCGCTGCGCGATGCGCTGGTCGCCGCCAACCGACTCGTCCCGGTGTTGCTCGAGGGAGGCGATCCGGCCGCGCTCGACGCCGCCGCGCGTGCGGTTCAGGGCGAGCGGACGCCCGAGGTGTCCGCCATCCAGCAGATCCAGGCGCTGCCGCCCCGCGTGCTGCTCCGCGACACCTGGTGGACGCGGCTGCTCCTCGGCGTGGCCCCGGTGCTTCTCGGCTCCGAGTTCGCGCGCGGCCGCCGGGCGCTGCTGCTGCGCCGCTTCCTGTACGGCGTCACCGAGGTGCGGCTCGCGGTGTGAGCTTCAGCGCGCCTCGCTGCCCGAGTTGCGGATCCCGCCGAGCGCCATCTCGACCAGGGGATCGACGAGCTTCGGGTGGATCCGGCGGCCCGTGAAGAACAGGCGCACCGAGATCGGGCCCACGATCAGGTCGGCGGCCAGGTCGAGGTCGAGGTCGGCGGGCAGCTCGCCGCGCTTCTGGGCGCGCTCGAGCGCGGAGACCAGCGGCCGGCGGCGCTGGCGCAGCACGGGGTCGAGGAGCTCGGTCAGCTCGGGGTTGTGGCTGCGCTCGCCCACCAGGCTCGGGAACACTCCCGAGAGCGGCGTCTGGTTGAAGAGCTGCAGGTAGCTGCGCAGCATGATCTTGAGATCGCCGACCAGGTCTCCCGTGTCGGCCTCCTCGAGCGCCGGCAGCTGGCCGAAGGCCTCGACGACGAGCGGGAGCTTCGAAGGCCAGCGCCGGTAGATGGTCGCCTTGCCGACGTGGGCGCGCGCGGCGACGCCTTCCACCGTGAGCGCGGAGAAGCCGACCTCGGCGAGCAGCTCGAGGGTGGCGTCGAGGATGCCCTGATGCGCCTCCTCGCTGCGCGGACGCCCGGCGCCCGAGCCTGGCTTTCGCTTGGCTGCCGACGGATTTCCCACCGACGGATTCCCTTGGGTCGCTCCGCGCATTACGATACTATACGTCTCGTTCTCAATCATCGCCCCGGGGCCGGTACCCTGCCTTCGAGTCAGGGCGCAGAGCGCGTCGCCCTCCGTTCATGACGCCTGGTCCTCCGGTTCATCAGACGGGAGCGCAGCGATGGCCGAAGCCGCTTCGAAGCCGTGGGACCTCGAGGTCGACCTGGTGTCCGTCGGCTCCGGCCTCGGCGCGATCTCCGCGGCCATCGCGGCGCACGACCGCGGGCTGCGCGTCGCCGTGCTCGAGAAGGCGCCGCGCCTCGGCGGCGTCTCGGGCTTCGGCGGCGGTGAGGTCTTCGTCCCCAACAATCGGCCCATGCGCGAGCTCGGCATCGAGGACTCGGACGAAGCCGGCCGCCGCTACTTCGAGTTCCTCTCGGCCGGCTTCGCGGACGCGCGGCTCCAGGCGACGCTGCTCGCCAACATGAAGCCCGCCATCGAGTACATGGGCAAGGAGGCCGGAGTCCGCTGGATCGCCGTCGAGGGCCTGCCCGACTACTACTACCCCGACGCACCCGGCTCGCACGCGGGCGGTCGCTACCTCTCGGTCGACCTGTTCGACGGCAAGACGCTCGGCGAGTGGCAGGCGCGCACCTATCCGATGACGCCGCACGTGCCGCCCGGCGCCCTCCACCGCGAGATGTACGCGTGGGGGGGCCTGGCCTGCGTCACGACCTGGGACTACGAGCTGATCGGCAAGCGCCTCGCCGACGACCAGCGCAGCTTCGGCCCCGGCCTGATGGGCTGGTTCGTGAAGGCCGCGATGGTGGATCGCGCGATCCCGGCGTTCGTCGACACGCCGGTGCGCGCGCTGGTGGGCGAAGCGGGCGGCGTGGTCGGGGTGGTCGCCGAGCGCGAGGGGCGCGCGTTCCGCGTGCGCGCGCGGCGCGGCGTCGTGCTCGGCGTCGGCGGCTACGACCACAACCGCGAGCTCGCGTGCCAGTTCGAGGCGATGCCCGACTGGAACTCCGCGTGCCCGCCCTACCTGCACGGCGACCATCTGGTGATGGCCGGGGAGCTGGGTGCGGCGCTCGCCGCGGTGCCGCCCACCGACCTCGCGATGTTCTACGGCTATCAGATCCCGGGCGAGGAGAGCGATGGGCAGCCGATGTTCCGCTCCTCGTGGGAGTGCGGTTGCCCGCACGCGCTGTGGGTCAACCGGGCGGGCGAGCGCTTCTGCGACGAGTCGTTCTACAAGGACTACCAGCCGCGCCTGCGGCTCTGGGACGGACAGCGGCAGGCGATGCCGAACCTGCCTCCGTTCCTGATCTTCGACCAGGGCTACCGCGACCGCTATCCGCTCGGCTCCTTCATGCCGGGCCAACCGCTGCCGCCCGAGCTGGCCGTGCAGGCCGACACGCCGCGCGCGCTGGCGCAGCAGCTCGGCATCGACGCCGACGGGCTCGAGCGCACGCTGGCGCGCTTCAACGAGTTCGCGCGCAAGGGCGAGGACCCCGATTTCCACAAGGGCTCGCGCCCGTGGTCGGTGCGGCTCACCGGGGACCCAAGCTACAAGAATCCGTGTCTCGGCCCCGTCGAGAAGCCGCCCTTCTACGGCGTACGACTCGTTCCGGTGTCGGTCGGGATCAACTCGCACGGTCTCAGGACCAACGAATCGGCGCAGGTGATGCACGTGCGCGGCCGGCCGATCGGCGGCCTGTACGCGGTGGGAAACTCCGCCGCGCTGCTCGACATGGGCGGCGGCTACCAGAGCGGCACGTCGAACATGCGCGCGATCACCTGGGGCTGGGTCGCGGGGCGGCACGCCGCCGGGGCCGCCTGAGGGCGCGGCGGTGGCCGAGGCCGAGTACTCGACGACGACGCGGATCCCGGCCGAAGCGATCTGGCGCTTCGTCGAGGACATGGACAACTGGGCGCGATTCGTGACGGGCTACCAGCGCCACGAGAAGCAGAGCGACACCGATTCGACCTGGACCCTGAAGGGCGATCTCGGCGTGCTGGCGCGCACGCTCATCTTCCAGGTGCACATCACCGAGTGGGACGGTCCGAGCCGGGTGGCCTTCCAGCTCTTCGGCGTGAACGAGCCCATGACGGGCGAGGGCGTCTTCACCATCGAGTCGGCTCCGCAGCCGGACGCGCGTCCCGCCGCGCCGCCGCCCCGCCGCGGTCCGCTCGCCTGGCTCGAGGCGTTCTGGCGCTGGCTGCTGCGGCGCGCGGGCGGCCCGATCGAGCGCGCGCCCGCCGCCGCGCAGGGCGCTGCGGCCGCCCGCCTCGGCCTCCGGCTGCGCCTCGACCCGGGCGGCCCGATGGCGCCGATGGTGAACACGCTGATCAAGCCGCTCATGCTTCCCGCGGCCGAGGACCTCGCCAACCGGATCCTCGCGCATCTCGAGGGCAGCGAAGGAGCCACCCCATGATCGACTACGACCCGTTCTCCGAAGAGGTGATGCGCGATCCCCACCCGATCTACGCGCGCCTGCGCGAGGAGGCGCCCTGCTATCACGTCCAGAAATGGGACGCCTTCGCGCTCTCGCGCTTCGAGGACATCTGGCAGGCGTCGATGGACGCCGACAACTACACGACGACGCTCGGCACCACCTCGTCGCAACTGCTGACCCGGGTGCAGCCGCCCTCGCCGATGATCAACCTGATGGATCCGCCGCAGCACACGCAGCTGCGTTCGCGCATCGCGCGCTTCTTCACGCCCGGCACGGTGCGCAAGCTCGAGCCGCAGATCCGCCGATTCGTCGACGAAGCCTTTGCGCCGTTCCGCGAGCGCAGCGAGGGCGACCTCTTCAACGACTTCGCCGCCAAGGTCTCGGTGAAGGTGGCGTGCCTCGCCAACGGCTTCCCGATGGAGGACGCCGAGATGCTGAACCGCCTGGTGTGGCGCTTCTTCGCGCGCCAGGAGGGCGTCGAGGGCATGACCCCGGACGGCCTGGCAGCCATGGGCGAGATGTTCGGCTACTTCGCGGAGCTGATCCGCGCGCGCCGCCAGGCCGGCCTCGCGGACGGCTCGGTGATCGACGTGCTGCTCGACGTCGAGGTCGGCGGGAGGAAGTTCAGCGACGAGGAGGCCAGCTCGCACCTCTCGATGTTCATCATCGGCGGCTCCGAGACCTTCCCGAAGGTGTTCTCGAGCGCGGTGCACCGCCTCTGGCAGCACCCCGCACAGCGCGCCCGCTGCGCCCGCGACCCGAGCGTGATCCCGGGCGCCTTCGACGAGGCGCTGCGCTACGACATGCCGACCCAGTTCCTGATGCGCACGCTCAAGAACGACGTGACGCTGCACGGCGTCACGATGCGCAAGGGGCGCCCCGTGATGTTTCTCTATCCCTCAGCCAACCGGGACGCGCGCGAGTTCGATCGCCCCGATGCCTTCGACATCGACCGGCGGCCGCCGCGCATCCTGTCGTTCGGCCACGGGATCCACGCCTGCATCGGGCGGCACTTCGCGAACCTCGAAGGCCGGCTGTGCCTCGAGACGCTGCTCGCCCACGCGCCCGAGTACGAGGTGGAGGAAGCCAGGCTGCGGCGCATCCGCACCGAGTTCGTACAGGGCTGGGAGTCGATGCCGGTTTGCTATCGGGCCGTCGCGTGACGCGCGCGGGCTTCGCGGCCCGCGAGCCGGCGCTGCTCGACGCGGCGCGCCGGGCCACCGGTCTCGACGAGTTCGGCGAGGGCTCCTGGCGCGAACACTTCCGGGTGTTGCTGCGCGCCTACGACGAGGAGTCCCGGCTGACCGAGACGGGACGCGGGATGGTGGAGGGCGAGATCGCCGGCGCGCTGGCGGCGCGGCTGGCCTGCGAGGCGGCGTGGCGTCGCGACCCTTCGGTGCTGCGCCACGAGATCCGCCGCCCGCTCTTCATCCTCGGGCTGCCGCGCAGCGGGACCACCGCGCTGCACTGGCTGCTGGCGCAGGATCCCGCCAACCAGGTGCTCGAGTACTGGCTTGCGGCGGCGCCGCGCCCGCGTCCACCGCGGGTGAGCTGGGACGCGGAGCCGGCCTTCCAGGGCGCCGTCGAGGTGCTGAAGTGGATCTACCAGACGGATCCCGGGCTCAAGGCGATCCACTGGATGGAGGCGGACGGGCCCGAGGAGTGCCGGCACCTGTTCGTTCAGTCGTTCCTCGACCACACCTTCGATTCGAACGCGACGATCCCGGGCTACACGAAGTACTTCGAGGCGCAGGACATGCGTCCCGCCTACCGGCGACATCGCGACGTCTTGAGGCTGGTCGGCTCGACCTCTCCCGAGCGACGCTGGGTGCTCAAGTATCCCGCGCACATGCGCGAGCTCGACGTGCTGCTCGAGGTCTACCCCGACGCCTGCATCGTGCAGACGCACCGCGATCCGGCCCGCGTGCTGCCCTCGATCTGCAGCCTGGTCACGGGCTGGCGCAGCCTGTACGAAGGGAGCGCCGACGCGCACGCCATCGGGCGCTGGCAGCTCGAGCTGTACGCCTCGATGATGGAGCACGCGATGGAGGTGCGCGCACGCGCCCGGCCCGCCCAGTTCTGCGACTTCCCGTTCCGCGAGCTGGTGGCCGACCCGGTCGGCGCGATCGCGCGGCTGTACGACCACTTCGGCTTCGAGCTCTCCGCCGAAGCCGAGCGCCGCATGCAGGCCTGGCAGGCCGACAATCCGCAGGGCAAGCACGGCGGGCACCACTACACGCTCGAGGAGTTCGGGCTGCGCGAGGGCGAGATCGCCGAGCGCTTCGCGCGCTACACCGAACGGTTCGAAGTGACCTCGGAGGCCGCCGCGCGCTGAGGCGCCCGGTCTCCCCGAGGCTCAACCCCTTGCACCGGTCGGCCGATGCAGTCGCGTGTCGTCGACTCCCGAAGCCGCCGTCCGCTACGACCGCTATGCGCTGATCCTCGATCCGGAGCGCACGCGCCTCGGGCTCGAGGCGGTCGGGCTGGTCGACCGCGGCATCGATCCGCTCTACGCCGCAGATGCCCGCGAGGCCTTCCTGCTGGCGCGCCAGGAGGGACACCGCCTTGGCGCGCTGGTGGTGCCCGGCTCGCTCTCGATGGCGGCCTTCGACGCGCTGATCCGGGAGGTGGCCCCGGAGCTGTGGGCGGGGGCGGGTGCGATCGTGGTGGTCGCTCCGCCCACGGACCGCAGCGCGCTCCGCGCGCTCTCCGACCGGGGCATCCGCTGGGCGCTGCGCGAGCCCTACGACGCGGCCGAGTTCCGCTTCGTGGTGTCGGCGGCCTTTGCCACCGACGATTCGCTCGATCCGCGCGGCGGCCTGCGCGTCCCGATCCACCTGCCCGCGCGCGTCGAGATGGCGGGCGGCGCGCGCGAGGCGATGGTGCGCAACCTCTCGGTGGGAGGCGCCTTCGTCGCCCTCGCCGATCCCCCGCCGCCGCGCGCCGAGCTGGCGCTCGAGCTCCGCCTCGGCGAAGCCGAGCTGCGCTGCCAGGCCACCGCCGTCTACTGCCAGCCGGCGGGCATCCCGGGCCGCGCCATCCAGGAGGCCGGCATGGGCGTGGCCTTCCGCGGGATCGGCGAGGCGGAGTCGAAGCGGCTGCGCGACTTCGTGCGCGAGCGCATCGGCGGCTTCCGACTCTAGGGAGGCTGGGGAAGGCCACCTCGCGCAAACCGGCTGCGCGGTGCATCGGCTGGCTGGGCGGCGCTATTCCTCGCGATGATTGGCACCGCGGCGCCACGCAAGGTGCAGGCCCTTGCCTACCGCGACACTGGCTCCGACAAGTGCCGGTTCGCGAGCCAGAAGAGTCAGGAACGGGGCGACCTCGTCCGCATGCGACAGCACGTTGTCGATCGCGAGTACGGCGCCCGGATGCAGGACGCGAGCGGGGTGCGGCCACCAGCTCGGATACTCGACCCGCTCCGCGTCGAGGAAGAGCAGATCGACGCTGGCGTCGGCGAGTCGCGCCAGGTAGGCACCTCCGTCACCCTGCCTCAATTCGACCCGCCTGGCGAGGCCGGGCTGAACGGCGTCCGCGCGGGCCAGGTTGGTGCGCGCTTCATCATTCGCGGCGGTATCGATGCTCACGACGTGTCCGCCCGTGTCGCCGACCGCGTCCGCAAGCCAGAGCGTCGAATAGCCGTTCGCCGTACCGATCTCGACGACCTGGCGGGCACCGGCGATCCGCACGATGAGATTGAGTAGTTCGGCAGTGGCGGGTTCGAGATTGCGGTGCTTGAGAAGGCGGTCCGGCTGCCCCGCATCGTGCGCGACTCCGTCGGCGTACAAATCGTCCACGAACGCGGAGAGGCGTTGATTCAAGGTGATCCTCCATCGGCTGTAGCCGCTTGCCGGGCGGCGTGAGCATGCCGCTCCCCGGTGCCGTGGATCACGTGAGCGCAAACGGGTCCTGACTTGCCCTCCTAGCGGAAGCTCCGCTCGAAGAGCGCCTCGATCGCGGCCGCGCCGTTCTCGGCCAGGAAGCGGGTGCCGGTGCCACAGAAACGAGGGTGGCCGATCACCGGGGCAGCGATCGGCTCGAAGGTGTCGCCGCTCCAGCGCTGCCAGCCGTCGCGCTCCTGGTCGAACACGAAGAGCGGCTTGTTGCAGAGCTTGGCGAACTCGGCACCCCAGCCGGTGCCGCCGTGTACGGTCTGGTCGGG
>Ga0335077_10012323_pt1 | contig 10692 bp, 6 predicted proteins | sample Lox_Sample_31_FD_207151 | JGI IMG/M metagenome (GOLD analysis project Ga0335077, IMG submission 207151) | Soil microbial communities from Loxahatchee National Wildlife Refuge, Florida, United States - Lox_Sample_3.1 | ecosystem: Environmental > Terrestrial > Soil > Wetlands | place: USA: Florida...
CGGAGTTCGAGCCGCCACCGCCGGAATCGGACGTGCCGCCTCCAGATTGGCTGCCGCTGCCGCTGCCGGTGCTGGTTCCAACTGCGGGGTTCGAGCTGCCTCCGCAAGCAAGAAGAAACGAAAGGACGAAGAGACAAAGAACAGACAGACAAACGCGGGCCCAAGACATGGTTAAACTCGAGAGTGGCTGAAATCAACTCGTTCTGCAGCGTAGGATTCGGCTGCTCTCAAATGGGGTTGTTTCCGAATTTGGTTTGCAGCAGCGAGTTGAGAGAAATTTTTTTGAACGGGCGACAGACACTCGCCGCTCTGGTGAAAAGCAGAGAAGAGGCCTCTGAACTACTCCGATTCGGCGGGGCTGCTACTCACAGATAACTCAGCCACCAGTCGCGACGGCGCTGCTTCAGGCGCGCGAACCAGCGGCATATCGGATAAAGCAGCAGCAGAACCGCAATCCAGACCAGGTACACCGCCCAGAGCGGATATCCGTAGTTGGGCGGGAATAGCTTTGCGTCGCCACCCATCGAGGGCGGAGCCGTCAGAAGAAAGGGCGCGCGGCCGTAGCGCACGAAGTTCATCGCGATGGCGATGAGGTGCGCGAGCGCCAGGTGCAGCACGTAATAGAAGAACGGCACGCGCCCAAACACGAGCAGAGGATTGTCGGGCGAGAAGCGCCGCCGCTCCAGCAGCGCCAGCGCGATTATCGCCGGCCCCAGCGTCATCAGCAGGAAATCCAGCGACGGCGGATATTTCGTTGTGTTCAGAAACGAAAGTACCGTGAACAGCGCCGAGGGTTGATGGTGCCAACGGCCCGGGTCGCCATAAATGTTGATGCCTCGCAGCACCACGAATGCGATGGTCAGCGTCGTTCCCAGCCCTACCAAAAGGCGTCGCCGCTGCCGGGCTTCCCAGGTGAACAGAGTTCCCAGACAGTAGCCGGCGGCCATCACTCCGATCCAGGGCAGCACGACATACGCGGTCCGAAAGTTGATTCCAGCGATCCTGATAAACCCCGGCTGATGGAGGATAGCCCAGACCCACGCCGCGTTGCCGAATTGCCCGGCGGAGATGCCGTCGAGCAGATTATGAAGCGCGATGATTGCGACGCTCACCCCCGCGAGCACTCGCAGCGGCAGGTAAATCAGCGCGGCGAGCGCAATCATCGACATTCCAATGGCCCACAGGATAAGCAGGATGACGATGTTTCCGCGATACTCGACTTGCGAAAACATGACCACCCTGAGGACCGTGATCTCCAGCAAGATCAGCCACAGCCCGCGCGTGACCAGGAAGCGTGAGAGCTCGGGCTTGCTGTGATGGCCACGGTGCATCCAGAGAAATGCACTGATGCCGGCGGTGAGAAAAAACACCGGAGCGCAGAAATGCGTGATCCAGCGGGTGAAGAAGATCGCCGCGGTAGTGCGCGTCAGGTCGGTGGGCAAGAACTGCATGGCGCTGCGCGCGATGAAGTCGCGGATGTGGTCGATCGCCATCAGCATCATGATGGCGCCGCGCAGCGCGTCGACTGACTGGATGCGGGAAGCGGTTGCAGGAGCCGAGGAGGTGGCCGGGACTGCGGTCATCGGCACTTATCTTCGCACAAGCGATCGGGTTTGTGACCTTAGTTCAGGCTTGTCGAAGCGGGCGGCTTCGATTCACCTTCACTCCACCCGCTCGAACTTCTGATCGCCCAGGTGTCTCCAGCGCACGCCGTCAGCATCGCGCCAGATGCCGAGCGGCTGGCCCTGCTCGGGGTCGGAGCCGAAACGAATCACGTTGCCGTCGAGGTCCTCGACCTGCATCTCGAGCGCCCACTCGAAATTGTTCGGGGGATTGCGAACTCTCGCGCCCGACTGCTGGTACTGCGCGTGAAGCGCGCGAACATCCTCGACACCGACGTAAATCCACATGCGCGGCTGGCTCTGTTTGTCGCTCGTGAGGAAGAGGTTGCAGTCGCCTCGCGCGACCGAGGCAAACGATTCGTTGGACCAGGGCGCAGTCTTGAATCCCAGCGCCTCCTCGTAGTACCTCACGCTGGCGCGCACGTCAGCAACGCGAAACACGGGAACGGGCTTGCCAAAAGTATTGGTGATTGAATTGGACATGATTGCCTCGGCCGCTAGGATAACGTATGTCGCACCGTTACGGTTGTCATCAGGGCGACGCCCTGTCCGATTGCAAGCCGCCGCAGAGCGAGTTAGGATTTTGAGGCTCTCCGGAGCCCGACGGGTCTGCTTCGGCGTGCGCTGACGCCATGCGTAGACTTCTGTTGCACCGTGCTTGCCTGCTGGGCTTGTCGTCGCTGTTTCTCGCTTGGGTTGTGTCACTGCACGCCGCCGAACCTATATCGCAGATGCTGAACTCAGGATGGGAGTTCCGCGCGCTGAATGCTTCCGGCCATCCCGAGGCCGCCGCTTGGCAAGCGGCGCGCGTCCCCGGTGTGGTGCAGACGGATCTCCTGGCCGCCCACCTTATTCCTGATCCCTTCTATGGCGATAACGAGTCGCGCCTGCAGTGGATCGGCCTCACCGATTGGGAATACCGCACCGCATTTCGGGTCGATGCAAACACCCTGCAACGCGAGCATGTTGATCTGGTACTGGATGGACTAGACACGTACGCTGATGTATTCGTGAACGGCCAGCAGGTCCTCACGGCCGACAACATGTTTCGCCGCTGGCGCGTGCCGGTGCGGCGGCTGTTGAAGCCCGGGCCTAACGCACTGCGCATCGTCTTCCGCTCGCCGGTCACCTTGATGATTCCCAAGGTGAAGGCGCTGCCGTACATCCTGCCGTCGGTGTCGACCGCCAACGAAGGCAACGAGGAGAACGTCGCGACCGCTCCCTACACCCGCAAAGCGGCGTATCAGTATGGCTGGGATTGGGGCCCGCGCTTCATCACCATCGGCATCTGGAAGCCAGTGCGGCTCGAGGCATGGGACGGCGCGCGCATCGAGAACCTTCATATCGATCAGCGGAAGGTGACGCGCGATCTGGCGGAACTGGTTGCAAATCTCGAAGTCGAGTCCAGCACGTCGCAAACCGCAACCATCCGAATGCGGATGACCGATCCAGCGGGGAAGGTGGCGTTTGCCTGGGAAGACACAAAATTTCCGCTGAACAGCGGGTCCAATCTCATTCGGCAGCCGGTGCGCATCCCGTCTCCAAAGCTTTGGTATCCGGCTGGCTACGGCGCGCAAGATCGCTATGCCGTCGAGGCCGAGGTGCTGATCAACAAAACGGTTGCCGCCCGAGCTGCGCTGAAGACCGGCCTGCGTTGGGTCGAGCTGCGCCGCGCGACAGACCAGTGGGGTAAGAGCTTCACCTTCGTTGTGAACGGCATTCCGATATTCGCCAAGGGCGCGAACGTTATCCCCTTCGACAGCTTCCCCAGCCGGGTCACGCCGGCGCAGCAACGGCAGATTCTCGAGGCCGCGCGCGACGCACATATGAACATGGTGCGCGAGTGGGGTGGCGGCATTTACGAGAGCGACGACTTCTACGACTTGTGCGACGAGCTTGGCCTGATGGTCTGGCAGGAGTTCATGTTCGGCGGCGACATGGTGCCCGGCGATCCGGCGTTTCAGCAGAACGTGCGCGAGGAGGCTATCCAGCAGGTGAAGCGCCTGCGCGATCACCCCAGCGTCGTGCTCTGGTGCGGCAACAACGAGGTCGAAGCCGGATGGCAGGCCTGGTCCGATCGTCTCGCCTTCAAAGATTCCATCACGCCGCCGCAGCGCGAGCGCGTTTGGCAGGACTACGTCGTGCTCTTCCACGACATCATCAAGAGCGTGGTCGAGCAATATGGCGCGCCCACACCGTATTGGCCGAGCTCGCCGAGCGCCGGCTTCGAGGCTCCGGCCAACAGCCAGGACGATGGCGACATGCACTACTGGGGCGTGTGGCACTCGTTGGAGCCCATCGGCAACTACGATCTACAGGACCCGCGCTTTATGTCGGAGTTCGGCTTCCAGTCCTTCCCCGAGATGCGCACCATCCTCAGCTTCGCCGCGCCGGCAGAGTTGGCCATTGATTCGCCGGTGATGATGGCGCACCAGAAGAACCATGGCGGCAATGAGCGCATTCTCACCTACATGCTGCGCGAATATCCCGAGCCGAAGGATTTTGCGGCGTTTGTTTATCTCAGCCAGGTGCAGCAGGCCGAAGCCATCAAAGTCGGCGCTGAGCATCTGCGACGCAATCGGCCGCGCACTATGGGCGCGCTGTTCTGGCAGCTGAACGACTGCTGGCCGGTGGCATCGTGGTCGAGCATCGACTACTTCGGCCGATGGAAAGCTTTGCACTATTACGCGCGGCGCTTCTACGGCGACCTGCTCGTCGCGCCCGACGCGCACGACGGCGGCGTCGATGTGTATGTGGTCTCCGACAAACAGCAAGCAACCGACGGCGAACTTCGCATGCGGCTGCTCACCTTGGATGGCAAGACTTTGCTCGACAAGACGCAGGCGGTGCAGATTCCGCCGCAGTCGAGCGCCGTCTACACGACTGTGACGGACGCGATCCTAACGACCACGTGGAAACAGGGCTCGGGCGGCCCCGACGACACCTTCCTGGTGTTCGAATTGAAGGCAGACGGGCAGACAGTTTCGCGAAACGAAGTTTTCTTCGATCACATGCGCAATCTCAGGCTGCCGCTGAAGCCTGCCATCCAAAGTGAGTTCGGCGGCGCCGGGTCGGAACACACAATCACGCTGCGCTCGCCCGTGCTGGCGCGCGACGTTGATCTCTCGTTCGGCGATCTCGACATCACGCTCGGGGACAACTTCTTTGACCTGCTGCCGAATGAACCGATGATGGTGAAAGTATCCGGCTCCGCCGATCTCGGGCAGCTCCAGCGGGCGCTGAAGATTACCTCGTTGGCCGACGCTTTCTTCGACCAGCGGCCAACTTATCGGGAGCGCGTGCGATTCGATGCTGACGCTAAGCCAGCGGCCGAAGCGCCGACAGAGTGAAGGAGAGCGATCCCCAAAATTGATGGTGATTCGCTGACGTAGCGGCTACTTACGGTAGCTTGGCGTATTCAGCTTTGGCCTGTTGGTAAACAGGAATATCGGGATCGGCGTCTTTCCAAAGCGTGAGAAATTCCTGATAGGCAGCTTTCGCCTTGGTGGTATCGCCCTGCAAGACGTAGGCGCGAGCCAGCCCCAGCCGCGCCAGCGCGCCCCATGGGAACGCCGCAACCAAGCCACGGTGGTCCATGAATTTCTCAAACTCCGCAGCCGCGGCATTGCCGTCGTGCATCGCGAGATAGGCCTGCGCGCGCACATAGACCGGGCACAACACCGCACTCAGGCTCGAGGGTTGGCCAAGCTCGAGGGGAGCGGTCGCCTGCAAGAGCTCCACCGCCTGCCTCGCATCTTTATTGTTGAGGCTGATGGCTGCCCGGATGATAGGTAGCCAGTACTTCTGGACCACAGTGTCCAGGGGACACTCTTTGTCGAGCTCCATTACCAACTTTTCCGCCGCTGCGTTCTGGCCGGCGCGGGCGAGTGCCAGCGCACTGATGGCGCGCACGTCCCGGTTGGGCGCGAGCTTGAGCGCCGCGCTGACGTCGTCGAGCGCCTGCTGACGGTTGCCGGCTTCCACTTCCCGCAGCGCAGCGACTGCCTGAAAGCCGGCTGCGCTCTCGGCGGCATCATTATGTTTGGCTGACTCTACCGCGCGGTCGGTGAGAGCGCGTGCGTTGCGAAATTTGCCGTACCAGGCTTCGGCGTCGGCCTGCATTGCGAGTACAGCCGCTTCAGAGCCCGGCTTGGCAAACGCAGCCGAGCTCACCCGCGCCATCTGGTTCGCGTCTGCGGTGACAAAGGCGAGACTGTAGCGCGCCTGGAACAGTTCTTCGCTTTCCAGCTTGCGGGCCTCGGCCTGCTTCACCACCGCTTCGGCATCGTCGAACCGGTTCAGCGCAGTGTAATCGGCGGCCAGGTTCGCGTAGCGGTTCACGTGGCTCGGGTCAAGCCGCATCGCCTCGAGGTCGTCCTGCAGCGCCTCGTTCCAATTCCCCAGCGTGCTCGAGATGACGCCGAGATTGGTGTAGGTCACATGTTCGGTGGGATAAGTCTGCTGCCAGACCCGGTACACCTCAGCCGCTTTGTCCAACTCGCCCGTGGCGAACTCGTAATAGAAAGCTTCGATAGTGAACCGTTCCTGCTGGTCGACCTTCTCGCGCAGGTCATACGCTTTACGCGCATACTCGGCTGAGCGCGTCAGTTCGCCAAGATTGAAGTCCGTCAATGCCAGCGTGAGATAAGCGGAGGCAAAGTTCGGATCCAACTCCACCGCCTTCTGGTAGAAGGGCAGCGCCGCGCTGTCGCCCTTCTGCCAGCGAATCTTCTGTCCCACACTGTAGGACTTGAGGGCTTCCAGCGAGGAAGTCGCCGCTTGCTCCACCGGCGTGTCGTACTTCTGCACCGAGCTGAGCGACTCGCCCAGCTTGCCGCGCAGCGTGGCCGTCGCGCGGTCCAGCGCTTTGAGCACCTGTTGCTTGTCGGCCGCCTCTTCCTGCGTGCTTGCCAGCAGCTCGCCGGTGCTGCAGGTCACCGCCTGTAAGCTGATCACATAGCGGCTGCCGAGCGGCGCGATGGAGCCGGCGAGCATCGCCTTGTCGCCGGTGCGCCGGCAGACTTCGCGCGCCAGTTCCGGGCTCAGGGGCTCGCCCGCGGGCTGTCCCATCTGCTTGAGAATTTCGTTCACCTTGCGGTCCGACACCACAGCGAGAAACGGCGACTGATTCAGCTGCACTGTCAGCCCTTGCTTCAGCGCGTCGTCGAAGACCGCATCGCCGGTCGTGTTGATGAAATCGGAAATGACCAGCTTGTCCTTCTCGGCGAACGGCGAGAGACTATGCCGGCGGTAACGGTAATAGAGTCCGGCTGCTGCAACGACGGCGACCAGCAGAAGCGCGGTGACGACCACCAGCGTCCGGCGTCGGCCAGGTGCTGCCACGGGCTCGCGAGCAGCTACCGCCGAAGACGCTCTGGAAGCTGCTGAATCAAGCGAGCTGGAACTAATGGCCCGCTGGCGCCCGCTCTCGCTGTCGCGCTTCAGCCGTTCCAGGTCGGTCCTCATGTCCGAGGCGTGCTGATACCGCAGATGCCTGTGCTTCTCCAGCGCCTTGGAGATAATTAATTCCAGGCCCGGGGAAACCTCTGGATTCACCTGCGACGGCGCAACCGGCTCTTCATGGAGAATGGCGCCGCAAATCTCTCCCGAGCTGTTGCCGGAAAATGGGAGCTTTCCGGTCGCCATCTCGTAAAGCACGGCTCCAAACGAAAACAAGTCGGTGCGCGCGTCGAGATCCCGGGCGCGTACCTGCTCCGGCGACATGTAGGCCACGGTGCCCAGCATGGCGCCCGGACTCGTGAGGTGCGAATCCGAATCCGAGGTCAGGGTTTCGGAATCGCCAACTCCCGCGGGCTGCTTGACGGATACTTTCGCTAAACCGAAATCCAGAATCTTGGCATGGCCACGCTGGGTGACGAAGATGTTGGCCGGCTTCACGTCGCGGTGGACAATGCCTTGCCCATGCGCCGCATCGAGCGCGTCGGCAATGTCGATGGCGATTCGCAGAGTCGACTCCGGTTCCATCGGCCGGCCCGAGATGCCATGCTTCAGCGTCACGCCATCCAGGTACTCCATGACCATGAAAGCACGGCCATTCTCTTCGCCGACGTCGTAGACGGTACAGATGTTGGGATGGTTCAGGGCGGAGGCAGCGCGCGCCTCGCGGCGAAAGCGCTCCAGAGCCTGCGGATCGCGGGCCACATCTTCGGGCAAAAACTTGAGGGCGACAAAGCGGCCCAGGCGCGCGTCCTCGGCCTTGTACACTGCGCCCATACCACCACCGCCCAGCTTCTCGACGATGCGGTAGTGCGAGATTGTCTGGTCAATCACTGGCGCGAATCCTACGTGGCTGAAACGGGCAAGTCAACGAACGCCGGGTGGTGGATGGCGTCGCAGCCGATGGCTGATGTCACATCGCCATAGCACAATAACCGGCTGGCGTAGGATGAGTTGTGATCACGCCCGGGAATAATGGGTAAGTGAGTAAGTGATCTGCGAACCAACCGGCATCCTCCGCCTGATGAGAGGATTGAGGTGACGATGGCATTAGCTCGCCTTCGCTCGACACGGCTAGAGCGGCAAAGGGCCATCCCCCTGTGCTCCTCGACTTCTCAGGGTAGAAGACGATGAAAAAGTTCCTGCACAACCTCCGGCAGACCGCCATTGCGGGCTTCTTTTTTCTTTTTCCACTCTATGTAACCTTCATCGTTGTCACCAAGGCGTGGAGCTCGCTGAGCTCGATGGGCTCCAAGCTGGCTGGGATGTTTGGGGTTAAGTCGGTTCTAGGGTTTGGGGGCACGACGGTTTTTTCTGCCCTGCTCATCGTGGCAATCTGGTTCCTATGCGGACTTCTGGTGCGCTTTTCCCTTGTGGGGCGGCTTAGCAACAGGCTGGAAGACTTCATCGCCAGCCTGGTGCCAGGGTACGCATCGTATCGGGCGACGGCGGAAGAAAAGCTGCAGCATAAGACCCGAACGCTCCCTTATACCAGCGCTTTGTTGAAGCAAGCGGATGGCTGGCAACCAGCCTTCGTTATCGAGCACGACGACGAGAAGGCGATCGTCTTTCTTCCGGATGCTCCGGAAACCAACAGAGGTCGAGTCCTGATCGCTGAGATTCACCAAGTGCAATTTGTGCCGTCGCTAACAGCCAATGAACTGGATGCTTCTCTGAAGCAGATGGGCAAAGGATTGTTGAACCGATGTGGCATAGGCCAAAAACAAGTTTGAACACGCGGGCCCCCGAAAGGCTGGAGAGAGTTATGCACGCTCCCCGAATTGCTAGCACTCGTGATTCCGTTCCACGCAGGAGATTGGCAAATGTCGACATGGAAACTTAGTTTGTTCAGTGCGTTTGTAGTCATGTTGGGAATGCAGATGTTCGGCCAGGAACTGCCACCGGGTGTGACGGCCGACGATCTGGCGAACAATAACAAACTGTTTATCGAACTGGCGACCAAAGCGCTTCACTGGGATGAACCGACGGAACCCGTCAAGATCGCGGGCCCACTCTATTTCGTCGGCACGCGTGGTCTCGGCTCGTGGCTCTTTGTCACGTCAGAGGGGATCATTCTCCTGAATACTGGAACGCCCAAATCTGGACCGCTGATCGTCGAGTCGATTCGCAAGCTCGGTTTCAAGCCCGAGGACATCAAGGTCATCATCAACGGCCACGGTCATTCGGACCACGCGGGTGCGTTTGCCTATATGAAGGAGAAAACGGGAGCGCAGATTGCGATCATGGAACCGGATGTGGCCATGGTGGAGGACGGCGGGAAGAGTGACTTTCATTACGGCAAAGACTGGCAGGTGATGGGTCAACCGCCGGTGAAGGTGGACCGCGTACTGCGGAGTGGCGACGTCGTACGACTGGGCGAGGTGGTTCTGACCGGCTACAACACCCCGGGCCACACCCGGGGAGCCACAACCTGGGTGACTACCGTGTTGGATGGTGGCAAGGCTTACAAAATCGTTTTCCCCGACGGGGCGGGCTTCAACCCCGGCTACCAGATCGCGAACCCGCAGGAGTATCCCGGGATAAACGAAGACTACCGGAATACACTTCACTTTCTGGAAAATCTGCATCCCGACATTTGGCTGGCTCACCACACCGAGTACTTCAACCTGGAAGGAAAGCGGCAACGTGCGGCCACGGAAGGCATCGCGGCGTGGGTCGATCCAGAAGGCTACCGGCAATGGGTTGCGAGTAAACGGCGGGCATTCGAAGACGAGGTGGATAAGGAGATGGGAGTCAAGAAGCACGCTGCCGCCGGCGTGTCGCCGACGAAGTCAGTGAAATAAGCGGGCAACGGATGCTGCTTCAGGGTGGAGATCCGTAATCCAGAGGCGCTGTATTCCTTGACTGGCCGGCTACTTCGCGTTGCCTGTCGAAAAGTGGCGTTTATTGCCACAACTGTGGAGAAATTCGTGTGAGCTTAGTCAGCTCCTGAGCTAATATGGCACGCTCAAACCTCAGGCCCCTGGGAGCTTGCCATGAAACGGAAGAGCTGTCTCGGTTTGACCCTGATCGCAGTTGTCGCATCGCTCAGCCTTGCGGCGCACGCCCAGACCTACAGCGTCATTTACAACTTCACGGGCGCAGGCGACGGCGGCTACCCATATGCCGGAGTAACCCTGCGAGGCGGGAATCTCTTTGGAACGACGACATATGCTGGTGTCGGCAACGGCACGGTGTACGAACTCATGCGGTCCGGGTCGAACTGGGTGAACATCCCGCTCTCGGCTTTAGCCGGCGGCGGGAATGAACCGACGGCTCGAGTGGTTTTCGGTCCCGATGGCAAGCTCTATGGCACAACCGCACAAGGAGGCAACCAAGGCGCGGGCGTGATTTTCAATCTGACACCCTGGGCGACCCTCTGTCCCAGCCTGACCTGCTCCTGGCGGGAGAATCTTGTCCACCAATTCCAGGGATATCCAAACGACGGAATTGCGCCGTGGTACGGGGACCTGACATGGGACCTGCAGGGCAACATCTACGGCACGACAGGCTCGGGAGGTGCCAACGATACGGGCACCGTTTTTGAATTGTCACCCTCGGGAAATGGTTATACAGAGCAGATCATTTATAGCTTTCCCCATAACTACGACGA
>Ga0335077_10012324_pt1 | contig 10692 bp, 8 predicted proteins | sample Lox_Sample_31_FD_207151 | JGI IMG/M metagenome (GOLD analysis project Ga0335077, IMG submission 207151) | Soil microbial communities from Loxahatchee National Wildlife Refuge, Florida, United States - Lox_Sample_3.1 | ecosystem: Environmental > Terrestrial > Soil > Wetlands | place: USA: Florida...
AAGGCGACTTCGGCGATTGGGCATCGTTGGGAGAACGACCATGGCTATCCGCTATTATCACACGCAGCGCGGCACGCTGACGCTCGCCGCAATGACCGTCGCGGCCATCGTCACGGCTTCGGCCGCCTATTTCGATCCATCGTCACCCGCGCGGTTGCCGCTGTTCGCCTTGACGGTCGGTTTTGTGGCGCTGGCCTGGCTCTTTTCCTCGCTGACGGTCGAGGTAAACGAGCGCGAATTTCGCTGGTATTTCGGCCCGGGCCTCTGGCGCTACCGGCTCGCGCTCAGCGACATCGAAACCACGCAGGTCGTGCGCAATTCGCTCGCCAATGGCTTCGGCATCCGGGTGCGGCCGGGCTTCCGCCTCTACAATGTGTCGGGCCTGGACGCGGTCGAGCTGCGCCTGAAGAGCGGCGACATCCGTCGCATCGGCAGCGACGATGCGCAAGCGCTGGCCGCCGCGCTGAAAACCTGAGCGCCGCGAGCAGTTCTGGCTAAGCGTTTGTTAGTTGTTGTCGGCGGCGAGCGATGGCCGCAGGCCGAGCGGGCCGCGGCCCCGATGCGCGCTGCGGATCACATGCGCGCGGCCTTGATTGCGGGTGAATTCGCAATAGGCGAAGCCTAAGCCCTGCACCGAGCCGCGGAAGCTCGCCTCGCCGGTGCGCTCCAGGTTGAAGCAGGGCTGAATCGGCAGCCCGCGCAGCGAGGCGCACACCGATTCGCCGCGCACCTGCAGCGTGCCGGCCGGCAGCGCGGCATAGCGCACCTGGCCCTCTCCGCGGAATTGGATGGAGCCGACCACGGAGCCGTCGGCATGCACGCGACCCTGGCCGCGCGTGCCTTCGAAGCAGGTGTATGAGAACAGCTTGCCGATGACGAAGCGGCGCGCTTCCTCGGCGCTCATCTCGCCGGCGACAGCAGGCACCGCAGCCAACAGGCCGACCGCAAACGCGACTTCACGCACCATATGCGCACTCCGACTGACGCCACCGGTTTACAGAACCCACGGCCTGCCGATCAAGACCAGCGGACTCTATCTGCCGTTCGTCGACAAATCCTGAACGTGTTTACCCGATTTTGACCACGATTCGTCCGCGCACCTGGCCGGCCAGGATGGCCGCGGCCGCCGCGGGAACCCCGGAAAGATCGATTTCCTGGGTCATTGCGGCCAGTTTTTGGCGGTCCAGGTCGTTTTCCAGACGTTTCCACGCTTCGCGCCGGCGCGAAATCGGGCACATCACGGAATCGATGCCGTAAAGACACACGGCGCGAAGAATAAATGGGGCGACCGAGGTCGGCAGGTCCATCCCGCCGGCGAGCCCGCAGGCGGCGACCGCGCCGCCATAGCGGGTCATCGACAAAAGGTTGGCGAGCGTAGTGGAACCCACGCTGTCCACCGCCCCGGCCCAGCGCTCCTTGTTGAGCGCCCGCGGCGGGCCGGCGAGGTCCTTGCGCTCGACGATCTCGGCCGCGCCCAGGCCCTTGAGATAGTCGGCCTCCTGCGGGCGGCCGGTGACCGCACTGACGGCAAAGCCGCGCTTGGCCAGGATCGCCACGGCAACCGAGCCGACGCCGCCGGCCGCCCCGGTGACCGCGATCGGCCCGCGCTCGGGCGTGAGGCCGTGGCCTTCGAGCGCCATCACCGCCAGCATAGCGGTATAGCCCGCGGTGCCGATCGCCATCGCTTCGCGCGCGCTCATGGTCTGAGGCAGCGGCACCAGCCAGTCGCCCTTCACCCGCGCCTTCTCGGCATAGGCGCCGAGATGGGTCTCGCCGCAGCCCCAGCCGTTGAGGATGACCTTGTCGCCCGGCTTCCAGGCCGGATGGCTGGAGGCCTCCACGGTGCCGGCGAAATCGATGCCGGCGATCATCGGGAAGCGGCGCACCACCGGCGACTTGCCGGTGATGGCGAGCCCGTCCTTGTAGTTGACGCCGGAATACTCGACGCGGACGGTGACGTCGCCGTCCATCAAATTGGCGTCGTCGAAATCGCTGAGCGCGGCCTTGGTGCCGCTCTCCGCCTTCTCGATCACAATCGCCTTGAATGTCGCCACGGAACGCCTCGCTGATAGGCAGGATCAGCGGCATTCATGGCGCGGCGAGGCTATCGGCGCAAGCGGCTCATACCGCCGAAGGCTCCAGCCGGCCGATCGGCTGCTCGACGATGGGCAGATTGATCATCGCCGACATCACGCCGAAAAACACCGACAGCCACCACACCGGATTGTAGGAGCCGTAGGTGTCGAACACGTAGCCGCCCAGCAACACGCCGAGAAAGCCGCCGACCTGATGGCTGAAGAAGGCAAAGCCGAACAGCATGGCGAGCCAGCGCGTGCCGAACATGACCGCCACCAGCGACGACGTCGGCGGTACCGTCGACAGCCACAGCAGGCCGGTGACGGCGCCGAAGATCAGCGTGGTCACCGGGCTCGGCGGCAGCGTGATGAACACGGCGATCGACAGCGCGCGGGCAAAATAGATGATCGACAGGATGTAGCGCTTGGGCATGCGGTTGCCGAGATAACCGGACGCCAACGAGCCGACGATGTTGAACAGGCCGATGGTGGCCAGCGTCCAGCCGCCGATCTCGGCGGAGAGACCGCGGTCGACGAGATAAGACGGCAGATGCACCGTCACGAACGCCAGTTGGAAACCGCAGGTGAAGAAGCCGAGCACCAGCAGCACATAGCTGCGATGGCCGAAGGCTTCCGCCATGGCCTGGCGAAACGACTGCGGCGGCAGCGCCACCGCCGCCGTTGCCGCGGCGCTGGCACGCGGCGTGGCGAGCGCGATCGCCAGCGGCAAAATGAGCATCGTCACGCCGGCGAAGATCGTCAGCGCCGTCTGCCAGCCGAATTTGTCCATCAGCGCCACGCCGATCGGTGAGTAGAGGAACTGGCCGAATGAGCCAGCGGCGGTGCCGACGCCGAAAGCAAGCGAACGCCAGCTTGCTGGCAGCAGCTTGCCGAACGCGCCGATCACCAGGTTGAACGAGCAGCCGGACAATCCAAAACCGATCATCACCCCGGCGGTGAGATCGAGCGCGCCGGGCGTCGTCGCGTGGACCATCAGCGCCAGGCCGAGCGCATACAAAGCGGCACCGACCATCATGACGCGGCTGGCGCCGAAGCGGTCGGCGATACCGCCGGCGAACGGCTGGCCGATGCCCCACAGCAGGTTCTGGATAGCGAGCGCCAGCGAGAAGACGTCGCGGCCCCAATGGTGCTCCTGCGACAGCGGCGTCAGGAAAAAGCCGAGCGAAGAGCGCGGCCCGAAACTGACCATTGCGATCAGGCAGCCGCAGACCACGACCACCAAGGGCGTGCGCCAGCCGATAGCGGCCGTCTCGCCCGCCGCAGATTGCACTGACATCTTTATGGCCGCTCCAGCCGGACCGTCTTCACGATTTTGCCCGCGAACGGATTCGCGGGCATATCGAACAACATAGTGCGTCCGCCGGCCCCGCCAAAACGAATTATCGTGATGCCGAGCATCAGCGCCGCGCATGGCTGCGCGCGCGAGGCAAGTGCCTACATCTTCTTGACTTCTTCGGCGGTGGTCTTGGCGTCGCCCCACTTTGGCTCGGCGGCGCCGTCGCCCCAGGCGCGCGGGCGGTAGAAGATGAGGCCGCCCAGCCGGTCCATGCGCTTCATCTCGCCGACCCAGTTCGGGTGCGCCCAGTAGTCGTGATAGTGCGTGGATTTGGCCACCTCCGGCATCCACAGCTTGCCGTCGAGCATGTCGCGCGCGATGTGCTTGGCGCGGTCCCAGGCCAGCGGCTCGGTGACCACGTCGGGGATGCCGTCGCAGGCGAAGGTGAACTGGCAGGCGAGATGGCGGTTGGCGTTCTGGTAGACGACGCCGCAGACGTCGTTCGGATAGAACGGCGAGAACACCCGGTTCATCACCACTTGCGCCACCGCAATCTGCGCGCGCACCGGCTCGTCGCGCGATTCGAAATAGACGGCGTTGGCGAGACACTTCTCGGCTTTGGCGCGCGCCGCGCCGGCGAGCCCGAGCCGCTCGGCCGGCGACTTCGGATGCTGGTCGACGCCGGTGACCTCGCCCTTGGCGGCGATGCTCTCGCCGGCTTTGTCGTCGCCCTCCTGCGGCGCGGCCAGCGCCGATTGCTTGATGTCGGGATCGACCGAGGCCATCACCACGGGCGCGCCGCCCGCCGCCCAGGGCGCGATCTGCTCCAGGCCCGGCGCCAGCGGATCGGCGCCGAAAAAGATCTGCGCGCTGTCTTTGTGATCGGGCGCCGGCGGCCGCGCGGCCGGCGGCGGCACTTGCTCGCCGGGCGCGTCGGCGAACTGGTAATCGGCGTAAGGGTCGAAGCGGCTCGATTGGTCGTCCTTGAGCGGCGCGTCGGCTTCCGCCTGCGGCACCGGCTCGACCGCCAGGACCGGCGGCAACGGCGGCAGCGGCTCGCGCGACCGCGCAATGAACGAATCGTACTTGTCCTTGCGGTTGACCGCCGGGTAGCGCAGCGGCGCGTTCGGATCGCCGAGGAACTGCGAGGCGATTGAAGCGGCGATGTCGGTCGGATCGAAATTCGCCAGCGCGTAAAGCGGCGGATGCGGAATCGTCGTGCCGATCGGATTCGGCATGCTGAACGTGGCGGCGTGGATGGTGCCGAAGGGCGAGGCGATGACGTGCGCATAGGCGCGCGCGGCGACCCCCGGCTGCCGCACCAAGAGCGCGCCGAGATCCTGAAAGCCGATCGTCGTGGGCATGAGCGCGAAGACCAGGGCGCCAAGGACGACCGACGCTTGCCTTCTCTGCCGACGCTTCCGCGAAACCGCCATGACCCCGCTCACGCGACGCAATGCATGTCCTTCGGCAGATGTCCGCTGCCCGGTTCGCCGGTTGTCGGAAATCATGCTCGTGCCGGCGCAACTCGGCCGGGTTGTCGACAATGCGACCGATCTTTTTATGGGCTGATTAACCTTGCGAACGCGTTAACCGTATCCAGCACGGGAACTTTCCCCAACCATCGCAAGCAGGGCCACGCCGCCAACCGCGGTCTTTTACCGCCGCGATCTTGGCTAAGAACCATTAACCATATTGCGATCGGCGCGCCCGCGCCCCTAACAGAAATGGCCGGGGCGAGCCCGGCCATTACAAACCTGCCGTCGTTGCCGGTCGCTTACGCCTGGCTGGCGGCCGCCTTGCCCAAGGCCGCCTGCGCCGCAGCGAGCCGCGCGATCGGCACGCGGAATGGCGAGCACGACACATAGTCGAGCTTGACCTGGTGGCAGAAGGCGACCGAGGCCGGATCGCCGCCGTGTTCGCCGCAGATGCCGACCTTGAGCTTCGAGCGCACCTTGCGCCCGCGCTCGACGCCGATCTTCACCAGTTCGCCGACGCCCTGCTGGTCGATCGACACGAACGGATCGCCGGGCAGAATGCCGCGCCCGGTATAGATGCCGAGGAAGCTCGCGGCGTCGTCGCGCGAAATGCCGAACGTGGTCTGCGTCAGATCGTTGGTGCCGAAGGAGAAGAACTCGGCGGTCTCCGCGATCTCGCCGGCGAGCAGCGCGGCACGCGGCAGTTCGATCATGGTGCCGACCTGATAGGTCAGCTTGGCGCCGGTCTCGTTCTCCACCGCCTTGGCCATGGCGTCGATGCGCGCCTTGACCAGATCGAGCTCCATCTTGGTCGCGATCAGCGGCACCATGACTTCCGGCACCACCGGCTTGTCGGTGCGTTTGGCCGCCTCGACCGCGGCCTCGAAAATGGCGCGCGCCTGCATCTCGGCCACTTCCGGATAGGCGATGGCGATGCGGCAGCCGCGGAAGCCGAGCATCGGGTTGAACTCGGCGAGCTCCTTGGCGCGGTCGGCGAGCTTGCGCGGATCGGCGCCCATCGCTTTTGCCACTTCCGCGATCTCCGCCTCGCCGTGCGGCAGGAATTCGTGCAGCGGCGGATCGAGCAGGCGGATGGTGACCGGCCGGCCGCCCATGATCTCGAACAGCTCGACGAAATCGGCGCGCTGCATCGGCAGCAGCTTGGCGAGCGCGGCGCGGCGCGATTTCTCGTCGTCGGCGAGGATCATCTCGCGCACCGCCTGGATGCGGTCTTCGTCGAAGAACATGTGTTCGGTGCGGCACAATCCGATGCCCTCGGCGCCGAAGCGCACGGCGGCTTTGGCATCGGCCGGCGTATCGGCATTGGCGCGCACGCCGAGCTTGCGCACCTTGTCGGCCCAGCCGATCAGCGTGGAGAACTCGCCGGAGAGCTGCGGCTCGATCATGTCGACCTTGCCGGCCAGCACCTGGCCGGTCGAGCCGTCGACGGTGATGAAGTCGCCCTCCCTGTAGGTGTTGCCGCCGGCGGTCACCGTGCGCGCGTTGTAGTCGACGCGCAAAGAGCCGGCGCCGGAAACGCAGGGCTTGCCCATGCCGCGCGCCACCACCGCGGCATGCGAGGTCATGCCGCCGCGGGTGGTAAGGATGCCTTCGGCGGCGTGCATGCCGTGGATGTCTTCGGGCGAAGTCTCCACCCGCACCAGAATGACTTTCTTGCCGTCGGATTTGAGCTTGGCCGCTTCGTCCGGCGAGAACACGATTTCGCCCGAGGCGGCGCCGGGCGAAGCTGGCAGCCCGGTTGCGATCACGCGGCGATGCGCGCGCGGATCGATGGTCGGATGCAGGAGTTGATCGAGCGCCAGCGGATCGACGCGCAGCACGGCCTCTTCCTTGGAGATCAGGCCCTCGTTGGCGAGTTCGACGGCGATGCGCAGCGCCGCTTTGGCGGTGCGCTTGCCGGAGCGCGTCTGCAACATCCACAAGCGGCCCTGCTCGACCGTGAACTCGAGGTCCTGCATGTCGCGGTAGTGGCGCTCCAGCGCGTTGTAGATGCGCTTGAGCTCGGCATAGGCCTTGGGCAGCGCGTTTTCCATCGACGGCTTGTCGGAGCCGGCCTCCGCGCGCGCCGCCTCGCTGATCTCCTGCGGCGTACGAATGCCGGCGACCACGTCCTCGCCTTGCGCGTTGATGAGGAATTCGCCGTACAGCTTCTTCTCGCCGGTCGAGGGATTACGCGTGAAGGCAACGCCGGTCGCCGACGTGTCGCCCATGTTGCCGAACACCATGGCCTGCACGTTGACCGCGGTGCCCCAGCTTTCCGGGATGTTGTGGAGACGGCGATAGGTATTGGCGCGCTGGTTCATCCAGGAGCCGAACACCGCGCCGATCGCGCCCCACAACTGCTCGTGCGGGTCCTGCGGGAACGGCTCGCCGCGCTCGGTCTGCAGGCGCTTCTTGTATTGCTCGACCAGTTCGGCCCAGTCGTCCGCGGACAAATCGGTGTCGAGCGAATAGCCCTGCTTTTCCTTGTGATGGTCGAGCAATTCCTCGAAATGTTCGTGACCGACGCCGAGCACCACGTCGGAATACATGGTGATGAAGCGGCGGTAGCTGTCGTAGGCGAAACGGCGGTCGCCGGATTTGTTGGCCAGCGCCTCGACCGTTTCGTCGTTGAGGCCGAGATTGAGCACGGTGTCCATCATGCCCGGCATGGAGGCGCGGGCGCCCGAGCGCACCGACACCAGCAGCGGGTTGCTCTTATCCCCAAATATCTTGCCGGCGGTGCGGCCGACCTGGGCCAGCGCCTTTTCGACCTGAGCGCGCAAGTCCTTCGGGTATTGCTTGTCGTGCTGGTAATAGTAGGTGCAGACCTCGGTGGTAATGGTGAAGCCGGGCGGTACCGGCAACCCAAGATTGGCCATTTCGGCAAGACCGGCGCCCTTGCCGCCGAGCAGATTGCGCATGCCGGCTTTGCCTTCGGCGCGGCCGTTGCCGAAGCTGTAGACCCATTTGCGGGTCGCCGGGCGGGCAGCCGGTTTGGGGGCTTTCCGAATTGCCTGTTTTTTGGATTTGGCGCTCACACGCGAGGTTTTTGCTTTAGCCATGGCTCAATGAATTGGTGGGGCGGGTCTTTATGGCCCCTAAAAGCACTCTCAGGGACCGCGATGCAAGCCCACCTTTATGCTCACCGGATAAGGCCGAGGCCCATGATACCGATCAAAATCAGATAGATCGCGACGATGAAGTTCAACAGGCGCGGGACGATCAAAATAAGAATGCCGGCGATCAGCGCGACAATAGGCTGCAGGTGGGCAATGCCGATGACCATGACGGGGTCCTTCGCGGTGGGGGATGCAAGGGGGAAACGGCTTAAGACACGGCTAGGTTCCGCATTGTCTTAATCCGTCACCCTGAGGTGGCCGCCGAAGGCGCCCTCGAAGGGCGGCGGCCCGGACCGTTCATCCTTCGAGGCTCGGCGCTACACGCCTCGCACCTCAGGATGACGGATCACTACCCCTCGATCTTGGAAAAATCCGCCACCGCGCGGGTGGCCTCGCGAATTTCGTTGAGCAGCCTGAGGCGGTTTTCGCGCAATGCATTGTCGTCGACATTGACGGTGACCTTGTCGAAAAAGGCATCGACCTTCGGCCGCAGCTTCGCCATGGCGCTCATCGCGGCCGCGAAGTCCTCCTTGGCAACCGCGGCGGAGGCGTCCTTCTTGGCGACGGCGATTGCTTCGGCCAAAGCCTTTTCCTCCGTCGCGACGAGACGCTTGCCGTCGGGCGCGCCGGCATAGCTCTTGTTGTCCTTCTTCTCCTCGATGCGCAGGATGTTCGACGCGCGCTTGACGCCGGCGAGCAGGTTCTTGCCGTCGTCCGTGTCGAGGAATTTGCCAAGCGCCTCGACCCGGCGGACGATCAACAAGAGATCGTCCTGGCCCTCGCGCGAAAACACGGCATCGACCAGATCGTGCCGCGCGCCGTCCTCGCGCAACGTCACCTTGAGGCGGTCGGCGAAGAACGCCAGCAGATCGTGCGTCTGCTGCAGATAGGAATGCGCCTGCACAAGCACCGGGCCGGCCATCTGCTGTTCCCTCTGCGACACCAGCACCTCGAGCTTCATCGCCAGCTCGATGTCAGTCGCGCTGAGCGCCACGATCTGCTCCTGCAGCGGATGCAACGCGGCGATCGCCTCGGCGGCGGCTTCGTCGCGGCGCACCGCGCCGAAGTGCCGCCACAGATGCAAACGCAGCGGCAGCCGCAATTCGTTCTCGATCACGATGCGGATGACGCCGAGCGCCGCACGGCGCAGCGCGTAAGGATCCTTACTGCCGGTCGGCTTTTCGTCGATCGCCCAGAAGCCGACCAGCGTGTCGATCTTGTCGGCAAGCGCGACCGTGATCGCGACGGGATCGCCGGGCACCAAGTCGTCCGGCCCTTTCGGCCGGTAGTGATCCTCGATGGCGTGGGCAACGGCTTCGTCCTCGCCTTGCGCCTCGGCGTAATAGCGGCCCATCAGGCCTTGCAGCTCGGGGAATTCGCCGACCACGTCGGTGAGCAGATCGGCCTTGCACAATTGCGCGGCGCGTTCGGCCAAGTGTGCGTCGGCGCCGACGAGGTCGCACAGTTCGCCGGCGAGCGCGACGATGCGCGCGATGCGCTCGGACTGTGAGCCCAGCTTCTCGTGGAAAACGATGTGCTCGAACTTCGGCAGCCGCGCTTGCAGCCGCGTCTTCAGGTCGGTCTCGTAGAAGAACTTGGCGTCGGACAGCCGCGCGCGGATCACGCGTTCGTTGCCGGCGATGATGGCCTTGCCGCCGTCGGCGGCTTCCTCGTTGGCGACCAGGATGAACTTGTTGGCGAGCTTGGCGGTCTGCGTGTCGCGCAGCACGAAGCATTTCTGATTGTTGCGGATGGTGGCGCGGATTACTTCCTCGGGGATGGCCAGGAAGCTCGCGTCGAACGCGCCCATCAGCGTCACCGGCCATTCGACTAGCCCGGCGACCTCGGCGAGCAGGCCTGCGTCCTCGATCAGTTCGTAGCCTTGCGCGAAGGCCAGATGCTTGGCGTCGGTGAGGATCATCTCGGCGCGGCGCGCCGGATCGAGCACCACTTTGGCGGCGTCGAGCTTGGCGAGGTAGTCGTCGAAACGCCGCACCTTGAAGGCGGCCGGCGCCAGGAAGCGATGGCCGCGCGTCTGGTCTCCGGCGGCGATGCCGTCCACGTTGAACGGGACGATATCCGGCTCTTCGGTTTCCGGCCCGAATGTGGCGAGGATCGAATGCAGCGGGCGCACCCAAGCAAGCCGGCCCGAGCCCCAGCGCATCGACTTCGGCCAGGGGAACGAACGCACCACCTCGGGGATCGCCTCGGCCAGCACGTCGAGCGCCGGCTTGCCCGGCTTCTCGATCGTCGCCACGTAAAAATCGCCTTTCTTATCGGGCTGCACTTTGGCTTCGTTGATCGAGTTCAGGCCGGCCGCCTTGAGAAATCCGGCGATCGCGTTGTCCGGGGCGCCGACGCGCGGGCCCTTCTTCTCTTCCTTGATGTCGGGCTGGCGCACCGGCACGCCGTGCACCGACAGCGCCAGCCGGCGCGGCGTGGCAAAGGCCTTGGCGCCTTCGTAAACGAGGCCGGCCGCCACCAGCCGGTCTGTGACCATCTTCTTCAGATCGTCGGCGGCGCGCGCCTGCATGCGTGCGGGGATTTCTTCCGACAGGAATTCGAGCAAGAGGTCGGGCATTTAAGAACTCGTTGGCGGGCGAGCGAACCGCCCGCACCTAGCAGGGACTTGGGTAGCCTGTCACCTGCCGCGGAAGCGGCCGCAATTGGCTACCAGCCGCCGCCTCCGCCGCCGCCGCCACCGCCACCGCCGCCGGAAC
>Ga0335077_10012325_pt1 | contig 10692 bp, 13 predicted proteins | sample Lox_Sample_31_FD_207151 | JGI IMG/M metagenome (GOLD analysis project Ga0335077, IMG submission 207151) | Soil microbial communities from Loxahatchee National Wildlife Refuge, Florida, United States - Lox_Sample_3.1 | ecosystem: Environmental > Terrestrial > Soil > Wetlands | place: USA...
GGTGATGCACGGCCAGGCCGTGATCGCCGGAACCCGCGTGCCGGCTAGCGTGATCTTGGACTGCCTAGCCGCCGGCATGACCGCCGAGGAGATCACCGCCGAATACCCCACAGTCACCGTGGCTGGCGTGCGCGCAGCCGCCGCCTACGGTGCCGCGTTGGCGCGCGAAGAACTGCTCCCGCTGCCCCAGTCACGGTGAAGTTCAAGCTCGACGAGAACCTACCCGTCTCGTCTACCGCGATCTTGACCAGCGCCGGTCACGACGTCGATACCGTCACTCAAGAGGGCCTGATCGGCGCGCCGGACCAAGATATTGTCTCCGCAGCCACCACGGCAGGACGGATCCTGATCACCCTGGACCGCGGGTTGGGCGACATCCGCGCCTACCCGCCAGGCAGTCATGCCGCATCGTCATCCTGCGCCTGACCGACCAGTCGGCCGCCACAGCCATAAAGGCAGTCAGCGACCTCGCCACCCTTACCAATCCTGACAGCCTTGCCGGGGCGGTGGCGGGCCAGCAGCGCGGCCTACGGCGCATCCCCCATCCAAAAGCGCGCCCCCAGACCGTGCCCTGCGCCCTGGCCGACCGGCCGAGGCTAGACGGGCCGACACGCGCAGCCGAGACGCTTTCACCCAGCCGCGCCGCGACGGACCGCCACTTTCCGCGTGCAACTCGAAATTCCCGTTTCCCCTGCTCACTGCCTCTCTCCTCGGCTTCTTACGCCCTTCTCCCCTGGTCGCTGCAAACGATCATGAACCGCCTTTTGCTCACCATGGTTCATGTCGCCGCAGACCGTTGCATTCATCGAAATGATCATGGTCAGCTCCGCGGCGACAGGACCCGGTGGGAAGGGACAGCAGGTTGGCCGTGGTCGTCACCGTCGCCAAGGGATACGACCTTGGCTACATCTGGAAGAACCAGGCCCAGCCCCGCACCGGGCGGGCCTCCGGCGGCTACTACATCGACGCGGCCCAGGCCGGGGAGCCGCCCGGCCGCCGGTGGGGACCGGGGGCACAAGCCCGCGGCTTCACCGATAGCCAGGTCGTGGAGCGCCAGCCGTACGACGCGGTATACCGGCAGATCGACCCGCGCACCCGGGCCCGGTTCGGCCGGCCCCGCGGCCGGTACCCGACCTTCGGCGATCACCTGGCCCGGCTGAAGGCCGCCGAGCCGCACGCCACCGCCGAGCGGCTCATCGAGCTGGAGCGCGAGGCGGCGCAGGCAACCCGCCAGCCCGCCGCATACACCGACGTGACGGTCTCATTCTCCAAGTCCATCTCGGTGCTGCACGCCTCGATCCGGGAGAACGAGCGCCGCGCCCGCCAGTCCGGGGACGAGCAGGCGGCCGCCTACTGGGCCGGTAGGGAACAGGCGTTCCAGGAGGTCCTGCACCGGGCCAACCGGGCGGCGCTGGAGTACCTGCAGGCCTGGGCCGGAGTCACCCGGGTCGGCTACCACGGCACCCAGGTCGACGGTCGCGAGCCCGGCCAGCTGGCTGACCCGGTCCGGTTCACCGCCGCCTGGGAACGCGGCGCATCGCTGCGGCTGCGCTCTGGGGTGCCCCGCGCTAGACGACTACGACCAGCACGGCCGGATCCGCAGCGCCCCGCCCGACCAGGCCATGGACCAGGCCGTCCATGCCTACGTGGCCAGCTACCTGGCCGGGCGGGCCGTGCTGCTGATGGCCGCGGGCTGGGCCCGGTGCCGGGACCTGTCCGCCCGGATCCGCGACGACCTGATCCACCTCGGCCTGGTCGACAGCGGCCCGAGCGTACGGATCGCCGAGGGCGCCGAGGCCTCGCCGGGGACCTGATCATCTGCCGCCGCGACGACCATACGCTCGAGGCAGGCGAGCCCGGCCACCCCACCTCGCCAACGGCGACGTATTGCAGATCCAGGCCATCGCCGGCGACGGCATCATGGTCCGCCGCCTGCTCGGCACGGGTCCGGGTACCGGGCAGCGGCGGTTCACCGGCCGGGCGTTCTGCTATCCCGGGTACCAGTCAGCCGACTTGGCCTACGCGATCACCGGGCATTCCGCGCAAGGCGGCACCGTGCACACCGGGATCGCGCTGCTGACCGGCGCCGAGGACCGGCAGTGGCTGTACCCGGCGATGACCCGTGGCACGGACATGAATTTGGTGTTCGTGTTCACTACCCCGGCCCGGCCCGCCGACCCGCAACCAGGTACCCGGGCCGCTCCCGAACTGGACCGCTACGACCGCACCCGCCTCGAGCGTCAAGGGCTCGTACCGGCCCAGCCCACGCCCGGGCTAGGGAGCCCGGACCCGCGAGAGTCGACCGCCGTGCTCGCCGACGTCCTCGGCCGCGACGGCGCCGAGCTATCCGCAACAGAGACCCAGCGGAAGAACCTAGCTAACGCCGACCACCTGGCCACCCTCCACACGATCTGGGCCGCAGAAACTCAGGGCACCCGCTACGACCGGTACCGCGAGCTGGTCATGGCCGCCGACATCGAGCTGCGCCGCCGTCATCCGGACCACGTCATCGAGCCGTTGCGCTCCGCCGAACCGGCTCCCTCCGGCGACAATGGGCGCGACGACCTGACCGTGGCGCCCGGCAAGAACATCGGCGACATGGCAGCGTGGATCAGTGCGCTCGCTACGCAGCGTCAGTAAATCCGAGAGAAACTCCAAGAACGGCAAGGCCTTCAAATCCCGAGCGAAGACCCAGACTGGGCCGATCTCGGCGAGGCATTCCCAGCCTGGAGGGCGCTCGGGCGGGATGCGATCCTGCAGCTGCCCAAGCCGCAGATCACTCCCTCAACCAGGATCCTCCAGCCCGCCGCCCAACACGACATGGACCTCGAAGCCACTGACTGACCAGCGCCGCAGGCCCCATCATGGGTCCGCTGAGCGCAGGGGTCGATCGTCGAGGCGGACGGCGCCTCAGGACGATCTGACAGATCCGCCATCCGCAGCCCGGTACATCACGGCACGTGACTAACGAGTGAATTGCAGTCGGCTCAAACAATTTCAGATCGCCGAATCGGCATGTCGTGGTGGTGAAACCCGCAGGATGCTCCGGCGTCGCAGATTATCCGGTTATGGCGCGCTGGTCGGCTTGGGCCGCTTCTTGTTGTTCGAGCAGGGCGGCGAGCTTGGCCAGGAGCTTGGCCAGGGAGGAGCGGTCTGGTGGGGGGAGCCCGTCGAGCAGGGCGGCTTCGGTGGCGAGCAGGTCGGGGTGGGCGCGATCGAAGACGGCGCGGCCGGTTGGAGTGAGCTCGACCAGAACCGATCGCCGGTCGCGGCCGGCGCGCTGGCGGGCGATGAGGCCGCGGCGTTCAAGCCGGTCCAGCCGTTCGGTCATGGTGGCCGAGCTGACCAGGACGCTGCGGTACAGCTCGGTGGGGGTCAGCCGGTAGCCAGGGCCGCCGCGGCTCAGCGCGGCCAGTACGTCGTACTCGCCAGAGTCGATCTGGTGGCGGCGCCAGACCTCGCGCATCGCCGCCGCCTGGTAGCGCTCGATCCGGGTAATCCGTCCGAAGATCGCCACGGGAGACACGTCGAGGGCCGGCCGCTCGGCTCGCCAGGCGTCCAGGATCGCGGCCACGTGATCACGCTGCTCGTTCACCAGCCCATGATAGCTCGGAACCGAGTTACATGTTGACGAGCTAGTATGCCAGGTCCTAGTATCTCGGTACCGAGCTAACTAGTTCGGCACCGAGGTACTTTTCGAGGGCGCCATGGCAATCACCGAAGCCAGCAGGGCCGGCTCGCGCGGAGAGAGCAGAGCTGCCGCGGCTGGTGTGGGTGCTGGCCGGCGGCTCGTTCGTCAACAACCTCGGCGGCTTCGTAGTGCCATTCCTGGTGGTCTACCTGGTCCACCGTGGTTACAGCGGGGCCGGTTCGGCGCGGGCACCGTGTTCGTGCCGCTGGATTCGGTCACCGATCCCGGGCTGGTGCTGGCCGCCGTCGGCCGGGTCTCGGGCGCCGGCCTGGCCGGCGCCGACTCGCCGGTGGAGGCGCTGGCCGAGACGTTCGGCGACGGCGCGTGGCTGCTGATCCTGGACAACGTGGCGGCTCGGGTCTTGATGCGGTCTTGATGGCTTCGATGATCCGCAGGATATGGTCGGGTAGCGGGTCGGCGACGGCGAATGCGTGTTCGCTGGGCCGGGGTACGCCGCCTGAGCCCGGAGCACGAGGACTACCCGCGCGCCCAAGATCGTCATACCGATGACTTTCTCGCTCCGCGCCGGTCTGTACACCGGAGACCGACTCACGGGAGGCTGGCGTCGTGCGGAAACTGATCTACGGCATGAACCTGACCCTGGACGGCTACATCGCCGCACCCGGCGACGACATCGGCTGGAGCGGGCCGCCGAGCGACGAACTGTTCCAGTGGTGGCTCGACCAGGAGCGGGCGAGCGGCCTGTCGCTGTACGGGCGCAAGCTGTGGGAGACGATGAGCTCCTACTGGCCGACCGGCGACCAGCAGCCCAACGCCACCCCGGCGGAGATCGCGTTTGCGCAAAACTGGCGGGACACACCGAAGGTGGTGTTCTCCTCGACGATCGACAAGGTCGACTGGAACACCCGCCTGGTCACCGGCGACGCGGTCGACGAGATCACCCGGCTCAAGGCCGAGGACGGCGGCCCGATGGGCATCGGCGGCGCGACGCTCGCCAGGGCTGCCATGCGGGCCGGGCTGATCGACGAGTACGCACTGGCCACCTACCCGGTCTTGGTGGGCGGCGGCACGCCGTTCTTCACGGCGCTGGATAGCTGGGTCAGCTTGAACCTGGTGGAGAAGCGGACGTTCCCTGGCGGCATCGTGCTGACCAGATACGAGACGAGGCGCTGAGCGGTCGGTCATATGCGCGGCTCGTAGCACCGGAGGAACAGGCGCGGTTGCGTCACGCACGCGACCTCATAGACCGCGAAGACGGTCCGCACGTACGCCACCGGGCCACCTTGGGACCCTGAATTAGTGCGCAGATTCCGCCCGACCCGGAGATGAACCCACAGGTCAGCAACGTACGCCGCCGCACAAGCCTCAATCGTGGCCCAAGTCAGGGCCCGGTGGGCGCCCGGCGCCGCTCGCCGAGCTGATCCGAGCCGGATTCCGACGAGATCGGCCCCTCACCTGATTTTCCCAGGTGAGGGAACGCCGACTGGGGAACTCCTCCTGTACAATCCACCGATTAGATATCCGTGGCCAGAGTCAATGGCTCGAAAGATAGCGCCTACAGGATCGACCAATCGGATGAGTGGCTAATGCCTCCTGCCCGGTCCCTTTCTATGAGGGACGTTTGTCAAGGGTATGGCCCCAGCGCTTTTAGGATGCGTCGGCGCTGGTCTGTGGACGTACTCTCATAGCCGCCGACCGGATATTCGGCCGTAGGCTCGCCGATCCGGCCTGGGGCTGGTCTTCCGCCGGGATCTATGCGATGGTCCGGCCGTGCGCGAAAGACCGTGGTGGCGTCCTGGTCAAGACGATGAGCAGGGCGGGCCGTTGCCGGCTGTTGTCATCCTCGAGCCGGACTATGGTGCTGAGCTCCCACTGACCAGCGAAGAAGAGGGCATGCTCGGCTGGCGGCAGACAGGGTTCTCTCCCCAGCTCCTGGACCGGCTGGCAGAATGGCAGGAAGCCTTCGAAACCGGTCATCACTACGACACGGGGTGGCGTTCACCGCAACTGCGGGACGACTGGGCCAGGCAGGCCCGTGAACTCGAGGCGGCAATTCGCGCGGAACTGGGCAGCCACGCTGAACTGGTCGTGCACCTCTGGCCGCTCGGCGATGGTTAGCAGCGGGAGTCGCCCGTACTCTCTTGCCGCGATCTGCACATATAGCGACGGGCGCCAATGACAGCTCGGGCCGACGGCTTCGGCCAGCTGAGTTTGGCCGCCGGGGTCGCCAGTCAGGAGCATCCGCCGGATCACCATCACAGTCATGCCGTGTACCCACGGTCACCGGGCATGGGTTGCACGGTGACGCCCGCCGCGGTGAGGAACTGACGGATCTGGGAGGCGTGCTCAACGACGTGGAGGGGCATGCTGCCGACAATCACCGCGAACAGCATCCCGTGGTATCGATGGGCGCTGGGAAGTGGCCGGGCGGCCATCTCCTCGGTCAGGCCGTCCAGGGTCTGGCGGACGCGGCCGCGGCACCAGTCGACGTACCCGAGAAGCTCGGGCTTGGTGAACCTGCGGTTGGGGAAGCTGTAGGTGTTGTCGTCAAACGGCTGTGGCGGTGCCCACGGCTCGAACTCGCCGGCCAGGTCATAGTCGAGCGTAGTCAGCGCGTGGTAGCCGAGGAACCAGGGAGCCGAGCCGTGCAATCCCCCGTGCGGCGCTGGAGCCGTGGGCGCCTCGTCCGGCCACAAGTCTGTCTGCCACAGGTCGTCGGGGCAGTCGGTCAGCGCCGTCTCCATGAGCCGCAGCGCCTGTTCGAAGTTATGGGCCATGCTCTGCACAAACGCGTTCGGCACACCGCCGGTATAGCGTATCGGGCGGCTCGGCGCGAGGTTATTCAGCAAGCCTCGCGCCGCCGACGGCCGGTCATAGCTCAGCGCACGATTGGCCCGACTGCGTGTCTATGCAGGGCTGCCATCAGGATGAACGTCCGGTCATGCCGCATGGCGCGCGCTGGTGGGTCGCTATGCGGAAGGTCTGCCATGGAGAGAGTTTGGTGAGCGTATTCGCGGAGTCACTCGGCCCGTAGCCGGCAGCGAGGTCAGGGCCTTGGGCTCGCGCGGCGACCGCGGCTATTGTCACGCCATGCAGGGCATTGGCGCGGTGCTGATCGACATCGATGGGTTGCTGACCGTGTCGTGGAAGCCGCTCGATGGAGCGGTCGGGGCGCTGAAACGGCTACGCGCGGCGGCGCTGCCGTTGGCGCTGGTCACTAATACCACCTCTCGCACGCGGGCATCGATCGCGACAACATTGGCTGCGGCGGGCTTCCCGGTCACTGTCGAGGACATTCTCACGGCGCCGGTCATCGCCGGTGCCTACCTGGCGGACCACTACCCGGGTGCCCGGTGCCTGCTGCGGGGCAGCGGGGACATCCGCGCGGATCTGGCGGGAGTGACCCTTGTCGGTGCGGACGACCCTGCCCCCGTGGACGTGGTCATCGTTGGCGGTGCCGGTTCGGAGTTCAGCTATCAGGCACTCAACCGGGCCTTCGGTCACCTGCAGCGCGGAGCCGCGCTGGTCGCGATGCACCGCGGCATGTACTGGCGCACCGACGAAGGCCTGCAACTCGACAGCGGGGCTTTTGTCGCAGGCTTGGAGCAGGCCGCGGGGACGGCGGCGGAAGTGGTCGGCAAACCCGCCGCGGCCTTCTTCGCCGCCGCGCTGGCGCACCTGGGCGCCGATGCCGCTCACACCCTGATGGTGGGCGGTGACATCGAGAACGACGTGCTCGCTGCCCAGCGCCAAGGGCTTACCGGGGCACTCAAGACCGGCAAGTACCTGCCCGGCGCGCACCGCAGCGCCACCGGCACGCCCGACCATATCCTCGACTCCTTCGCCGGCCTGCCAGCCCTGCTGGAGCAACTGCCATGGGAGCGCCACCCCGGGATGCGCCGCGTGCCGGACGGGCGTTCTGCTAGCCGGCAGCACCTACGGCTGCGCCTGCAGACGCATTACAGCGGCAACGCCGAGGGCTCAACCCTCCGGAAGACGCTCGGCTGCCTTTTGGCGGACGAGCTGGGCATCCAGTTGCGGCGGGTCGGCTCCGGTAACGGAATGACTTTCGTCACGGGCGAACAGAGGCTATCGGCTTGGATGGCGCAGAACGCTTTCGTCAGCTGGGCGGTGCGCGATCGGCCGCAGGAGCTCGAGGACAACTTGATCGCCACGCTCGACCTGCCCCTCAACCTGCGAGGGGAACAGACGTAACCGGTTCCACCCGGAACTAACGCGCGCGCGGGCTCGGTGCGTGGCCGATGCCAAGGCGTTGCCGGCGTTGCCGAGTCCCGGCGTAGGGGGCAGGTAGCGTCCAGCGTACTCAGTCAGGCCACGGAGGCGAACAACGCGTGTATTCTTGGTTGGCTGCAGTGGCTCGTATATCGATGCGTGTCGCCACAGCCGGGTGCCCTCCGGTAGCCACAAGTATGTGGCGCGGGCACTCGGCAGGATCCGGTCTGATCGGCGTGGCCAGCAGGTAGATGCAGCCACGATGTCGAGAAGGTCGTTGGCTGGGCAGGCCTGAACCTTTCCATCCACCGCCCTAGGTGATCAAGCCCTGGCAGGCTCGCGGATTTGGCGTTGTTGCAGGCAGCGTGGGCGGCGACCAGGTTGTCGATGCTGTTATCTGGGTGCCGGGACCACGGAAGGAAATGATCGACGGCGCCGCGGTTGCCCATGCGCCCGGCGCAGTAGAAGCAGTCCCCGCCTTGGGATTCGGTGAGCGGGCCGCGGACCCGGTGCAAGCTGATCCGCTGGGCGCCGAAGAGGAACTCGTCGAGCCGTTCGGTGTCGACCAGGTCAGAGTTGCGGTCCGCGACCCTGGCGGCCCACTTTGATTGGACCAGCGGCCGGATGAGAGGTGCGAGCCGGACGAGCCATGAGCCAACCCCAGGCCTCAGACGCAGGGAGTCATCGAAATCAGGCCGGGCCACCGTCGAGTGGCCCACTTCCTCGCGCCACGAGAAGTCGTAGATGAATCGTTCCTCGACCGAGCGGTGCCCGTCCCCGAACCGCTGGAGCTTGGCTAGCGGCATCCCGATCACTATGGCCAGCAGATCCGCTTCCGGCTTCGCCCAGCCGAACGGATCGACGGCACGGGCGTCCTCCAGGCTCGCGCCCCAGCTCAGGTGGTGGTCAGTCCGCCATACGGCCAGCTTCGATGGGATGTCCATCTGCGGCGCTTGGGCGAGAACCTTCGGCTGGCCGCCGATGACAGATCCGTACGGCACAGTCTGGGGCCAGTAAAGCTCGATGACCCGTCGGCCGATCTCTTTACCTGAGAGCATTTCGGGAGCGGAACCGTCAGGAGCGACTCGCTCAGCCGCTACGTCGATCAATGCGAGCAGCGTCGCAAGTTTGTACGTCGCCGAATAACGTGTGGCATCCAGGAGCGCGAGCAATCGCTCTGCGAACGGCAAGGCGTCATCATCGGGCACGGCATCACCGTAACGCTGATCTATCGTCGTTACCTGTTATCGGCGGGGCGGCGACCGGCTCGTGCCCCCTGTGCGCCATTGTCAATTGGGGGAGCGCAGGAACCTGAGGAACAGTCTTACGGCTCCCGTCCCCTACCAGCGGCCCGTGGTCGGAGCGTTCATGGCCGGTCGGCTCGGCGGCTCGGCTTTTGTTCTTCGGCGCGGGCGGTGGCGGCGATGAGGTCGGCGATGGCTTGGCGGCCGTCGGGGGTGAGTGCGGCGAAGGCGCGGAGCTGGGCTTGGTCGACGCCGCTGTCGCGGAGCAGGGTGAGCAGTTCGATCTGATCCTTGAGCGGTTCGGACTGCTGGTCGTCGAAGAAGAACGCGGGCGGGACGCCGAAGACCCGGGCGACGGCCTCGATGAGGCGTTTGGTGGGGTTGGCGTTGCGGCCGGTGCGCAGCTTCCACAGTGCGGTGTGGGAGACCTTCTCGCCGGTGATCTCCTCGATCTTGGCGGCGACCTCGGCGAGGGAGTACGGGCCGCGCCCGGCGGGGTGCACGGTCTGGAAGAGCCAGTCGACCTTGTCGGCGAGCGTCTTTGCGGCCGGGTCGTCTCGGGTGGTCTCGTCTGGCACGCCGAGGCTCCTTGCTTCGTGGTGTCGTTGTCATATTAGAGCGATGGTCGATGGGTAGCCGTAGATTTTGGTTGACATGTTGCTGCCGGCCGCGCTTATCCTGGAGCAATGGCAACTGAAGTTGTCAGCACAGCTGGACAGCTGTATCTGAGTTTATGGCGGCGCGGGGCGGTGTGAGGAATGCCCGACGGCATGACATACGGCGGCACGTCGGCGGCTGCCACGTGACGGCCGGCGGTTGGGACTGCGCATGCGTGACCAGAGCATCCGTGGTCGGCTGATGAAAGGCCTGGCCGTTGACGTCGCGCCGCAGCTGTGGCGGCTGGTCGTGGTGATTATCGCGGCCGGGGCGCTGGCCGTCGGCGTCCGCAGGCTCGGGCGCTTGGCAATGGCAGCTGAGGCGGAACGTCGCGCGCGGGCTCGCGAGGTGGCCGCCGCGGTTGCCCAGTACGGTCTGCTGTTTGGGTTCGCCGCGGTCGCGGCCGGGATCTCCGCGCAAGGCCTGACCGGGTTCGCCCGCGACAACATGGCACTGTGCGGACCGTGGCCCTATCTATTGTTCTTCGCGCTCGATGGCGCCGCCGGTCTCTGCGCGGTGCTGCTGCTGCGCCGCGCCGCGCGCGCCGAGTCGGCGATCGTGCCACGGGTGGCCGTCTGGGGCCTGGTCGCGGCGTCGAGCGCGTTCAACGCGGCGCATGCCCCTGGGCGTCCGGGGGCGCGGGCGGCGTTCGCGCTGATGCCGGTCATCGCGGCGGAGTGTGTCAGAAACTCTGTGTCAGGGGGTGATCACAGTGTAACTTTCCGTGGGCCGCATGGGCGGCTCAATCCCGAGGAAGGTCAAAGATGACGATGGTAGAGAGTCTGGCCGGCGAAGTCGAGGACCCTGGTGAGGGATCTTCGCTGCCGGGCGGTGGTGCCGGGCTGGTGCTGCCGGAGGATGTGCTGGCTGATCTGGCGGATCAGCTGGCGGCGCGGGTGCGTGCCG
>Ga0335077_10012326_pt1 | contig 10692 bp, 10 predicted proteins | sample Lox_Sample_31_FD_207151 | JGI IMG/M metagenome (GOLD analysis project Ga0335077, IMG submission 207151) | Soil microbial communities from Loxahatchee National Wildlife Refuge, Florida, United States - Lox_Sample_3.1 | ecosystem: Environmental > Terrestrial > Soil > Wetlands | place: USA...
ATCCCCGTGGCAACAACCCTCAGCAGGTGGTCCCATGCTCATGGCAGACGACAGCGGTGGCTGACAGGCGGCGCGGCAGCGCTATGCCGGGCAGCGGTGGTGCCAAGCGGGGCGGTGCCGCCGGGGAGACGGAACCCAGTGCACCCGGCCTGCGGTGGCCAGCGCCCGCCCGGCCCTGAGGCTAAAAAGGATGCGGAAGATGATGATCGGCATCCCCCGGCCAAGATCGGGGCGTCGGCGGCTGCGATCACCCTAGATGCGGTCCGCGCCCGGCGGGGTGTCATGACTTAGGAGCGGGACAGGCAACTCGCGTTCATTGAGACACACAGCTTGCGCGAGATCGCCGGCGTACGGATGGCTGTTGCGTTCACCGCCGGCGCCGACCCGGGCACGAAGGCCTGGGTAGGGCCAGAAGTCACCTTGACGGCCGCTGGATGGCCAGGAAGCAGCCCCTGGCAGCACGACCCGCAACCCCCGACGAACTTACGGGCCAGACCACTTAGGGCAAGCACTAGCTGACGAACAGCGATGGGGCAGTCGGCGCGCACGCGCCTGTGTGCGAGCCGTCCCGGGGCTTTCGCGGCACGCGTTACGATGCCTGCTCAGTCTTCAGGTGCTTGCCGAAGAAAGCGGCGATGCGGCGGCGGGCGTCTTGTGCGGATGGCTCGTGATAGCGGGTCCCGGAGATCTTCGCCAAGAAGATCAGCAGCGGCGTCGCGTCCGCGGGGTCGGGGTCGTTGATGAACCCGTGCCCGGCGGCGGGATACACCTTGACGTCATGGTCCACGCTGAGTGCGGTGAGAGCTTTCTCCAGCCGGGGCGCGGCGCTGCGCCCCATCGGCGAGCGGTCCTTGCCGCCGTAACTGCCGATCATCGGGCAGGAGCCGGCCAGGGCCCGCTCAGCGTCCTTCGGGCAGCCGCCGTAGTTCACGCTCGAGGCCGAGTAGCCGTGGCCGGGGGCCAGCGCCACGGCGTAGGCCCCGCCCATGCAAAAGCCGATCACGCCGATCTTGCCCGTGCACTGGTCATGGCGTGACAGCCAGCCGCGCACGCTGTCGATGTCATCGAACGTCCGCCCGGCCCCTGCGGCGATCTCCCGCATGATGGTCCGCAGGCAGCGCAGCCGGCTCCCCCAGTAGTACAGGTCGGGCGCCGCGGCCAGATATCCCTCGCTCGCCAGCCAGTCGGCCTGGTTCCGCAGGTCCTGGCTCATCCCGGCGAAGTCGTGGATGACCACCACGCCCGGCCACGGGCCCGCGGCCGGGGGAACGGCTACGTACGCCGGCATCTGCCCGGACGGAGTGCGGATCATCTCATCGGTCATCGCGGCTCCAAACCGGCACATCCGGGCACGTTCATATGGTGGCCGCCGGCCGCGCTGGCGGCAACCATGAACCGGCCGGAGGCGCCGCAATCCAGACGTCGGCGAAGGCAGGAGCACCGGCATCGGCAGCCTGCGGACATCGATGCCAGACAAACGCACAATCCGGATCTGTGCGGCCACCGGAGCAGTTCAAGCAGGCCGGCGGCTGTGCTGGACGACGCGCGTGCGCGCCGTGCCTTACACGGTGATGACGATCTTGCCGCGGGCGTGTCTCTGCCCGAGGTAACAGATGGCGTCAGGGACCCGGCTGAGCGGGTAGGCCGGTGATGCCGATGTCCAAGCGCACGCCGACCCCCTGGCCGCGCTCACCGCAGCCCACCCGGCTGAGACAGACGCGTCCGGCTCCGGGACACCCCAGGTTCGTGTGCGCGAAACCTCGCATTCGGCATCAGGATGAAGTCGGTCTTCCCGGCCGGTATCATCCTAATTTGTGGAGGACGTGATCCTGGCCGGTGACGTCGACGTCGGCGATGTGATCGTGCTGCCCGGTGCCGATAACGCGGTCCTGGTCAGCAGGGTGCGGCTGGGGCAGGGCGGGCTCATCTTCACGGTGACCCCGGCCAGCGGTGATTCGCCCGGCGAACAAGAGCGGCCGGTGAAAATGACGACCGAGGTCCGCCTGCGCGAGCGCGGCCGGGATCTGCCCCGCTAGAACCGCGGGACGGCTGCGCGGCGCCCTTGAGCACGCCGCCGATCTGGTATTCGCCCAGGCGCTGCCGCCCGGGGTGCAATTCAGCCTGGGCAACTCCCAGTCCTACGCGCACTGGCTGGGCCAGCGCCCAGCCTAGCTGCTGAGGGCGTAACCCCCGATGTGAAGCCGCTCACCACGCCGGCAGCCGGCAGTTCATGGCGCTGTCACGCCCGGCCGGACCAGGGACCGCAGAGGGCACGGTGGAGCACCGACCCGGCGCCGATGGTGTGGCTGCGGAGCAAGCTGCCGGCCTGCCGCCAGATCCGGACGTACGGCTCACCCCGGCGCTGGGCGCCTGGCGGCTAGCTTCAGCAGGTCAGCGGCCATCCGATCGGGCACCTCAGGCCGTCTATCAAAGGAGCACGTACGGCACCACGGCCGGAAGGAACTCCTGAGAAGGACCGATGTCCCGCCACGAGGGACGTGCGGCCCTTACCGGTCTCGCCTTCACCGAGAAGCCTGCGAGACAAGACGGCTGTGCAGCCGTGAAGCCTGCCAGGCCAGGCGGTTGTGCGCAAGGAGGCATAGGACGTGGCCACCGTGGTGCGCGAGGTCGAGCGGAAATACGACCCGCCCGCTGGTGGGGCAGCCGCGCTGGATGCGGTGAAGGCCATGACCGGCAGAGCGGGAGTGGCCGCCGTTTCCCAGCAAGACGAGCAGTTTCTGGACGCGGTCTACTATGACACCGCGGATCTGCGGCTGATCGGTGCCGGCATCACGCTGCGGCGGCGCACCGGAGGCGGGGACGCGGGCTGGCACCTGAAGCTGCCCGCAGGCGCGGACACGCGGGACGAGATACGCCTGCCCCTGGCCGCGCCTGGCGGCAAGCGCGCCGCCGGCGCAGCCCCCGGGACAGTCGGCAGGCGCGCGGCAGCACCCCGCGCCAGGGCCGGTGGCGCCGTACCGGAGGAGTTTGCGGTGCTGGTCCGGGCTTATACCCGGGGCTCGGCGCTGGCGCCGGTGGTGCGCATCCAGACCAGCCGGCGCGTGCTCTGGCTGCTTGACGGCGCCGGCCAGACGCTCGCCGAGATCGCCGCCGACCACGTATCGGCCCGGCCGGCCGACGGATCCGCCGCCACCTCGTGGGACGAGATCGAGGCCGAGCTGGTCACCGGCGGCCCCGCCCTGCTGACGACGATCGACACACAGCTGCGCCGGGCCGGCGCCCGGCCCGCCGCCACCGCGACCAAACTGCAGCGAGCGCTCGCCGGCCGGCTACCCGCCGCCGGGGGCGCCCAGGAACCGTCGCTGACCAGGCATTCGCCCGCCGGTGAGGTCGTGCTCGGCTACGTGCGCGGCCAGGTGGCCACGATCACCCGCTATGACCCGCTGGTCCGCCGTGATGAGCCAGACGCCGTGCACCAGATGCGGGTGGCCACCCGCCGGGCCCGCAGCGCGCTGCAGGCCTTCGGCACCATCATCGAGCAGGACGCTACCCGGCCGCTGTGCGCGGAGCTGAAGTGGCTCGCGGCCACGCTCGGAGCGGCCCGCGACGGCGAGGTCATGCTGGCCCGGCTCACCGCCGACCTCGGCGCCATCCCCCCTGCCCTGGTCGTGGGGCCAGTACAGGCCCGCATCACCGCCCACTTCACCGCCGAGCTCACCCGGGCGCGCCAGACCGCGCTGGCCACGCTCGACGGCCAGCGGTACCTGCGCCTGCTCGATGACCTGGACGCGCTGCTGGCTGACCCGCCGCTGACGCCACAGGCGAAACACAAGGCAGGCACGGTACTTGCCAAGCCGGTCCGGCGGGCAGCACGGCGGCTGCAGCGTGCCCTGGCCGCCGTGCCCGCCGCCGGGGACCGCGACGCGGCGATCCATGAGGCGCGCAAGGCCACTAAACGGGCCCGGTACGCCGCCGAGGCAGCAGCGCCCGCGCTCGGCCGGACGGCCAGCCGCCAGGCCGCACAGGCCAGGGAACTGCAGCAACTCCTCGGCGACCATCACGACAGCGTCGTCGCCCGGGCAGTGCTGCTCGATCTCGCCGGCCAGGCCCGGACGACCGGGGACGACACCTTCACCTACGGCCTGGTGTACCAGCGCCAGGCCTGCCAGGCCGCCACCATCGAGCAGGCCCTACCACGCTTCACGGCCGCGCCACGCGACCGGACGACGGGCCGCTGACAGGTCAGACGACGGCCAGGCAGCAGGTTCGCCTGGCGCCTGGCATGATGATCTCGGCAGCCGCCGGATTGCATGCTTTCAGATGCGTGCCCGGCTGATGGCTGGTGGTGGCCGGCGAACGCCGCTTCCTGAGGATCGACTCGGGCGGCCGGCGGCGAGCACGAACCATATTGCCGCGGCGGCCGGGATCAGCCCGGGCAACCTGTACTACCACTTCGCGGACAAGCAGGAGATCATCCGGGCGCTGCACGACCGGTACGCCGCAGCGCACGAGGGGCTGTGGAGCCCCGGCCCGGGCGGGCAGCGCGGCCTGGCCAGGCTGCGGGCCAACCTGGCCCAGGGCATGGAGCTGGCCTGGCGGTACCGGTTCTTCGAGCGGGAGCTGCTGGCCTTGCTGCGGGCAGACCCGCAGCTGCGGGCCAGCTACCAGAATGTGTACGAGCGCCGGCTCGCCCAGTGGGTCTCGTTCGGCGAACAGCTCGCCGCAGAGGGCATCATCCGGCCACCCCGGCCGCCCGCCACGATCGCCGACCTGGCCATCGCCATCTGGCTGATCGGCCAGAGCTGGCTGCCGTTCCTGGAGATCACCGGGGACCCGCAAGACCCGCAGCAGGTCAGCAGGCGCAGCGACATCGTGATGGCGGTTCTGGGACCCCACCTGGCCGGGCCGGGAGCCGGGGATGAGGAGGAGCCATGAGCCTGCACGTGATCGCCCCGGCCGGGCCGGCCGGGTCGGCCACCGCCTTCACCAGCACCTTCGGCACCCAGCCCACCCCGGCCGACCAGGCCCTGGCCGCCACTTTGGCACGGCGGGGCCGCCAGGCCCGCGCCGCGGCCCGGAAGGAATGATCACGATGCGAACCGTCACCGAACCCGCCCGCACGGCCGGCGCCGCCGAGCCCGGCATCGCCGCCCGCGAGGCGTGGCGTCGCCGCGTCGCCCGGATCGGCTCAGATATCCAGCTCGCGTTCGCCGCCTTGTGGATCTTCCGCGGCATGCTGGCCACCGGATGGCCCGGCCGGCTGCCCGCAGCCCTGCTCCTGGGCAGCGCGACGGCCGCCCTGGCCATCTGGGGAACCGTGGTCACCCGCGGCCTGGCCCCACTGCCCCGCGGGCCCGCCGCGCGCCGTCTCGGGCGGGCCATCACCATCGCGACCGTCGCCCAGCTCGCGGCCAGCTGCGCCCTGCCCGTCATCGTCGCGGCCGCCGGCCGACCGGACCTCATCGTCACCACGGTGGCGATCACCATCGGCATCCTGCTGTTGTGGCTGCGGGCCACGCTCGCCACGCCCGGCCACCTCGCCGCGGGCATCCTGCTCATCGCCGTTCCCGGCGGCCTCGCGCTCGCCCTGGCCGGCAGCAGCCTGACCGCCGCCACCGGGCTCGCTACCGCTGCGATCCTCATCGCGAGCGCGGTCACCGGGTTCCGCGCCCTGGCCAGCGGAACCCTCACGACCCCCGCACCTGCGCCCTGACCCCGCCCGTAGCAGGCGGAGGCAGACACCGTGCCGCAGGGTTTCCTTCATGAGCCAGCAGGGCCGGGCCGGACGGCTCCCTTGCAGCCCGGTGATCGGCTCTCGCCGACCGGGCTGCGATCTGAGCGTGGTTCCCCCGGCGCGTGTCGTGACCGGTGCCGCCCCACGCGCAGACCGTCCGAGGTCAGCCCTGCTGCCCGGTGGCTTCGGCCCGGCTTTTGATTCCGCGTAGCAAGTTCCGTGCCGTGATGGCCTCGCCCCAGATCAGGATGACCGGGACAGCGTATGCCCGGAACGGCCAGGGCCCGCAGTTGAGCCGCATCCGGCGGATGAGCCGTGTCGTGCCGGGCTCCGGCTCGGTCAGCAGGAAGCTGTCGCTGATTTCGCCGGATATGCCCAGCCGGGGGTTGTCGCGAAGGCGGGCGGGCAGCAGGTACCGCAAGTGGGTGTCGGTGAAGAGGACGAAGGATTGGCCCGGCTCGGCCTGCCGCACGACGTAACAGGCGGTACCCGGCGGGCCATCGGCGATGATGTCTCCCACTCGGGGATTCTGCCAGGCAGGGACGATCCGGTCGTCCGCGGCGACGTGATAGCCGACTGCCGCCTTCCCGGGCTGCTCATGAGACAGGCGGCGGTAATACCAGTCCACGCACCGATCCCATGACCTCGAGTCCGAATAGAAGCCGGCCCGCCCCTGGCCGGTCTGCACCAGCCAGGACCACACCTGCTGCGATGGGGCGCTGATCGTCACCGCATGCGTGGTCTGTACCAACGGAGCTGGCACGAGATCATCTCCCGGCAGCGGCATCGCCCGTTCCGCTTCGGTGGCCTTCCAGGACACCCGCGCGGGCCAGCGGGCTGGGCTGCCAGGCGCCAGGGCCCGTCCCGTCCTGGCCGCCCCGCCCTGGCGGGAGCGGCGTGGTGATCGCTGCTGAGGCATGCGGCCGGAGAAGGACGCCAGGCTCGCCGCGGCCTGGGCTCCGGTCATGGGACGGCCGTGGCCGCACGCCAGCACGTCCGGCCGGAGCCTGGCGAGCGCGGCGATGGATTCCTTTGCCGCCGGCCAGTTCCAGGTGGAGATGCGGGGCGGCCCGGCGACCCGGTGCCTGCCCGCCAGCAGGCCGGGCACCGAGTTGACGTCAACGGTCAGCACGGCGTCGCCGGTGACCAGCACCCGGTCCTCGGCGCGGAAGAACGCGACGTGGCCCGGTGTGTGGCCCGGCGTCGGCACCGCCTGCCAGTCCGGCAGGCCGGGAACGCCGGCCGCCGGGTCGAACGCCCGGGCGGTGCCCTCCAGGCTGTTCCGTGACCGGCTCGCTTCTACCGCCCGGCGCGGGGCGAGCCGCAGCAGCGGGGCGACGAGCCAGCGGTCCAGCGGGTTGCCATATTCCGGCAGGTATCCGCCGGGAGCCAGGACCAGCTCGTCGGGGTGCACGTACACCGGCAGGTCCCACATCCGTGCCAGTTCCAGCGCCGAGCCGGAATGATCGGGGTGGATATGCGTCAGCACGATCGCAGCCGGACGGGTGCCCGGCCCGAACACCGACTCCGCCGCCGCCCTGATCAGCCGCCCGCGGCGCGGCCAGGCGGTATCGATCAGCACCCAGCCCGGCCCGGACCGCACCAGGTACACATTGACCCCGGTCAGCCCGCGCCCGGTTTCCACCCGGTATACGCCCGGGGCGATCTCCTCCGGGCCGGTGCCCGCCTCGCCGGCGTACTCGATCCGGAACACCGGATAGTGCTCCGCCACACCCTGGATCTCCTCCAGCGACGCGTCCGGGCCGACGCCGAAGTAATGACGGGCCTCGCGGGCCACCGCCCGGGAACCCGGATGTCTGCCCCACCGCAGCAGGTAAGCACGGATGACCGGAGCGCGCTGCCGTACCGGCACCTCAGCCAGCCTGGCCGCCCGCCGCTGCCTGCCGCCGATCACCACCTGCCCGCTCGCGGCGCGCACGTTAGCCACCCAGTCCGATTCACCAGCCAGGGACACCAGGTAGTAACCGCCATCGCTCGCCGCGCGGACCATGGTGGTGCGGCGGATCACGCCAGAGCGGCGGCCCGGGACTTCCAAGGTGACAACATCGTCCGGGACCAGGCCCAACGACGTGGCGGCCGGTCCGAGCCGACGGCTCAGCAGGCGATACAAGTCCGGGGGCGGACGGTAGCTGTCCCGGCTGCGAGCGTAATGGACCGGCCGGAAAAGCCCCTCCGGCCAGCTCTGACCGCCGCGGGCACCTCCGATCGCGCGTCCCGCCAGCCTGCGGTCACGGCCGGGCGCGGCACCATCCCTGCTTGCCTCGTCTGTTCTCCTCGCCATGCCAGCCTCCAAGATCCAGCTCCATGGTCCAGCCAGAGGCGGCGCGCCACCAGGGGCGAATGGCCCGCCGCGACCGCCCTGCGGGGAAGGCTCTGCCCGGCCTGTTCCACGGCTCGGCAAGCCCCCTTCCCGCCCGCTATGGGGTGGTCCGGACGGCCGACTGCGTGCGGTACAGCGAGATCGTCGCTCAGTGTTGGGATGTGGGCGCGATTGTGGATGCCGCGCACGTCCACGCCGTGGCCTGGCGCGCACAGCACCACGGGAGCGGCACCTGACCGGCAGCGAGCCGCTCAGCGGCGGCGAGCGGAACGCCGTGTTTAACGCCGGCCGGGTCGCCGAGGCTGCGGCCAGCGCCGGCGCGCACATCGTTCTCGGGGCTGGCGACCAGAATATCCTCGATGCCGTCGCCAAGCACCTGCCCGGCCCGTTCGGCCCGATCACGACCATCGCCTCCGGCCCGGTACCCGAGGACGGCGACGAGCGGCTCGGCGCCCAGATCACCACGGCTCTGGACGAGATCACCGGGGAGGCCGTTAGTGCCGTCGGGGACATGGGCACCTCCGCCGCCACCGGCCCGGCACCCGGCGCGGTCCGCGGGATCGAGGCCGCCGCCTGGCAGCTGACCGAGCAGCAGGTCGCCGTGCTGCTCGTGGCCTCCGACATAAGTCAGGACGACGGCCCGGACTACCGGCTCGGGAGTTCGCCGACCCAGTTCGGAGCCGGGGACCAGGGTACCGGGATCCCGGTGCCGCTGGAGGATGGGCTGGTCTGGGCCGCGCTGCACCAGGACGCGATCGTCGTGCAGCTACCGGACCGCTCCGGTCCGCTGGCCGGGCAGACAAGGGTTCCGGCCAGGGTGTTCACGGGCTCGATGGCACGACCCTGGGCGGCATCGTGGATGACACAAGCGCTGCATCATCCCGGCGGGCATCAGGTGAGCCGCATTCGCGCACTGCAGGAGGTCCCAGATGAACACGACAGGCCAGCGGGCCGAACACGGCGACGCCAAACCGACGATCGTGCTGGTGCACGGCGCGTTCGCCGACGCATCCAGCTGGAACGGCGTCATCGAGCGATTGCAGCAGCAGGGCTACACCGTCATCGCCCCGGCCAACCCGCTGCGCGGCGTGACCGCCGACTCGGCCTACACCGCCAGCCTGCTCAGCCAGATCGACGGCCCGGTGCTGCTGGCCGGGCACTCCTACGGCGGCGCGGTCATCAGCAACGCCGCGACCGGCGCCGCGAACGTCGTCGGCCTGGTCTTCGTCGCCGCCTTCGTCCCCGACGAAGGCGAACGCCTCGGCGAAGTCGCGAGCGAGTCCAGGGACAGCATCTTGAACACGGCCCAGGTCCAGTACACCTATCCCGCCGGACCGGGCGGGGAGACCGCGGTCGAGTTCGGGATCAACCCGGCGCTGCTCCGGGAGGTCTTCGCCGCCGACCTGCCGCCGGAGACCACGGCGCTGATGGGCGTGACCCAGCGTCCCGTCGCGGCCGCGGCGTTCAGCGACGTCTGCGGACCACCGGCCTGGAGGAAGCTACCGTCCTGGGCCGTGGTCGCCACCGGCGACAAGGCCGCGGGAGCCGACCTCGTCCGGTCCATGGCCCAGCGCGCCGGCGCCGACATCGTCGAGGTCGGGGGCTCGCACGTGATCATGATTTCCCAGCCGCAGGCGGTCACCGACCACATCGTGAAAGCCGCCCAGGCGACCGTGGGTTCAGGCCGGTAGACGACGATGACAGCGGAAACGGATGGCTCGTTCGGGACGCTGAAACAGGTCGACGCGGGCGTGCTGAGCGTCGGGTACGCCGAAGCCGGTCCTGGCGACGGCCCGGCGGTCATCTTGCTGCACGGCTGGCCCTACGACATTCACAGCTACGCCGATGTCACCCCGCTGCTCGCTTCGGCCGGGTACCGGGTGATCGTGCCGTACCTGCGCTGGTACGGGACGACGCGCTTCCTCTCCGATGCGACGGCGCGGAATGGCCAGCAAGCGGTCCTCGGGGTCGACGTCATCGCGCTCATGGACGCTCTCGGCATCGCAACTACGGTCATCGGCGGATTCGACTGGGGCGCACGGACCGCCAACGTCGTGGCCGCCCTGTGGCCCGCCCGGTGCCAGGCCATGGTGTCGGTCAGCGGCTACCTGATCGGCAGCCCGGAGGCCAACGAGGCGCCTTTGCCCCCGCCGGCCGAACTCTCGTGGTGGTATCAGTTCTATTTCGCCACCGAACGCGGCCGGGCGGGCTATGACAAATACCGGCGCGAGTTCGCCCGGCTCATCTGGCACACCGCCTCGCCGCAGTGGGACTTCGACGATGCGACGTTCGACCGGAGCGCCGCGTCCTTTGACAACGCAGACCACGTCGGCATCGTGATCCACAACTACCGCTGGCGACTCGGCCTGGCCGGGGGCGAGGCACAATACGACGACCTCGAAAAGCGGCTGGCCGCGAGCCCTGTCATCTCCGTGCCGACGATCACCCTCGAAGGTGATGCCAACGGCGCGCCCCATCCGGAACCCGGCGCATACGCGGCCAAGTTCTCCGGCAAGTACGCGCACCGGACCGTCTCGGGCGGCGTCGGGCACAACTTGCCGCAGGAAGCCTCGCAGGCATTCGCCCAGGCCATCATCGACGTCGCCGGCCAGCGTTAGGAGAGGAAATGCACGAAGACGACACCATCCGCCCGTTC
>Ga0335077_10012327_pt1 | contig 10692 bp, 9 predicted proteins | sample Lox_Sample_31_FD_207151 | JGI IMG/M metagenome (GOLD analysis project Ga0335077, IMG submission 207151) | Soil microbial communities from Loxahatchee National Wildlife Refuge, Florida, United States - Lox_Sample_3.1 | ecosystem: Environmental > Terrestrial > Soil > Wetlands | place: USA: Florida...
GAGCACGGCACGCAGCGTGTCGCTCGACACCGCCTCGAAGCGGCCGGCGGGGCCGGTGATCCCGGCATTGTTGACGAGGTGGGTGATCGGTCCGAGCCGCGCCTCGGCCTCGGCGAAGAGCCGCTCCACATCGGCCTCGCGCGACACATCGGCGGCAAACGCCACGGCCTCGCCGCCCGCAGCAGCGATCTCGGCAACGAGCGCCGCCGCGGCGGTAGCATCGGCGCGGTAATTGACCACGACTCGATAGCCGCGCGCCCCGGCGAGCCGGCCGATGGCGGCGCCGATGCCGCGGCCGCCGCCGGTGACCAACAAGACTTTGTCACGCATGTCGTGCCTCCGCTGGCGCCTTGAAAAGATTCACCACGGAGACACGGAGATCGCGGAGAAGCGAAGAATGGCGCGCGCCGCGCGCCAAATCGCCAATCTCCGTGTCCTCCGTGCCTCCGTGGTGAAGCGGTATGCGATTGCCCCGCCCAGGACGGCAGGCATACGCACTTCTCGTGCCAAGTGCTACACCGCGATCGCCAAAATCTCGCGCAGCGCGTCGCCGCCCGCCGCGCCGGCGATGACGATCTCGTCGAGCCCGACGCTGCGGTAGCGCTGGAAGGCGGCGCGCAGCTGGTCCGGCGTGCCGCTCGCCGCGTGGCGGCGCATCACCTCGTCGGTGACCAGGCGATCGACCTCGGGCCAGTCTTCCCGCGCGAAAGCCGTGGCGAGACGCTGCTGATCGAGCGTGGTGCCGGCCAGCTCGAGATTGCGCGCATGATGGGGCCCGCGCAGGATGAAGCCCAAGGTGCGGCGCAGCCGGTCATGCGCTGCCTTCTCGTCTGCATCGACCGAGCTATAGACCAGCGCCATCTTGCGCACCGATCGGCCGGCAGCGCCTTCGCCGCGCCGCACTGCCTCGAGGCACCAGCGGATGAAGGCCGGCGAGGTCGCGGCGCTGATCAGCACGCCGTCGGCGGCGGCGCCGGCGAGCTCGAGCATGTGCGGCCCCGACGCCGCGAGCACGATCGGAATGTGCCGCGCGCCGGTGGCGAGGCGCCGCCCCTTCACCCGGAAGCGCTCGCCGGCGAAGTCGACGGTCTCGCCGGCGAACAGAGCGCGCGCGACGCCGATCGCCTCGCGCAAGGTGCGCAGGGGCTCCTTCGCCTCGACGCCGGCCGCTTCGAGATCGCGCGGCGCACCGACGCCGAGGCAGAGCTGCACGCGGCCGGGGAAGTATTCGTCCAAAGTGGCGGCGGCCATGGCGGCATAGACGGGATGCACGGTGTAGGGGCTCATCGCCATCAATGCGGTGCCGATGCGCCGCGTCGCCGCCAGCGCCGCGGTGGCAACGGCGATCGGCTCGCGCTGAAAGAGATGCGAGGCGACCCAGATCGTGGAGGCGCCGGCCGCGTCGGCAGCGGCGGCGATGTCTCGCATCGCCTCGGGCGGCTCCTTGCCTTCGAGCGAAACGCCGAATGCGCCGGTCATGGAATGCTCCCCCCGCCCTGCCCCGCCGCCAGCGCCGCGATCAAGCGGTCGATCGCCGCGCCTTCGTAAGCCGGCACCGCATCGGTCACGGCCGGCAGCTCCTTCAGCCCCGTCGAGGTCAGGATCACCACCACCGGCGGCTCGAAGCGCTCGCCGCGCGCCCGCGCTTCGTGCAGGGCGGCGAGCCCGGCGGCGCCGGAGAATTCCTGCCACAGCCCTTCGCGCGCCAGCCGCTCGGTCGCCTCGACCAGGGTCGGCTCCTCAAAGAGCAGCCCGCTGCCGCCGCTGTCGCGCACCGCGACGAGGCCGCGGAAGCCGTTGACGATGACGGCGATGCCCGCGGCACGCGAGGGCGATGCGGCGCTCACCTCGACCGCGGCCTGGTTGCGGCGCAGCGCCTGGGCGAGCGGGCCGCGCGCGGCCGGCTCGGCCGAGCACATCCGCGGCATGCGTTCGCCACTGCCGAAGCGCAGCAGCTCGCGGAAGCCCTTGGCGACGCCGTAGAGCAGCTCGCCATAACCCGTCGGCGCCACCACCGTGCCCGGCAGCGTGCCGCCGAGCTGAGCGAATATCTCATAGGCGATGGTCTTGTAGCCTTCGGGGCCGAAAGGATTGCCGGTGGGAAAGCGGGTGAGATTGCTCGCCGGCACGAAGCCGGTTTCGGCGACGATGCGGTTGAGGCATGTCCAGCGCTGCTCAGTCGGCACGATCACGACATAAGCACCGAGCGCGGCGAGGAACTGCCGAAAGGCGGGCTGCGCCGTGGGACTGGTGACGACGACGCAGGGCAAGCCCGCGCGTGCTGCGTATGCCGCCGCCGCAGCGCCGTGATTGCCCGAGGACGCGACGGCGATGCCCGGCGCGCCGGCGGCGAGCGCCGCGCTGACGACGCAGTAATTGAGCCGGTCCTTGTGGCTCCAGGTCGGGTTCCGGCTCTCATCCTTGAGCCAGAGCGGACCCTCGATCCCGATCCAGTCGCCGATTCGCTCGGCCGCGACGAGCGGCGTTCCGCCTTCGCCGAGCGAAAGCCCGGGCTTCAGCGGCGGCAGCAGCGGCGCCCAGCGCTCGAGCCCCGGCAGCGGCGCCTGGCGCAGCAGTGCGGCAGGAACGCGGGCGTAATCGTAGTCGATCTCGAGCGGATACTGCATCGCTGCGCTGCTGCTGGCGGGGCAGCCTTCGAGCAGCGGCGGAAACAGTGGAAAGAGCCGCGTCGGATCGCCCATCGAACGCTGTCCGATGGCGGTCGAGGGGGTGTTGAGGGTCCAGGCGGTGGTCATTCTGGCATTCGATCGCAGGACGCGTTTTGCCTGGATTGATTCACTGCGTCCTTCGACAGGCGCGCTGCGCGCGCCAGCTCAGGATGAGGAAATTTTCTTTGTGCCATCGACCTATCTACCTCACCCTGCAGCAGAAGCCGAGTCTACCCCGCAATCTTCGGCGTCACTTCTTCCGCGAAGATCTGCATCTGGTCGAGCAGCTCCTGGACGCTGTTGGCGGCGAAGTAGAGGCCGAGGAAATGAGTGACGCCGGCTTCTTTCAGCGCTTGCGCCTTCGACACCACCCTATCGACGCTGCCGATCAGGTTGATGTCTTCCATCGGCCGCCCGATCTGCTCTTTGAGCGTCGATTTGCGGAGCGACATCAGGTGCTTGTACATCTGGCTTTCCTTGAAGCGGGCGACCGCCGCGTCCTGGGTGCGGCCGAGATGGGCGACATATTGCGGCGCCACCGCGATCGCCTTGGGATCGCGCCCCGCCTTCGCCGCCATCGCGTGCAGCTCGGCGACATGGCCGCGCAGCCGATCCGCCTCCATGCCCGCAGGAATCCAGCCATCGGCGGATTCGGCGACGCGGCGCAGATGATTGGCGCTGTTGCCGCCGAAATAGATCGGCAGCCGCTTCTGCTGCGGCTTCGGATAAAGCTCGACATCGCGGAAGCGGTAATAGGCGCCGTCGAAGGAGGCGGCGCGCTCGGAGAAAAGGAGCTGCAGCGCTTTGACCCCCTCCTCGACCATGTCGCCGCGATGCACCTTGGCATCGGGCCAGAGCGCTTCGAACTCCTCGCGATAAGCGCCGACGCCGACGCCGATCTCGACGCGGCCGCCGCTGAAATGGTCGAGCGTCGCGATCTGCTTGGCCGTCACCACGATGTCGCGGCGCATCGGCAGCACCAGGATGCCGGTGCCGAGACGCAGCGTCTTGGTGTTGGCGGCGACGAAAGCGTAAGTGACGAGCGGCTCCCAGAAGCGCGGCGGCACCGGGAACTCGGCGCGCACATAGTGCTGCGTCGTCATGTGGTCATTGCCCCAGACCGAGTGATAGCCGAGGCGCTCGGCGTGCTGCGCGATCCGGATCACCGCCTCGGGATCGGAGAACGGGATCGGATAGGTCAAGCCTTCCATGCCGGTGGGAAGACCGGCGCTGACGATGACGCTCATCGAAACTCCTTTGCTGTCTTGCCTCGGTCGACGCTCAGCGCGCGCCGCCGCGCCGCGCGGCTTCCGTCGCCGGCCAATCGATGGCGAGATCCTCGCCGATGACGACGCCGTATTGGGCCGCAGCCGCTTCGCGCGACACCATGCCGAGCTTCACATCTTCGAGCACGCGCAGCGGATCGCGCGTCATCGGGTCGCCCAAGCCGCCGCCGCCGGGCATCTCGATGACCAGCATGCCGCCCTTGGGTACGGTCTGCTGCCCTTTGCCGCGCAGCCGCGCACCGGAGCCGAGCCGCAGCACGCCCGCGGCACCGTTGGCGCCGCCGTCGCGGCCGCGCGGCGGGAAGTCGATGCGATCGTAATTGGCGCTGACGCCGAAGGGTGCGTCGTCGAGGCTCACCACCTCCATCACCTGGCCGAGCCCGCCGCGGAACTCGCCGGCGCCGCCGGAATCGATGCGATACTCCTTGCAGCGGACCAGGATCGGCGACAGCGCCTCGGTAACCTCGACCGGCACATTGCGCACGCCGCTCGGGAAAGCGGTGGCGGAGAGCCCGTCCTTGCCAGGCCGCGCGCCGGTGCCGCCGGAATGGAAGGATTGGACGTTGAAGGAGAGCGCATCCGCCAGCTCCGCCGGATCGCCATCGACGCGGCCGGGGCCGCCCATGGCAAAAAGATTCCAGAGGCAGGAGGTGCCTTCCGCCGGCACTTCGCCCCGCAGCGCGCCATGCAGGCAGCCGATCATGAGATCGGGCAGCATCTGGCCGGTGATGTGGCGCGTCGCCACCGGGAGGGGATGCTTCGCATTGAGGATGCAATTCTCCGGCGCGCTGATCGTGATCACCGACAGCGAGCCCTCATTGTTGGGCACTTTGGGCGCCACGATGCATTTGATGCCGAAGGCGGAATAGGCCTCGGTGTAGCACACCGGCACGTTGATGCCGAAGGCCGACGGCGCCGAAGTGCCGGTGAAATCGACATGGATGCCCTTCTCGCTGATGGTCATCGCCGCCACCAGGTCGATCGGCTTGTCATAGCCATCGACGCGCATGCTGTTGCGATAGACGCCCGCGGGCAGCTTGCGCACCGCTTCGAGCATGGCGGCGTGCGAGCGCTCCAGAATATGGTCGCCGAGCCGGTCGAGCGACTCGATCTCGAACTCGTCCATCATCTGCAGCAGGCGGCGGCTGCCGACCTCGTTGCAGGCGGCGAGCGAATAGAGGTCGCCGATCACCTGCACCGGCTCGCGCACATTGACACGCACGATCTCGACCAGCGTCTCATCGACGCCGGCGGCGGTGGCAAAGCGCATCAGCGGAATATAGATGCCCTCCTCATAAACCTGCCGCGCATCGGGCCCCATGCCGCGCCCGCCGATATCGACGACATGGCTGGTGCAGGCGAACATGGCGACGAGCCGGTCGCGGCGGAACACCGGCGTCACTACGGTGAAATCGTGCAGATGCCCGGTCCCTTTCCAGGGATCGTTGGTGATGAAGACGTCGCCCGGCTTCATCGTCTGCGTCGGGAATTTGTCGATGAAGTGATAGACGGCGCGCGCCATGGAGTTGACATGGCCCGGCGTGCCGGTGACGGCTTGGGCGAGCATGCGCCCCGCGACATCGAAGACGCCGGCCGAGACGTCGCCGGCCTCGCGCGTCGAGGTGCTGAAGCCGGTACGAACCAGGGTTTGCGCCTGCTCCTCCACCACCGCGATCAGCCGGTCCCACATGATCTGCTGATGAATGAGCGACATGGGTTCATTGCCGAGCATGATCACCTCCGCGTCAGCACGATATAGCCGAGCCCGTTGATGCGGGCTGTGAAGGCACTTGCCACCAGTGTCGTCGTCTCGTCCTCGATGATCAAGGCGGGACCGGCGACAACATCGCCGGGCAGAAGATCCGCACGCGCATAGGTCGGCACCATCACGAAGTCGCCGGTAACGGGATCGGCGATCTCCGCGCGTCCGCTCGGCGCCGCGGCGCGATCGGGCGGCGCCGTCGGGCAGGACGGGACCGGCGGCTCGACCGTAGCGAGACGCAACGCCCAGCTCAGCGCCTCGACCCCGAGCCCGGGAATGGTGCGGCCGAATTGCTGGACGTATTGCGCCTCGAAGAGGCGGATGAGCTCGCGCCGTCCCGCCTCGGCAAGCTCGCCGGGCGGGATGGTCACCGCGACCTCGTGGCCTTGGCCGCGATAGCGCATATCGGCGGTCCAGCTCTCGATCAGCGGTGCGCCCGGCGCGCCGCGATGCACCACCTCCTCCGCCTCCGCGCGCATCTCGCGGCGGAGCGCATTGATGGCTTCGGCATCGAAGCTGTCATCGAGCTGCACATAGCGGCTGCGCACCACCTCGTAAGCGAAAGGCGCCATGAGGAAGCCCACGGCGGAGCCGACGCCGGCGCCGGTCGGCACCACCACCGTGGCGATGCCAAGCTTTTCCGCAAGGCGCGCCGCGTGCAACGGCGCCGCGCCGCCGAACGCGATCATGGCACGGCCGGCGAGCTCCTTGCCGCGCTCGACGGCGTGGACGCGGGCGGCATTCGCCATGTTCTCCTCGACCACCTCGGAGAGGCCGAGCGCTGCGCGCGTATCGTCGAGGCCAAGCCGCGCGCCGATGCTGCTGGCGACCGCCTTGCGCGCAGCGTCGGGATGCAGCGCGATCGTGCCGCCGGCGAAGCGCTCCGGCCGGATGCGGCCGAGCACCAGATCGGCATCGGTCACCGTCGCCGCCGTGCCGCCGCGACCGTAACAGGCGGGGCCGGGCTCGGAGCCGGCGCTTTCCGGCCCGACCTGGATGCGGCCGAGCTGATCGAGCGCGGCAATCGAGCCGCCACCCGCGCCGATCTCCACCATCTCGATCACCGGGATGCGGATCGGGATGCCGCTACCCTTCAAGAAGCGATATTGCCGCGCCACCTCGAAGCTGCGCGAGAATTGCGGCGCGCCGTCATCGATGAGGCAGATCTTGGCCGTGGTGCCGCCCATGTCGAAGGAGAGGATGCGGCGGTGATCGCCTTGGCCGGCGATCCGCGTCGCCAGGATGGCGCCGCCCGCCGGCCCGGATTCGACGAGCCGGATCGGATAGCGCCGCGCCGTCTCGACGGTGGTGAGGCCGCCCGCCGAGGTCATCAGGAACAACGGGCAACGGAAGCCGCGCTGGCGCAGCGCCTCCTCGAGCCGCTTCAGGTAGCGGTCCATCAGCGGCTGCACATAGGCGTTGGCGCAAGCGGTGGACCAGCGCTCATATTCCCGCATCTCCGGGCAGACTTCGCTCGAGAGGGTGATCGAGACGTTCGGCAGGAGCTTTTCCAGAACGGCGCGGGCGCGGCGCTCATGCGCCGGGTTGACATAGGAATGGAGGAAGCCGATGGCGACGCTCTGCACCCGCTCCTCGACGAGGCGCTGCGCCAGCTCGGCAAGCGCCCGCTCCTCGAGCGGCTCGACCACCCGCCCGCGCGCCTCGATCCGCTCCGGCACGGGAAGGCGCAGATGGCGCGGCACCAGCGGCGCCGGCTTCTCCATGAAGATGTCGTATTGCTCAAAGCGATTCTCGTAGGCCATCTCGATCGAATCGCGGAAGCCGCGGGTGACGAGCAGCGCGGTGCGCGCGCCCTTGCGCTCGATGATGGCGTTGGTGGCGAGCGTCGTGCCGTGAATGATGAGGCCGAGCTCCTGCGGCGCCATGCCGATATCGGCAAGGAGGAGGTCGATGCCGGAGAGCACCCCCTCCTCAGGCGCCGAGGGCGTGGTCAGCACCTTGCGGCTGAACCGCTTGCCATCGCGCTCGAGCGCGAAATCCGTGAATGTGCCGCCGATATCGACAGCGAGACGCGCCGCGCTCATCCTGTTGCCACCTCTTTGATGTTGCCGCCGAGATAGGCCTCGCGGATGCGCGGATCGTTGCGCACCGCGACGGCCGGACCTTCGAGGAATTTGCGGCCGAGCTCCATCACGATGGCCCGGTCGGAAACGATGAGCGCGCCGTGGACGTTCTGCTCGACGATCAGCACAGTGACGCCCGCGGCCGCGATGCGGCGCACCGCGGCGAAGACCTCGTTCTGCATCTTGGGCGAGAGGCCGAGCGAGGGCTCGTCGAGCAGCAGCAAGGCGGGATCGGTCTCGAGCACCATGGCGGTCTCGAGGATCTGCTGCTCGCCGCCGGAAAGATTGCCCGCGGGCACCGACCATTTCTGCCGCAGCATGGGAAAGGTCTCGACCACGCGGTCGATGGCCGCGCCCCGTTCACCCGAGGCGAGGCTGTAGCCGCCCATCTTGAGATTCTCGCCGACGCTCATCAGCGGGAAATTGCACCTGCCCTGCGGCACGAACCCGATGCCGCGCTCGAGCCTCGCCCAGGGCGCCAGCCGCTCGATCTCCTCGCCGTCGAAGACGATATGCCCGGCAAAGATCCGATTGGTGCCGTAAATCGCGCGCAGCAGGGTCGATTTTCCGGCGCCATTGCCGCCGATCAAGGTGGTGATGCTGCCGGGCGCCAGCGCCGTCGAGAAATCGCGGACGATCGGCACCTCGCCATAGCCGGCGGTCAGCTCCATGATCTCGAGCGCGGGCGCGGTCATGACGCCTCCGCCACGGCACTCGTCTGGCGCTCGTCGATGCCGAGATAGGCGTCGAGCACGCGCTGATCGCTGTGCACTTCCGCCGGCGGGCCTTCGACCAGCTTCTTGCCCTGGTCGAGGACGATGACGTGATCGCAGAGGCCGGTGATGAACTCGACATTGTGCTCGACGATGAGGAAGGTCGCGCCGGCGGCATTGACCTTGCGCAGAATGTCGGCGACCTCGTTGATCCGGGTCGGGTTGACGCCGGCGACCGGCTCGTCGAGCACGACGAGGCGCGGCTTCGGCATCAGCGCCGCCGCCAGCGCCAGCAGCTTCTTCTGGCCATAGGAGAGGATTCCCGCCGGCGCGGCGACGAGACGCGTCAAGCCCACCAGCTCGATGAGCTCGCGGGCGCGCGCCTCCGCCGCGTCGCGCGCGGCGCGGTAACGGGCGGAGCGCGCCAGTGCGTCATGCCAGCCGACGCGCCGGAACGGCTCGACCGCGACCATCAGATTGGCGACGAGATCGAACTGGTCGAACACGCGGACCGTCTGGAAGGTGCGCATCAGCCCGGCGCGCGCAATCTTCTGTGGCGCGAGGCCGGTGATGTCGTGACCGTCGAGCGAGACGCGACCGCGATCGGCGCGCTGAAAGCCGCTGAGGCAGTCGATCGTCGTGCTCTTGCCCGAGCCGTTCGGACCGATCATGCCGGTGATCGTGCCGGAAGCGACGGCGAAGGAGACGCCGTCCACCGCGTGGACGCCGCGATAGGCCTTGGCGAGATCGGCGACCTCGAGCAGCGCGGTCATTTGAGGCTTGCCCGGAGCGCGGCGAGGCGGCGATCGGCAAACCAGCCGGCGACGCCGCGCGGCAGCACCAGCATCGCAACCACCAGAATGGCGCCGTAGATGACCATGCGCAGATCGTTCGAAAAACGCAGCGCCTCGGGCAAGGCGACCATGACCAGCCCCGCCAGCACCACGCCCCAGAAGTTGCCGGCGCCGCCGATGATCACCACGATGAGGAAGGTCTGCATGTAATAGAAATCGAGGAACAGCGGATCGACGATCTTGAGATAGAAGACATAGATCGCCCCGGCGAGGCCGGTGACGATCGCGCCGATGACGAAGGCGGCGAGCTTGTAGGCGAGCGGCGATACGCCCTGCGAGCGGGCGAGCGGCTCGTTCTGCTTGATCGCGCGCAGCGTATCGCCGATGCGCGACGTGCCGAGCGCGAAGAGAAACCCCAGCGCCAGCACCGCGAAAGCGAGCACGAGATAGTAGAAGCGCGGCACCGTGCTGAAGGCGAAGCCGAAGAGGCTCGGCGCCGGCAAGCCGGGAATGCCGAGCGGCCCGCGCGTCAGGCTCACCCAGTCGCGCGCGACGAGGCCGCAGAGCAGCGCGAAGGACAGGGTGATGATGACGAAGGCGTGCCGTCCGGTGCGCAAGGTCGGCAGGCCGACCGCGGCGGCAATCGCCGCATTGACGAGCGCGGCGACCAGCAATCCTTCCCAGAAATTGCCGCCGAACCGCATCACCGTCAGCGCCGAGCAGTAACCCCCGATGCCCCAGAAGCCGAGCTGGGCGAAGGAGAGCAGCCCGGCATAGCCATAAACGAGGTTGAGCGCCGCCGCCGCCACGGTGAAGACGAGGCCGGAGAGCACGACGCCCGTGATGTAGTTGGAGCCGAAGGAAGGCGGCACGGCGGCGAGCGCCAGCAGCGCCGCGGCGAACAGAAGCTGCTTCATCCCACCCGCATCCCGCCGCGCTGGAAGAGGCCGTCAGGCTTCACCATGACGACAGCGATCATCAGAGCGAAGACCGCCGCCTCCTGCCAGATGACGTCGAAGAAGCCGCCGATCCAGCTCTCGATCATGCCAAGGGCCAGCGCGGTGACGAAAGCGCCCGGCATGTTGCCGAGGCCGCCGATGATCACCAAGGCAAAGGCCTTGAAGATGACCGCCTGCCCCATCGCCGGCTGCACCAGCTGAATGGGCGCGAGCGCAGCGCCGGCGAGCCCGCACAGCGCCGTGGCGAGAACGACGGCGTTGCGCGCGACGGTGCGCGGCCGGATGCCGACCATCAACGCCGCTTCGCGATTTTGCGCGATGGCGCGCATGGCGCGGCCGAATTGTGTCAGGTTGAGCACGGCATAGAGCAAGAGGAAAGCCGCGACCGCGATCGCGCTGCCGATTATGCGCGTCCAGGTGATACG
>Ga0335077_10012329_pt1 | contig 10691 bp, 9 predicted proteins | sample Lox_Sample_31_FD_207151 | JGI IMG/M metagenome (GOLD analysis project Ga0335077, IMG submission 207151) | Soil microbial communities from Loxahatchee National Wildlife Refuge, Florida, United States - Lox_Sample_3.1 | ecosystem: Environmental > Terrestrial > Soil > Wetlands | place: USA: Florida...
AGTCCTTGCCGAAAGCATAGAGCTGCTCCATCTCGCGACGCCTTGACACTGCCTCATTGCGCTGATGCTTTGTTCGCACGGCTAAGTAGCTGGCCAAAAGGGCAACGGTCGGAAATGTAATAAGGAGGACCCAGCGTTCGGCAGTCGCCACAGCCCAACGCTGGTCAGGAAGAGAGAGATAGCCGACAAGCAGGTCCCCAAGGAACGTCGCGAACGCGGCCTCCGAAAAATCCCACAGCGTGGCAAGGAGAACGATGGCGAGAAGCAGGAAGAGGACTAGACTCGCAAGGTGGACGTGCGGAACAGAAGCGCACGCGGCTACGATCCCACCAGCCACAGCGGCAGAAACGGCAAAACGCGGTATCCGCTTTGGAGCACTTACCTCATGAGCCCTTGTTTGCCCCAAGCTACTAAAAGCACGGTGAGGAACAGAACTAGAAGCCCTCTCGCCTAGTTGTAATCGATTGGACCGAAGTGCATCCATCCTGAGCCTATTCATGGACGCTTCTACGGAAATGAACTCCTAGCCTTAAGTCTACCTCAACAGAGCGTTGTGGTGTTGCGCCAAGATGTGCCACCATCGGCTTACAGCATGATTGACGGGTAGCCAAAAGGAGGACGGCGGTTGACCATGGAACTTGGAGTCTGGCCCTCCGAGTGTTCCATTGAATACCTAAGGCGGTCGGGACAGGAATCGCTGCGTGGCGGGATGTATTTAATCCCACTCTCCTAGCGTTCGCCCTGTCCGGTTTGCGATGTATGGACTTCATGTCAGCGGAACAAAAGACTTTTGGCCGTTTCATGGTTGAAGGTCATTGCTCCGAGCACTTGGAAGAGGACGAGTGGTCGGCGGCGAAGGTCCGAATGCGTTCTCATAGCAGCAAATCTGCGCTTGCTTATAGATGTCGGTATCGCTGTAGCCGAGATTGAAAAACATCTTCGTGCCCTGCATCAATGTCGTAACGAAGCTATTGGCGGCCATGTTTCCACTCATTCACCGTTGAATCGTTATCCAGATTTCGTGGATGTCAACGGCTCCATCGAGGTTGATCCAGTTACGCCGCTCGTATTTCGCATGCATTCTGTAGCTCTGCATTTGGCGGGCTGATTCGCGTGAATGCATTGACGGTGGTTGCGCCCAGCCCGAACGTAACGCTTAACTATACAAGGCCAATATAAGTAAGTCATAAAGAAGCGATGGCTTGAGGTCAGGTCGAGATCATGTGCGATGCTCCGAGAGCCTGAGCCGCTCTCGCGTTGGCGAAGACACTCGATGCGAGGGTGTGCATCGAGTCGTTCTTGCTATGGTTGCTCACTACGAAGAAAACTGAGCGTCTGTCTGTCGCCGCCAACGTGATGCATGAAGGCGGCATCAAAACCGGTTGTGGTTATGCGACATACGATAGGTTTGAGCGAGGTCTGCTTCACAAGCAAAGTCATATCGTACACTTAGGGCTTTGGCAGGACGGTACAGCTCATGATGAGACCTCTGATCACTGAGAGGCGCGGGAGCAGATAGATTCGTATGGTGGCGATCAAGAGAAAGGGTCTGTTGTGGCACTTGTTTCGCGCGCCCGTGCATCTCTACCGCTGGCACCTCGGTTGGCTGTTCGGAAACCGCTGTTTGTTGTTGACTCATATGGGCCGTCGCACGGGTTTGCCGCGTCAGACTGTGCTGGAGGTGGTTGAATACCGGAAGGATGGTCCCGAGGTGGTAGTGGTGAACGGTTTCGGCCCCGCTTCGGACTGGCTTCTCAACATTGAGTCTGTGGGCGGCGAAGAGGTGATTGTGGGCTCACAACGTTTTCGCGCAGAGCATCGCTTTCTCGGCAAAGAAGAGGCGGCGAGAGCGATCCGAGGCTACGAGCAACGAAATCGGTTTATCGCCCCGATCGTTCGGGCCGGATTGAGCTGGCTGCTCGGATGGCAATATCGCGGTGGCGAAAGCGATCGCCAGCGACTTGTCGAACAACTCCGCTTAATCGCCTTCCGGCCACGGGCGTCTCAAGTGCAGGCTGAATTTGCAGCGCGGCGGGGCGGGTGAGACTCCAGGCCGAATCCCGGGCTGAGCCACGATGGAGTTGTCATATGGGCATATAGCTGTGGCCGGCGGCCCAACCGGTTTCAGTTGCTGTTGCTTTGAGCGCCGCGAAGGACCAGCACGGGACAGCGGGCGCGAGCGACCACATCATAAGCGGTCGGCCCCGGCAAATGAGCGGCGACCTGCGGATAACGGGCACCACGCACCCCGATGACAATGAGTTCGCTCCGCAGTTTGTCCGAAACTTCCAGAATGCAGTCGGCACGCGGGCCGAATTCGACGTAATACTCGGGCACTACGCCTCCCTCCTCTGGTGCCCAATGTTTCTCCAGAAAGCGCTCTCGAAAAAAATCAGCCGGCCGCAGTCGGGTCGTGAGCGGCTCCCGCCAGACATCCTCCGCAACGTGCAGCAAGGCAAGCGTTGCCCCATATGCCTTCGCTAACGAAAACGCGTAGTGCAGCGCCGGCTCGGCCTCCGACGAAAAGTCGGTCGCGTGCAGAATGCGATGCAAACTGAGTTCCGTCTCAGGTGCAACCGAACACTGCGGTCCCACCATCAGCACCGGCCTTTGCGCCAGCCTGAGAATCTCCTCCGCAGTCGATCCCAGAAGCAATTTCTCGACGCCTCTTCTCCCGTGACTGCCAATCACCAGCAAATCGATCGCCTCTTTTTCCGCCATCTCAGAAAGTATCGGCCAAACATCTCCGTGATCGATCAGCACTTTATGAGCAATGCCCTCGAGAACCGTCATCGCGCGCAACCCAGCCATCTGCGCGTTCGCGTGAGCCTTCACGGTTTCGAGCGCTGCATCCCGCTCACTCATCGGAACCATGCTGTATGCTTCGGGGGGAAGTACATGGGCAAGGTAGAGTTTGGAGTGAAAACGCCGAGCCAGCGCGACTGCGTAGGGCAGTGCCGCCATCGAGCCGGGGGAAAAATCCGTTGCCAGCAGAATGCGATCAATGTGCACTTGAGGCATGATGATTTAGCCTAGTGGTGTCCGGCCAGCAGATCCCAGTCACCGGTGTTTAGACTATCCAGAGCATACGGCCAGCGAAACGAGCCGCTTTTATAGATTCCGATTTTACGTCGCCTTCTAGGTTGGATGTAGCATCTTGAGTTATGGCTGCACGCCGCACGGGCGGAACGCCCAAGAGCGAAATACAACAACCGGACCCACAGTTCACCAGTTTCGTCGCGCGGAGGATTCTTGTTACGAGAAAGCGAGCCGCGTCTAGTTGCTGAAACCGTAGTGCTTGGAGTCTTGGGGGCGCTCGCCGCACAACTGTTTATGCTGGCGTTTCGATTCTGCGAACACTTTTTCTTGAACTGGTTGGCCGGCTACCACCCCCCCGGCCTGCCGCAAGATGGCGCCGCCCTCAACCAGGTGATCGGACCTCACGGCCTTTGGTTGATACCGCTCGCGACGACGCTCGGCGGCTTGCTCTCGGGGTTATTGGTCTACACCTGGGCGCCCGAGGCGGAAGGTCATGGCACAGACACCGTGGTCAAGGCATTCCATCGCGCCGGCGGTTTTATCCGCGCACGCGTCGCTCCCCTCAAGCTCGTGGCCTCGGCGATCACTATCGGCTCCGGGGGCTCGGCTGGCCGCGAGGGTCCAACTGCCCTGATCGGCGCGGGAGTGGGATCGATCTATGCGACGCTCGGTCATCGCACCGATGAGGAACGAGAAATTTTGTTGCTTTCAGGTATGGCGGCGGGGCTGTCGGCAATTTTCCGCTCGCCGATCGGGGCGGCGTTCTTCGCCATCGAGGTACTTTATAGCACCATGGAGTTCGAAGCCCGAGCACTCCTCTATACCATGCTCGCCTCGGTGGTGGCCTATGCGGTGAACGGCTTCTTCGTAGGTTGGCAGCCACTTTTCTACATTCCCCCCGCGCCAGGAACCATACCAGCGCTAGATTATGCATGGTTGGGTGCATTGGGATTTGCGGGCGGTCTCGTAGCCACGCTTCTGCCAGTAGTTTTCTACCGTCTCCGTGACCTTTTCCGCGAGCTGCCTCTTCCTCCGGCATTGAACCCAGCGATTGGTGGACTGGGCGTCGGCCTGATCGCCTTGAAATTCCCTCAGATCTTGGGTGGCGGCTACGGTTGGATACAGGAAGCCATTGATGGAAGCCTCGCGCTCAAACTTATGCTGGTTCTTCTTTTTTTGAAGATGATTGCGTTTGCTTTTACGGTTTCTTCGGGCGGGTCTGGCGGAGTGTTCGCGCCCACGTTGTTTGTCGGAGCGATGCTGGGGGGAGCAGTTGCGTCGCTGGCTCATCTTCCTACTCCTATGTTTGTGGTCTTGGGAATGATGACCACGTTCGGAGCCGCAGCCCGGGTGCCAATCGCGTCCCTCTTGATGGTTACAGAAATGACTGGAGGATATCGGCTGCTTCCGCCGGCCGCCTTCGCAGTCCTGCTGAGCTATCTGGTACAGCTACAACTGTCCAGCCGCCTGAAATACCGGAGCCTCTATGAAGCGCAGGTTCCCGGACGGGCCCAGTCTCCGGCCCGCTATGTGGAGAGTGTCCAAATGGCGCTCCAACTCCTCGGTACCCAGCGGATTCCGAACGCCGCCACCATCGGTCATTTGGATCTGGTGACACTGCTGGACTCCGGACTGCCCATTAAGATGCCGGGACGAAAAGAGTTGAGTGTCGGTGTTCTACGCCCCGAGAGCTCGTTTGTGGGTAAGACGATCCGGGCTTGTTATGAAGCGGCGGTAGGAACTGCGTTCGAGGTGATTGCGGTTTTGCGGAACGGCGAGGTGCTCCTTCCTCACGAGGACACAGTGCTGCAGCCGAATGACCGTCTTCTTATCATCGGCTCAAGCAAGGCACGAAGCCGGATCGCTGAGCACTTTGTTCCCTTGGAAGTCACGGAACAGAAATCGGCTGGTTCGCATGCCGCCCGGGGAACGACTGAGCCGGAGGAGAGTGCAGACAGCTAAATGCAAAAACCGTTCGATCCTAGCCTTCGGTTTCTAGTCCCCCTTTGTTGATGGCGCAAATGCGCGTAGCCTATCCCCTTTTGACTTCTTAATTTTTCCCTCCTACCTTGAATCTCCGGCGATACTCGTTGGGTCAGCAATTCGCCAGGGTAGACAATCGAGTTCTCGATCGCGACCGCTCCTAAAACTCCGATCACAACGTGCCAGTCTCCGAAAGATCCGCCAAGCGCGACGGCTACAGGCCCTCGCTACGATTGTCCATCAGATTTACATGCAGGAAAGGGAGCAAACCTGAGATCTTGTAGTACGCTAAATCTCGGCGCCAGAGCCAGCTGTGTTCACGGGTGGAGATGCCATGAGGAACGAGACTAAGGTGACTTGCGAGACCCGTGTCTCCGTGGACCGACAATAACGGCTGAGAGAACCGAGCAGCACGACCAAGCGATGTGGACGCTGCCGAAGATAATGATGATAATGCCCGTTGGTCCGCTCGATGACATTGGCTATAAGCGTGTAGCAAAAGCTAGGGCAATCAAGCTGAAATAGAACGGCCATCGATAGGGTTATCGGTGTCTGTAGATCGCATAATGTCATCACTATAAGTCGATGACCACCAACTTTGCTGTCGAATTTTTGTTATGGCTTCTGATTGCGGCCTCCGTCATCGCCGTGATTGCCGCACGCCTCAGAATCCCCTATACCGTGGCACTCGTTCTCGGCGGGCTCATCTTGGGCATTGTTCATCTGCCTATCTTGGAGACCCTGATCAGTACTAACCCTGACTGGCTGACGCCCAACATCACACTCGTCATATTCCTTCCCGTGCTGTTGTTCGAAGGCAGCCTGAAGCTTCAATTTCGACAACTGCGCGAGAACTCTATCCCTATCCTGTTGTTGGCCACTGTAGGTGTGCTAGCGGCGACTCTCATCACCGGGTTTGTCGCTCATTGGATGCTAGGCCTTTCGATTCTCGTGGCCTTGGTGTTTGGGGCTATCACTGCCGCTACCGATCCAATTTCCGTGTTGTCGATCTTCAAAGAGGTGGCGGTGCCAAAGAGGCTCTCGGTTATCGTCGAAGGCGAGAGTCTATTCAACGACGGAACTGCTGCCGCCCTCTACGGAATTCTGGTAGCAGGAGTGGCATCGGGAAACCTTGGCATCTGGGATGGTGTCCGAGACTTCCTTGTGCAGGTCTTGGGTGGGATTACAGTCGGCCTAGCCTTGGGATACTTGTTCAGTAAGCTTACCCAGAAGATTGACGAACCGCAGATTGAGATCACCCTGACGACAGTTCTAGCTTACACCTCCTATCTGGTCGCACAGTCGCTGCACTTGTCCGGCGTCATTGCAACGGTCTCCGCTGGACTGATGATCGGCAACCTCGCTACACAAACCGGCATGAGTGCACGCACGCGGGTAGCACTTTGGTCTTTTTGGGAGTACTTTTCATTTGTCATCAATTCCCTCGTGTTCCTTCTGATCGGAATGCAGGTGCGCATCGGGAGTCTGGTGCACGCTTGGCGAGCAACCCTGCTGGCAATTGGAACTGTCATCTTGGGTCGTGTCCTCTCGGTCTACCTCCTTGTCCCTGTCAGCAATTTCTTCACAGCCAAGGTTCCGCTTCGCTGGCAACACATATTGGTCGGCGGGGGAATCCGCGGGGCCCTCTCGCTTGCGTTGGCCTTGAGTCTGAGCAGCAGCTTTCCTTATCGGAAAGAGATTCTGGCCATGACCTTTGGCGTAGTTGCGTTTACGATCGTAGTCCAGGGGCTCGCCATTCGTCCGCTTCTCCATCTTTTGGGAATGGCGGGCGCCGTGGATGATGAATATGAACGGGCCCGTGTGTCACAAATTGCCGTATCATCGGCGAAGTCGGAATTAGAGGTGCTGCTTAGAAACCATGCCATCTCCGCGCCAGCTTATGAAAAGCTTCGTAGCGAACTGAACGCCCGGCTGGAGCGAGCTACGGCGGAAATCACACAAATCTTCGACAACGACGAATCACGGATCGTTCCCGAGATCGAGATGGCGAGGATGAAACTGTCAGTCGCCGAGAGGAGTTCGATTGAACAGGCGGTGCATGACGGCCTGATCTCCCGGGAAACATCTATGAAAATGATTGAGGACGTTGAGCGCGAGTTGGACCGGTTCACAAAACAGAGTGAATGACAGTTGGCAGGACTGCGGTCAGAATTGCGGTCAGGAAATCACGAACTGCATCAGTCTGTGTTGGGGGCTCCCCCAGCGACGGATCCTTGCCTCGCGCATGTGGGCGTGGATTCGTCTAACAAGCCCGACGTACTCTTCGCCATTCGTGAGAAACATCGCGCTTTCGACCGAAGTGCCCGCTCTTGGAGCAATTCCGCGAAGTCGAACTGGTTGTCCGGCTGCTACGGCATGCGTATCGTTCTAGATAGAGTCTAAAGCACTCGAACTACACCTCCCAGGTGAGCTTGTAAGTGTAAGAGTTCGGTGGTCGACAAGTAGTGACATCGAGGGGAAGCGGAAGCTTCCGTACCAGAGCTCTGCGAGCCTTCCCTTCCGATCCGTCGAATGGACTTCCTATAACGCAAATCTTCACCGGATCTCAACTCGACAATTGAATCGAAAAACGGAATCCGGTTAGCTTCCGCAAGCCTGGTATCGTACTTTGAAAAACATTGTTCAACTTCTGGTGCACTTTGGCGCTTGTTCCGAGGTTTTTTAGCGAGGAGTCAAAATCGGCCGTGCTCGATTCTCTGGTGCACGAGATCAAGACTCCGCTGAGCGGGATCAAGACTGCTGCCAGTTCCCTGCTGTCCCGGGATTCGGATGCTGCGTGTGCCGCGAACTCCTGACGATCGTCCAGGAGGAAGTGGATCACATGGATAGCTCGATCAACCAAGTGCGCTGGACCGCGCGTGCCGAGGCTGGACTGCAATCGGGCAAATCTCCCCACGATATGCGGCAGGTAGTGAACGAGGTGTTGGACGAACTTGGGCCGCTGCTTGATGGCAGGGATGTGAGGGTCGAGGTTCCAGACTCCTTCCCGCCGGCGAACTGCGATTCCCGCATGAGCGCCGGCGTTGTAAGGGAATTGCTCACCAACGCTGTGAAGTACTCCCCTCCCCGCTCACCACTCGAAATCTCCCTAGAGACCGTTTGGACGGCTACATTGTCACACGGGTAACGGACTCTGGAATGGGCGTTTCCTCGGAAGAACGTGGACGTATCTTTGGAAAGGCACGATCGGGGTGCGACGAACGTTCCAGGTTCCGCGCTTTGGGTTGGCCTTCGCCAAGGCCATCGTGGAAGCGCACGGCGGCCAGATTGGGTTGCTCAATCGGCCCGTCCTCGGATCGGCATTTCAGTTTTCCTTGCTGGTGTTTCGTCAGGGCGCGGAGCCGCATCACAGCAAGAACTCTGCTGGTTGACAATGATCGGTAAACCAAAGTTTTTATAACTTCCTTATAAATCATCCGTAGTATGGTTTTGCAAACACAACGCTAAGCTCGCGCTTGAATAGCCTCGCGTTCGTTTTGGGGGTATTTCATGAACCACCAGGAGAAGGAAATGGTGCTGCGTGGCACCGTCACCGACGTATCTAGTCCCCGCTATGGCCTCGATTGTAACGAACAAGTGACCTTCTCGATCGACGGTGCCGAACCCTTTTGGGCCGAAGTGCGGCTGCCGAACCAGCATGGGTGGGTCGTGGGCGATCGGCTGTCGATTTCCATTGTGTCTATAGAGAAGCGTGCTACGAGGGAGTTTGCGTGATCGCTGTCAGGGATCGGTGGCAGCGCATTCCTATGAAGCAACTCTGGACTAGGTAACAATTTCCGGTCGAAGGACACCTATGAGGACGAGTATCCGATCTTTGCTTCTGAATTCATTGCTCTTGCTGGCATCCGCCGCTTGGGCGGATACGGTCATCTTGCATGACGGTTCCAGTTATTCCGGCCATTGGACCGGAGTTTTCGGCGACGTCATTCCCTTCAGCGACAATTCTGACGTCCAATACAAAATTCCTTTGAGCGATATCCAGACCCTTACCTTCACACCGTCGACCGACACGGTGACGCTCCGCGACGGTAAGGTCTATTCCGGTCATTACGATGGACCCGCCCCCATTACATTTGAGGATTCCCAAGGCATCGCCTACCAATTTCCCCTCAGAGATGTCGAGTCTGTCGTGGTTTCGCACCGTCCGTCGTCGCTGTCTGCGACGACTGGGCAGGCCATCGTGATTCCGGAAGGAACCGAGATCTCGGTTCACACCGATGAAGCGATCGATTCCGAGCGTTCGTCGCCCGGACAACTCTTCTCCGCTAGCCTAGTCAACGAGGTTACAGACTCTAACGGCAACGTGGCAATTCGTCGCGGTGCGCCGGCAAAGTTAGTACTCCAAAATGTCACCACCGGCGGGGCGGTGCATAGCCGGGAGTTAGTTTTGGACCTGTTCTCCGTGTTCGTGAACGGTAAAGAACACCGAGTCGTCACATCGGATGTAAACGTTAGCAATGAAGAGGGAGTGGGAAAGAATCGGCGGACTGGAGAATTTGCCGCTGGAGGCGCTGGCTTAGGCGCCCTCGTCGGTGCCATTTTTGGCGGCGGCAAGGGGTCGGCGATTGGTGCGGCTTCCGGAGCCGGAGGCGGATTGCTGACGGAGATTCTTACTCGTGGCAAAAAGATCAAAGTGCCGGCAGAAACTGAGCTGCGCTTTCGTCTCGACCGAACTCTCGTTCTAATGCCAGCTTGATCAAAACGAGACAGAAATCGTCACTCACAGCGCGCGAGTCTCCAAGTTATCAGGGGCCAATGCCATCTGAGCTGAGAGTCCTCGAACCGGGCTGTATTTCATCCGGCGATCTCTAGGCTCTCTGCGACATTCCCTTGACTGGTCGGAAGGAAGCGAACTGTCGCTTGCTTGTGCATCTCGCCGGCTAGCTCCGTCTCAGTTATCCTTCTACCGGCCACGTCGATCCTGGTTGTGCGCATCACTCGGAAGTCATACGGTGTACCGTTCCCACCCATCACTGTCACTTCGTTATCCGAAGGCGCGATGAACGAAATGGTTCCGCTGAGATCTTCGGCCGGGGCGAGCACATCATGCATGCTCTTGGCTGAGGAAGAGTTCGCGGACATCTCGGTGGCAGCCTTGATCGGTGATTCTTTCGACGTCGTCGCGGCAAATGAGCAAACCGCTAGCGTCAACACGAAAGAAGAAAACAACGCCGTGAATGTTGCTATTTTGGGCATTTCCTGTACCTCCTACCTGTCATTCCTGTCATTCCTGTCATTGCAATATTGCAATGACCAAGCGTGTTCACCTTCCTCTACGGGAATTCAGAGACCTGAGCCGCCTCGCTCCCGAAGGGCTGCGCGAGGTTTCCGCGCGACGCCAACCGTCTCTTTCAGGCTGCCCGTACCGACTCGCTTGGCGCCTTTGGCACGACCTGCTCCGTGACTTCGATCCTCCCAAAGCGCCGCATCAGATCGGTGGCTACGTACCACGCGACAAGCGCGGAGGCCATTAGAAAATACCCGGCCCAAATTTGCAGTACGCCGCTACCCTCCAGTGCTGCAATCGCTCCGAGCGTGAAGGCAGAGGCCAACAGCCCTGCAACCGTCATCATTCCCGGTCGTTCCCGAGCTGCCAAAGTGATCGACCACGTGATGGCGGCCATCGCAATAAACCAGAATCCCAATTC
>Ga0335077_10012330_pt1 | contig 10691 bp, 13 predicted proteins | sample Lox_Sample_31_FD_207151 | JGI IMG/M metagenome (GOLD analysis project Ga0335077, IMG submission 207151) | Soil microbial communities from Loxahatchee National Wildlife Refuge, Florida, United States - Lox_Sample_3.1 | ecosystem: Environmental > Terrestrial > Soil > Wetlands | place: USA...
ACTTCAACGCCCTGATCGCCGCGGCGGTGGCGGTGGCGGCTTTCCTGCTGATGCGTGACACCCCGCAGTCGCGCGGGCTGCCGCCGATCGAGGACTACCGCAACGACTACCCGGCCGGCTACTCCGCGGCCAGCGAGCGCACGCTCAGCTTCCGCGAGATCCTCATCGGCTCGGTACTCAGCAACGGCTACCTGTGGGCGATCGCCATCGCCAACGCCTTCTGCTATTTCGTCCGCTACGGGGTGGAGAACTGGATCCCCACCTACCTCGAGACCGCCAAGGGCTTCTCCTTCAAGGAGTCCAGCCTCGGCTGGACGCTGTACGAGTTCTCCGCCATCCCGGGCACGATTGCCTGCGGCTGGATCTCGGACCGCTGGTTCCGCGGCAAGCGCGCGCCGGCCACCATCCTGTTCATGGCGCTCACGCTGCTTGCCGTCATCGTCTACTGGCTCAATGGCAAGGGCCCGCTGTGGATCGACTACGCCGCGCTCATCGCCATCGGCTTCTTGATCTACGGTCCGATCATGATCATCGGCCTGCAGTCGCTCGACCTGGTGCCGAAGAAGGCCGCCGGCACGGCGGCCGGCTTCACCGGCTTCTTCGGGTACGCCTTCGGCTCGGCCATCTCCGGCAGCGGGGTGGGCTGGATCGCGGACCACTTCGGCTGGGGCGGGGTGTTCACGACCATGGTGGTGTGCTGCCTGCTCACCATCGCCTTCAGCGCGCTGACCCTCGGGCACCGCGCGCACAGCGGGATGCGCCTCGGCAGCGAGGGAGGCGCCAGCTAGGCGCGCAGGAGCGCAGGTGATGGATACCGCACCACTCTCAGGCTGGGACAACTTCTACGTCATCGTGGGCTCCAGTGCCGGCGGACTCACCGGGCTCACCTTCGTGGTGATCGCGCTGATCCGCGATGCGCGCCGCGTGCGCCTGCTCGGGCTGCGCACCTTCGTGACCCCGACCATCGTGCACTTCGGCGGCGTGCTGGCGCTGGCGGCTTTCCTGAGCATGCCGCATCAGCGGCTGCTGTGGCTGAGTGCCGGGCTCATTGCCGGCGGCGCGGCCGGCGTGATTTACGGAGCCATTACCGGGCGCAACCTGTTCCGGCAGAAGAGCAGCGACTACGTGCCGGTGCGCGAGGACTGGGTCTGGAACGTGATCCTGCCGAGCCTCGCCTACGCGGCCCTGTGCGCCCTCGGCTTCCTGATCTGGCACCGCACGGAGCTGGCGCTCTTCGGAGTCGCCGCCCTTGCGCTGCTGCTGCTCTTCATCGGCATCCGCAACGCCTGGGACATTGCGGTGTGGATGACCACGCACCACTCCGGACCGGAGTGACCCCCGCGAGTCCTGCTGCAGCGCATCGGACTTGACCGGCGAGGGGCGGACGGCTCAGGGTAAGCGAGCAGTCCCAACACTATGGCCGCGCTGCCGCCGACGCTCCGGTCCTTTAGCGCAGCCTGCGGGGGAACCCATGCAGCGAACCGTGCACGCATACCTGAAGGCCCTCGAGGCCGGCGATGCCGAGAAGGCCGCCGCGCTCTTCATCCCCGACGGCTGGGTGGAATCCCCGTTTCTCGGCCGCCTGCCGGTGCGCCAGTTCGTGAAGAAGGTCGCCGAGTCCTCCCGTGGCACCAAGCTCACCGTGCACGACGTGCTCGTGAGTGCCGAGGGGCACCTGCGCGCCGTGGCCTACTACCTATATGACTGGCGGCTGAAGGATGGCACGCGCGTCGCCTTCGACTGCGCGGATGTCTTCAACTTCGATCCTGCGAGCGGGCACCTGCAATCGATCGTGCTGGTGTACGACACGCATCCCGTGCGTGACGCGGTGGAGAGCAAGTACCCGTAGTGACGCGCGCGTTCGCGCAGCGGCAGCGGAAACGACGGGATATATTCCCGGCCCGCGCGCGCTAGGCTCCCTCCTGATGCTCCCCGTGGAGCGTCGATCCGGAGGCACGGCCTATGTCGCATTCATTCGCGTCAGCCCTGCACCTGCCACGCCGCACGCTCGTGCTGGCCGCCATCATCACGCTGCACCTCACCGTGGCGTACTTCTTCGCCACCGGGCTCATCCAACAGATCGTGCCCGCTGCCGAGCCGCACACCACAGGGGTGGTCCTCATCGAGAGGGAAGCGCCAGAGCTGCCACCGCCACCATCACCGCACAAGCCGGTCTGGCATCCGCAGCGCGTGACTCCCATACCCACGGAATTCCCGGGTGCAGCCGCGGGGCCAGCGCCTATCACCGCAGAGCCCGAGGCGCCGCCGCAGCCTGCGGGGGCTGCGCCGGCGCCCGAGCCGCAGATCCGCCTGCTCGGCCAGCACCGGCTACCGGCGAGTGAGGACTTCTATCCGCCCGAAAAGCGGCGCGAGGGCATCGAGGGCGCGCCGATCGTGCGCGTCTGCGTCGATGAGCGCGGGATGCGCGCGGGGGAGCCGGTGCTCGAGAGCAGCTCGGGCGATGCGGGCCTGGACCAGGGGGCGGTCAATGTCGCGCGCCATGGCCACTATGCACGCGCCGAGCGCGGCGGCGTGCCGGTGGCCAACTGCTACCGCTTCCGCATCAGCTTCCAGATCCGCTAGCGCTGCTGCGGCAGCTTGCGGCCGCAGCCTAGAGGCTGCTGCGTTGGTAGGTGGCGGCACTGAGCCACGCGGGGCTGACCTCCACGCCCCAGCCGGGCTCGGCCGGGATCTGCACGTGGCCATCGCGCACCACGTAGGGGTCGGTGACGAAGAGTCCCTGCTCCCAGGGGTAGTAGTCCGGGCCCTCGATCGAGAGCTCCAGGTACTTGCCGGCATTGGGCAGTGCCCCGAGCAGGTGCATGGTGCACAGCGTGACGAGCGAGCGGTTGGCGCTGTGCGGCGTGCACGGCAGGCCCGCGGCGGCGGCCAGGCGTGCCACCTTGAGGGTGCGGCCGATGCCGCCCATGTACATCACGTCCGGCTGTACCACATCGACCGCGCGCATCGCGATCATGCGCTCCCAGGTGCCCAGGTCGCAGTCCTGTTCGCCGCCGGTCACATCGAGCGCCAGCGCTTCGGTCACCTGCCGGGTCTCCTCGAGCTTCCAGTAAGGGCAGGGCTCCTCGTAATGGCTGATGCCCTCGGCCTCGAGCAACCGGCCGACCTCGATGGCGCGCGGCGGCGAGAAGCCGCTGTTGGCATCCACCAGCTTGGCGACGCTGCTCCCCAAGGCGCGCGCAACGTGCGGCACGATCGCCTCGGTGCGCCCCGGCCATTCATCGACGTCGTGCCCGCACTCCGCGCCCACGCGCCACTTGAAGGCATCGAACCCGCAGGTATCGCGCAGCCGCACCAGGCGGGCCGCCTCCTGCGCGGGGGTGATGTCACGGCGCATGGACGAGGCATAGGCGCGCAGCCGGCCTGGCCTCCCGCCCAGCAGTTCCACCACCGGTTTGCGCTCGAGCCGGCCGCGCAGGTCCCAGAGCGCGGTATCCAGGCCGGCGAGCGCGCGGCAACGGTAGCTGCCAGGAAACTTGTGTTCGCGCTCCTCGATGCGTTCGATCAGCGCATCGATCGCGAGCGCATCCGCGCCGAGCGCCCAGGGGGCGACCTGGCGGTGGAAGATCTGCGCGGTGATGTCGGCGTTGTAGGTCGAGGTCTGGCCCCAGCCGATCGCGCCGCTGTCGCTGGTGAGGCGCACGAAGCACACGTAGCGGTCGGTGAAGCTCTCCAGGCTCGCGATTTTCATGACGGCGCTTCAGCGGCGGCGCGCGCGTTCTCGAGGCCGTGGCCGTGCGGCCCGCTCTCGCGCTGCCACAGCAGCACGACCGAGGTGAGCGCGGTGAGGCTCACCAGACCGAAGAACCACATCATGCTGTCGTAGCCGGCCGGGTTGTCGGGGCCTGCCCCGGCCTGGGTGGCGAGCCAGCCGGCGATGCGGTTCGAGCCCCACAGCGCCACGTTCTGCAGCAGCGTGATGACCCCGAGCGCCGTGCCGAGGCGGCGTGGTGCGACGATGAGCGTGGTCGCGGGCCAGATGATCGCCGGCACCATGGAGAAGCTGACCCCCATGAGCACCGTCGACAGCCAGGGGGTGAGCTCGGTGAGTCCCAGCACCATGAGGGTGATCGGCAGCAGCAGCGTCCCGACCGTAAGCAGCAGCGCGCGGTGGCCGATGCGGTCGGCCAGCAGCCCGAACATCGGCGTGGCGAACACGGCAGCCGCGAACACCCCGGAGTTGACGTCCGTGGCCTGCTGCAGCGAGAGGCCCTTGACGTGCTGCAGGTACTCGATCGCGTAGGTCTGGCGGAACGGGAAGAACACCGCCGCGTACAGGCAGTGCAGGCCGAGGATGTACCAGTAGGAGCGGTCGAAGCTCCACACGTCCTTCCAGTTGGTGCGCTCGCCGGCGCCGGCGGCGTAGGGCGGTGGCGGCCAGCGGGCATCGAGGATGCGAAACAGCAGCACCGCCAGCAGTCCGGCCGCCGTGATGCCCGCCCCGAGCCACAGTGGCGGCTGCCAGCCGGCCTCGTACAGCGGGCGTGCCCAGGTGGCGGACTTGTCGAGCGTGTACGAGCCGACGCGCGCCAGGCTGAGGAAGATCGCGGTGGCCAGCGCGACGCCGCTGCGCGGGAACCAGCGCGCCACCCCGGCGAGCAGCGCGATGAAGATGGCACCCTCGCTGATGCCGAATACCAGCCGCCCGGTCCACATGAGCCCGTAGGGCGTGCCGATGGCCGTCAGCACGGCACCCACGAAGCCGATGGCCGCGGCCCACAGGCTCACCCGCGCCGGCCCGTAGCGGTCGATCAGCAGCCCATTGAAGACCGCCAGCACGATGTTGGGCAGGCTGATGACCGCCGTCAGGTCGCCGATCTGGAATTGCGTGAGGTGCCGCTGTCGCAGCAGCAGATCGGCGATCGGGCCGATGGCATCGGACTCGTAGTAGCTGCTGAAGATGCCGAGCGCCGCGAGCCCCAGCATCAGCCAGCGCAGCGGCGAGCGCGTGCGCGGGTCGGCATCGGGCGTGGCGCCGGCGAGCGCGCCGCTCACGCGGGCTCTAGCCAGCGGATGCTGACGCGCGGCACACTGCGCGCCCCTGCACCCTCGTGTCCGGAGTCCCTCGATGCCGCGTTATGCCATCGCATTTGTCTGCCTGCTCGTCTGCCGGGCGAGCTTACCCGTGCACGCCGATTCCGTCGTGGTCAGCGCCGACCGCATGATCGACGTGCTTAGCGGCCGCGCGATCGCACAACCGCGCGTCGTCATCACCGATGGGCGCATCAGCGCCGTGGGCGCCAAGGATACCCCAGTCCCCGCCGGCGCACGCCACGTCGAGCTGCCGGGGCTGACGCTGCTGCCGGGACTGATCGACATGCACGTGCACCTGACCTCCGATCCGCACTACAGCGGCTATCGCGCGCTGCCCTTCACCGACAACTTCTGGACGGTGGTCGGCACCGCCAACGCGCGCCGTACGCTCGAGGCCGGCTTCACCACGGTGCGCAACGTCGGTTCGCAGAATTTCGACGACGTGGCCCTCAAGCAGGGCATCGAGACCGGCTACATCGTCGGTCCGCGCATCGTGCCGGCGACCTATGCGATCGGTGCGACCGGGGGACACTGTGACCGCACCCAGTATCCGCCCTCGATCACCACCCATACCCCGGCGGTGGCCGACGGTCCGGAGAACCTGCGCGCGGTGGTGCGGCGCCTGCGCAAGTACGGCGCCGAGGTCATCAAGTTCTGCGGCACCGGCGGGGTGTTATCCAAGACCGACGCGGTGGGCGTGCAGCAGTTTGACCTGGAGGAGATGAAGGCGATCGTTGCTGAGGCGCACATGCTCGGGCTGCGCGTCGCCGTTCACGCCCACGGCACCGAGGGCATCAAGGACGCGCTGCGCGCCGGCGTGGACACCGTGGAGCACGCCAGCCTTGCGGACGCGGAGGCTTTCCAGCTAGCCAGGCAGCACGGTGCCTACTTCTCCATGGACGTCTACAACGATGACTACATCCTCGCCGAGGGCGAGAAGAACGGGGTGTACAAGGAGTCGCTCGAGAAGGAGCGCGTGATCGGCCGGCAGCAGCGCGAGACGTTCCGTAACGCGGTGCGGGCGGGCGTGAAGATGATCTTCGGGACCGACGCCGGCGTTTATCCGCACGGGGACAATGCCAAGCAGTTCGCCGTCATGGTGCAGTGGGGCATGACGCCGCTGCAGGCCATCCAGGCGGCCACCGTGACGGCCGCCGAGGCGCTCGGCCGGCCCCAGGATGTGGGTGCGATCGCGGTCGGCCGCTACGGCGACCTGATCGCGGTGGCGGGAGACCCGCTCACCGATGTCAGCGTCCTGCAGTCGGTCGCCTTTGTGATGAAGGGCGGCGAAGTGGTGAAACCCCTCGCCGCACGCTAGCGGCGCCTCAGTGACGCTTGAAGTATTGCACCTGGCGTTCGTGCTTCTCGGCCGCCGCGCGGGTGCCGAAGGTGCCGAGGTTACGGCGCTTCTTGGTCCTCGGATCGACCTTGCGTGAGTACAGGCGGTACTCGCCGGACTTGAGCTTGCGGATCATGGAAGGACTCCTCGGGCTGCCCGTGATGAGTGAAGTCTAGGGCCGCTGCCGGGGCACGGGACATCGGCGGGAGGTTGCCCCGGGTGTCGGCCGCTACGCGCCTTGGCCAAAATTTCTTTCGACAGTTCAATGGGTTGTCTCGTCTTGCTCGCGTGCAGGGTCAAGCTGGACGACCCGGCGCTGACTGAGGCGCCGCGGGCTACGTACAATGCGGCGCATGTCTGCACCACGCGCTGCCGTGCCGGCGGGAGGCACGGAAACGAGGATCCAGGCGCATCCCCTGACACGCGCCCTGGGCGCGGTGGTGAGCGGCATCGACATCGCCGAGGAGCTCGCCGCGGCCGAGGTCGAACGGCTCAGCCAGCTGCTGCTCGAGCACCAGGTGCTCTTCTTCCGCGATCAGCCGCTCACGCCGCAGCAGCAGGTGCGCTTCGCGGCGCGCTTCGGCACGCTGCACGTGCATCCGATCTACCCCGTGCTGCCCGAGCTGCCCGAGATCATGCTGATCGACACGCACCCGGGGTTCCTGCCCGACAACGACAACTGGCACACCGACGTGACCTTCAGTCCCACCCCGCCCATGGGCGGGATACTCGCCGCCAAGCGCCTGCCGCGCACTGGCGGGGATACGCTCTGGTCGAGCAGCTCGGCCGCGTACGCGGCACTGTCGGCGCCGCTGCAGCGCCTGCTCGAGGGCCTCACGGCGACGCACTCGGTCGCCAAGTCCTTTCCCGCAGAGCGCTGGGCCGGCGATGCGGCGTTCAAGGAGCGCTACGAGCGCGCCGTCGCCAAGCACCCGCCGGTGACGCATCCGGTGGTGCGCACGCATCCGGTGAGCGGGCGCAAGGGGCTGTTCGTCAACGAGGGCTTCACGACCCACATCAACGAGCTCAAGCCAGCCGAGAGCCAGGCGCTGCTGGCGTTCCTCTTTGCGCACGCGGGGCGCCCCGAGTTCACGGTGCGCTGGCAGTGGCGGGTCGATGACGTGGCCTTCTGGGACAATCGCGTCACCCAGCACTACGCCATCGCGGACTACCTGCCCGAGCGGCGCACCATGCACCGCGCCACCGTGAACGGCGATCGCCCGTACTAGGCGGGTGCGCCGAGGCGCCGGCGCGCCAGGTAACCGAGGAGCATCGCCGCGGCACTGAGCAGCCCGAAGAGCAGCGGCGCGCGCTGCTCGGCAATGAACGCCATGGCCGCGACGATGGCGCACATCGCCGCGATCACCAGCAACGTCAGGTACGGGTAGCCCCACATGCGCACGCGCAGCCGCTCGGGCGCGGTGCGCTCGAGCTGCGCACGCAGGCGCAGCTCGGCGAGGGCGATCAGCACGTAGACGAAGATCGCCACGGTGCCATAGGAGTTCACCAGGAAGGCGAACACGCGCTCCGGCGACAGGTAGTTCATGAGCACGGCCACGTAGCCGAACAGCGTGCCGGTGAGGATGGCGCGGCTCGGCACGCCGCGCGCGTTCAGCCGGCTGAGCGAGCGGGGCGCATCGCCGCGCATCGCCAGCGCCAGCAGCATGCGCGAGGAGGCGAACAGGCCGCTGTTGAGCGCCGAGAGCACCGCCGTCAGCACCACCGCGTTCATCAGCTGCGCCGCGGCCGGCACGTGCAGTGCCTGCAGCGCATTCACGTAGGGCTGCGCCATGGCCGGGCTGTTCCAGGGCAGGATCGCCACGACGATGAGCACCGAGCCGACGTAGAAGATCAGCACGCGCCAGATCACCGACTGCGTGGCGCGCGCCACGGCTTGCTCGGGGGCCGCCGACTCGGCCGCGGCCACCGTCACGAGCTCGGCGCCGAAGTAGAAGCCGGTGGCCGCGACCGCACCGGCGAGCACCGGCCCCAAGCCCCTGGGGGCGAAGCCGCCGTGGGCGCTGAGGTTGTGCAGGCCACCCGGCACGCCCGGCCAGGCATGCAGCAGCACCAGCACGCCGACGCTCAGGAACAGCACGATGGCGGCCACCTTGATGGAGGCGAACCAGAACTCCGACTCCCCCCAGGAGCGCACCGACAGCAGATTCAGCACCGTGAAGAGCAGCATCAGCGCGAGCGTCAGGACCCACGGGGCGGCCTGCGGATACCAGAACATCAGCAGGCGCGCGCCGGCGACCGCCTCCAGCGCCACGACGATCACCCAGAAGTACCAGTACATCCAGCCGGTCATGAAGCCGGCCAGCTCGCCCAGAGCCAGGCGGTTGTACTCGTAGAAGCCGCCGATGGCGGGGTAGGCGACCGCCATCTCCGCGAGCATGCGCATCACGAGCACCACCAGCGTGCCGGTGAGCGCAAAGGACAGCACCGCCGCCGGGCCGGCCTGCTGCACGACCACGCCGCTGCCGACGAACAGCCCGGCGCCGATGACCCCGCCGAGCGCGATCATCTCCATGTGACGGCGCTGCAGCGTGCGCCGCAGCTGCGGCGCGGCGCCGGGCGTGCTGGCCTGCGGGTAGGCACCGGGCTCGGGAGAGGGCGCCGGCGCGGTGCTCATGCCCAAGTGGGTCTCCTTACGTCGGACGCGCGCGCCATCGTAAGGGATCGGAACGCCGCCTGTCAGGCCGAGGCACCACAGTCATGGAATAAATCTGCACCGCGGCGCGTCCTGCCAGCAGCTCAATCGCGCAGGACCTCGGGACCATGAACGGACGCAGTGAATCCGCTCGCCTCGGCGTCGCGCTGCTCGCCACGCTGGCGGCGCTTAGCGCGCAGGCACAGTCGCCGCCGGGGGATGCCACGCGCGGGCAGGCGCTCTATCAGGCGTGCACCGGCTGCCACTCGGTCGAGGACAATGACATCGGGCCGAAGCATCGCGGTGTCGTCGGCCGCACCGCGGGTTCGGTTCCCGACTACACGTATTCGCCGGCTCTCAAGGCCTCAGGAATGGTGTGGAGTCCGGCCAACCTGGATCGCTGGCTCGCCAACCCCCAGGCGCTCGTGCCTGGCGCCAAGATGTATTTCTCGGTCGCGGATGCGCAGGCGCGCGCCGACCTCATCGCGTACCTGCAGCAGCTGCGCTGAAGGGGGTGCGCGCCGCGCACGCACCGCGCGCGCTACTGCGCCTTCTCGTGCGCGGCCTTCTCGGCCTTGAGCGCATCCTGGCAGGCGGCACTCAACTCGCTCTTGTGGGTATTGAGGCACTCGATGATGCGGCCGCCGCCCGGCTGCACGCTGGAGCAGAACTTGTGGCCGTCGGCCTTGCAGGCCGCGCGCAGGTTGGTTGCCGGCGCGGGAGCGGTCTGGGCTTGCGCGCTGACGCTCAGCACGGCAGCGGCGATGGCGAGTGACCAGGCGGATCTCATGATGCGTACCTCGCAGGCAGTCAGGGGGCCCGGCAGTTTCACGAAAAAGCCGCGCGCGCACAACCACGGCGTCCGCGCACACTCAATGCACGCGCTTTGTCACGACATTGGAGCGCAGTCCCGGATTGCCCGGCGTAGTGTAGGCGGCGACGGCGAAATACCAGGTGCCCGGGGCGAGGTCGGTGACCAGGTACATGCTGACATCAGCGCCCGGCACGTCGATGATCTGGTCGAGGGCGGCCGGATCACGGCCGTAGTAGATGCGGTAGCCGCCCACGCGCGGGAGCGGTTTGCCCTCGGTGTCCAGCCGCACCGGTGTCCAGGTCAGTCGCGCGTAGCCCGCGTAGCGATCGGACGCAACCTTCTCGCAGCCCGCCGTTGCGAGTGCGAGGGCGAGCAGGGTCACGGCTGCCGCATTCGGGCAGGCGCCCCGCAAACCCCCGCGCTGCTGCCTGGTCTTAATGACCCATGATAATAAGGAGGGGATGCCCCGGGGTGGCGCAGGTGCGGGGAACAGATATAAGCCCATGTCCAAGCTCAAGCTGCTAGTCCTGGGACTGATGAGTCTGCTCGGCGCGTGCGCGCATGTTGGCATTCAGGACGTCGGCCACGGCCAATACTCCGTCAGCGGCATCTCCTCGTCCGGCGGCTATCACGGCAGCCGGGAAGAGGCCATCGAGTCCGCCCACGAGTACTGCGGCCGCTTCGGGAAGCGACCCGCGCTCGATGGCTTCTCGGATGAGGCCGATGTTGATGCGCACGGCGAGCGCATGAGCCGCGTCACCTTCCACCGCGTCCCCTCACAGCCGCTCGAATTCTGAGGTTCCGGCCCACGCCGGCAGAGGCGTCAGAGG
>Ga0335077_10012331_pt1 | contig 10690 bp, 6 predicted proteins | sample Lox_Sample_31_FD_207151 | JGI IMG/M metagenome (GOLD analysis project Ga0335077, IMG submission 207151) | Soil microbial communities from Loxahatchee National Wildlife Refuge, Florida, United States - Lox_Sample_3.1 | ecosystem: Environmental > Terrestrial > Soil > Wetlands | place: USA: Florida...
CGGCATGGAGGCCGGCGCCGCGGAATCGCTGGATCAGCTAGAGGATGTGCTGAAAACGATGCCCACTTCGCTGACGCTCACCCGCATTTTCAACGCTCCGCGCGAGCTGGTCTTCAAAGCCTGGACCGAGCGCGACCGCTTGCGGCGCTGGTGGGGACCGAAAGGTTTCACCAACCCGGTGTGCAACATCGATGTGCGGCCCGGCGGCGCGATCGAGATTCACATGCGCGGCCCCGACGGGAACGTTTATCCCATGAAGGGCGAGTTCCGTGAAATCGAGCCGCCCGAGCGCCTGGTCTTCACCGCCTGGGCAGTCGGTCCGAACGGCGAAAAAATGTTTGAAATGCTCACCACCGTCAGATTCGCCGACCGCGGTGAAAAGACCGAGATGCATTTTGAAACCCGCGCGATCATGCTGACTCCGGACGCAGCGGGACCGCTCGCCGGAATGACGCAGGGCTGGACGGAGTCGCTCGAACGGCTGAAGACCGAAGTCGAACGATAATCGCGTTACACGTGCGCGGCTGGGGAGCAGTTAACCTGAGCCGCGCACGTTGTTCTAGTATCACGTCCCGCAAGTTGGTTGAATAACCCTGGACCTTAGTCCGCGCAGGGCTTCAGCCCTGCCGACCAAACCGAATTGCGGAGCTGAAAGCTCCGCGCGGGATAAATCCCGCCCTCCACAACGGTCCACCCGGATCTCGGAGGCAAAGTCGGATGGTCGCCAGAGCGCATCTCAAAAGTGGAAGAGGTTGGCTTGAAATTGGACTTAACATGAAGAACTCAATCTTACGACTTCACAATCGGATGGCCGTCGATGGCGACAGGCTGGTAACGCACCGGTTCCCCGATGGAATGATCTCGATGCTTTCGCGTTCGGATTTCGAAGACTGGTCGCGTACGGCCGATCGCTCTGAGCCGGAATCCGCTTTTCGCAGGTTCTTGGCGTCGCTGAAGAATGAAACGTTTCCATCGGACGGGGAGCCTGGACCAGTTGTGCAGGTTCCTTCCGAGGCTTTACTGCGGATTTTCGATATCGCTCCGGACTGGCGCGAACAGTACCATTTCGACGCATGGGAAGACGCGCTGTTTGCGGGATCTTCAACCTCGGCGGGCGCACCAGTCGGGATGCTGCTCTTCGGAAACGGCGTGACGGTTCCGTTCCAATCGCTGCACGAAGCGCAGAACGTTACCGTGATTCGAGATTCGTGGCCGGAGAGCCTGGAACCTTACGGAGAACCTGCGTCGGCCGGTGTGAATTGACGATCACTTTCCTTCGAGCAGGAACGTCGGCGCAAGACCGGTGAGCGTTGAAAAACTGTTGGACCCCGCCACGCTCAGCCAGCTCGAACATCCGTGGACTTTGCCCAGGAACGAATGGGGATGCACGTCGATCTGCATTTCCTTCATCATCAGGCTGCCGTATTGCATCAGGGGGAACACGGCGCGGGCGGGCTCGGCCACTTCCTGCACGACGTAGGGCACGCGCATCGCCTGGCGCAGGGCTTTCTCCCAGCCGAGGTCGTCGGTTTCCGCGCCGCGGAACGAGTTCAGCTCCGCGGAATCGTCGTTGGGCTTGAGCACCAGCCTGGCGCGATGCTTCATGACGAACTCCGGCAGGTCCACGGTGTGGCCCCGGTACGTCGTTTTGGCTGCCTGCACCAGCCGGGTCCACGGAATGAAGTCCTTGATGGCACGCTTTTCGGCGGCGGGGAAATCCGCGATCACAGCATCGTCGGTCAAAAGATCGAATACCGCTTTCTTGCGCCCCAACTCCGAGCGGAAGCTGTTGACCATGCACACGGCCCGGTCCTTGTAGGCGCGCACCAGCGGATGCGAAAGGTCGAAGCGCACCAGGAATTCCTGGAGGTGCACGCGGCGGTACACGATATCGATGTTGAACTCGCCGCGCCGCAGCACGCCGTTGCGATATTCGAGCTGGTCGGGTGAAGCGATCTCAGTGGGAAATCCTTCGCTTGAGAACATCTCCGCCAGCAGCGCGTGCTCGCTCAGCTCGGCCGATTGGAAGGGCGCGCGGAATTCCACGATCGCGATGTGCGGCTTTTTGAGCTTCCCCCCGAATTCCTTATAGGTTTTAAGCAGAGCGGTCAACAAATGCTTCGTCCCGCCGAGCTTTGAAAGCTTGTACTTCTTCCGGAACTCCTTCACCGGCGGCGCGTCGAAAAACACATCCGCCAGAACGTCGCCGTAGACCACTCCCGCGGGCGCGTCCGCGTTGTGCGAAACGAACCGCAGCGACCCGTTGTTGAGCGCCGTGTCGAGCAGTCCGGTCACGCTGAAAAACGAGTAACCCGGATCCACCTGCGCCAGCATCCGCTCGGCCGGAAGCAACTGCATTCGCGCCAGCAGCGGCGGATTGGCCAGCGCCATCTGCTCCACGCGGTGGATCGCGGAAAACAGACTTTCGGCCGCCTTCACCAAAACGCTGTACTGCCGATTGGTGATAAAATGCGGTCGCAAGACCGGCGAAATTGGCCGGCCGCCGAGTTTCTCCGACTTGATCCGCTCCTGCAACGCTTTGGCCCAGGTCAGGTCAATGTAGGGTTCGCTCTCGATTAATTTGTGATAACGGGCAATCGCCTCGCCCACTTGAGTCATGCGTATCTAAGCCTTTAGTATCGCATGCTGAAGCGCGCATTGAAAAGCGGACAACCTCTGGGAATGTGCCCTATCTTGCTGAATACTAAAGGCTTATTTTACTTTTGCAGAAATAGTCTGACCACGCCCCATTCCTTCGAACTCGCCGCCAGAGCGGATTTTCCGCCTTTTCGATTCAGTCAAGATTTTTGATTTAAGAACGAAATGCCCTTTGCCTCAGGACCGACCCAGATCACGACGGCGCCGATGAGCAGGACTGCGGCAGCAAGTCCTCCCATCGACGCCGAATAGCTGAAGTGCTCGCCCAAGACGGCTTCGATGTAGGCGATGCTCGATGCGATCAGGACTCCGCATTGATACGCGAGCCCGGGGAAGAAACCCCGGAGTTGAGGCGGGGAAAGCTCGTTGATGTGAGCAGGAATCACGCCCCAGGCGCCTTGCACCATAAATTGCATCGCGAATGCGCCCAAGATGATCAAGGGTTTATTCGGGGCCATCACCCACAACGGTACAATCATGACACCGGTCAGGGCGGCCACCACCATAGCGGACCTTCGCCCCATGCGCTCCGAGAGATGGCCGAATGTCAGGCCGCCGATGATAGCGCCGATCATGGAAATAATACTGATGACGGAGGTCGTGTCGACGTCGAAATGGCGGGCGCGCTGCAAAAACGTTGGGTAGAGATCCTGGGTGCCATGCGAGATGAAGTTCATCATCGCCATTAATCCGACCATATAGAGAAACAACGGGAGGTTCTTCAGGATTGCCAGGCGATACGTGTTCCAATCCGTTTTCGACTCCCGCCAAGCCTGCGGTTCCTCCACATAGACACAAATGAAAATCGTAAGCAGAGCTGGTGCGGCACCTACGAAAAACATCGAGCGCCACCCCCAATGTGGAAAAACGACATAATATGCGATCGCGGCCAGGATGTTCCCGAACGCGTAGCCTTCCTGCAGCAACCCGGAAAGAAATCCCCGCCACTGCGGCGGCGCGGACTCCATCGCGAGCGAGGCGCCGACACCCCAGTTGCCGCCCATTCCGATGCCATAAAGCAACCGGAGGACGAGGAACCATTGATAGCTCGGCGCCAGGCCCGATAGAATCTCCATCGCGGAAAAAAAAAGGATATTCGCGATCAGTATGGCCCTCCGGCCCAGGTGGTCTGCCAGAAGACCGAAAATGAAGGCTCCCACGGGCCGCGTGACGAGGCTCGCGGTAATGGTCAACGCCATCGCCGGCACGGAGCGCCCGAACTCTCGCGCGATTGCCGATACCGTGAAGACGAGGACAAAGAAGTCAAAAGCGTCAATCGTCCAACCGAGAAACCCGGCCGTGATCGCCCGGCGGGCGTTCGTTCGCTCTCGATCGACCGCAACGGTCTCGTCGATTCTGCGATTCAATTCCTGGCGCCACCCTTCGTGTTTCGGGAGATGCCAGCTGTCGAATCGATTTTGAATGAGGAATAGAAGGTCGGGAAGTATTCGCGTCCACAGTTCATATCAAATTCCTGTAAGTGCGAGCGTTCGACGCACGTTCTTCGAGCCGGACTGGAAACCTCGAGGTCCCGTAAAAAGTCAGGCGTTCGGCCGGCTTTCATCCGCGAAATATTTTTTGATTACTTTGCTCAGAAAACAATCTGATCTTTCTTGGCGTCAATCTTGGCCGCGTCGAGTCCGGGGACCTTTTTCAGATCATCCAAAGTCCTGAACGGACCATTTTTTCCACGATAATCGACGACCGCCTGCGCCTCTTTGTCCGACAGGCCCAATCTTGTTTCGAGAACGTGAGCCGTCTCCTGATTGACGTTCACCTTCTGGGCGTCCTGCCCGAAGTTCTTCGCCAGGTAGTCGACCAGTACTTTGGTGTCGTCGTCACTCACGGTGGCGCCTTCAGCGATCATATTGTCCACGACCGACTGCCAGCCTTCCTTGCTCATCTTCATATCCAGCACGACCTCTTCGCCGTGACATTCAGTGCAGGACTTCTCAAAGATGGCCTTTCCAGGTCCCGAAGGCATTTGCGCCCGCGCTCCTGCGCCCAACCCCAATAGCAGGGCCAGCGCAGTCCAGCGCCCAAACAGTCTGAAGACATCGGGTCGAATTGTGCTGCTCCTTAGTGGAATTATGGATATTATCATACGTCCTTGGGCTGGGAAGCTTTCACAGACGTTCCTCGCTCATTCTTACAATTCATCGAGGTTTGGTTTTCGCCGCCCAAGCCCACACGCCGGCAGATCACTCCGGCCGGTTTCCGGCCGCGACAGCTCGGCTGGGCGAAACGTTACGGACGTTTGCGCGATCACCTCTCCGCCGGGGTGGTCTTCTCACCTGCCAGCGCAAAAGCCACCAACGTCTGCTCGGTTCCGCGTCCAGTGGCCACCAGTACAAACTGGCGGCCGTTGCGAGCCTGATACGTCATGGGCGTACCCGTAGTCTCGTGCAGTGGATGGCTCCAAAGATCGTGCCCATTGGTTTTGTCAATTGCGTGAAATGCCAGATCGCCGCCGCCGATGAACACTAATCCTCCCTTCGTGACAAGCACTCCTGGAGGGCCCTGAGCGCCCAGCTTTTCCGGCGGCTTCACCCCGAGATCCTCAAGATGTTTGCGAAGCGCCGGCATGTCGCCGAACGGCTCGCGCCAAGCGATTGTGCCCTGGTTTAAATCGATCGCGACCAGGTGCGCATACGGCGGCTTGAAAAATGGCACGCCTCCCATAAATGAGGCCGAGCCGCCTCGGTTGACGTATTCGGCATCCACAAAGGCAGCGCGCGCGCCCGCGGTCGCCGGATCGAACTTGATGATGCGAGCGATCCCTCCAAGCTCAACGCTCTTCAGGTACATGATGCCGGTTTCAGGATCGAATGCCGCGCCGCCCCAGTTGGCGCCACCCCACTGTCCGGGGCGCACAATCGTTCCTTCCATGGAGGGTGGTGTAAAAAGCGGACCCATCCGATATTTCTTCATTTCCGCCTGAGCCGCCGCTTTCATCTCGGGCGTCAGGTCGAAAGCGTCTTCCAGGGAAACGCCTTGTTCGGCGAAGGCCGGTGGCTTTGTTGGGAATGGCTGTGTCGGCGAGGTCCGCTCGCCGGGTACGTCGCTTTGTGGCACGGGCCGTTCCTCGATGGGCCACACCGGCGCGCCGGTCACCCGATCGAACACATACACAAAGCCCTGCTTGGTTGGTTGAGCGACGGCGTCGATTTTCTTGCCGTTGACATGAATGGTAATGAGGTTCGGGGCAGCCGGTGGATCATAGTCCCACAAACCATGATGAACCAGTTGGAAATGCCACTTGCGTTGGCCAGTCATGGCGTCGAGACAGACCAGGGTTTCGCCGAACAAGCCATTTCCCAGGCGCCGTCCGCCGTAATAATCATTGCTCGGCGTAGTGACGGGCATGTACAACAGCCCACGATGTTCGTCGAGCGTCATGGGCGGCCAGACATTAACATGCCCTGTGAACGTCGCTGAATCGCCTTCCCACGTGTCGTTGCCGAACTCGCCCTTCTGAGGAATGGTATGAAAGCTCCAGGCCATTTTGCCCGTACGCGCGTTGTACGCGCGCACATCGCCTGGCGGATCGTGGCGATATGCCAGACGATCTCCTACGCCGCTGCCGACGATCACCAGATCCTTGTAGACGACAGGTGGAGAGGTCTGCGCATAATCCTTCTTCTTGATCGGCCAGATCAACCCTTCGCCAATATCGACGACCCCATTGTCTCCAAACGACTGGACGGGCCGCCCTGTCTTGGCGTCCAGGCAGATCAAGTGATACCGGCTGTTCATGAAGATGCGGAGCCGATCGCCGTCGTGCCACATAGCCACGCCGCGATGCACGAAACCTTGACCGCTAGACACCGGACCATCCTCGTATGCCTTGGGATCGTAAGACCAAATCTCCCGCCCGGTTTCGGCGTCGAGCGCGACCACGCGGTTGTATGGCGTGCTGAGGTACAGCACGTTTTGGATCATGATCGGCGTATTCTCAAAGGCTCCAGGAACTACGTGAAACTGCGGCAACGGTTGCTCATTGGTCTTCCATTCCCAGGCGATCTGGAGGCCAGTTACGTTTTCACGATTAATTTGAGTGAGGCCGGAATACTTCATTCCGCCCTGATCGCCGCCATAATACGCCCAATCGATCACTTTCGCCGATTGCAACGTCCACGCGCTCAGCAGGCATCCCGCAACCAGACACGCTGCGCGGTAACGCACTCGAGTGGTAACCATTTTTCCTCCATACCGCTTGCCGTGAAGCTCTACGCAGCGCGGCGTCTAAAATTTAACCCTGATCGCAAGCTGGGCTTCACGAGGAATATCGTCCGCGTTTGGGTGACCAAACGCCGCCGTTGTCGCCGCACTCGTGGCACTCAATGTTGAATTAAAGCCGGTGTAATTCGCATGGTTAAAGAGATTATAGACCTCGCCAATCAGGCTCAGCTTCACCCTCTCGGTGAGCGAGAACTCCTTCGTCACCCTCACATCCGCTTTGCTGTATGTCGTGCCTTCGAGCCCGTCGCGCGGCACCAGGGCTCCCGAAGGGATCATTGCGGGGCCGTCCCATCGACCAAGCATATCCGCAGGGACCGTAATCGCATTCGTCGGTCCGCCGGTAGCCGTGAGATTGAGGCGGTTGGTGCCGGGCTTGCCGTACACCGACACCGGAATTGAGTCCGCGTACCGATCGCCCGAACCGTACGCATACGAGACGCTGGTCGAAATTCCCCATGGTAGCTGATAGACGACCCACCCACGGACCGTGTTGCGCTGGAAGATGGTCGACGTCGCCCATTCGCCATTGAGATAGTTGAATTGGTTGTTCGCCGCCGGGCTGGCCGGTGACGGATTGCTGCCATCATCATGCATCTCGAACTCCAGCGTGTAAGTCACGCCGGCTTGAAAGTGCTTCCTGAAGCGGCGATTGAGCGCGGTCTGCAGCGCGGTGTAGTTCGCGCTCCCGGTGCTGACGAAATACGCAATTTGGGCATACGCGGGATTCGCATAACCTGCAGTAGACACATTCTCACTGTACCCGGTCGCCGGGTTATAAATGAGGTTCGGATCAATCGTCCGAATGTCGTCATACTCATTGTAGTGGACCAGGTCCGCCTGGATGCTTGTCGCGTCGTTAAGCTGCTTTTGGAAACCAAGGCTACTCTGCCAGGTCCAGGGATCGTGGAAATCGGAGCTGATCACACGGGCCGCCTGGGGCTGCAAGTTGGCCTGGGCCTGCTGATACGTGCTTATGCCGCCCGTAGGATTCGTAATGAAGCTGGCTTGTCCAGTGTTGGGGAACGTATCCGTGATGAGGTTGCTGTATAGCTGTGGGCTATATGTGAACTCTGTCTGTGGGAATGAGTAGTAGATGCCGGTGCCGCCGCGGATTACCAGGGAATTCTTTCCACCCACGTTCCACGCGAAGCCCCCGCGCGGCGCGAAATCTGTATTATCTCGAATGTTTTTGCTGTAACCAAAATTTCCGGGGCCCATACCCGGTATGTACGTCGTCGCGGAAGACGAACCATTATTGATCATGATCGTATTCGGGACGATCCCCGGTGTTGAAGCTACATCCCACGCATCGTCCCAGCGAAGGCCATAGTTGATCGTCAGCCGTGAGTTCACGTGCCAGGTATCGCCGAACCACATCCCCCACGTCGGACCCGGCACACTGAGTTTCCAGCCGTTGTTACTGTAATTCACCGCGAAATTCAGGACAAGTGGGTCAAGTCCCGATAAATTCCATGCCGAGACGTTATACGGATCGCTTTGCGGAATGAGAGACGTGATGTTAGCGGGGACAGACGTGAAAGTCATAATGCCCGCCTGTTGAAGATACCACAGAGCCGACACCGAGGCCCAGAGAAACTCCCCGCCCAATTTAAAGTCGTGCGCGTTGTGGTGCCAGTCCAGACTGTAGTGGCTTTCCCCGTACTTCTGATAGAGCCATTCCGGATAGTTGTACGGCTTGCCCAGCGTGAGGCCCGGAAAGTCGTACGCGAATGTGTTCCCCACTTGCGGTAATGGCGTGTCGCCCCATTGAAAGTTGTTATATCCGAGCGTGATCTCCTGGACCTTGTTCGCGCTGAGCACGTTTGTCCACGTCCCCACGAGATTCGTCGCCTCTTGCGTTTGGGAATACGAATCCGACGGCGTGCCGCCGGCCACGAATGGGTCGGAGTTGTCAAATCTCGTGAAGCGAACCATCAGACGATTCGAAGGCGATTTGTCGTAGTCGAGGCGCGCGAGGTAGCTAGACCGGCCAATCTCGTATGGAATTGTCCACGTCTCGCCCGGTAGCTCCGCAGGAGCGATGTAGCTCGTACCCGGATTGCGCTCATGTTCATACGATCCGAAGTAAAACAGCCGGTCCTTTTTGATCGGGCCGCCGATCGTGCCCCCCATCAGCTGATCCGAGTAAGGCAATACGGTGTGAGTGAGGGCGTCCGCCGCATTGAGCGCGTCGCTGCGGAAGTAGGCGTAGGCGCTGCCATGTATCTGGTTGGTGCCGGCGCGGGTAACCGCCTGGACCTGCATCTGGACGGATCTCCCCTGCGTAATATCGAAGTTGTTGGTGACGATCTGAAACTCCGCGATCGAGTCGCGGCTGAAGATGGGCTGGCCAAAACCGGTTGAAATCCTTTGCGTGACCTGCTGCCCGTCAAGGTTGAGCTGGTAGAAATCAGGGAACACGCCAGGACCGGTTGTGGAGATTACGTTTGCCGTGATACCTTCCACCATCTTGGACAATTCCAGCCAGTCATTGCCCAGTAAGGGCAAGTCTTCCATCTGCCGGGGATTGACGTTCCCGCTTACTTCCGATGAGCCGGTATCGACAAGGGGCACCTCACTGGTCACGGTGACCTTCTCACTCGTTTGCGCAACCTTCAGTGTAATCGGCATGGTTGCGTTCTGGCCCACGAGCAGCTCGATTGACTGGATTACAAGCGTCGTGAAACCGTCCCGCTCCGCCTGCAGCGTATAGGTTCCCGGGGTTAGTTGCAGAATGCGGTACTGGCCTCGTTCATCCGAGACCGAGATAGCCCGTGCTCCGGTCGCAAGATTCGCCGCCGTGACGGTGGTTCCGGGGATGACGGCTTTGGTGTCGTCGGTAACTGTGCCGGTAATCGAGGCTTCCTGACCGAAAAGCGAAACGCACGAGATAGCCATGAATGAGGCTATGGCGGCGATAGACTTCAGGCGCATCATCATTCCCCCTTGCGGATTGCCCTCGCGCGTGCCGGAGACAATCGAATAAAGCCACTATGCCGACGCCTCGCCAAACAGATCGAGCGCGATCCAGACTGTACTCAGTACAGTGCAACCATTTTAGGGCCTCCCAAGATCCCAGGCACTTTATTTTGCAAAAGCGATCGTTAATCTATCCTTAACGACGTTGGAATAACAGGGTTCGAATTGACAACCTTGCTGCCACTTATTCATTGCGGAGGAGAACAGAACCGGTGTATTATGCCGACCTGGGGGCCCAAATCGGAAATTTCCCAATGACACCTACTTCTCTATTGCGCCGGCTGGCGCCTGGCGTCTTCATTGCGCTGTGTGCGACCGCGTATGCGCAGCAACCGAAAACAACGGCTCTTGTCGGAGGCATGCTGATCAGCGGGTTGGATGTGCCTCCCATACACAACGCAGCAATTGTGATTCAGGGCGACAGGATCGTGCAGGTGGGCCCGGCAGCGGCCGTGAAAATTCCGGAGGGCGCCACCATCATCGACACCAGCGGGCAAACCATGCTGCCCGGCCTGATCGATACTCACGTTCACCTCATCCTGGTCGGCTACGGAGACGAAGGGGGATGGTTTCAGTGGCTCAAGCCTCGTCAGGCCGAGTATCCCATCGAGAAGGTGATTGCGCTTTCCGCGTACCAGCTCCTGATGTCCGGCGTCACGGCGGCGGTGGATCTCGGTGGACCCGCTCAGGGACTCATCAATGTCCGTGATCGCATCAACAAGGGACAGCTTCCCGGGCCACGGCTGCAGGTAAGCGGCCCGATGATCTTGCGCATTCCATACCGTGGCTTCCCCGACGATTGCTACATTGT
>Ga0335077_10012332_pt1 | contig 10690 bp, 10 predicted proteins | sample Lox_Sample_31_FD_207151 | JGI IMG/M metagenome (GOLD analysis project Ga0335077, IMG submission 207151) | Soil microbial communities from Loxahatchee National Wildlife Refuge, Florida, United States - Lox_Sample_3.1 | ecosystem: Environmental > Terrestrial > Soil > Wetlands | place: USA...
CGTGCGGGGCGACGACCGCCTCAGCGAGTCGAAGCTGTTCGACGCGCTCCACGGCGGCTCGCGCCCGGCGACGGACGAGGAGATCGTGAGCGCGTTCGGAGCCGGAGGCGGCTCGCTCGGCCCGGTGGGCTTCGCCGGCGAGATCGTGGCCGACGAGACGCTGCGCGAGGGACAGTACGTCGCCGGCGCGAACCGGGACGGCTGGCACCTGCGCGGGGTCGAGGCCGGCCGCGACTACGAGCCCCGCTTCGCCGACCTCCGCGAGCCGCGCGAGGGTGACACCTGCCCCGAGTGCGGCGGGCGGCTCCGGTTTCAGACCGCGATCGAGGTCGGTCACATCTTCAACTTCGGCAGCTTCTACTCGGAGCCGCTCGGCGCCACGTTCCTCGACGAGGACGGCACGGAGAAGCCGCTGCTCGGGGGCAGCTACGGGATCGGCCCGGGCCGGGTGATGGCCGCCGCGGTCGAGCAGCACAACGACGAGCACGGGATCCTGTGGCCGGCCGCGCTCGCGCCGTACGATGTGCACGTGGTCGCACTGGCGGGAGCGGAGGAGATCGCCGAGCGGGCGGCCGCCGTGCTCGAGGCGTCCGGGCACGACGTCCTCCTCGACGACCGCGACCGGCGGGCGGGCGAGAAGTTCGCCGATGCCGACCTGATCGGGATCCCGGTCAGGGTCACCGCGGGCAAGAAGAGCCTCGAGGACGGCGCGGTGGACGTTCGCGACAGAACTACCGGCGAAGAGCGCCGCGTGCCCGTAGAGGAGCTCTAAGTGCCCCGGAAGCGACGTTTCAGCGACGAGGCGTTCGGCCCGACGGTCGAGCGGCTGATGGCGGAGACCGGAGTCACCTACCGCGGGCTCTCCGAGAAGACGAAGCTTTCGGCGGGGTACCTCAACCACCTCGTCCACGGCAACCGGCCCGTGCCCTCGAACGAGGTGATCGAGACGCTCGCCGGCCAGCTCGGCGTCGAGCCGGAGCACTTCCGCGAGTACCGCCTCCGCGTGATCACCGAGAAGCTCGAGGCGATGCCCGAGCTGATCGACCGGTTGTACAAGCGCCTCGGCGAGTAGCGCTTGAGCAAATCGGAGTCCGGTGGAATACTGGCCGGAGTCCTGCGGCACTTCGACCTGGGGGGTTGGTGGAAATGCCGCACACGGGACGCTTCCTTTTCGGGATCCTCTTCGCGTTCGTCTGCCTGGTGACGGTCGGAGCCGCCCTCGCCGGCCGGCTCGCGACGGTCAATCACTTCCAGTGCTACCGCGTCGTCCCGGGCACGGCGTGGAAGCCCGTCACGCTCCCCGTCACCGACCAGTTCGGGACGCTGAAGGCAACCGTCGGCCAGCTCCAGGTGCTCTGCGCGCCGGCGAGCAAGAACGGCAGCGTCGTGACGAACAAGGCCGCGCATCTCGCGTGCTATCCGATCAAGGCCCCGGGGTTCAAGCCGCGGAGCGTCGTGATCACGAACCAGTTCCAGAAGGCGGCGCCGCTGACCGTCGTCGTCCCGGCGCACCTCTGCGTCCCCACGGGCAAGTCGGTCCTCTCGACCGCGGGCCCGCCGGCGGTCAAGGGGCTCGACAACTACGTGTGCTATGGGGTCAAGTCGCCGAACGCGATTGCGACGACTCCGATCACGGTGATCGACCAGTTCGGCCAGGCCGGCGGCTCGGCGCTGCAGCCGCTGAGCCTCTGCGCGCCGGCCGGGATCAACGGCTCGCAGCTCGTGAACGCGACGACGCACCTCGTCTGCTACGGCGTCAAGCTGGGGCCGCAGGTGAAGAAGACCCCGGTCTCGATCCGCAACAGGTTCGGCGTCGCGAGCGCGACGGTGGTCGCGCGACAGTCGCTCTGCGTGCCGACGATCAAGAAACTCGGCTGATACGGTGTGCCCCGTCGCGGGGCGTGGCGCAGCCTGGTTAGCGCGCTAGTCTGGGGGACTAGAGGTCCCGAGTTCAAATCTCGGCGCCCCGACTCGAGAAAATTCTGCTAGCGCAGGGTTGTCGTCTACGGCACCGTGAGCGGCCGAGTCGGTGAGGGCCGCGAGGTAGACGTGGTCCTTGTATGGCCCGAAAAAGTCGCAGCAGAGCTCGGTCGACTGACCTGATTCCCACCTGCCGTGGATGCCACGCCGCCGCCCTTGGCGATCGACGGCAAGAACAGATACCGAGCTGGCACGTACTCCAAGCTGACCGCCCTCCCCCCTGGGGCGTCCAGCAGGTGGTGGGCCTGGAAGCAACCTCCTAGTCTGGGCTGTTACTTACCTTTGACCGCGTCTTTGATTAGACCACCCGGGGAAGTCTTCGGGACGGCACCGGGAAGTGGCGCTGTCTTGCCCGCTTTTTCTCCATCCCCGACATGTTCGGCCGCCTTATCCTCATCCGTGGCGGCCTCGGCGCTCCCGTCGCGATCATGCTGATCGTTGCCCATCTCGACCTCCTGGTTCCTACTCACCAGACGACACGCGAGCCGCGATTCTCGCACCAGGCTGGGAGAAACGGAAGGCTCAGAGCCCGACGGCTCGACCACGAACACGGAGCCCGTCACCTACTACGGGCTGACCGCCCACCCCTCAGGCGAGAGACTGGTTGCTGAGCTAGCGCGGCGACGTGCTGCCCTCCCGCGCGCACGCGCGGGCGAAGTAGGCTCGATCGTGCTCAAGGCGGAGAGCCGACGCCCGCCCCCTCGGACGACGACTCGAAGGCGGGGCCTGCTTGTTGTCGAACATGCCGGTGCGAGTGAGTTCAGTAATGTCGCTTCACGCGCTGCGGTCGGCGGGGCTGTTGGGCTGGGCTCAACCGCAGCTGAGCGTGCCCGCTTTCAGCTGCGCGATCGTCTTCGCGTAGGCGGCGAAGGCGGGCTTCCGCTCGCCGTCGCCGTAGAGCAGGCCGGACTGCCAGCCGGCGAGGTCGCGCTCGTCCGTGAGCTCGAAGTTGAAGAAGCCCTTGACGAGCGGCTGGCAGGCGGCGAGCTTCAACGCCGCCGTCAGCTGGAGCGCCTGGGTCGCCGCGTCGACGGCCGCCGGGTCGTTCTCGACGCCGCGGTAGTCGTGGGCGAGCCGGGCGGGCACGAACGTCTGGTAGCCGGTCTCGAGATACCAGATCCCGCTCAGCGGCTGCCCCGTGCCGGCGAAAGCGTCGCGGAGCGCGGTGACGAGCCGGTCGTAGTCGCCTTCGCCGACCAGGCGCCCGTTGAGATGGCGGGTGTCCGGAGCCTCGGCCGAGTCGAGCGGATACGGGTTCGAGCCGAACCCGTCGACCAGGGGCGTCACGCGGCCGCTCGCTCGGTAGGCCGCGCCCAGCGCGGCGATGTAGTCGAGCTCGCCCCAGCGCCCCGCGAGCGAGGAGAGCACCGTCACGTCGGGGCGGAGCTGGTGGATCAGGTCGTAGCAGCGGCCGAGCAGCGCCGCGTAGTCGGCGGGCGCGGTCTTTCCCTGAGGCCAGTAGTCCCCCGAGTTCGCCTCGTTCCAGATCACGACGTGGTCGATCTCGGTGTACCGGGTGAGGACGTTCGCGGTGAACCGGCAGAAGCTCTCCCGGTCGTACTCGTCCCGGGGCGCCGCGCCGGCCTTGCCGTAGACCGCCAGCACCACGGTCAGTCCGGCTCTCTTCTCGGCCGCGACGCTGCGCCGAAGCATGTCGTGCTCGGCACCGGTGATGCTGCGCTGGCCCTGGTGCCACTCGAGCGTCACCCGCAGCGCGCCGAGACCGAGCGGGGTCAGCTCACGCAGGCTCACCCGTGGGTCGGGGTGCCATTCGATCGTGTCGTCGGTCACGCCGACCAGCAGGCCGGGGCCGGCGTGCGCCGGTGCCGCAAAGAGGCAGGCGGCCGCCACGAGGGGCACCAGGGACAGGAACGAGGATCTCCGCATCTGAGCTGAGGGTCTGGCGCGCACAGCCCGTCGGGACAGCCGTTCGAGACGCGGCGAGATGTGCGTTCTCCCTCATCGGCTCAGAGGCTCCCGCGCTCCGCCACCAATACGGGGGATCGTCGACCCGCGACGACGGCGGCCACGTCACCGCCGGTCGTCCAGGGGTCAGGATTCCGAGAAGCCGTAGCGCGAGAACGCGCCGCCGCCCGGGGAGGTCGAGCCCGGCGCGGCGATGATGCGCGACGGCTCGGTCGGGTCGACGATCATCCCCACGATCTCGACCGTCTCGCCCGTCCGGACGAGCGCCCAGCCGACGATCCGCGAGCGGGTGATCTCCTCCGTCGGCTCCTCGAACAGGGCCTTCCAGCCGGCCTCGGCGGGAACGAGCTGCTGGATCTCCATGGGCGCATCCTAACCGGGGCGTAGCATTCGGCGGCGTGAGCGGCGGGCAGCGCGAAGAGAGGGGCCTGGAGGAGCTCGTCTCGGTGTTCGTCCACGAGCTGAAGACGCCGATCGCCGCGGTGCAGGGCCTCGCGGCCACGCTCTCCCGCTCGCTCGACGAGCTCGACCGCGAGACCGCGCTCCGGCTCGCGGCGGCGCTCGAGCGGAGCGCCCGCCACCTCGGCGAGCTCGTGCGCTCCTTCGGCGACGCCCACGCCCTCGAAGCGGGCGGGCTCGCCCTCCGCCCCGAGCCGACCGACCTCGCAGGGCTCGTGCGCGAGACGGTCGAGGAGCTGCGGCCGATGCTCGAGGGCAGGCCCGTCGAGCTCGACCTCGACGAGGGCGCGACACCCGAGGTCGATCCCGTTCGCATCCGCCAGGTGCTGACGAACCTGCTCGCGAACGCGGCCCGGTACACGCCGCCCGGAACCCCGATCGAGGTGACGTTGCGCGAGGTCGGGGAGGACGTCGAGCTCGCCGTCCGCGACCACGGGCCCGGGATCCCGCCGGACGAGGCCGAGCGCGTCTTCGAGCGCTCCGTGCGGCTGGAGGGCGACGTATCCGGCTCGGGCCTCGGCCTCTTCGTCTCCCGCGGGCTCGCGCGGGCACACGGCGGCGACCTCGTCGCCGGGAGCCCGGCGGGCGGCGGCGCCCTGCTCGTGATGCGGCTCCCCCGCTAGGGGGTTTTACAAAGCCGCGGCGAATGAGAAGATCGCGCACGCGCGGTCCCCACACATGCGGAAACTTCTCCTGCTCATCCTGCTCGTGCTCGTCGCACCGGCCCCGGCGCGCGCCGCGGAGGGCGTCGCGATCTTCTACTACCCGTGGTTCGGCGCCCCGTCGCTCGACGGCTCCTACCAGCACTGGACCGAGAACGACCACGTGCCGCCGCTCGATCTCGGCACCGCCTTCTACCCGATGAGCGGGCCGTATTCGAGCTCGAGCCGTGCCGTGCTGGACCGCCAGATGGCCGAGATCGCCGCGACCGGGGTGGACGAGGTCGTCAGCTCGTGGTGGGGCTGGGGCTCGCCGGAGGACCTGCGGCTGCCGGCGGTGATCGCGGCTGCCAACGCGCACGGGCTGGAGGTCGCCGTCCACCTCGAGCCGTACCCCGGCCGCACGCTCGCGACGCTCGAGCAGGACGTCGACCACCTGGAAGCGCTCGGGATCTACGAGTTCTACGTCTACGAGCCGCAGGACCTCCCGGCGTCCGACTGGAAGAAGCTCACGTCCGCCGAGCCCGACGTGCGCTTCTTCGCCCAGACGGCCCTGCCGGGGTTCGCGGCCGCCGGCGGCTTCGCGGGCCTCTACACCTACGACATCCTCGTCTACGGAGGCAGGACGTTCGGGCGGATCTGCGCCGAGGCCCGGGCGCTCCACCTCCTCTGCGCCCCGTCGGTCGGCCCGGGCTTCGACTCCTTCCGCGCCACCGGCGACCCCCACGTGAAGCCGCGGCGGCACGGCGCCACCTACGACGCGATGTGGCGCGCCGCGCTCGCCGCCCAGGCCGACCTCGTGACGATCACGAGCTTCAACGAATGGAACGAGGGCACCCAGATCGAGCCCGCCTCGACCGTCCCGAGCGGCGGCTACCTCAGCTATTCCGGCACCTACGGCGTGCGCGGCCGCACCGCCGCCTACGCATACCTCGCCCGCACCGCCTACTGGACGGCCGTTGCGGCCACGGCGCAGCCGGCGCGGATCGAGACGGCGAGCGCGACTCCCTCCCGACCGCCGCGGCTCTGGCCGCGGCTCGGCGGCTAGTACAGCGCGCTCGCGAGCGCCCGCCGGTACCGCAGGCTGAGCGGGTGGTCCTGGCCGAGCTCGGCGAAGAGCGCCACCATGAGGGCGCGGATCTGCTCGCGGCGCTCCGGTCCGGCCGTCTCGAGCTCCGCAAGCAGGACGTCGAACGCCCCTTCGTAGTCCCCGTCCCGGACGGCCTCGCCGACGGCCTCGCCCTCCAGCAGCGTCTCCGCCGCCGAGGGCCCGGTCAGCTCGTCGAGGAACGCTCCCACCGCGTCCGGCGGCAGCGCGCCGACGAACTCCTTCACGACGTGGCCGTTGCGGAACGCCTTCACGGCCGGGATGCTCATGATCCCGTACTCGCGGGCGACGGCCGGGTTCGCGTCGACGTCGAGCTTCGCGAGCTCGACCGTGCCCGCGCGGGCGGCCGTCTCGCTCTCGAGCACCGGCCCGAGCATCCGGCACGGGCCGCACCACTCGGCCCAGAAGTCGACCACGACGGGGAGCTCGTGCGAGCGCTCGATCACCTCGGACCGGAAGGTCCCGTCGGTGACGTCCATCAGGCGAAGACCTCCGCGCCGCAGCCGTGGACGAGCGCCGCCAGCGGGTCGTCGGCTCCCCGCAGCGAGCGGTGCGAGAGGTCGGCGTCGACGTCGGCCCAGCGTTCGAGCCCGAGCGCGGCGGCTCCCTCCTCCGAGCCGATCGAGAGGAGCGCCTCGACCGACAGGACGTTGCGGCGCCCCGCCTGGCGGCGCGCGGTCCCCTCGAGCTCCCGCAGCTCCTCGAGCGGGTCGATCCGCACGTTCGAGTCGGAGCCGATGCAGAGCGGGATCCCGCGGGTCAGCACCCGCTCGACGGGCAGGAAGCCGTCGCCGAGGTTCGCCTCGGTGGTCGGGCACGCGCAGATCCGGGAGCCCGCCGCGGCGAGCAGGTCGAGCTCGCGGCCGTCCGCGTGGGTCGCGTGCACCACCGTCGTCAGCGGGCCGAGGCAGCCGGTCCGCTCGAGCAGCTCGATCGGGCGCAGCCCGTGCTCGGCGAGGCACTCCTCGATCTCGCGGGGCTGCTCGTCCGCGTGCACGTGGAGCGGCAGGCCCTCGGCCGCGGCGTACCGGCCGAGCTCCTCGAGCCAGTCGGCCGGGCAGGCCCGGACGGAATGCGGGGCGACGCCGACGGCCGCCCCGCGGGCGCGAAGCTCCTCGAGGCCGCGCAGGTACTCGGCCGTCGACCCCTGGCGGAAGCGGGCGAGCCCACCGCGGCCGTACGCGGCGAGGAGTAGCACGATCGCGATCCCCGCCTCATCGGCGGCGTCGAGGGCCGCGTGCGCCTCGGGCAGGCCGAGGTAGTGGAACTCGCCGACCGCGGTGTACCCGGCCGCGAGAAGCTCCCGGTAGGTCTCCGCGTAGGAGGAGCGCACGAGCTCCGGCGTCTGGCGCTCCGCCTCCGCGAGCATGTGCTCGCGCCAGGCCCAGAAGTCACCGCCCTCCGTGCGCCCCCGCAGCGCCCGCTGAAAGGCGTGGCAGTGCGCGTCCACGAATCCGGCCAGCCTCAGCGTCGCCTCGCTTTCTCATCGCGGTCTTAGTCCGTTTCGCAATCCTACGGCGATGAGGACCCTGGCCGCGTACGTCCGCACGGCGCCGTTCACGTTCTCCTACCTCGGCGTGCTCCTCGCGACGACAGGTGTGCTCGCGGCCTCGAGCGAGCGCGGCCGCACGACGCTCCTCCGCGCGAGCAGCACGAACCTGGACCACCTCGCGCGCGAGCCGTTGCGTGTGCTCTTCGCGAGCGCGCTGTGGCTCCAGGGCCTCTCGGTGGTCGCCTGGGTCGCGCTCTTCGTCGTCGTGCTCGCGGCCGTCGAGCAGGCGCTCGGGACGCGGAGGGCGCTGGCGCTCTTCGCCGCGGGGCACGTCGGGGCGACGCTGCTGACGGCGCTCGGGCTCTGGGTCGGGATCCGCGCCGGCGCGTTCAGCCCGAGGCTGGACGATGCGGTGGACGTGGGGGTGAGCTACGGCTTCGTGGCGGCCGCCGCCGCGTTCACGTTCGTGCTGCCGCGGCGCGCCCGCCTGCCGTACGCGGCCGCGCTCGTCGGCTGCCTCGTGTTCCGGCTCGTGGCGGGCCACACGTTCACGGACGCGGGCCACCTCGTCGCCCTCGCGATCGGATACGGCCTGTGGTGGACGGGCTTCGCGGACCCGCGCCGCGTGCGGTCACGCACTATCCTTGAGGAGTGTCGGCCCGCGCTCTCTCAGCACCACGTGCGCAGCTTCCCAATGCGCTGACCATCCTTCGCCTGGCGCTGGTGCCGGTGTTCGCCGTCCTGCTGATCCGCTCCGACGGGGGCCACAGCGTCGCGGCGGCCGTCGTCTTCGCCGTCGCCGCGATCACCGACCAGGTCGACGGCTACCTCGCACGCCGCTGGCACGTCGAGTCGCGGTTCGGCGCGGTCGCCGATCCGCTCGCCGACCGGCTGATGATCGACGTCGCCGTGCTCCTGCTCTGGCTCGACGGGCGGCTCCCGTTCCTCGGGCTCCTGGTGATCCTCGGGCGCGACGTCCTGCTCCTGACCGGCGCGAAGCTGCTGCAGCCGCGCGGGCTCGAGGTCCACGTGAACGTCCTCGGCAAGGCGGCGACCTGGATCCTCTACGCCTCGATCTGGTTCGTGCTCCTCACCCCCGACGGGACGCGCTGGCCGCTCGTCTGCTTCTGGATCGGCGTCGTCCTCGCGGTCGCCGCGGGCGTCCAGTACGTCCTCACCGCGAGACGCGAGCTGCGCGCATGAAGGCCGTCGTGATGGCCGGCGGCGAGGGGACGAGGCTGCGCCCGCTCACCTCGAACCAGCCCAAGCCGATGGTCCCGATCGTCGGCAAGCCCTGCATGGAGCACATCGTCGAGCTCCTCGCCCAGCACGGGCTCACGGAGGTGATCGTGACGGTCGCGTTCATGCCGCAGGCGATCCGGAGCTACTTCGGGCAGGGCGAGACGCTCGGCGTCTCGATCGAGTACTCCGTCGAGGAGTCTCCCGCCGGCACCGCCGGCTCGGTCAAGCTCGCCGGCGACAGGCTCGACGAGACGTTCCTCGTCATCTCCGGCGACGCGCTCTGCGACATCGACCTCACCCAGCTGATCGCGGCCCACAGGGAGAAGGGCGCCGCCGTCACGATCGGGCTCAAGTCGGTCGACAACCCGCTCGAGTTCGGAATCGTGGTCACCGACGACGACGGGCGCGTCGAGCGCTTCCTCGAGAAGCCCTCGTGGGGCCAGGTCTTCTCCGACACGATCAACACCGGGATCTACGTCTGCGAGCCCGAGGTCCTGCGGCACGTCCCCACCGACCGGCCGTACGACTTCTCGAAGGAGCTCTTCCCGCTGCTGCTCGACATGGGCCGGCCCATGTTCGGCCACGTCTGCTCGGGGTACTGGCAGGACATCGGCAACCTCGACCAGTACCGCCAGGCGAACTTCGACGCGCTCGACGAGCGGGTGCGCCTGCGCCTGCCGGGCGTGCGCCTGCGCGGCAACGTCTGGATCGGCGACGGAGTCGAGACGGACGACCTCGACGCGATCGAGGGCCCCGCGTTCGTCGGCAACTACTGCCTGATCGCGCCCGGCGCGCGGGTCGGCCCGTACTCGGTGCTGTCGCCGAGCGTCACCCTGCGCGAGAACGCGCGAACGACCCGCTCCGTGATCGACGCGGGCACCTACATCGGGCAGGCGGCGCTGGTCGAGGGCGCCGTGATCGGCCGCTCGTGCGAGATCCGCTCGCACGTGCAGGTCCACGAGGGCGTCGCGATCGGCGACGAGGTGACGATCGGGGCGGAGAGCGTGATCGCCACCGGCGTGCGCATCTACCCGAACAAGGAGATCGAGCGGGGCTCGCAGGTGTACGACCACATGATCTGGGAGTCACGCGCCTCGCCGCGCCTGTTCGGGTTTGCGGGCGTCTCCGGGCTCGTCAACGTCGACCTGACGCCCGAGATCGCCGTGCGCCTCGCGGCGGCGCTCGGGAGCGCGCTCAAGCGTGGCAGCCGTGTCGTCGCGAGCCGCGAGTCCCCGGGCGTCTGCCGCGTGATCAAGCGCGCGATGCTGTCCGGGCTCGCCTCGACCGGGGTCGACGTCGCCGACCTTCGCGTCCTCCCGGCCGCGGTCGGCCGCCACCTCCTGATGACCGAGGGCTTCGACGCCGGCTTCCACGTCGGCATGAGCCCCGCCGACCCGGAGATCGTGCAGATCTACTTCTTCGAGCCGCCCGGGATCCAGCTGACCCCCGGCCTCCAGAAGGAGATCGAGAAGCACTTCACGCGCGGCGAGCTGCGGCGCGTCGCCGCGGCGCACATCGGCGAGATCGAGTATCCGGCGCGCGTCCGCGAGACGTACGCCTCCGACCTCCTGGCCACGCTCGCTGTCGACGCGATCAAGGCGCGCGGGTTCCGCGTCGTCGTCGACTACGGCTACTCGGCGGCGTCGTACGTGCTGCCGCTCGTGTTCGGCCCGCTCGGCGTGGAGGTCGTCTCCTCGCACGCCTTCTCGAGCAACCGCCCGGAGCCCGACTCGACCCAGCTCGAGGAGTCCGTCGGGCAGGCCAGGCGCCTCGTGCCGGCGGTCGGCGCCCACCTCGGCGCCGTCTTCGACCTCGCGGGGGAGC
>Ga0335077_10012334_pt1 | contig 10689 bp, 10 predicted proteins | sample Lox_Sample_31_FD_207151 | JGI IMG/M metagenome (GOLD analysis project Ga0335077, IMG submission 207151) | Soil microbial communities from Loxahatchee National Wildlife Refuge, Florida, United States - Lox_Sample_3.1 | ecosystem: Environmental > Terrestrial > Soil > Wetlands | place: USA...
GTGTGGGTGAACGCTTTAACGAAACAACGGGTTTTGAGCAACGTGAGTGAGCATGGCGGGCAAGGTCAAACGCCAATTTTGGGGCCAGGTGAATAAAACGCTTGAAAAACGGGCTTTTTGACAAAACGCATATGCAGCTTTCGGCAGAAAAAATTTGGAATTCGGCGCGGGAACATCTTCGTTCCAGGTTGAACGCAGACACTTACAACATGTGGTTCGCTCCGTTGCGTGCCAATGCAATTGATCCCAGCCATGTCACTTTGGAAGTGGCCAACGAATTCTGCGAGGTCTGGCTTAAGGACAATTATCTCAGTCTGTTGCAGGATGCCTTGACCGTCGCCGCCGGGCGCCAGTTGCACGTAAAATTCAAAATTGTTGCCGGCGGCAGCGCCCAGGCACTTCCCGCGTCTGCTCCAGCGCCGGCCAAAACCGCCCGGGCCGCCGAGGCCAGTCACGAGCGGACGATCCACAACGGCGAAATCAATTTTAACCCCAAAAACACGTTCGAGACCTTTGTCGTCGGCAATAACAACAACTTCGCCCATGCCGCCGCGCTGGCCGTCGCCCAGGCTCCCGGCAAATCCTACAACCCGCTGTTTCTTTACGGCGGCGTCGGCCTTGGCAAGACCCACCTCCTTCACGCCATCGGCCAGTACGTCGTCAGCAACAAAAAGGGTGCGCGTGTGGCCTACGTTTCGTCCGAGAAATTCACGAACGAATACATTGACGGAATTCAAAACAACCAGCTCGCCCGGTTCCGCAAGAAGTACCGGCAAACCGACGTGCTGTTGATTGACGACATCCAGTTTCTGGCCGGGAAGGAACGCATTCAGGAGGAGTTTTTCCACACGTTTAATGCGTTGCACGAGGCGCACAAGCAGATCGTGCTTACCTGCGACCGGCCGGCCAGTGAAATTCAAAACCTTGAACATCGGCTCGTCTCGCGCTTCGAATGGGGTTTGGTCACCGATTTGCAACCACCGGATGTCGAAATGCGCCTCGCCATCCTCAACAAAAAGGCACAGCTCATGAACGTCACGTTGCCGGAAGACGTGATGAATTTCCTCGCCAGCCGTATTCGCACGAATGTCCGCCGGCTCGAAGGCGCGCTCATCCGCGTTGCCTCCTATGCCTCGCTCACCGGCAAAAAGTTGAGCATTGAGGTGGTCGAAGGTTTGCTGCGCGAAATCCTCCATGAAGAAGGCCGGTTGTCCATCAGCATTGAAGTCATCCAAAAACGGGTCGCCGAGCATTTTGACATCCGCCTCGCCGACATGACCAGCAAACGCCGCCCGGAGAACATCGCTTTTCCGCGCCAAATCGCCATGTATCTGTCGCGCCAGATGACCGAGAGTTCGCTCAACACCATCGGCGAGGCTTTTGGCGGCCGCGATCACGGCACCGTCCTCCACGCCTGCCGCCTCGTGAAAGACCGCATGGAAGTGGACTCCAATGTCCGCCAGATCGTCCATTATCTTGAAAAGCAGTTGATGCGCTGATTCCACGCTCGACACTGGTCACTCGTCACTCGACACTTCCGTCATGCCGGTCATTGAAGTCAACGGCCTGACCAAAGCGTTTCGCACCTATAAAAAGCGGCCGGGTTTTGGGGGCGCAATCAAAGGGCTTTTCCACCGTCAATATGAGCAAACCGTTGCCGTCAATGACGTGCATTTCCGGATTGAACCTGGTGAACTGGTCGGTTTTCTCGGCCCGAATGGCGCGGGCAAAACCACCACGCTTAAAATGCTTGCCGGCCTGCTTTATCCGACGGGCGGTTCGGCGCGCGTGCTCGGTTACGTTCCGTGGGAACGCGCCGACGGTTACCGCCGCCAGTTTGCGCTCGTGCTCGGCCAGAAAAACCAGCTTTGGTGGGATTTGCCTGCGCGCGAATCGCTGGAATTGAACGCGAAAATCTACGGCATCCCCGCCGACCGTTTCGAGCGCACCGTCGCCGAAATGAGCGAATTGCTTGCCGTTCAGGACAAGCTCAATGTCAGTGTGCGCGAACTTTCCCTCGGCGAACGCATGAAAATGGAGCTAATCGCTTCGTTGCTCCACCAGCCGAAAGTGCTTTTTCTCGATGAACCGACCATCGGACTGGACGTCGTTTCACAAAAAACCGTCCGCGAGTTCATCCGCCGCCACAATGCCGAGCAAAAAACCACGATTCTGCTCACGAGTCATTACATGGCCGACATTCAGGCGCTCTGCCAGCGCGTCATCATCATTGACCGCGGCAAAATCTTCTTCGACGGCAGGCTCGATGAAATTGTGGACCGTTTCGCCGATTTTAAATTCGTCACGATTCAATGCGCCAATGCGGATGCGCAGCCGGCCGAAAGTCTGGCACGCTACGGCGAAGTTGTGGAAAAGAATTCCGGTTCCATCACGCTCAAGGTCAAGCGCGACCGTGTGATTGCCGTCTGCAAATCATTGCTCGACGACTTGCCGGTGAGCGACATTGACATTCAGGAAGTTCCGATTGAAGACGTCATCCGCCAGATATTCGCGCGGTAAGGATGCCATTACCTTCGTCAACAGATTCCATTTATCTTCTTTGCAATGAAATGTCCAAAGTGCAATGTCGAACTTCAACCTCAAAAGGATCGGGGAGTGGACGTGGAAGCTTGCCCCAATTGCCAGGGAATGTGGCTGACGCCGACGGAACTGGACCAGTTGGAAAACGAAGCTTTCAGCAACGAAGCCAACAAGGGTTCGCTTTACGTCACCAGTTATCAAACGGCATTCAAGTGTCCGGTTTGCTCCACGCCGCTGAGAGAATTTGATTATCGGTTTTTCGACTTACAGCTGGAATGCTGCCCAGATCACGGTTTCTGGCTGGACAAGGATGAAGATGACCAAATTCTGGAACTGATGCGCGCCGAAGAAGCACGGGTCGAAAGGAAATTTGGAACGGAAAATTCGTGGGCAAACTACATCAACCATTTGCGCTCACCGTCGTTTCTCGCAAAGGTCAAAGATTTGTTTCATCGGTAGAACCTATGCCGCTTCCACTTCCGGCTTGCGCCGCACAATGGGCTGGCTTTCGCCGAGCACGACCGATTCCGTGATTTTCACGTGAGCCAAGTCGCCGCTGTCGGGCGCGTCATACATCACGTCGAGCATGAGGCGCTCGAGCAACCCGCGCAATGCGCGCGCGCCGGTACCCTTCTTGAGTGCCAGAGCCGCCAGTGCGCGCAACGCGTCGGGCGTAAACTCCAATTCCACGCCTTCCATCGCCATGAGCTTGGCGAATTGTTTTGTCAATGCGTTCTTGGTATCGGTGAGAATGGAAACCAGTTGGTCTTCGGACAATTCAGCCAGCGTGGTCAGCACCGGCAGCCGGCCGACAAATTCAGGGATAAAACCGTAATGCAGCAAATCCTCCGGCTCGGCGTACTGTAAAATTTCATCACGCCCGGCATGGCCGTTCTTCTGCGCCTCGCCAATGGCGCCAAACCCCATCGTGTGCCGGCCCAGCCGCCGTTGAATGATTTTTTCCAAGCCAATAAACGCTCCGCCGCAAATGAACAAGATATTCGTCGTGTCCACGCGGATGTACTCCTGCTGCGGATGTTTGCGGCCGCCTTGGGGCGGCACGTTGCAAACCGTACCCTCAAGAATTTTCAGCAGTGCCTGCTGTACGCCCTCCCCGGAAACGTCGCGCGTAATGGACGGCCCATCGGCCTTGCGCGCGATTTTGTCAATCTCATCAATGTAAACGATGCCGCGCTGGGCGCGCCTCACGTCGTAATCCGAATTTTGCAACAGCCGTAAAATGATGTTCTCCACGTCTTCGCCCACGTAGCCCGCTTCGGTCAGCGTGGTGGCATCGGCGATGGCGAATGGCACGTCGAGAACTTTGGCGAGCGTGCGGGCCAGCAGCGTTTTGCCGGAGCCGGTCGGACCAACCATCAAAATGTTGCTCTTCTCGATTTCAACACTGGAATGCTTGTTTTTGCCGCTTCCTTCCGGTTCCTGCTGAATACGTTTGTAATGATTGTGAACCGCGACCGCCAACGTTTTCTTTGCGTGCTCCTGGCCGACGCAATGCAGATCGAGTTGCCGCTTGATTCCGGCTGGTTTGGGAATGACAAATTTCGGCTGTTTTTTCTGATTCTGCTGCTCCAGTTCGCGGTCGAGGACGTTTTTGCAGAGAATAATGCAATTGTCGCAAATATAAACGCCCGGCCCGGCAATGAGCTTGCGCACTTCCGCATGCGATTTGCCGCAGAAGCTGCACATGGTGAGCTGGTTGGGGCGAGCCATTTGGATTTTTGATTTACGATTTACGATTTACGATTGCCGATTTGTGCTGGAGTTCAATCCCGCGATGTGCGGGATTGCTCCCCGAAAGACACGCCAAAGCGTGAACTCCAACGGCAATTTGCTTTTTCATACATTTACCGAACTTTTTTCCGCCAAACCGGCGATTTCCTTACGGGATTGCACGACCTGATCCACGAGGCCATATTCCTTCGCCTCGTCAGCGGACATGAAACGGTCACGGTCGGTGTCACGCGCGAGTTCATCAACTTTGCGACCACAATGTTTGCCGAGAATTTCGTTGAGCCGGTCCTTGAGCCTTAAAATTTCCTTCGCCTGAATGCTGATGTCACTGGCCTGGCCCTGCACACCACCCCACGGCTGGTGAATCAGGATACGCGCATTTGGCAACGCATAGCGTTTGCCCTTGGTGCCCGCCGCCAGCAGCACGGCCGCCATGCTCGCCGCCTGACCGATGCAATACGTGTTCACATCGCAAGTGAGAAACTGTATGGTGTCATAGATGGCCAGCCCGGCGGTGACGCTGCCGCCCGGCGAATTGATGTAAAGATGAATGTCCTTTTTGGCGTCGTTCATCTGGAGAAAAAGCAGTTGAGCGATGATGATGTTGGAAACCGTGTCATCCACCGCCGTGCCCAGAAAAATGATGCGGTCCACCAGCAGGCGGGAGTAAATGTCCCACGTCCGCTCGCCGCGGCCGGTCTGCTCGACCACAATTGGAACCAAAAAATTTTGCATGGCAGAATAACTACTCCATTTTCGGCGCAAGTAAAGGAGCAAACCTCAAGCCAAGGTTACAAAAGCGAAAAATTTATTTTTGTTCGCTGACTGAATGCTTGTTCCAAATCAACCGAAACGCGCTGGCGAAATCCTGCGGACGCCTGGCAACCCAACGTGTAACTTCTTCCGGTGCAACCCATTCACCGCGCTCGATTTCATCGGGATGCAACTGAAACAGCCCTTCCGCCTTGCAGCGATAAACCCATACAAATTCCTGATCCGTTTCCGCACAGGCGTCTATTTTGAACAAACGTTCCGGTGTTTTTGGGACAATCAATCCAATTTCCTCCCGCAATTCGCGTACGGCGCAGGCGTCATAATCCTCCCCCGAATCCACGTGGCCGGATGACGAGGAATCCCATTTGCCCGGTTCCCGGTCTTTGGTCATTGAACGCTTTTGAAGAAACGTCTCGCCGCGCGAATTGAATACGAGCACGTGAATGGCGCGGTGCAGCAAACCCAGCCGGTGCACCTCGCTGCGCGGCTTGGCGTCAATCACCTCGTCGCGCTCATTGACGACATCAAAGATTTCTTCGCTCATAAATTTGCCCTAGCGGTGGGACACAGGTCGCTCAGATATCCAAGTCTTTGAGCAGGGCGTCAGCTTGGGGTTCGTCAGTGAATTTAATTTTGTCCAACTGTTTTGAATCGTAAAACAGCTTCTTACCTCGCTCAACCAACCGGCTGCGGATGATCTCTGTGTTCATAATTTGCTGTTCAACTTTGACATGAGAGATTTTCTGTCAGCGCGACAAATTGTTTCAAACTCAATTTTTCTGCACGTTCCTGCGCTGGAATTTTCAATTTGGCAAACGCCTGCTCCAATTTTTCCATCGGCCAATCTTCGCGCAGCAATTTCAGCATCATTTTCCGCCGCTGCGAAAAAGCGCGTTTAACAATCTTCACAAAATCTGCGCGCTGGTTTTCCGCCAAAAACGGCGTGGCCCGGCGATCCAAAACCACACAGGCCGAATCCACGTCCGGTTCCGGGAAAAAGCAGCTTTTCGGAATTTTGAAAGAGTCGCGCGGGTCATAATCGAGTTGCACCAGCAACGTCAGCACGCCGTAATCCTTGTCTCCAGCCGCGGCCATGAGCCGTTGCGCAACTTCTTGTTGAAGCGTGGCAACAATTTTTTTAGGCGCTCGGGCGCCGCAGGCCAGTTCCACCAGAATCGGCGATGCGACGGAATACGGCAGATTGGCTACGAGTTTCCAATCGCTCCAATCCCGTTGCTCAGTTTTTAGAAATCCCAGCGCATCGGCGTGCAGTAATTGTAGGACAGGCGTCGCGCCTGTCTCTAATTTTTCATTTTTAGATGGAGACAGGCGCGACGCCTGTCCTACGCTAAATCGTTCGCGCAAAAATTCCACAAGCCGGGCATCCTTTTCAATAGCCAGAACTTCGCCCGCGTTTTCCAGGAGCAATTCCATCAACGGCCCCAGTCCCGGCCCGATTTCGAGCACCTTGTCGTTCCTGGTCAATTCCGCCGCTTCAACGATTCGCCGCAATTGATTACCGTCGTGCAGAAAATTCTGGCCGAGGGATTTCGTGAGTTGAATCCCGCGCGCCGCCAAAAGTTTTCGCATTTCGGAAAGTTTCATCAGAAATATGTCACGCGAAGGCCGCGAAGATGACAAAGGAGTTTTTCTTCGCTACATTCGCGTTCTTCGCGCGCTGCCTGAAATCTGTGTTTCATCTGTGTCAATCTGTGACCAAAACTTCGGTGAGCGCGGTGACAGCCTTCGCCAGTTGCCCTTTGGTGATAGTCAGCGGCGGCGCGAAACTGATGACGTTGGCGTGCTCGCCTTCGGGCAAGAGAATGAAGCCACGATGCAGCATCTCTTTGATGACACGCATTGTGGTTTCAGTCGCTGGTTTGCCGTTGGGCAATTGCAATTCGATACCAGCTATCAGACCCAGACCGCGTGCTTCAGCCTTGAACTTTGAACTCTGAATTTTGAACAATTCTTCGAGCAAAAATTTGCCAAGCTCGGCGCTCCGCCGACAAAGATTTAACCGCCGGATTTCTTCGATTTGCGCGAGCGCCATCGCGCAGCCGATCGGATTGCCCAAAAAGGTGCTGGTATGAATGGCCTCGCCGTGCGACTCCGGCCAGGCGGCGTCCATGATGTCCGCGCGCCCGACGCACGCCGACAGCGGAAAACCGCCAGTCAGCGCCTTGCCGAGACAGATGAGGTCGGGCACAACGCGGCAGTGTTCGCAGGCAAACCATTTTCCAGTGCGACCGAACCCGGTGTAAATCTCGTCAAGAATCAAGAGCGCATTATGCTCGTCACAAAGTTTGCGAAGCATCGGCAGAAACTCCGGCGGCGGAATATTGATGCCGCCCCGCACTTGGATCGGTTCGACCAGAATCGCGCCGATGGGTTTCCGTCTAAGTAGTTTTTGAATCTGATTTTCTATTTTTGCCAATGACGCGCCGGAGTGTTGGAATGTCGGAGCATTGGAACGCTGAATTCCCAATACTCCATCACTCCAACACCCCATTTCCGCTTTTGGAAACGGTACGAAATGTCCGAATTCGCGAAGCTGGTAATGAAATGGACCGCGGAAAAAATCGCGGTGCGTCACATTGAGCGCGCCGTAGCCGAGTCCATGATAGGCACCTTCAAATGCAATGACTCCGCGCTTGGCGGTGGCAAGCATGGCGGTTTTGAGCGCGGATTCAACGGCTTCAAACCCCGAATTGCTGAAAATAGTTTTCGCAGTTTTGAATTTTGAATTTTTAGTTTTTAGTTCTCCAAGGTTTGTCCAGCGTTCAAACGTAAGGCGGCTCAATTCGCGAGCGAGTTCAGCTTTGCGCGCGTGGGGATGCACGTCGCCCATCGCGTGCGGAAGGCGGACCAGTTGCCTTTGCCCGGCCTTCACTACGCGCGGATTGGCGTGCCCGGCGGCGGCCACGCCAAACGCCGCGGTCAGATCAAGATACTTTTTCCCATCGGCGTCCCAAACATGCAAGTTCTTGGCGCGTTCCCAAACGATTGGCCAAGAGCCGTCCGGCTCGATGAAAGTCACATTGCGCGACTCAAAGTCACGAAGCCGTTGCAAAATGGTTTTCGTCCCCGCCACAAATGTACGATTTTGGATTTACGATTTACGCGCCCGCTCGAAACTTCGGACCAATTGTAAATCGTAAATCGTAAATCGTAAATTTCTAAACTCCTCGTTGTTCCGGCGGCCAAATCACTTTGTGCATCTGGATTTGAAAGCGCACCGGCAGGGCGTCGGCGATGATTTTTTCCGCCAGTTCCCGCCGCGAAATCGGCGTTTGTCCCACCGGAACTTTTTTCAATGATTCGTCCTGCTGTTCCGGCAACAGCGGATGCACCCACGAAACCAGCAAGGGACAAATCGCGGCGAGTTTGTGCTGTAAAATTTGTAGCTTGGTCCAATCGTAATCCTGCTGGGTGCCGATGACGAACTTGATTTCGTCAGTGGCTTTGAGGTGTTTGAGGTTTTCCCAGCGATTGCGTTTCAGTTCGCCGCTACTGGGGCATTTCAAATCCATGATGCGATGGACGCGCGGATCCACTGGCGAAATGTCATGCGCGCCGCTGGTTTCCAGCAGGACGGCGAAGCCGTCGTCGCAAAGCGATTTCATCAATGGCAAACAATTTTTTTGGAGCAATGGTTCGCCACCGGTCAGTTCGACGAGTGGAAGTTGAAAGTTGAAGGTTAAGAGTTGAGAGTTTGAAAATGGAGCGGCGATCTGCCGTACTTCCGACAAAATTTTTCCGAGTGACATTTTTTTGCCTTCGTTGAAGGCGTAGGCGGTGTCACAATAGGAGCAGCGCAGATTGCAGGCGGTAAGCCGGATGAAAATACACGGCAGACCGGCAAAAGTACTTTCCCCCTGTAGGCTCAAATAGATTTCGTTGATGACGAGCGTGTCGGACATCGCTTGCAGTGTAACGGGGCGGCGTAAAAAGGAAACCGCGCCGTGAACCACATCGTTGGTTTAATGTTTCAAACCCAGCCCGCAAACCCGATAAAAACCTGGAATTCAGATTAAAAGCTGGACTTTTAGTATGAAATTTGCTACCCTTGAGGTCTGAAGCCCATGAAAAAGGCGCGTTGTTTGCGAATGATTCGGGTTTTGCTGGTTTTCCTAGGAGGGTTGCAAATGAATCTGACGATTCACGCGTCGTATCTCGACACCATCGGCGTTACGTTATTGCGGACGGCGACGACGAATGTGGATGGCACGGGCATTCGGGTGGCTCAACCCGAAGCCGGGGCGCCGTATTTTGAAGTCAATCCGGCAAACAGTTGGGTGCAGCAACCCGTCAGCCGTTTTACTTACATTACCAGTAGTGGCACAACGAACAATTTCCCCAACTCCCTAGGCTCCGATTCGGGCCACGCAGACGGTGTAGCCTCAAATTTTTATGGATTGCCATACGGCGTGGCCACCAATATCGCGCATGTGGACAATTATGATGCGAATTACTTCGTCCAGGTTTATTACTCGGTTCCTCTTCCAGGCACTACAAACTACACCGCGTCACTGCCTTCTTCCAACATTGACGATTCGGTCGTAAATCAGAGTTTTATTTTTACCGAATCTGACGGCAGCAGCATCCCAACAAACGAACAGGAGGCTATAGATTCGGCCTATGACAATTACGCCGCTCAATACAACACCCTTTTTGTCTCGGGCGCGGGCAACGGCAGCCCCACGCGGGTGAGCGCGCCGGCGACGTGTTACAATGGCATTGGTGTCGCTGATTACGGCGGTGGGTCGAGCATCGGGCCGACTCTGGACAATGGCCGCGCCAAACCGGACATTACCGCACCGGAAATCTATACGAGTTTCTCGACACCGCAAGTAGCCGGGGCGGCGGCGGTGCTGATGCAGGCCGGGCTGCGCGGCGACGGCGGCACCGATACTAATTCCGCCGCCGACATCCGCACGGTAAAAGCCCTGCTCCTCAATGGTGCCGTTAAACCTACGGACTGGACAAACAATCCTCCGTCGCCGCTCGACCCACGCTACGGGGCGGGCATATTAAACGTCTTCAATTCTTACGAGCAACTTGCCGGAGGCGAGCACAGTTATATCGCCTCCACCACCGTTTCCACTGGCAACCCGCATCCGCCCAATGGCGCGAGCGGCACGGTTAGCGCGTTGAGCGGCTGGGATTTCAACACCATTTCCAGCGGCAACAATTCCGACAAAGTGTATCATTATTACTTCGATGCTACCAATGGTGTGAGCGGCGCCGCTTTTACTGCAACTGCGACGCTGGTGTGGAACCGCCAGCAAGGTAAAACCAGTATCAACAATCTTGATCTCTTTTTGTATGACGCCGAGTCCAGCAACCTTGTCGCCGCCAGCACCAGCGTGGTGGACAACGTGGAACACATCTGGCTGCCGCAGTTGCCGCAGGGCCGGTACGATTTGCAGGTCCTGAAACATGGCGGGAATAATACCGTCAGTAGCAGCGAAACTTACGCACTCGCGTTTGAATTTTTCTCCACGGCGTTGAACGTCGCGCAGTCCGACACCAATGTGATGCTCACTTGGCCGATTTATCCAGACGGCTTTGTCGTCGAAACCACGACTAACCTGGCGCCGCCCATTGTTTGGACTACAC
>Ga0335077_10012335_pt1 | contig 10689 bp, 10 predicted proteins | sample Lox_Sample_31_FD_207151 | JGI IMG/M metagenome (GOLD analysis project Ga0335077, IMG submission 207151) | Soil microbial communities from Loxahatchee National Wildlife Refuge, Florida, United States - Lox_Sample_3.1 | ecosystem: Environmental > Terrestrial > Soil > Wetlands | place: USA...
CGCACTGCTGGCCCACGCCCTGGAAGGCGTGCCAGAGGACCCTGACGACCCCCGGTACGTGTGGGCTCTGGCAAGCCTGGGGCGCGCCACCGCGTTCACAGGCGACGTCGAGCGCTCCCGGCAGTTGGCCGATCTCGCACTCGAGCACGCTCGCCGGCTCGGCAATAGGCAACTGCTCGTGCACGCGCTGGAGACGATGATGTGGCAGCGCGCGGCACCGGAGACGGTCGGCCACCACCTTGCCCTAGCCGCCGAACTCGGCCCGCTTGCCAAAGCGGCCCAAGACTGGTCCGCGCTCGGCACAGCGTCGGTGTTCAGCTGCGCCATCGCCTACATCAGCGGCGACCGGGCCGCCTGGGCGGCGGCGACCGCGGACCTGGACCTGGCGGTGCGCGGCAGCGGCCAGCCGTTCCTTACCTTCATGCGCGGCTGCGGCGACTACGCGCATGCCTTCCTGAACGGCGATTTCGCCGCTGCAGCGCAGGTGGCCGAGAACCTGCTGGAACTCGGCCAGTCTTTCGGGCCCGACGACACCGAGGGAACCTACGGGCTGCAGATATACATGATCCGCCGGGAGACGGGGGCACTAGAGCAGGTCCGGCCCCTGCTGGGCGCCGTCCGGCAGGCGTCGGATACCTGGGAACCGGGGCTGCTGGCGCTGTACACCGAGCTCGGGCTGGCCGAGGAAGCACGCAACCTGCTGTGGCAGCTGCTGGAACGGGTTGACCGCGCCGAGGTCCGGCAATCTCCGTGGGCGCAGTGGACCGCAGTGCTCGTGTTCCTCACGGAGGCGGCTCTGGCGCTCAGCGACGTCTCCGCTGCGCGGCTGCTGCGGCCGCTGCTCGCTCCGTACTCGGGACAGCAGCTGATCGCAGGGCAGTTCGTCGCAGTGTTCGGGCCGGCTGACGCGTACCTCGCCTCGCTGGACTCGCTGCTGGGGAATGATGATTCCGCGGAGCGGCTGTTCACGGCGGCGCTGGCGCAGGCAGCCGGCTTCGGCGCGCTGGTCCACCGGGCGTCAGTGCTGACCGCATGGGCGGCTCACCTGAGCAATAACGGCGGTGCCGATACTCGGGCGGCTGACCTCAGGGTGCAGGCGCGCCGGGTTGCGGCCAGCACCGGGCAGGCACGGCTGCTGCGGCTGCTGGACCGGATGGAGACGCCAGCTCCCGGCTCTGAGGAGCAGGACACCCTGGACGGCGCCGATGCGGCCGGGCTCACGCCGCGTGAGATCGCCGTGCTGCAGCTGCTCGCCCGCGGGAACAGCAACCGGGAGATCGCGTCCCGGCTGAAGATCACGGAGAACACGGCGTCCAACCACGTCCGGAGCATCCTGCTCAAGACTGGCGCGGCGAACCGGACCCAGGCCGCCATGATGGCCGCGTCACGGGGCTGGATTGAGGATCCGGTGCCTGGCCCAGCACCCTCACGGTAAGGCGGCTGCCCCAGATTGACCTAGCCTGCGGGCACCTCGCTCGGGATGCCGGCCTGCGAGCCATTCGGCAGGACCATGCCACCGACCTCGATGACAGCATCGGCAGGCAGGCCCGCACGCTCCGCCGCTCGCCGGATCGCATCCGCGAATGGCGCCTCGTAGAGGCAGTACGTCTTGCGCTTGTCCGCCGACAGGAACGAATACAGCCAGCGCACGCCCTCTTCTTCATTGACCCGGTTGATCTGGTCGGCCTCCTCGGCCGAGGTCTCCAGGTCGTCGGCGAACCGGCGCTCCACCATGAAAATCGGCATGGCACCTCCCCCCTCGGGTCTGCTCGATAACGTACCGGGCCGGATGCAGGTTTCCTAGGCTGCCGCCGCGTACAACGTCTCGAGCTAGCGGCGGAGGCGTCCTCTCAGTCGCTGGCGATGACTGCCGCCTGGTAGCCGTAGGCCAGGGCGGTGACTACCTTGTCCCACTGGGTGGCGTCGCGCAGCACCGCGGTGGTGACCCGCCGCCGCGGGGGCCGGTGAACAGACGCGCCATCGGATCGTCGCTGACTCGTTCAGCCGTCCGTCCACGAGCGGACGGATCACGTGGATGATCGGGACGACCCGTACCGCTTGCCTCACGGCTCGCTATACGCTGACCGCAGGTCGGGATGGAGGGCAGGCGGCTCAGTGTCGGCCTCCGGTCAGCCAGCCGTTCTTGTGACCATGCGACCTTGGGGACTGGCAGTCCCCGGTCATGAGGCAGGCCGGGCGCGCACGCTCCGGGCTAGGGGATGATCGGCCGGACGTGGTTACCCAGATCCATGTTGCAGCCAGGTAGCACAGTCCGGCGCCAATGATCACGCCTAGTGCGACCCGGAAGATCGCGCGCCCCAACTTGTAAGTGCTGAACGCCTTTTCCGCTGGATCCGCTGTCAGGACATTGGAGCCGTCCAGGCCGTCAATGCCGACCCCTGCATTGCGCATCGCAATCCACGCCCGTGCGAGCAGGCCGGCCGCGAGAACGATGAGGGTTACGAGGACACCTGTCAGCCAGCGCGGCGCGTTGGCAGCGATCAGGGGAGTCAGACTGCCGAAGGCGAGCGCAATCAGGCCGGCCACGCCTAGGCCGACAGCCCGAATCTGCTGCTCGGCAGAGATCAGTCGGTTCCGCAGTTCCCCGACGTTGGTCGGATCAGCCACTGCGGCTAGCCCCAGTCGCCGCAGAGATCCTTGATCCAGTTAGATACGTGCAACGGTGTCACCCCGGCAGCCAGCGCCAGCGTGACGAACTCGGCGAACAGCTCGGCCTGGCCATCAGTCAGCTGCGGTCCGCTGTAACGATCCAGCGCGCCGTAGACAAGTCCCCGTGCCTGAGACTCGACATCTTCCCGTGCCCGAGACCCGACGTCGTCATGCCAGAGTTCAGCGTCCGAGGCCCGGCTGATGCCTCGGCGGATGCCTTCCGCGCCCATAGCGGCTAGCCCTCCGACTTCGCTCACCAGAGTCCCCTCTCTTCAGACGTGACCCACTCGCGCGAAACATAGCATCGGCATGGATCACGCTGACCGAGGCTCAGCGCCTGAAGCAGCCGTACGGCATGTTCGGCCCGTCCGCGAGTACCTAGCCAAGCTGATGCGGTAGGGCAACATCCCAACAGCCAGGCGCGTCTGCACGAGTGTGCGCGCGGCTGAAGGCCGAAGCCTGGCTGTGTTGCGACCCCGGTTAGCGTCGTCGCTGCCGTTGGCCGAGGAAGCCTGCGGCCACCAGGAACGCTCCGGTTACGAGCGGGAAGTCGAGGTAAGGCCCGGTGTGGCCGGTGCCGATCAAGGTGGCGGCCAGCAGCCAGCAGGCGCCTGCAGTGACCAGGCGCCAGCGTCGTTCCCCCCGGCGCATGAGCCGGGACGCCCGCGGGGCCACGGCACGCCCGGACGCCAGCGCCATCGCCTGCTCGCCTGCCCCCAGGGACCACAGCACCAGCGGCACGTCGGCGGTCGGGATCATCAGCTCCAGCCATTCCCCCGGCGCGTCGCAGCGCACTAGCGAGAACAGGTGCGGCTTACGAGGACCGCCGTCGCTCCACATAGCGTCGCGGACTGTGAGCAGCCGCGCGGCGGACAGGTCGCGCGTGCGCCGACCCAGGACCGCCCGCCAAGCCGGGCAGGCTGGGGAGATGAGGAGCTGGCCTTGCCAGAACGGATGCCATCGCTGCTCGGGCCGTCGCAGGTAGCAGACCACGCGTCTGGCCCCGCCGTCCTCGATCGCGCGGATGTCCCCCAGGCTCTGCGCCGCGTCAGGCGGGAACTTCCAGGCTGGCTGCCGGAACCTGTCGCTCAGGACCGTGGTGCCCGCCGATCGGGGCGGCCGGCGCGGCGACATGCGCCGATTGTATCGACTAGTAGCCTGCGTGGCCCGTGAAGCCGGACTGCGCGCCACCCAGGCCGGCTTCACTGCCGGAACGCTGCGACCGGCTCGCTCGCGGCTGAGGTGCTCGGGCTGCGCCGGAGAATAGTACCCGTGCAGGAGGTTGCCATCTTGAGGCGTCGCCTTCGTCCGGGGAGTTCTCACGGCCGCGGAATTGGCCCGGGCGGAACGCGGACTCGACCCCGGGTGACACCGCGGCGTGAGCGGGCTGATTCTCGAAGCCGGCGCGCTGGTTGCGGTAGACCGCGGCAAGGGAATGCGTTCACGTGCGTGCTAGATCAGCCGCAATGCGCTATACCGGCAGCGTGTCGAACGTGTTTGTGCAGAGCATGGCCCGTAACTTCGAGCAGGCGCTGCGGCTGATGCAGGCGGCGCTGACCGACTGCCCCGACGAGCTGTGGCAGGCGGACTTGTGGCCGGACGAGGCGCCTACGGTTCGCGGGCCGCACGGGGGACTGCACGGCTCGGCTCCCTGGTTCCTCGGCTACCACGCGCTCAGCTGCCTGGACTACGACCTGACCGCCGAGTTCGAGCCGTGGGCACCGCCACACCCGTTTGACGACAGCACCTACGCCTTTCCCAACCGCATGTTCACCATGCCCGAGCTGCTCGGGTACGTCGACTGGTGCCGCGGCCGCGTCCGCCAGACCCTCGACGCCCTCACCGATGAGACGGCCGCCCGGCCGCTGCCTGGCGCTCATCGATACCACGGCATGCTGTTCGGACTGCTTGTCGGCGGCATCCCGCTGCACGTCGTGGAGCACGCCGCCCAGATCCGTCAGTTCCTCACCGCCGCCGGAGTCGAAGTGCAGCCCATGCCCGGCGACCGTGGCTACACGGGTTGACCAGCGGTCGTAAATCCGGCGCAGTTGTGGCCGGACAGCGCGCTGACGCTCTTGCGAATCCGGTTCACCGGAAGCGACTCGCGCGGAGGCTTTGTCGGCGGCAGATGAGCGGTCGAGGGTGCAGGTCGGAGGCCGTCCATCAGGATGTTCAGCAGACGGTTTGCCCTGGCGTCGTGCTCGGGCGGGCGGCACCCTGCGAGACGTACCGCCCGTAGCCCACGCGCCTCATCAGCCCAGCCCAGGCGCCGGCCGTTCTCGCCACATGACCTCCCGCAGTTCCCGCGGGCCCGGCCGTCGTCGACGACGCTGTGCTCGAAGAGCCGATCGGGACGGCGATGGCCGCCGGGCGGTTCGAGCGCGTGCCGATCCTCAACGGGATCATCCACGATGAGGAGCGCGTCTTCATCTCGGCCAGTATCGCGGTCACCGGTGCCGTCGTGCCGGTACCTCAGGCGGTGACGGCCGAGAGCTACCAGCACGCAATTGCCTCGGTGCTGGACGTGCCCGCCGAGCGCGCCGCAGCGATCGCGGCCGAGTACCCGCTCGAGGCACATCCGTCGCCGACGGCGGCTGTCAGGTCGGCCAGATCCTCCGCCGGGACAGCCAGCCGAAAGGGAGCGACATCAGCGGACATGAGCGATCACCTCCAACCGCCACTGCGCTACCCGCCAGCTGCCGACCCACGCCCGGACCATGGCGGATGCGCTGATCGAAACCGACTCCGTCGCGGACCAGGTGCGCACTAGCGCCTTCTGCGACCGTGCGGAGCACGGACGCAGACACGCCGTAGCCAGCCGCGGCCCGCGCAAGGAGTCAGCCGCTGACCGTCAGTTCTTCGTCGCTATGACCAGTTCGGTGTCACCGGGCCAGTCCCAGAAGAGACCGTCGGGTGAATACTCGTGCAGCAGGTGACGCAGATCGGACTCGAAGTCGGCCCGGCGGTTCCCGAACCATCGGGGCGCGGCGTACGACAGCGAGAAGTAGCCGGCCACAACGGTGTCGATGTCCTCGATCAGGTCGGGGCGCCCGGGTGCGTAGATGGTGCGCGAGCCGCCGAACGGGGTCTGCGACAGGGTGTCCGCAAAGCGCGCCGGCTGGCCCTCGTCCCAGGTTGCGAGGTACCGGCGCGTGCCGTCACCGAGGTAGCCGAGGATGAGCTTGCGCACCGCGGCATGAGGAATCTCCGGGTACCCCGGATCGGCAGGCCGCGGACGGCCGTCCACCTGGTGCGAGATCAGGACCAGGGAGCCACCCGGCACGAGCAGGTCATAGACCGCCTCGGCAACCTCCAGCCGCCGGATCCGGTGAAACGACTGCCCGAAGGTGACCGCTCGCCAGGGGCCGAGGTTCAGCGCCCCGATCTCCTCCGCGACCCCGCGCACCCAGCGCACGTTGGCGATTCCGGCCTGCTCGCAGCGCCGCTGGCCCGCCTGCAACATGCCGGGCTCGGGATCAAGCGCCGTCACCTGGTCGAACAACCGGGCCAGGGCCAGCACCAGGACGCCCGGTCCGCAGCCCACATCGAGCAGCTGGCCCGTACCATCCAGCGACAGCTCCCGCGCCATCGTGTCCGCCAGCAACGCGGAATACGGAGGACGCCCGACCGCGTAGTAGTCGGCCGTCCCCTCAAACGCCTGTGGATCGAACGCCGACGGCGCAGGCGTTGTCATGGCACCATCCTGACGCATCTATCACGGTGCCGTGCGCGGCTGTGCGTTCATCCGCATCCTTAAATCCCGGCAGAGGCCCTGCATTCGGCGAGATCGCCAGCGGCTAGTTCCGGGCGTTCGGCAGGCGGTCCGGAATGGATCTCCTTGTGCCCGCTTACGGCGCCTTCTCGGGCTCCTGATCCTTCGTGCACCATCGCGGGCGAACGCCGACTTGATCAGCGACTTCAGCAGGTCGTAGGCCGCTGCGATCAGCAGTCCGCCCGGGGGACGTAGACCAACCCGCAATGCCACGGCCCGCGCACCGCGCCAGGTCACGGCAATGGCCGCGCGCGGCCGTGACCGGCAGCGATGCGAGTGGACATCGGAGAACTGCATCATCGGGCCTGCAAGGACAATTTCTCCGATGAGGGCTGGGCCAAGGTCACGGCTCGACCTACAGTTTGGTCTGTGGCTGACGCCGAACCCGGACGGACTTTCAGCGTTGAAGTCCATGCCGGTGGAGGGTAGCGGGGTGGCCGTTTGGCAAGCTCGATATCAAGCCCGGACAACTCACCGTCCGCTCCGCACCGCTGCCGTGGATTAGGCCTCGGTCAGCGGACCGAGAGACCATCGGCGAAATTCAGGTCAGGCAAATGAGGGTCCTGCGGTATCTACGTTTCGCCGATAATGCAGGCGCCCTCGCCGACGTCCGAGCGTCTGCGCACTGACCTGAACTCACTCAAGTCCGTGCGGGCGACGAGCACAACGCGGCCGCTGAGGATGGTGACTTCAAGCTCGCCGATGGATAGAAATGCGGTCTGCCCGCCGGCCTGGCGGCCTTGTGCACCGTCACCATCTAGGGTGCCGTGGTTTGCGCTTGCGCGGCTCCAGCGACCGGAACGCGCCGCGAGCCCTGCGAGTCAGCTACCACCGCCAGTGGTTGCCGATGTAGCTGACGATGGCGAACGCGACAAGTCCCGCGAGGGAGAGAGCCGCGCATGAAGGGCGATTGGCTACTTGACACCTGCGGCCATGCAATAGGCGCGGCCAGAGACTTGCATGGTGCGGCCCGGCACGAGCTCGGCGAGGCCGCCTATACGATCTAGCCCGGTGGGAGCACACCCAGGTCAGGACTCCAGATAGCGGAGGACGGCGAGCACCCGCCGGTGGTCAGCTTCTGAGGGGGCCAGCCCGAGCTTGGCGAAGATGTTGGCGACGTGCTTCTCGACCGCCCGCTCCGAGATCACAAGGGTGTCGGCGATCGCGCCGTTCGACCTGCCTTCGGCCATCAGGGAGAGGACGTCGCGCTCTCTGGGGGTGAGAGCATCGAGGCCATCGGCGCGCCGGGTGGCCCCTCGGAGGAGTTGCGTGACGACCTCGGGGTCGAGGGCCGTGCCGCCGGCCGCCACCCGGCTCAGCGCGTCGACGAACTCGCCGACATCGCCGACGCGGTCCTTGAGCAGGTATCCGATGCCGGCGGCACCGCGGCTGGATGCCGCTCCAAGCAACTCGGCGGCGTGGCGGGTCTCGATGGACTGGGAGAAGACCAGCACTCCGGTGCCAGGGTGGTCACGGCGGATGGCGATAGCCGCCCGGATGCCCTCGTCGGTGTAGTCGGGTGGCATTCGCACGTCCACGACGGCAGCATCCGGCTCGTGCTCGTCCACGGCCGCTCGCAGAGCCTCGGCATCGCCTACGGCGGCCACTGTCTCGTGTCCCCGGTCGGCCAGGATCTCGACCAGCCCGGCCCGGATGACGGCGGAGTCTTCGGCGATGACGATCCGCATTCGAGGCTGCTCCTATCGGGTCAGACGTGTGATGGCAGTTCGACGGTGACCACCGTGGGGCCCCCGGCCGGACTTTCGACCTGCAGCCTGCCATCAACGGTATTGACCCGCTCTGCGAGGCCGGCCAGGCCTCCGCCGGGCTCGAGCCGGGCGCCGCCTGTGCCGTCGTCGCTGACTCGCATCGTCACCAGGCCGGGCTGGTGGGACACCTCCAGCTTGGCGCGCTGGGCACCGCTGTGCTTCGCCGCGTTCGTGAGCAGTTCCGCAGCGCAGAAGTAAGCCATCGTCTCGATGGCAGGGGACGGCCGCTCGGGCAGGCCGACGACCAGCTCGACCGGCAGGTCGCTGCGTGCCGCGAGGCCGGCGAGGGCGGCACCGAGGCCTTCGTCCAGGGCGGGCGGATGGATGCCGCGGGCCAGGTCACGCAGTTCGGTGATCGCCTCCATCGCTCCGCGGCGGGCGGCGGCGACCAGCTCCAGGACCCGGTCGAGGTCGGCGCCACCGGGCCTGGCCGCCGAGGTGCTGAGATGGTCCTGAGCGAGCCCCAGCTTCATGACGACAGCGACCATCTGGGCCTGGGCTCCGTCGTGCAGGTCCTGCCCGATGCGGCGTAGCAGGGCTGCCGCGTCGTCCACCACGACAGCCCTGGATCGTTGCAGCTCGCGCACGCGCTCGACGTTCTTGGGGGCATTCCGGAGCAGGTTCCAGCGCGGCACCAGGTAGGCGAGCGAGCCGTTCAGCCCGGCCGGCACGAACAGGAACACCCCCCACCACTGCCCGAAGGCCAGCAACACCGCCCCCCAGACCACGAAACAGACCGCGGCAACCCACCGCGCGACTGACACGCCCTTGACATGACGCGCCCCGAACGCCGTGAACGTACCCCTGGCGGCCGATGGAGCCACCCCGGCCGATCGCTGATGCTCATTCAGGTCGTGCATAGCACTGCCTCCTTTGATCTTCGGCACCGACCATCTTGGTCGCCCACCTTTTCGATCTTCGTCCCGAACGAGTCACCGGTCCACCGTGCGAGCACCCGAGTCCGGGGTACGGCTAGCACGGTGCCGTGGCCCCGACCGCGTCCCGGCAGACGCGCTACTCTCCGCGGGCGTGTGGTGGTGCGGCTCGCACCGGAAATACCCGCGCTGTTGCGGCTCGCGGCCGGCTACGAGCAGCCTTCCGCGGACATACGGCAGCGGCCGAGGGACTGTCCGAAAAATCGTGTGTGTGAGGCGGTGATCCGTAAGGCTGGGACGGCTGTCCTGGCCGGAAAGGATCACTGATGACGCAGATCGACGATCAGGCCGGGACGCCGGCCGGCGCGGAGCAGGCCGAGGGCCTGGAGGTGCGGATCGCCCGACAGCTTCTGGATCAGGCGAAGACGGAGGGCGTGTCCCTGGTCGGGCCTGGCGGGCTGCTGGCAGGTGTCACGAAGGCGGTGCTGCAGTCGGCACTGGACGCGGAGATGGCTGATCACCTGGGCTATGCCAGAGGTGAGCGGCCGGCGTTCCCGGCCGGGAATCACCGCAATGGCAGCTCGCCCAAGACGGTGCTGACCGAGGTCGGGCCGATCCCGCTGGAGGTTCCGCGGGATCGGAACGGGAAGTTCGAGCCGCAGATCGTGCCCAAGCATGCCCGGCGGGTCGAGGGCTTCAGCGAGGCCATCGTGAGCTTGTATGCCAAGGGCCTGACGACCGGGGAGATCCGCGCCCACCTGGGCGAGATCTACGGCGTGGAGGTGTCCCGTGACCTGGTCTCCCGGGTGACCGACTCGGTCACTGAGGAGCTGGCGTCGTGGCAGTCCCGGCCGCTCGATCGCGTGTATCCGGTGCTGCTGATCGACGCGATCTTCGTGAAGATCCGCGACGGGCAGGTCGCCAACCGGCCGGTGTATGTGGCACTGGGCATCAACTGCCACGGCCAGCGGGACGTGCTGGGCATGTGGGCCGGCACCGGCGGCGAGGGCGCCAAGGCCTGGATGGGCATCCTGGCCGAGCTGCGTAACCGCGGTGTCGAGGACTGCTGCATCGTCGCGTGCGACGGGCTGAAGGGCCTGCCGGAGGCGATCGGCGAGATCTGGCCGAAAGCCACGGTCCAGCTGTGCGTCGTCCATCTCGTCCGGGCCAGCTTGCGGTATGCGTCCAAGAAGTACTGGGGACAGATCAGCAAGGACCTGCGCGAGGTTTACACCGCCCCGACCGTCGCCGCTGCCGAGCAGCGGTTCGCCGAGTTCGAGCAGGCCTGGGCAGGCCGGTACCCGGCGATCATCCGGCTGTGGCGCGGCGCGTGGGAGCAGTTCACGCCGTTCCTGGCGTTCCCGCCGGAGATCCGCAAGATCGTGTACACGACAAATGCGATCGTTATCTGGAGGCCTCAGCCGGCTGTCTGTGACGTGCACGACGGGAGCTCCGGGTCCCGGGATCTGCGTGCTGGAGGTGGTTATCTGCCACCGTCCAGCACGCGGCTTCCGGGGAGGTTCGGTGTTCGTGCAGCGGGTGGTGGTGCCCGGCTCGCGGTTTGAGTCGTGGACGGTCGTAGGCAACGACGCGGTGCCGGTTG
>Ga0335077_10012336_pt1 | contig 10688 bp, 16 predicted proteins | sample Lox_Sample_31_FD_207151 | JGI IMG/M metagenome (GOLD analysis project Ga0335077, IMG submission 207151) | Soil microbial communities from Loxahatchee National Wildlife Refuge, Florida, United States - Lox_Sample_3.1 | ecosystem: Environmental > Terrestrial > Soil > Wetlands | place: USA...
CGCTTTCTCGAAGAGGTCTCGCGCAAATCGGGAATTAACATGATCGCGTGTACCGGCCAGCGTTTTTTCCCGCCGATTACGCATGCATCGATGCCTGCGCGCACGATTCCGGGTCTTACCGATTACTTCAAAAAAGAAATTGAGCAGGGCATTGACGGGACCGGCATCAAAGCAGGTGTCATTAAGATAGGAGTCGTAAAAAACACCGTGACGCCTCTTGAAGAAATAGGTTTGCGGGCGGGGGTTAGGGCCAGCAAAGCGACTGGCGTGCCGATTCGTATTCACACGGATGCACCCAATCGCGCTGGCGAGAGTCTTGCAGCCATCCTGGAGGACGAGGCAATGAATCCCGCAAGAGTGTCTTTTGACCACAGCGACGACAGTGGCAATATGGATTACTTCTTAGGTCTCGTCCGGCGCGGTTATTCGTTAGGCATGGACCACGTTCACCGTGGCCTGATGCCGAATTTCAAGCCGTCATTTGAAAGACGCGTGGAATGCATCAAGCTGCTCATTGACGCCGGGTTCGCCGACAAAATCTTTCTCTCAACTGATTCAGAGTTCGGAGGCTCGCTACTACCGGAGGAAGCGAAGGAATGGAGGGACACAATTGATCCTCCAGATAGAATGCTTTTTACCACTCGCAAGCTGATTCCGTATCTCAAGCGACTCGGAGTTAGGGATCAAGAGATTCGCACGAGCACTGTCGATAATCCCAAACGCTTTTTCTCGCAGCTAAGTCTTCAGTAGGCCGACTAACTTTATCCGCAGTCATCCCTGGGGTCGATTGGTTGTGGCCCACCTTAGCTGTTTCCTATAACGGTTGTTAATGCTGACGCTTTTGCCCGACCCGCATGAACTGTTGCAGATCCGGCTGATAGTCCTCGGCAATACGCCGCGGATTTGATATTCTCGCCAAAGCGCCCGGCATCAAGCTCGTGGCGATATTCAGCCTTCCACTTTGCCATCAGTGGACGCTCGCGTTATCCTGTGGTTGCATTACTGTTGATTATCACATCTTGACAATCATAATGATAAGACATTAAGCTGCGCTCATGAATGAGCGGAACACGGATGTCATCCAGGGTACCCTCGATCTCCTGATTCTGAAAACATTAAGCCTTGAACCTTTGCACGGTTTCGGTATTGCTCGACGTGTCGAGCAGGTGTCACGTGATGTATTCAAAGTTAACCCGGGGTCTCTTCTTACGGCACTGCAGCGTCTGGAGCGTGCCGGGTGGCTCGATTCTGAATGGCGTACCTCACAAAACTCGCGTCGCGCAAAGTTTTACATACTGACTCGCGCCGGGAGGAAACAGTTAGAGTTTGAAGAAGCGGAGTGGAATCGACGGGCCTCAGCAGTAGCGCGCCTTCTGCGGCAGGAGGTTTAACCGTGTCGTTATGGCGTTCAATCAAATATGGCATGAGCAGTCTGCTGCATGCCTCTCAGCGGGCTGAGGAAATCGACCATGAGATGCAACATTTCTATGATGAGGCAATCGTTGCGTATCGCGAACGCGGCCTCTGGCGTGGCAGCTGCGCGAGGGTTCGTTAAGGGTTCGATAAGACTTTGAAAGAAACTCTGAAATCCAACCTGTTTGCAGTCACAATACCCACCGTGGCGCAAGGCATCAAGCGCTGGATATACACCCTTGGCGGGCTTGGTTTTATTCCTCTTGGAATACTAGACAACTCTGTGATTCCGCTTCCAGGAAGCATGGACATCTTGACAATTTTCCTCTCCGCGCGAACGCAGCAGTTGTGGCTTTACTACGCTTCGATGGCAACTGCCGGTTCCGTGATCGGCGGTTTCGTCACCTATCGACTGGCGCGCAAGGGAGGAAAAGAAACACTGGTGCGCCGGTTTCCAGCGCACAAACTGACGCGGGCATACGAGATCTTTAGCCGGTGGGGTTTCGGAGCCATTGCGCTGCCTGCATTGTTGCCACCGCCTTTGCCTATGGTTCCATTTTTGCTGGCGGCGGGTAGCATGCAATATCCGGTCAAAAAATTCGTTTTCGCGCTCACCCTAGGAAGAATGGTTAGATACGGTCTCCTGGCGTTTTTAGCCGCTCGTTATGGACGGCAAACACTTGCTTTCATTGCGCAGCATTCGTATCCGGCACTCTTCGTAATTGTGTCCCTGGTTGCTACTGCGGCCGTGGCGGCTTTCCTGATCTTTGTAGGCAAGAAACAACACACGAGGGACTAACTACTTGCTCTTCTTGTTAGAAGTGCTTGATACACTTCGCGAGAGAATGTGTGAGCGGATTAAGAGAGACGCAAACTCTTCAGTGATGCGCGAGCAGCCCCACCGCCAATGTCAGGCACAATGATCAGCTCAAGAGCGTTGACTGCTGAGAGTTCTACTCGGTATTCCTCGCTTTCGCGTGTTGTCGCGGGAGGGCTAAAGTTCCATTGTTGGCGCACAATTTCTTGAAACTTACGACCGCCGTCCGAAGACCACCGCAAAGCAAATTCTTGAGTACGCGAGGTTTCATTTTCCTCGAATGCCAGAGATATTCGTCTTAGTTCCTGGGCCTGATCAAAAACCAGGCGGATCACCTGACTTCCCGGCAATCCCGCGCGCCAACCTTGTGTTTCCCTCAAAATCAAGGCAGACTCAACTGGAAAATCGGCAGCTTCCGACGTCACCTCGACCACAGCTGCACTTTCCAAATCGATAAAATCTGTGCTGCTCAGTCGATCGATTTCTGATGTTGGAATCAGTAGTCGTTTACGCATAGTGAGGAATCGTATCTGCGTTACTGAGGTTTGCCGAAGAGCGGCTCACTGAGTAAAGCAGATGCTATACTGATGGTGACGCGGTAGTCACGGTTTGCTCGTCACGCGGTGATTTTCAGATCAGTCTCACCTTCGCTCGATTTCGGTTCTTAGGGAAGCACACGAAGTTCTTCCCCGACCGACGCCGCCTGCCTAGTCGTTTCGGACTTTGCTTGGCCAATCTGACCAATCCTGATAGAGGCCTTAAAAATGGCTCCAACTGGGATGATACCGCCGAGCTTGTGCGCCGCGATGGCCGCCAATCCCATCGATGCAATGCATCCACACGAACCGCAGTCCGGATTCCCGCCGAACTGACAAGGTACGATCCTGGTTTTCAGGTCCGCTGAAAGTGTTTGGGTGGGTGAGCGCAAAAACGCAATCTGCAGGACTAGACGGAGGCGTCGCGAACTGTCGAATCATCCCCTCGGGCATGTCGAGCTTCGAGAATCTATTGCGCAACGCGAGCATGTCGCTAATCGCCCGTTGACGCTCCTCTGGTTGCAACAGCTCTGGCAGACGATCTCCCACTTGTGGAGTGAACAAGCTGAACCATATCTTGCGGATCTCAGGCCTGGGCGCCCAGTACTGCAGGAACTCCTTAAGGTAACCTGGCCGCTTCATCATCTGACCCGTTACCGTGCAGTGGATCGTAATCTTCTGGCCATCGATGTTCTTCAGGATTCGATCGTAGGTTGCCGGTGCGCGCCGAATATCGTGCTCCGGTTGCAGTCCGTCAATCGAGACGACAATGTTCATATGAGCGAGCCCCGCCCAACTGAGCGGCAAAGGCCGGAACGCACTGGTGACGATCTGGACGTGAATTCCCCGATCCAGCAATAGTGGAACCATTAACTCCAGCTCGCGATACCGAACCAGTGGGTCGCCCCCAACGATCGACAGGTGCAAGGGTTTCAGACGATCGACGACATCAAGAACCCGGTCTATCAATTCTTGCCCTTTGTAATCATGGAGACTTCGTAATGCGATTCCTCCACCTAGATGCGCGTCATCGTATGCATAGCATCCCGGACAGCGCAGCGGACACTCGCGCGTGATCTCAATGGAAAGAGAGGGGCGCTCGCCTCTAAGAATCTTGCCCCATGCTGTGATGATTGCCGAAGTTTTCAACACAGACCTCTTTTCTTTTGCGGAACCGCCAGCGATCGAAAGACTTCTAATGGGAGCGCTTCCAGCTATTGATAGGAATGGATTCTGCGCTTGGGCCAGACACTCTCAGTAAAAAAGCGCTGTTTCGCGCTTGCACGGGTGGGCATCAAGCTTCGAGTGCTGGCGGGGACGGATCGGTGGCAAATCGCATTATGGCGACACAATGGATAGTAATATTCGGTTTATAGGCGGATGCTGTCAAATTTGTAACTTCAGCGCGGATTTCTCAAGGACTAGGCAGTTGCCGGCTGTGTCCAAAAAGAATCGACGAATGAACGTGCCGTTTTCATGGTATCCGTCGCTATGTCGATCTCATTTTGTGTCGGGTCTTTAATTTGCAGCAAGCCTGCGCGACCGTAGTTTTGGGGAGGCGGAAATGCAGCTTGGTAGCGCAATATGAATTCCAGATTGCTGGACAGATCGGCGCTCTTGCAGCAGTCTTCGAATTGTATGCAGCTGTTGATCCCCGTCTCGACTCCGCAGAGAAATCGCCAACGTCCGCGCACGGTCGACAACCAGAGCTTGAGTGTGCTGATATTTCCTTCTGGGCCGAAAACGTACTCTACGTGAATTGAACCTGGCCTACGGTCTGGCAATAAATCAACCCAACTTAAAATAACCGCGGATTCAAGAATCTGGTCGAAGCCTGGTCGGACATTCTGCTTCATAGTGACTCACTCCTTTAAACGCTCGTACCATCAGCCCTTCAACTTCGGGCCCATTCCGCATCTCGTTGCGCCGTTCTCCGTTGCTGGAGAGTATCCAGGCGCAAACCTGGCTGTAAATGACGCCAGTGTACCGACACAACGGTATAGGGAATTGCAGCAAAGCGTTTGGTCTTGATTCCGGTGACTTCAAGACAATTAAAATTCCAGGTTGGTCGTCGCGCTACGATTCTCATTACTGCTTTACGGATGTTCTGCCTTGTCGCACCACCCAAGAAACCGGCCTTTACCTCTCGGGCCATGAAAAAGAAGCCCCACCCTGCTGAACGAGCTTTACGATCCAGAACACGAGCCTCAGGAAAAAGAACTAAGCTCCAATTTCCTAAGCAGGGCTCAGTTTTCATCGCGAGCGCACGGGCAATCATGGGTCTGTCATCGATCAGGATGCTGCCGACTTGGATGTGTGACTCCATAGCTCCTCCAAAAGGTGAGTGAACAAGGCGAGGCAGTACATATCCACCTCGCCTGTTTGCGGCCTCTAGTCTGCAGCAGCAACAGCAGAAGTCGAGTAAATTGTCGAGCTAATCACATTCGAGACCAGGATCTTGGGAGTGCCTTCGAGCACCTTATTTAAGCTCTTCAGTACCTCGGGATATGCAGTCGTACTGCACGCTTCGGCGTGTTCCTTCGTGTCCCACAAACTGGTCGCGGTTAGATCGGGTCCGCTCGGCGAAGTGGAAAAATGATCTCATTCCGAAACCCCGCCTGCTTTCGCAGCATTGGCAGCACTTCAGCATCGAAAATCCGGATGAACTCGGTCAGCGAGTTAGGTTTCAGGTGTATTGCCAGATTGCGAGCAAACATCGTCAGCCTCCATGTTGATGGATAATCTAAGAGGGGAAACTTCAGATAGGCTGACTTAGCTCAGGGAACCTGAATGAGAGAAGAAAGGATCCTCTATTAACCAACCTAGTCTTATTTACGAGTGCTGTCAACAAGGTGACGGGCGTGGGTTTTGTGCGGTTTTCGCCGGAGGACGCGACTCACAAATACACCTTTATTCATGGCTAAGCAGCAGCCGAAGTTCGTTAGAGCGCGACGAAAGCCGCAGCTTGCGTAGCGCCTTGGCCTCAATCTGACGAATGCGCTCGCGAGTTACGTCAAAACAGCGGCCAACTTCCTCCAAAGTGCGTTCCAGTCCATCATCCATGCCGAAGCGCATCCTAAGGACCCTCTCTTCGCGAAGAGTGAGACTGCGTAAGGCCTGTTGCGTTTGCGACCTTAAATCATCACTGATGGCAGACTCAGCCGGTGAAACGGTGCCACGATCTTCGATGAGGTCACCGAGATGACAATCTCCTTCCATGCCGATCGGCGTTTCCAATGAGACGGGTAGCCGCATAATCTTTAACGCTTTGCGAACCTTTGCTTCCGGGATGTCCATCTGCCTGGCAATCTCGCTCGGCGTAGGTTCGCGCCCCAAAACCTGAACTAATCGCCGCGAAATTCGGATCAACTTGTTGACAATCTCAATCATGTGAACGGGAAGCCGGATGGTACGAGCTTGGTCCGCGATTGCGCGGCTAATTGCCTGGCGAATCCACCAAGTCGCATAAGTAGAAAACTTGTACCCACGCCGATAATCGAACTTATCAACCGCCTTCATCAGGCCCAGATTGCCCTCCTGAATAAGGTCGAGAAAATGCAGCCCTCGATTAGCGTACTTTTTCGCGATAGACACGACCAGCCGCAGGTTGGCTTCTACCAGTTCGTGCTTCGCCTGTTCCGTGTCCCTTTGGCCCTCGATAATTTCACGCTGCGTCTTTCGCAACTGCTCGAAGGTCCCTCCCGACTCGACTTCCAGCATACGGATGGCGGCACGATGCTGCCGCTTCGTTGAAAGATATTTTCGGGTGAGCTCCCCACTGCGCGAAGTCGCAATTCTCCTGTCAATCCTGGCAAGCTGGCGATCAAACACGCGCATAGCTTCGACAGCTTTATTCACACGATCAATCAAGCGCCTGAGTTCTGACGGTTTAAGTCCAAGATGGCGAATGATTCGTGAAACCTTCACCATCTCACGCCCCAGTTGTGATCTGCACCGCCGGTGTTGGTTTGGATTTTGTTTCGCGGAGAGCTGTTGGAGACGGGTTGCCAACTGGACGGCAATCTTTTCGCGTTTGCGCAGTTCAAGCATGTCACGCGCAACGGCAGCTGTACGCTCGCGCAAATCCTGTTCGGTGATGTCTTCTTCGTCGAAGTTCACGATCTCCTCGACGGAACGAATGCCTAAGCTCAGCTCCTCGCCGGTATTTAACATCTGACGGATGACAATGGATGAGCGTGAAAGCGCTTTCAGCGTGCGCAGTTTTCCGCGTTCAAGCCGCTTTGCGATTTCCACTTCCTGTTCACGGGTGAGCAGGGGCGAGATGCTCATCTCATGTAAATACAGGCGCACCGGATCGTTAGATGGATCAGGTTTATCCGCAGTCAGATCGAGCTCAACTTCGCTTGCGTCCCTCGCAGCATTTTGTTCAAGAGTCAGCCATGGAATCGGGAGATCGGGTGTGAACACATTAAGACGTTGCTTACCGACTGTACTGAACAACTCGTCCATATCATTTTCGGGTTCCGTCTCAGAGCTAGTCTTATGAAAGGTCAAAGCGGTTTCCACGCCATCTGGAACATAGTCACTTCTCTTTATCATAGGTGTCATAGGTGCCTATAGCATCATAGGTGCTATAGCTATAACAGTATCCGAGGACTGTCGAATGCAAAGACACGAGAAATGAGCAGCAGAGATCAGACTATCGAGAAAGAAAGCAGGACTGAATTCTGCTCAACGCCACTTAGCCGTCCCCGCAAACAACAAACCCAAAGTACTCGCCACGTCAACCGCAACGGATTCCCCATAGATTTGGCTAATGCTGTGTTTCAAAGCAATCAGATTGCTGCGCGCCGCTTCAGTGGCACGACTGGTAGGATCTTTGGCAATTTCAGCCTGATAGGTCCGCAGTAACAATCCGCTCTGTTCTTCCAGACGCTCAATGGTCTCCTGGTCGAGCCGTGCTTCACTTTGCATATCCTTAATCTTGGTGACGCCTTGATTCCTGCGCATAAGTCGGCGCGCCGCCGCCGCGACCGAAATGCTGTCGGCCGTTGCCGCGCGGCCTATCGGTTTTGGGCTTAGCCTCACTCACATTCAAAGTGCGACCACCCAGCCCGGAGCCGTTCAAGCCCGCTATTGCCATTTCTGCTTCACTTGAATTTGGCATCACGACAAAAGCAAATCCACGTGCGCGTCCCGTGTTGCGGTCTGCGATGATGTTCACGGTTTCCACCGCTCCGTATATTGCGAACATATTTCGCAACTCGGAGTCGCTGGTACCGTGAGGCAAGTTACCCACATAGAGGCTCTTCATCGCAATTCCTCCACGAGTTCTGGAGTTTTTAAACAGTATTCCAGGTCATGCCTGCCGCGCGATCCCTCGGAATCGCGGGCAGGCTCGGGGCGGTCTCGCATGGCTCTGGTTCGAGCATCCATCTTCGAGCGAACGGCGGAGATCCGGCGGCAAGCTTCCAGAATTCCCCAGCGCTGGGATGAACTGGTACCCGACGATGACTTTTCACAATCCAGGGATATTGCATCGTTGTCATGATCAGTCTGAGTAAAGCCTTCGTACTCCCGTGCCGTAGCTGCTAGGTAGTCAGGCCGTCCGACCAGGAACATGATTCGTTGGCCCGGCATAAAGCGGCGAATATCGTCGCAGAATTTCTCGGTCTGAGCAGGTGATGCCGAGACATTCATGAGCACCAAGTTGTAAAGATCGGCGCGCCACCAGCAACGCGCCTCGGCAATATCGGCCGCGCAGTCGACCTCAGCGCCCAGCCTTCGCATGGTTTCAGAGCGAAGATCGCGTGTCGCGCGCGAGCTATCGACAAGAAGTACTCGTTTTTTTCTGGCGACCAGAGCAGGATCTGCCTGAAGCGGCGGAAATATCGAAGTAGTCACAATGCTCTCCCTTGCTGATCAGTCACACGATGGGTCGATTTAGAGCGGTTAGTGGAACTTTTCAGCGTCGCGCGGCTACGTGCGCGGCGAGCAATTTTCTTCTTTCGCTGACGATTGAATTTCGCCTTATCCCCATTGATCGCAGACATAATTCCTCCTGGTAAGTCGTGCAGCGGATGCGCGCGATGCGGTGGCGCACATTGCTGCCTGCCGCCAAAAATGGCTGGCTGTTTGCGGAATTGTTCAGATTGCGCCCGCGCCTTTCAGGTAGTTTCTCAATCGCGAAGGCGCGATGCTTAAGTCTTCGAGGTTAAGAGTTGAGGTTTGCTGCTCCGGACAAGAGCCTGTGCCCTATTTTAACGAAGAATCTTTTTGCCGAGTTTCGTCGAGGTCGCGATCGAGTTGCTCGATGAGTTTCTGAATCCCAGGAAAGTCCTCTACACCAAGCCCACCGGCCTTGGTTTGGTAGCACCTTTCTATAGTCTCTCGCTGCATGGCACTCAGTTTCTGCTGAAGTCATATTACGCTTGAATTATTGAAATACCTAACTCGAGGTTGTGCCGCTGCAAACACAGCAGTTACAGGTAGACAAAATCTGAGTTTGCTAATCCTGAAGTTCTCGCGTAGCATCACGGTGTGCGTTAGACCGAATCGGTCGTGAGCAGCTCTCGCCTTTAAACAGCAAGTACCCTGCACAAGTTTTCCTCCGACTTCCGGCGTAAATATCGAAAAGTAATAACCGTACAACAATATGGAACAAGGAACAGTAAAGTGGTTTAACGATGCCAAGGGCTACGGCTTTATCAGCCGCCAGTCCGGCGACGATGTTTTTGTGCACTTTTCGGCAATCCAAGCTGGAGGCTTCAAGAGCCTTCAGGAGGGCCAAACCGTGCAGTTTGACGTGACGAAGGGCCCCAAAGGGTGGCAGGCTGAAAACGTAGTGCCTGCCTAAGTACGACCTCCCTGAAAAGGCGATCTCTCGAGATCGCCTTTGAAAATTCCGCTCCTGATTCTAGGCGAACCTTCGGAAGATCGTGGCAGGAATGAACTCGTGACCAATATTTTCGTCGGCAACCTGGATATCACGGTAACAGAGCAGCAGCTGCGAGAAGTTTTTGCAGCACATGGAGGTATCGAAACCATCACAATCGTGGTGGACAGAGATACCGGCGAGCCCCGCGGTATGGCTTTTGTCGAGATGAGCCATGCAAATGAAGCTCAGGCTGCGATTGCTGCCCTGGACGGAACCATGCTCAACGGCCGTGCGATGAGAGTGAACGAAGCTCGTCCGAAGATTCATCGTGAACAAACACGTGAAGCTGGAAGCCGAGAGCACCGGCGGCATAGGACGTGAATTGGCGAGGGCAAGCGTCCGCCCGATTCAGAGCAAGAGAAATGGAGCCTTCCTGACACACAACGACCGCACCGCTTCTTACGCCATCATCCGCTACAACATCCGCACCTACCGCTCCGATGGAGTTATCGCAGTGATCGGTGGCAAGGAAAACGCAGAGTTGCAATTGAAGAAGTTCGAAGACTCCCAAGACTCTTCAGATCGGCACGAAGGCTGGCGCTACTTGATCGACGCAATCGATCTTAAGGCGGGAACAGATCCCGCTGAGGCTAACCAACATCGCCAGGCCGAATTGGAAGAGCGAGAATTAAAGGCTCTGCGCAAGACTGCGGCTCCGAACTTTTCTTTGTGACATCGTCAGAGATAAGAGAGTATTTTGGGGCAAGCTCCTGGGCACTCGTAGGCCACTCTCTGAAATCGTGCATTTAGTGGACCGTCGAAAAGTGGCAGAACTCTCTTGCAATCTGTTCCTCGCAACTAGGGCAATATGGAATCGGAACCCTCATTTCCATGTCTGTGCCGTAGAGATAGAAACGCCCTTCCAGGAACCGCAGTGCCGAATGGCAGTGCCGACAATCTTGTTGTCTTTGGCGTGAACCCTCCAGCGCGAAAAGATCCTTGATCGCTTGCAAAACTCTTGCCTTGGCAATTAGAGTCGTGCCGCTCATCGCGCCTTCCTTGCGGAATGAACGCTTCGTTCGGG
>Ga0335077_10012337_pt1 | contig 10688 bp, 12 predicted proteins | sample Lox_Sample_31_FD_207151 | JGI IMG/M metagenome (GOLD analysis project Ga0335077, IMG submission 207151) | Soil microbial communities from Loxahatchee National Wildlife Refuge, Florida, United States - Lox_Sample_3.1 | ecosystem: Environmental > Terrestrial > Soil > Wetlands | place: USA...
TCTCCGAACGCGAGTTCACTCGCTCCTTCGCGATCGATCGCAAGATCCGTGTCGCCGTCGAAGAAGCCCGCGCCGACGTGATGATCGGGCACGACACCGGCTGCATCACCACGCTGGACAAGAACCAGTGGATCAGCAAGGCCGGCGGCAGGTCCGTCGAGCTACCGGTGATGGCGGACTGCCAGTTCGCCGCGTTAGCGTGTGGCGCCCACCCGTTCAAGATCGTGCAGCTGCACTGGCACGCCTCCGCCACCGAGGGGTTGATGGACAAGCTGGGCATCGACTGGCGCGCGAAGAAAGCGGAGTTCGAGACCTATCTCGAGCAGGTCAAAGCCGGCAAGCCGGAGCACCTGTATGACCCGCGCCGCATGGTCACGTCGGGCCCCGGCTACGTTCGCATCGAGAAGCGCCCGTGAGCAAGCCGATCCTCATCCTCGGCGGCGGGCCGGCCGGGCTGGCGGCGGCGCACGCGCTGGCGAGCGTCGGGCAGCGCTCTGTTCTGGTGGAGAAGGAGCGGCGGCTCGGCGGCGCGCCGATCCTGTCCGGATACGCGAAGCTCGTGCCTTCCGGGGAATGGGCCAAGGACGCCATCGGCGGCATGGTTGCGCGAGTCGAGAACCACCCGCTGGTGGCGATCCACAAGGATTGCACCGTCAAGGAGTTTCGAGGCGAGCCTGGCGCATTCCAGGCGACGCTCTCCAACGGCGATACAAGCGAGGTCGGAGCGGCCATTCTGTGCTCCGGCTTCACGCACTTCGATTCGGTCAACAAGCCCGAATGGGGCTTCGGCACCTTTCCCGACGTGGTCACCACCGCGCAGGTCGAGCAGATGATCTCGTCCGGCAAAGGCGTGCGCTGTCCTTCAGACGGGCGCAAGCCTCAGCGGGTGGCGATTCTGCTGTGCGTAGGCTCGCGCGACCGGCAGATCGGGCGTGAGTGGTGCTCCAAGATCTGCTGCACGGTGTCGTGCAACCTGGCGATCGAGATCCGCGAAGAGATCCCGGATTGCCACGTGTACATCTACTACATGGACATCCGGACATTCGGCCTGTACGAGACCCGTTACTACTGGCGCAGCCAGGAAGAGTTCAAGGTCAAGTACATCAAGGCGCGGATCGCCGAGGTGACCTCCGACGGGCAGCGCCTGATCATCAAAGGCGAAGACACGCTGGTGAAGCGCCCGATCACCATTCCCTTCGACATGGTGGTGCACGCGATCGGGATGGATCCCAACGTCGACAACCGCTCGATCGCTTCCGTGTTCGGCGTCGCGCTGGAGCCGCACGGCCACATCGGCAAGGGCAACTCGTATGGTGCGTTCGGGGAGACGTCCCGGCCCGGAGTGTTCGTCGCCGGGGCCGCCACCGGCCCGGAGACCATCGACGACTCCATCGGTCAGGCCAGGGCGGCGGCGATGTCCGCGTTCGCGTTCGTCCAGCAGCCGGCGGCGCCGGTCGCGAAAGTCGCTTGAGAGGAAGCGGTGGCCGCTACGGCTGACTCTCGCGCGCTGCGTCCGGCCGAACCCGCGCGCCCGCAGCTCGAGCTGAGCGGCCCCAAGCTCACCGCTGCGCTGGAGACGCTGATCGAGCGTACCGAGGAGCACGGCGGGGTCGAGCGATACGTTGGCGCGTTGCAGGTGAAGTCGGCCCTGTTCCGCGATGCGCTAGCCGCCGGCAAGGCGCGCAGCCTCGATCTGGCGACGTTCAAGGCGCTGTGCGCCTTGATGTCGCCGGTGCGACGCCGTATCGGAGATCATCTTGCGAGCCCCGCGTTCGAGCAGATGCGCTCTCACCTAGTCTGTCTTCTGGATCAGTCCGAGGACACCGGAACGACGGACCAGCGCGTGGCCGCTTTCTGCGGCGCCTTCCCGCAAGACCGCAGGCATCGCTGGGTGCGCGACCTCGCGGCCGAGATCCTGCACAACGTCGATCCGGAGCGCTATCCCCTGATGTGCCGCTGGGTATGGGATGCGCAGTCCGGCACCGGCGTCATCCGCGAGATCTGGCACAGCGAGGAGGACGGCTACGTCGGCATCGAAGTGCCGGACGGCTATGCCACCTTCGTTATGCTGCGCGAGGAGCTCGCCCAGTTCCTGTCAACGAATGGCGTGTTCCGGGACGTGATCCACTATGTCGATCTGCTCACCGCGCAGGTCTACGCCGGCTACATCTTCGAGCAGGGCGGCAGTTACCTGCGCGCCGATTTCAACGCCCCCGAGGATCCGATGGAGCACACGCGCCGCTTGCTGGGCCTGGACGGCGTGAACGCCGACGGCCACACCCGCCTGAAGTGCGTGGACGGCGAAGCCTTCGTGGTCGAGGACGTCAAGCTGCTCGACTGAGGCCGCCCATGCCAATCCACGAACGCTCGCTTATCCGCCCGGAGAACATTAAGACGCACGACAAGCTCGTCGTCGACGGCGTCGATGTCTCCGGACACTGGAGCACCTTCATCCAGTCGCGCGTGGTCACCGACTACAACGAGAAGCTGGAGGAGGAGATTGCGGCGCTGCCGGGCGGCGAGCACATCCACCGCTGCTGGCAGTGCGGATCGTGCACTAACTCCTGCACCGTCAACGCGGTCAATCCCGATTTCAATCCACGCTACTGGATCTACCTGATCCGGCTCGGGATGGAATCGGAGCTGCTGCGCGACAAGGACATCATCTGGCAGTGCGTGTCGTGCCATAAGTGCACTTACGCTTGTCCGCGCGACGTGGTTCCGGAAGGCGTGATGAAGGCCACGGCGCACTGGCTGGAGCTGAAAGGGCACACCCCCAAGTCGAAGTCCATGCTCTTCGACGAGGAGTTTTCCGATCAGGTCTTCGAGACCGGAAAGATCGAGGAGGGCCGCATCATCCGCGGCTTCTTCCGACGCACCGGCCAGCCGCTCATGCAGGACTGGCTGGTCGAGATGGCCAAGCGCCTCGCGCGACACCTGCCGATCAAGATGCTCGCGATCATGGGGCTCGCCGCGCTCATGCGGCCTCGCACGCGCGGGTGGGCAGGTGCGCGGGCAGCCATCGGGGAGTATGTCGAGGAGCAGAAGGCGAAGCAGCGCCGGGCGCTCGGTCTTCCCGAGCTGATCGAGCAGGCCGAGCGCGAGCTTGCCGGGCCGCCGGCGGGCAAACGCGCCTGACGGGGACCGACCATGTCCAACCAGGACAGCAAATCCAATCAGGACGCCGGGCAAAAGTACGCTCGCGTTGCCTACTACCCCGGCTGTGCGCTCGAGGGAACGGGGCACGCCTATAACCGCTCGACCCAGGCGGTGGGAAAGGCATTGGGCCTGGAGCTCGACGAGGTCAAGAACTGGAACTGCTGCGGGGCGATGGAGGTGAAGAACATCGATCCCAAGCTGCAGACCTATCTGTCCTCGCGCGTCATGTCGATCGCGGCCAACGAGATGGGCGCGAAGGTGGTCATGGCGCCGTGCAACGGCTGCTACCACAACCTCAAGAAAGCGGAGCACGATCTGGCGCACGACGCGGACTCGCGCGAAGTGACGGAGCGCCTGTCGCGCAAGGCCGGACACGAGACCTATCGCGCCGGACAGATCGAAACCATCCATGCGCTGGACTGGATCAAGTACGGGATCGGCGAGGACGAGCTGAAGCGGCGCGCGCGCAACTCGCTCAAGGGCCTGAGAGTCGCCAACTACTACGGCTGCATGTACACGCGGCCGCGGCACATCTTCCCGGAAAAGGACCAGGGGCCGGGGAGCGAGTCGACCTCGAAACCCCACTTCATGGACGATCTGCTCGCAGCGGCGGGTGCCGAGAACGTGGACTTCCCGCTCAAGACCGCCTGCTGCGGCGGCGCGCACACGCTGTCCGACAGCGACATATCGACCAAGCTCGTGCTCAACATCCTGCGTGCTGCCGAAGCCGCCGGCGCCGACGTGATTGCGACGGAATGTCCGACCTGCCATTCGGGGCTGGAGATGCACCAGGTGCGCGCGGAGAAGGTGCTCGGCCAGAAAACCACGGTGAAGATGCTCTACTTCACCCAACTGCTCGGGCTCGCGCTCGGGCTGTCGCCGCGCAAGGTCGGTGTTCACGAGAACGTGTCGGAGTCGCTCGATCTCCTGAAGGAGAAGCAGCTCGCATGAGATCGCTCGCCGCTATCGAAGCGGAGCTCGATGCGTTCGTGCGCAGCGCCGACGGCCCACACGCCGCACGCACGCTGCTCGCCCTGGCCGAGGAAGTGCTCGAGCAGTGGACCGTCGCGCGCGGCGAGACGCCAACCGACGAGCAGAGAGAAGGGTTCCGCCTGCTTGCTCTGCACCGTCAGGGCGCGCAGGGCGAGCCGAGCTTCAACGCCTGCCGAGAGACTTGCCGTGAGATCGCGTATCACTACAACCTACTGTGCATGCGGCCCGATCCCGAGCTCGACGCGCGACGCCAGCAGATGATGGCGATGCTCGCGAAGCACCTCACGCTGTTCGTCGGCGGCAAGATGCAGAGCGAGCAGCTCGGCGAGTTCTGCTGCTCGTCGCGGGCGCTGCGCACTGCCTCGTCTTGAGACTCGCTTGCGGGGATGGTTTAAGGGCATGCCCGAAGTGCGCGGATGTCACTTGCCGGACGATCTGCTCTACGACGTGGACAACCACATCTGGTACCAAGAGCTGCCCGACGGCAACGTCAAGCTGGGCATGACGAGCGTGGCGACGGCGATGGCCGGGCAACTCGTGGCCTTCACGCCCAAGAAGGCCGGCCGGCGTCTGGAGGCCGGCAGATCCTGCGCAACGATCGAATCGGGCAAGTGGGTCGGGCCTGCGAAGTCGGTCGCGGGAGGCGAGATCGCTGCGGTCAACGAGGCGCTCATCGGGAGGCCGCCGCTCGCCAACGAGGACCCTTACGGCGCCGGTTGGATGGTGATCGTGAAGCCCGACGATTGGGCCTCGGTCAAGCCCGCTCTGGTCATTGGTTCAGATGTGGGTCCAAGCTACGAAGCGAAAATGGACGTAGACGGATTTCCCGGCTGCGCCTGTCCGACCGGTGTCAATCCGTGACGAGGAGGAAATGAAGCGCCCAACTTTGGCATTGGCCCCGCAGATCCCGGTGAGCGTCGACCTCGCCCGCCTGCAGAAGAGCGCGGCCCACGCCGCGACTCTGCTCAAGGTCATGGCGAACCCCAACCGGCTGATCATCTTGTGTCAGCTCGCCGAGGGCGAAAAGTCGGTGGGGGAGCTGGAAGGCGTGGTCGGCCTGAGCCAGTCCGCGCTGTCCCAGCACTTGGGCGTGCTGCGGCAGCAGGGAGTCGTTACCACGCGGCGCGCGGCGCAATCGATATTCTATTCGCTCGCCAGCGAGGAGGTGCAGACGATCATGCTCGCCCTGCATGACGTGTTCTGCGCCAAACCCAGATGACGGAGCTCGCGGCTACTCCGTCGGCTTGGGTACTGGGGTGGACAGGCAGCCCACCAGCCGCTCCATGCGGATGCGATGCAGCGCATGCCATGCCGCGACGATGCGCGCTTCCTGCTCCTCGCCGGTGGCCCCCGTCTCGTATGCGTAGACGGTGTCAAGAAGGACGTCGAGCGGCGCGTGCAGCTCGTGGGTGCGCAAGTCGCCAGGAGTCCAACCGAGTCGGAACGCCTTTTTCTTATAGGCAGCCACATCGGCTGAGGCGCGGGCAAGCTCCCGCAGCTTGCTCAGCCGCGCGAGGTCTTCGCGCAGGAGCTGGGCACGGAACAGGCTTTGCTCCTGCGCGACGTGGCGCTGGAGCTCTTCCGTCAGGCGCATGGCGTGATCGCCGAGAGTGCAATGCCTGAAATTCTAGACCATCCGACGCGCAACGGTGCTGCGCACGAGCGCTCGCCTTCGACTCGTACGCTCTTCGTCGGTCACGCGATCTACCGCCAGGCCGCGTACGGAAGCAACCATCCGTTGGCGATTCCACGCGTGGAATCGGTCATGGATCTCTGCCGGGCGCTCGGCTGGCTCGGGCAGTCGGAGTTTCACGAAAGTCCGCGCGCCAGCTTGGACGAGCTCGCCTGGTTTCACGCTCCGGATTACGTGCAAGCACTGTGGCAGGCCTCGGAGACGGGGCGAGTGGACTTCGAAGCGAGGCGGCGCTACGCCATCGGCACGATGGAGAACCCGGTGTTTTCGGGCGTGTTCGAGCGAGCCGCAACCAGCGTGGGCGGATCGATTCGGGCGGCCGAGCTGGCGCTGGAAGGTCGAATCGTCTTTCATCCAGCGGGTGGGACGCACCACGGCCGCCCCGACCGTGCGAGCGGTTTCTGCTACTTCAACGATCCGGTCTTCACGATACTCGCGTTCTTGAAGGCAGGCGTTGAGCGCGTGGTGTACATCGATCTCGACGCGCATCATGGCGACGGCGTACAGAACGCGTTCGCCCACGATGAGCGCGTGCACACGATCTCGCTGCACGAGCAAGGGCGCTGGCCGTACTCCGGCGATGTCGCGGACACGGGCGAAGGCAGGGCGTGCAATCTTCCGGTGCCCGTGCATATCAATGACTCGGAGCTCGGCGCGCTGCTCGAGGAAGTCGTCTTGCCGCTCACGCAGACGGCAGCGCCGCAGGCGCTGGTCGTCACCTGCGGAGCGGACGCGGTGGACGGCGATCCGCTGTCGTCCATGCACCTTTCCAACCTGGCGTTATGGTCGGCGGTGGGGCGCATCGTGACGCTGGCGCCGGCGGTCGTGGTGCTGGGAGGCGGCGGCTACAATCCGTGGACGCTCGCGCGCTACTGGTCCGGTCTGTGGGGAAGATTGTCCGGGCGGGAGGTCCCGAGGGAATTGCCTGCCGATGCAATGGCCATCTTGCGCAGCCTGCGCTGCGACCTGATCGACGACGAAGACGTTCGTCCGCAATGGTTGACGACGCTTGTAGACCCGCCGAATCGGGGCGCGGTTCGCGACGAAATCAAGGCGCTCGCCGATCGAGCGCTGGCGTGTGCCGACGAGTCGGCCTGGGTGCCAGCGGCCGATCGCGCCTCGAGGCGGGCGTTGCGGTGATCTGAACGGAGGCGACGATGAGCTGGATGCAGCAACTAGCCGGCCTCGAGGAGCTGGAAGATGCGCAGTTCGACCGCGCGCTGCTCGCCGAATGCGAGCGCGAGGCAGGGCTAGTATCGGAGCGCCCGATCCGCTTCTCGACTCCGACGTTCAAAGCGTACTCGAGCTGTGAGCTGAGCGGGTGCGGCAAGAACAGCTTCCCCGCGTTCTCGGTCACCGCCGGCGCCTGCGCGCTCATGTGCGAGCACTGCCAGGCGAAGATTCTCGAGCCGATGATCCCGGCGATGAGCCCCGAGATGCTCGATCGCAAGGTTCGCGATCTGATCGCCCAGCAGGATCTGCAGGGCTTTTTGCTGTCGGGCGGCTCGAACCGCCGCAACGAGATCCGCTACGAGCGCTACTATCCGGTGGTGGAGAAGCTCAAGCGCGACTTTCCGCACCTGAAGATCGCGATCCACTCGGCGCTGCTCGACGCAGCGCGCGCCAGGCGCATGGAGGCGGCCGGAGTCGACACGGCGATGATGGACGTCATCGGCGCGAACGAGACCATCGCCGAGGTCTATCACCTCGACCGCAGGGTCGAGGAATTCGAGGCGACGCTGGCGGCGCTGTGCGCGACGTCCATGGAGGTGGTTCCGCACATCGTCATCGGCTTGCACTACGGGCGCATTTTCGGCGAGCGCAACGCGCTGGACATCGTGAGCCGGCATCGCATCCATTCGCTGGTGCTGGTCGTCGTGATGCCGTTCTACGCCAAGCCTGGAACCTTCAAGACGCCGGAGACGGCGGATGTCGGACGGATCTTCCTCGAAGCGCGGCGGCGGCTGCCCGACCGCCAGGTGCTGCTTGGCTGTGCACGGCCGCCCGGGATGCACCGGCGGGTGACCGACGCGTATGCGGTGGCGGCCGGCCTCGATGGGATCGCGTTTCCCGCGGACGGCACGCTCGCCGTGGCGAACGCGATCGGCCGCCCGGCGCTGCAGGAGCATGCGTGCTGCTCGATCAAGACCGGGCGCACGATCCAGCTCCATCGCCGTGCTTCTCTGGCAGCAGGATGACAACCGAACACATCGACGTGGTGATCGTGGGCCTCGGCCCGGCTGGCGCGAGCGCTGCGGCGGAGGCCGCCCTGCGCGGTTGCAAGGTCGTCGGGATCGATCGCAAGCGCGAGCCGGGGCGGCCGGTTCAATGCGCCGAGTTCGTGCCGGCAATGATCGGTGCCGAGATCGACGATCTCGGCGCTTGTGTGCTGCAGCCGATCGACGCGATGGCGACCTTCGTCGAGGACGACACGCCCGACGTCAAACAACGCTTCCCAGGGTTCATGCTCGACCGGGCGGCGTTCGATGCCACGCTCGTCGTCGCGGCGGAGCAAGCCGGCGCGCATTGCGCATTCGGATCCGGTGTACGGTCGGTCGGTCCGGACGGGCGAGTCGAGCTCGCCGATGGGCGCACCATCATCGCCAAGGTCGTGGTCGGCGCCGATGGCCCCCGTTCCATCGTCGGGCGGGCGATCGGGCAGAGCAACCGGCAGCTTGTCGAAACGCGGCAGATCACGGTGCCGTTGCGCCGATCGCACCAAGCAACGGATATCTTCCTGTCGGCCGACATTCCCGGCGGATACGGGTGGCTGTTCCCGAAGGGCGATGTCGCCAACCTCGGCGCGGGCGTCGATCCGGCGCACAAGGCGCGGCTCAAGAACATCGTCGCCAGACTACATTCGGGCCTCGTCGCAAGCGGCCGCGTCGGCCCGGAGATCCTCGGGCTGACCGGCGGCCCGATTCCGGTGGGCGGAGTGTTGCGAGCGTGGGGAACGCTGGGCACCACGCTGGTGCTGCTCGCGGGCGATGCCGCTGGGCTTGCCAACCCGGTGACCGGCGCCGGTATAGCGGCAGCGGTCCAGTCGGGCAGGCTCGCGGGCGAGGCGGCGGCCGAACATGTCTCAGGCATGCGCGCGGCCGGGGCGGACTACGAGGGAGAGATCGAAAGCGTGTTCAAGGCGGCGCTGGAGCGCGCCCTGCGCCGCCGAGCGGAGCTTGCCGCACTCGCCGGCACCGGCGCGCCCGACAAAGCAGCGTTGAGGCGCGGCTGGATCGCCTATCCGCAATACTGGGCGGCCTGAGCGTTAGGGGACTCGAACCATGAGCTGTCATCGACCAGAAAGCCCATCCAGCGCGAGCCCGACAGGAAGCGGACAGGACTACAATCCGTTCGCGGTCATGCAGCCGCGGGCGCCCGGCGCGACGCCGAAGAAGATGAGGAACGGCGCGCCGGTCAAGGCCAACAACGTGGCGCCGCAGGGCGTCTATCTGCCGAACTACAACATCCTCACGCCGCATATGCGCTCGCCCGAGTATGTGCAGATGTCGACGGCCGCGGCGATCACGCTCGGCGTCGTGCAGGGGAAGATGTACCGCTGCTCCTGCACCCGCTGCCTCAATCTGCTTCTGACCTATCCGGAAGGCTGTCGAGCGAACTGCGCGTACTGCGGGCTCGCTCGCCACCGCGAGGCAGAACGCGACTATGCCGACCGCAACTTCATCCGTGTTGACTGGCCGGCCGTGCCGCTCGACACGGTGATCGACATCGTGGCGCGCGATGCGGCGGCGAGCCCCTTCCATCGCATGTGCATCTCGATGATCACGCATCCGCGGTCAGACCAGGACACGGTGAGCGTGCTGAAGCGATGGACCGAGCGCGTCGATCCTTCGGCGATCCCGGTGTCGATTCTCTCGAACCCCACGACGATGACGCGCGAGGACGTTGTGCGGCTGCACGAGCTGGGTGCCGATATCTTCACCGTTGCGCTGGACGCGGCAACGCCGGAGATCTTCGATCGTACGCGCGGCAAAGGCGTGCAGTCGCCGCACACCTGGGCGAAGTACTGGGAAATCCTGATGGATGCCCGCGATGTCTTCGGGCCGCAGAAGTTCGGGGCCCACATCATCATCGGCATGGGCGAGACCGAGCAGCAGGCGCTGAGCCTGGTGCAGCGGCTGGTCGACCTCGGCGGGCATAGCCACATGTTCTGCTTTTTCCCGGAGAAGGGCTCGCTGATGGATCATCTGCCGGCGACACCGCGCGATCAGTGGCGGCGGGTCCAACTCGGGCGTTATCTGATCGATTATCGCGGCGTGCGGGCGGAGCAAATGCGCTTCGATAGCGAGGGCCGGGTCGTCGACTTCGGCATTGCGAAGCCCGAGCTGGAGGCCGTCATCGACGAAGGTGTGGCATTCCGCACCTCCGGCTGCCCGGGCAAGTTCCGCGAGGACGTATCGGCTTGCGACCGCCCGTACGGCGATTCTCCGCCGAGCAACGTCGCCAGCTTCCCGTTCCAGCCCGCCAAGAGCGATCTGCGCAAGATCCGCCGCCAGCTGCGCCTGGTCGGGCGCAAGCACTGAGCCTGAAGATCGTGATTAACCACAGAGGCACAGAGGCGCAGAGAAGAACCAAACCAAGATTCTTCCGCACTACTGGATGCGGCATTAGCGACGGACAAATAGCGTGAGGTGATTTTCTGTAGCGGGACGGGATGGGTGTCCTTCTGGGGCTGGCTTTCTCTGTGTCTCTGTGCCTCTGTGGTGAGATAACCGGGTGGCTTCTGTAGGTAGCATGGCAAAGACATTTCGCGTCATCGATACCGGCCTCCGTGACGGCCGGCGTCAGATCGCATTCGACCAGGCTCTGATCGAAGCGCACAAAG
>Ga0335077_10012338_pt1 | contig 10687 bp, 8 predicted proteins | sample Lox_Sample_31_FD_207151 | JGI IMG/M metagenome (GOLD analysis project Ga0335077, IMG submission 207151) | Soil microbial communities from Loxahatchee National Wildlife Refuge, Florida, United States - Lox_Sample_3.1 | ecosystem: Environmental > Terrestrial > Soil > Wetlands | place: USA: Florida...
GTTGGTGCGGCAGTTTTTCCCGGGCGACGATCCCATCGGACACCGCTTCAAGGACGACTATGACGGGAAATGGAGAACGATCATCGGCGTTGTCGGCTCCATCAAAAATCAGCAACCGATGAAGCCGCCTGTTTCGGGCATCTACGCCCCTCACTCGCAAAAAACCTGGGGCTCCATGTGGGTGGTTGTTCGTGCGACCGGGGACCCGACGAAACTTTCCGCCACTGTGCGCAGTATCGTGCACGCGGCCGACCCCGATCTGTTAGTGCTGCATTTGCGCACGATGAAACAGATCGTTGCGGAATCCATGGCGCAGCCGGAACTGCTGGCATCCTTCATTGCTTGCTTTGCGTTCTTCGCTCTGGTGCTGGCCACCATCGGCACCTACGGCATCCTGGCTTACTCGGTCAGCCGCAGCATGCAGGAGATGGGCATCCGCATGGCGCTGGGGGCCACCCGCGAAGACATCCTGAAGTTGGTGTTGCGCCGGGGAGCCATCGTGACCGCCGCCGGCCTTGCGCTGGGAATTCCCGTCGCGCTCGCGGCATCCGGAGTCCTCCGCTCGTTGCTCTATGGAATCAGCGCGCGCGATGCTTTGGTCTTCACAACGGTTCCGCTGCTCATCATTGCGGTCGCGCTCGCCGCCAGCTACTTCCCTGCCCGCCGGGCCGCGCGCGTCGATCCCAACGTGGCCCTACGCTATGAATGAGCGGGATGCCAACCGCGGGCCGCGTCTCGACGCCAGCGGATTCCCCAGGAACCGAAGTAGAATGATGGGAGCTTCCTCAAATCGATGAAAACCACCCAACAGAACCGCCACCGTGTGCTGGTGGCCGACGATCAGGCGGACATCCGCGACTCTTTGCGGCTGCTCCTGAAGAACGAGGGCTATGAGACTCAGCTCGCCGCGTCCCCGGCCGAAGTCCTGGGCGCCCTCGAAGCCCGCGAATTTGACGCCGTGTTGATGGACCTGAACTACACGCGTGACACCACTTCCGGCAAAGAGGGCCTGGACCTCCTTACCCGCATTCAATCGCTTGACAGCACTCTCCCCGTGATTGTGATGACCGCGTGGAGCAGCCTGGAGCTCGCCGTGGAAGCCATGCGGCTCGGTGCCCGCGATTTCCTGCAAAAACCATGGGAAAACGCGCGGCTGCTGAACATACTTCGCACGCAAATCGATCTCCGGCAAGCGCTGCGGCAGGCCACGCGTCTCGAGGCGGAAAACCGCCTGCTCAGCGTCGAAGCGCGCCCCACGCTCATCGCCGAGTCCGAAGCGATGCGGCCGGTGCTCGAGCTCATCGCGCGCATCGGCCCTTCCGACGCGAACGTGCTCATCACCGGGGAGCACGGAACCGGCAAGGAAGTCATCGCTCGCACGCTGCACGCGCTCTCCGACCGCTCCAACAAGCCGATGGTCACCGTGAACGCCGGAGGGCTTTCGAGCGGCATCTTTGAAAGCGAACTCTTCGGCCATGTGAAAGGGGCGTTCACCGACGCGCGCGCCGACCGCATCGGGCGCTTCGAAATCGCCGATTCCGGCACGCTCTTCCTGGATGAAATCGCGAACGTGCCGCTCAACCTGCAGGCCAAACTGCTGCGCGTGCTCGAAACCGGGGAATTCGAACGCGTCGGCTCCTCGCACTCCCGCCGGGTCAATGTGCGCGTCCTGGCTGCCACGAACGTCGACGTCCAAGCCGAGGTCGCCGCCGGGCATTTCCGCGAAGACCTGCTCTTCCGTCTGAATACCATCGAGATTCGCCTCCCCAGCCTTCGCGATCGCGGCCGCGACATCGAATTGCTCGCCAACCATTTCCTGCGTGTCTATATCGAGCGTTACCGCAAGAAGATCTCCGGGTTTGATCCCGGTGCCATGCAGTCGCTGCGCGAGCACCCCTGGCCGGGCAACGTCCGCGAGCTCGATCACGCCATCGAGCGTGCCGTCCTGCTTTCCCCCGGTCCCATGATCCGCACCGTGGACCTGGGCCTGCGCGCGCCCGCCTCCGGATCCGCCATGCGTCTTGAAGAGATGAGCCTGGAAGAGGTAGAAAAGCACTTGATCCAACGAACGCTGGCACGGCACGAAGGAAACGTCAGCAAGGCTGCGGAAGCCCTGGGGCTAAGCCGCAGCGCTCTGTACCGCCGACTGCAAAAATTCGGCCTGGAATGAAGACGCTCACCTACGAACGGCGAATTCAACTGTTTGCCCTGGCCGCCGGATTCCCGGGGTCATTGATTGCCCTCCTGCTTCTGTGGTTTGGTCCTTACTCCACGCAGACAGCGTGGACTTTGACCGTTCTCATTGTCGGCGCGTGGCTGGGCTTTGCCGCATCCCTGCGTTACCGCGTGATGTTCTCTCTCCAGACGCTCTCCAACCTTTTGGCCGCGATGCGCGAAGAGGATTTCTCCCTGCGGGGGCGCGGTGCCCGCAACAACGACTCCATGGGCGAAGTGATGATCGAGGTCAACGCGTTAAGCGAAATGCTGCGCCAGCAGCGGCTCGGCGCGCTGGAAGCCACGGCTCTCTTGCGGACGGCGATGGAAGAAATTGATGTCGCCGTCTTCACGTTCGACGCCCAGGAAAAGCTCAAACTGGTGAATCGCGCCGGCGAACGATTGCTGGACCGTCCCGCCGAGCGAACTCTCGGGCTGACAGCCTCCGAACTCGGACTTGCAGAGTGTCTCGACGGCGAACCGGCCCGCACCATGGAACTGAGCTTTCCCGGAGGCTCAGGCCGCTGGGGAGTCCGCCGCGGTTCTTTCCGCCAGGGTGGATCGCCGCATCATCTGGTGGTATTGACGGACCTTCGCCGCGCCCTGCGCGAAGAAGAGAGGCAGGCGTGGCAACGCCTCATCCGCGTGCTGGGCCACGAATTGAACAATTCGCTGGCCCCGATTCAATCCGTCGCGCAGAGCCTGGAAACCTCGGTCCAAAGGGTTGAGAGCCCGAAAGAGGAAACCTCCTTATTCGATGACATACGCCAGGGATTGGCGATTATTCGTTCGCGCACGGAAGCTCTGGGGCGCTTCATGGGCGCCTACACGCAACTGGCGCGTCTTCCGAAGCCGGCACTCACCTCAGTCGACTTTCGAGAGATGGTTCGTCGCGTGGCGGCGCTGGAGCGGCGCCTCCCCGTAAATCTCGCGGAAGGTCCGCCCGTCTCGATTCAAGCGGACCGCGATCAGCTCGAGCAACTCCTTATCAATCTCATCCGCAACGCGGTTGACGCGGCCAAAGAAACGAGCGGGAGCGTTCGCATGGAGTGGTCCTGCCATGCCTCCAACCTGGATTTGCTGATCTTCGATGAGGGGCCGGGAATCTCCAACCCGGCGAATCTTTTCGTTCCCTTCTTCACTACCAAGCCGGGCGGCTCCGGCATTGGTCTTGTCCTCAGCCGCCAGATTGCGGAAGCGCACGGGGGCTCGCTGACACTAGAGAACCGCACGGACCGGCCCGGATGCAAAGCCCACTTGCGCCTTCCGTTGTGAGGGCGCCTAGAGTCGCTGAGTTGAGTACCGAAAGGTTAGGGAAGGAAATGAACACGTCCCGTGGAAATCTCGAAAACAGCTCCCACCAATTTGGTGCCTTTCTTAGCTGCATTTTTGCCCTCGGTTGTCTCCAGCAGCTGGTGGATCGACCAGCGCACATTTGCCTCGACAGCCCGGGCGAGAAGCTTGTCCTTCGGGAGACGCCCGTCAGCATCCGGCAGGCCAGGGAGAATGTTGTCGATGAGCACCTGAATCCGGGAGCGCTGGCCTACGCCGTGATATTTGTGATCCAGCGCCGCTTGCACCGCGCCGCATCCTTCGTGGCCCAGTACAACAAATAGAGGCGTGTGGAGGTGCTGGCCGGCATACTGAAAACTGCCCATCACCTCGGGCGAGATCACGTTTCCGGCAACGCGCACAATGAACAATTCCCCAAAGTTCGCATCAAAAATCAGTTCCGGCGGAACGCGAGAATCGCTGCACCCCAGGATGGTCGCGTGGGGATGCTGCCCCTTTGCCAGACTGGCAAGGGTCTCCTTGCACACGGTCGGGAAACGCGCTTCGCCGCGCACAAATCGCCGATTACCTTCGATCAATTTGCGAAGCACTCGTTCAGCGGAAGGAGCAGGCTTGTTTGTATGTAAGGAGGTCATCAAGTAGCTCCCAGAAAATTCAAACGGATACCGGAAAAGTTCCTGTCAAAGCCGCACGGGCTTCAGTGGGTCGTGTGGAGCTGCGATTCGGAAGCGGTGATTAGCCGTGTCTTCGGGTCGGGACCAAAATCGCCAATGTGAATCGCACCGCTATCGCGCCGCGGGAGATTCCCACCACGGAACTTTGCCACGGGACCCAAACCGAGAATCAGCTTTCCGTCCTCGACAAAGTCCAGTCCGCCCACGCCCTGGGAGGGTGTCGCCAGGATGATCTTGCTGTGCCCGGTGGAAGCCTGGAGCGAAAGCGCATCCGGCGTGAACATCGCACGTTGCGTAAAGCCTTCTGCAAAAGCCACCCCGGTAGCCCTCAACGAAAGGCGATTCTTCTCCTCCTCGACGAAAACCCTCGTGGCGGAAATCTGGCCGCTCAGCTCGATGAGTACGTCCTGCTCCTCTCCGTCGCCGATCGTTTCGAAACCGATTTGTCCGAGCATTTTGCCCTTGTCGGATAGCTCAATGCCGCGGGACGACAGCACCATAACCTGTCTGCCATCCGCGCTGGCCAAGTGAATCTCCTTTTGTTGCTTCTCCTGGGCGAAGGCCGGCGCAAACACCAACGTGATCGCAAGCGCCAACACGCGCCACAACATCAATTCGCGCTTCATGTGCACAACGCGAGACGACGGGGAATTCTCGCTCTTATCCATGTGCCCTCCTGACATGGGATCCAGTTTAGCCGCTTACGAAGGGTGTGGCTCACCCAGAATGCAGCGGACGGTGTCGCGGGCGATCAGCAACTCTTCATCAGTGGGAATCACGAACGCGTGAAGCCGCGAGTCTTCCTTGCTGATGCGCTCTTCCCTGCCCACAGCTTCTTCGTTCCTGGCCTTGTCGAGCGCGAGCCCGAGCCACTCCAGCCCATCGCAGATCCGCGCCCGGATTTCCGGCGAATTTTCGCCGATGCCTCCGGTGAACACGATCGCGTCGGCTCCCCCCATGCACGCGAGGTAGGCGCCGATGTATTTCTTCACGCGATAGCAGAACACCTCGATGGCCAGGCGAACGCGCCGGTCCTCGTGCTCCTTCAATTCCTGCTGCAGCACACGCATGTCGTTCGTCAATCCTGAAATGCCCAGCAGGCCGGATTGCGTGTTCAACAGCGACTCCACCTCATGCGTGGACAGTCCTTCTTTCGTCGCGATCAGATTGACGACCGCCGGGTCCACGTCACCGGAACGCGATCCCATCACCAGGCCCTCAAGTGGTGTCATCCCCATTGAGGTGTCGACCGGGTTTCCATTGCGGATCGCCGCGGCCGAGCAGCCGTTCCCGAGATGCAGTGTAATCACGTGTGTCTGTTGCCTGGTCAGATTGCTCAGAACGCGGTAGCGGTAGGCGACATAGCGGTGCGAAGTCCCATGGAATCCGTACCGGCGTATGTGATGGCGGCGGTAGAGATGATACGGCACGGCGTAGAGGTAGGCCTGCTCCGGCAGTGTGTGATGGAAAGCGGTGTCGAAGACAGCCACTTGCGGCACCTTCGGCCCGAAGAGTCTGCGGGCCGCAAGAATGCATTTGACGTTGTTGGGGTTGTGCAGTGGAGCCAGGTCGATGCAATCCTCAATGCCTTTTAGAACTTCGTCCGTAATGATGGCCGATTCGGAGAAGGTTTCCCCGCCATGCACCACGCGGTGCCCAACTGCGTGGATTTCCGAAACGCTCTGAACCTCGGGAATCCCGGACTGTTCCGAGGCGATCCATCGCACGAGAAAATCGAGCGTCGCGGATAGATCAGCAAGCGAGGCGGTGAAGACATTGCGGGCCCTGGTGCGCGTCTGCACGGTGATGATGGCTTCTCCACCGATACGCTCCACGACTCCCCGGCACAAGCGTTCGTCCGCATTGTTCCGGATTCGATCCAGATCCGTGGCGATGAGTTGGAACTTGAGGCTGGAACTCCCCGAGTTGAGAACGAGAACATTCATCATGTGCTGAAGTTTAGTAGGGCCAGGTCCACGCGGCAACATCGGGCTTGTCGATGCCGTGCTCGTGGGCGTAATTTACGCACTCGATCTTCAGATTGCGGAATTTCTCTTTTGCGTGAGCCCCGATCTTCTGGAGTTTGGGCACCCGGTCAATGGCGTCAATCGCCAGGCTGAACCGGTCGATTTCGTTTTCGATCGCCAGCTCCATCGGCGTATTGATGTTGCCCTTTTCCTTGTATCCGCGCACGTGCAAATTCTCGTGGTTCTTCCGCCGGTACGCCAGCCGGTGGATCAGCCAGGGATAGCCGTGAAAATTGAAGATCACCGGCTTATCCACGGTGAACAACGAATCGAAGTCCCGGTCGGACAGCCCGTGCGGATGGTCCTGGCTCGGCTGCAGTTTGAAGAGGTCCACAACGTTGACGAAACGGATCTTTAGGCCGGGGAATTCCTCGCGAAGAAGCACGATGGCGGCCAGCGCTTCCTGCGTGGGAATATCCCCGGCAGACGCCATGACCAGATCCGGCTCCGCGCCTTGATCGTTGCATGCCTTCTCCCAGATGCCGATGCCCTTGGTACAATGAGTAATCGCTTCGTCCATGTTCATGTACTGCAAGTGCATCTGTTTGTCGCACACAATCACGTTCACGTAGTTCTCGCTGCGCAGGCAGTGGTCTGCGACCGACAACAGCGAATTGACGTCCGGGGGCATATAGATTCGTGTAACCTCCGCGCTCTTGTTCACCACCACGTCGAGGAAGCCCGGATCCTGGTGCGTGAAGCCGTTGTGATCCTGGCGCCAGACCGTCGAAGTAATCAGCAGATTCAGCGAAGCGATGTTCTCCCGCCACGGCAGGTGATTACAAATCGAGAGCCACTTTGCATGCTGATTGAACATCGAATCGATCACGTGCACGAAGGATTCGTACGTAGAGATAAAGCCATGCCGGCCGGTAAGCAGATAGCCCTCGAGCATGCCTTCCATGGTGTGCTCGCTGAGCATCTCGATGACTCTCCCGTCGAGAGCCAGTTCACCGCCATCCATGTCCTCGGGAAAATACTGAGCGATCCAGAACTTCTTGCTGGCCTGGTAGATGGCGTCGAGTTTGTTGGAAGTGTTCTCGTCCGGCCCGAACACGCGGAAATTACTCATGTTCGCCTTCATCACGTCGCGCAAGAATGCGCCGAGCGGCCTCGTGTTTTCCGCCTGCACGACCCCACCCTTCTCGAGCTTGATCCCGTATTGCCGAAAGTCCGGCAGCCGAAGGTCGCGCTTCAGATGGCCGCCGTTCGCGTGTGGATTAGCGCCCATGCGGCGTGCGCCGGCGGGCGCAATCTGCTTCAGCTCCGCCAGGAGTGTTCCGTTCCGGTCAAAAAGCTCCTCCGGCTTGTAGCTGCGCATCCAAGTCTCGAGCTCACGCAGCCGTTCCGGGTTCTTTTTCACATCGGTCATCGGCACTTGGTGCGCGCGCCAGAATCCCTCCAGTTTGTGCCCCTCCACTCCCCCGGGGGCGGTCCACCCTTTGGGAGAGCGCAGGACAATCATGGGCCAGCGCGGACGATCGGCAGTGCCGGTAGCTCTTGCCTGCTCCCGGATCTTCCGGATCTCTGTCACGCAGTGTTCCGTGGTCGCAGCCATCGCCTGATGCATGCTTTCGTGGTCCGAGCCCTCGACGAAATAAGGGGTCCAGCCATAACCGCGCAGAAGACTCTCCAACTCCTCGTGGGTGATGCGTGCCAGCAACGTCGGATTGTTGATTTTGTATCCGTTCAAATGGAGGATCGGAAGAACCGCGCCGTCGCGAATAGGGTTCAGGAACTTGTTAATGTGCCACGATGTGGCCAGGGGTCCGGTCTCGGACTCGCCGTCTCCCACCGCTGCGGCAACAATCAGTTCCGGATTATCGAACGCCGCGCCGCAGGCATGCGAAAGCACGTAGCCCAGTTCGCCGCCTTCGTGAATCGACCCGGGCGTTTCCGGCGTGCAATGGCTTCCAATTCCGCCCGGAAACGAGAATTGCTTGAAGAATTCGCGCAGACCCTCTTCGTCCTCGCCCTTCTCTGTGTAAAACTCGGAATAGGTTCCTTCCAGATACAATGGTGCAAGAACGCCCGGCGCACCGTGTCCCGGTCCCGCCAGGAAAATCATGTCCAGGTCGTACTTCTTGATTTGCCGCATCAAGTGGATATACATGAACGCCAGGCCCGGGCTGGAGCCCCAATGACCCAGGAGGCGATTTTTGATGTGTTCGGACTTGAGAGGTTCGCGCAGTAGCGGGTTGTCCTGAAGGTAGAGCATCCCGAGGATCAGGTAATTGCACGCGCGCCAAAATGCGTCGGTCTTCCGCAGTTCTTCGGGGCTGAGCGGAGCGCCCTGCACCGTCGACCGTGCCTTGCCAAACGCGCTCAGAGCTGCGGGGGGATGGACTTCGGCCATTGCGGTCATAGTCATGATGGACCTCTCGGTTTTTGGAACGAACGGATCGCTACTTCTTTCGGGGAAGCAGGGGGCGGGACTTCCTAGGGCGACGACGCTAGGTCGGCACCGTCTGCTTCCGGCACGCTGTGGTTGCGTCGGCTAGTGCTTGGGCGGGGCACTTCCCCAAACGCCATTCAAGTCTAATACCGGAATGCGTCCAGCGTGTTACAGAATTTACATACAATGGATTTCTGCCGGCTGCGGCTAGAATCGAAGCGGCGGGCCGGAAGACACCTAGACAGAGGATAAATGGAAGAGAATCTGTTTCCCCTTTTTCTCAAGCTCCGCGGGCGCCGCTGCGTTGTGGTAGGCGCCGGCAAGGTCAGCGAAGGCAAGATCAAGGGGCTGATCGCGGCGAAAGCTCGCGTGTCTGTAGTTGCTCCCGACGCGACGCCCCAAATCAAGAAGTGGCACAAGAGCGGTGCCATCCGTTGGGCCAAACGCGAATTCGGGCCTCGTGACATTGATGGAGCTTTCCTCGTCGTGGCCGCAACCTCCTCCAATGAGGTGCACCGTGCGATTTACCGGGAAGCCCGAAAACGGTGCGTCCTCTGCAACATCGTGGATGTGCCACCCTTATGCGATTTCTACTATCCTGCCGTCGTCCGCCGCGGCGCGCTCCAAATCGCCATTTCGACCGGTGGGGCGAGTCCGGCTTTGGCCAAGAGCCTGCGCGAACGGCTGGAGTGCCTGTTCGACGAAGACTATGCCGATTGGCTTCAGCACCTGGCACGCGAGCGCAGGAAGATCCGCGGGGCGCCAACGGCCCCAGCGGAAAAGATCAAGCTCCTGGAAGCCTTGGTGAGCGGGGAGGCGTTTGAGGAGTTCCGCCGAAAGCGTTTCAAGAAGCTCCCACCAAAAGCCTCCTTTTCTTGAAGATAGCGACTGTTACATCCGCTTTTTCGATGCATCCAACGCAAAGTTCCATCCAGCGCGGAAAGTTGCACGGTGCTAGCATTTTCTTGCCATGGAAAAACGTTCGAGCGATGGCCCTCTGCCATTCAAGCTGCCAGGAAGGGTCTATCTGGCCGGCGCCGGTCCAGGTTCTGCCGCCTTGCTGACCGTCCGCGCGCTGGAAGTGCTTCAGTCCGCCGATGTCGTCTTCCACGACGACCTGGTTTCGGAAGACGTGCTTGCACGCATACCTGCGCATGTCGCTGTTTTCAGCGTGGGAAAGCGGTGTGGGTCGCACAAAACCACCCAGGCTGAAATTCTGAAGAGACTCATTCAAGCCGTGCAACACGGCAAGACGGTAGTGCGCCTGAAGGGTGGCGACCCGCTCATATTTGCCCGCACGCACGAGGAGATGGCGGCGCTCCGCGAGGCGGGGATCGACTTCGAAGTCATCCCTGGGATCACGGCGGCGACGGCTGCGGCCGCCGTTGCGAAAATCCCGCTGACGGAACGCCATAACGCCTCGAGACTAGTCCTGGTGAGCAATCATCGTTGTGCGGACAAGGAAGCGCGCGATTGGCAAGCAGGCGTCACCGCCAATGCGACGCTCGTGTTCTACATGCCGGGTCCCGATTTCACGGAGCTTCGTGCGGAATTGCTGGAAAACGGCGTTCGCGAAGAGACACCTTGTCTGTTGGTGTCAAACGCTGCTCGCCCCGATCAGAAACTGGTTCGCACCACGGTGGGCGCACTGCTCCGCGCGCCGGTCTTGCCCGCGCCTAGTCTGCTGATCGTCGGCGCAACTGCGGCGGAAGCAAAAGAAGCAGAAAAGGGCTCTATTTCACGGGATGAGGGCGCACCCATAAAGGCGATGACGGAACTCTCTCTGGATCTTCTCCAGACAAGGGAAGTGGGGACAGACTGAGCCCCGGGCACCTAGTTCGCTATTTTCTCTCCCGAGCGCTCCGCAGATTCCTTCACCAGTATGCCCATCTTGGGATGGGCCGGCTCGAGATCGACGTGGATGCCAAATTCTCCGAGGGTCATCGTCGTCGAAGGCCCGATGGACCCCACAAAGACGTCACGAAACGCCGCGGCCAATCTATCCCGCACGCCAAGTTTTTCCGCCACTTCAAACAGGTGCATCACCTGCACGCCGGTAGTAAAAAGCGCCACATGCACCTGCC
>Ga0335077_10012339_pt1 | contig 10687 bp, 9 predicted proteins | sample Lox_Sample_31_FD_207151 | JGI IMG/M metagenome (GOLD analysis project Ga0335077, IMG submission 207151) | Soil microbial communities from Loxahatchee National Wildlife Refuge, Florida, United States - Lox_Sample_3.1 | ecosystem: Environmental > Terrestrial > Soil > Wetlands | place: USA: Florida...
GATCCGGCGTCTCCGTTCCGGGCGCACCGCACCGCCCTTCCCGACGGTCCTTCGTTCTTCATACATGCCAGCCGGACCGACCCGCCTTAAAATAAACAGGTGAAGCGCGATCAGGCCGAGCGTCATGAGGGGCAAGAACAGAATGTGAAGGGCAAAAAAACGGGTCAGGGTCAAGGCGCCCAAATGATCCCCGCCCCGGATAATCCGAACCAAGGCATCGCCGATCCACGGAACCGTGCCGACCATATTGATCCCGATCTGTGTCGCCCAGTAGGCCTTCTGATCCCAGGGCAAGAGATAGCCGCTGAAGGCAAATGCGAGCGTCAGGAGAAACAACACCACCCCGACCATCCACATCACTTCCCGCGGCGGTTTGTAGGCTCCGTACAGGTAGACCTGCAGCATGTGCAGCCCGATGGCCACGACCATGGCGCTAGCCCCCCAATGGTGAAGACCTCTCACAAAAGCGCCGAAGGTCACCGACGACATGATGAACTGAACGCTGTCGTAGGCATGATCCGGTGTCGGCGCGTAATAAATCGCCAGGAACATCCCGGTCAGGAGTTGAAGGAGAAAAAGAAACAGGGTGGCGCTGCCGAAGACGTACACCCAGCTTGTACCGCCTGGAATCGGCTCGTTCAGAAGCATTTCCTCCAGGGGCCGGAGCCGTAACCGCTGGTCCAGCCATTGATAGACCGCTCGAATCATCGTCACAACTCGATTTGTTGGGGGGTCCCGGCCTTGAACTCTTTATAAAGGACGAACAGCCGGCCGTTCTCCACCTTGACGGGGAGGTGATCTAATGGACGAGGGGCTGGGCCGGCAACGACTTTGCCGTTTAGGTCGAATATGCTTCCGTGGCAGGGACACTTGAAGGTCAGATCGCCGGAATCCCAATGGTACCCGCAACCGAGGTGTGTGCAAAGGGGGGAGAAAACCGTAACCGCCCCATCGGGTTGTCGGACCGCCCAAACCGATTTCGTCGCGGTTGTCTTCAACCAACCGTCGTTGAGTGTCACGATATAGGAGAGTTCCCGGGGGATTCCGACCGCCAGCTCGTTCAAGCTTCCGGTATCGGCCCAATCCTGTGCCTGCCGACGAAAGGCCGGCGAGATCACATAGCCGACCAGTGGGATAGACAGGGCCAATCCGATCAAACCCATGATCAAACCCGTTATACGGGCAAGGAAGGTCCGACGTTCCATCTTCGTAATCTCATGTTGATCAAATGGAAATAGTGTAACGTCTCGTACACCGGAAATCAAGGACGGTTGGAGAAGATTTGCGAAAGCGAGCCTAAAAAACGGCAGTGATTTCTTCCGCAATCCGGTCCCAAAGACGAAGGCCCTTGAAAGAGAGCCGCAGGCGCGGAGGATCCAGAACGATCAACTCCTCCAGACTCCATTGCTCAAACGTCTGTTGAAGGCGATCGGGATTGGACCGAGGATACCGCCTCCGGATCTCATCCAGGCGGATCCCTGCTGTTTTTCTCAGTCCGAAAATCAAGGCTTCCCGGAAAGCCAGGTCCGGGCCGATCGATTCGGATTCCTCGATCGCCTCGCCGCCTTTCTCAATATCCCGAATGTAGGTCTCGATATCTTCGATTTTGGAAAAACGCCGTCCGCCCATGTAGGAATGAGCGCCGGGGCCGAGACCGAGATATTCCTGCTGACCCCAGTAACCCAGATTGTGGCGACAGGCATAACCGGGCCGGGCGTAGTTCGATACCTCATACCGCTGGTATCCCGCGTCGCCCAGCCTGGCCCACGTAAGTTCGTCGAACCGTATCTGTCGCTCTTCGTCCGGCAACACCAGAAGACCGTGGTCTTGATCCGCACCGAACCGCGTCCCCTCCTCGATCGTCAGGGCATAGGCCGAAAGGTGTTCCGGCCCGAGGCCGATCGCCTCGTCCAACGTCCGGGTCCAATCCTCAAGACGCTGGTCCGGAAACGCATACATAAAATCAAGATTCACATTTTCAAATCCGGCCTCCCGCGCATTCCCGTAAGCCTCTTTCGCAACCCGCGAGTTATGCGCACGCCCGAGCCACACCAGCTCATCGTTTTGAAAGGACTGCACCCCGATGCTCAAGCGGTTGATCCCCCCTTTTCTCATGGCCGTTAATTTTTCCCGATCGACCGTGCCGGGATTGGCCTCCATTGTGATTTCGATCTCTTCCGCAAAATGGAAATGACGGCGCACTTGATCCAAGACCTCCAGAATCTGATCCGCATTGAAAATGGACGGCGTCCCGCCCCCCATGTATACGGTGGTGAGGCGGCGTCCCCGGACTTCGGGCCGGCTGCCGTATCGTGCGATCTCGGTTTTTAATGCCGAAAGAAAACGAAGGCTCTGCGGTTTGTCGTATCGGACCGAGTTAAAGGCGCAATAGTGGCACTTGCTCCAGCAGTAGGGAAAATGGAGATAGAGGGAAAGGGAATCCTTCATGAAGGAAGTATACAACAACCGGGCGGGGCGATCAAAAAGATTCCGGATTCTCGTACCTGCACACGCTCTTAGTTGTGGGCCGGCCGCGGCGTGACCTTGAATTGCGCGATAATCGCTTTCAATTCCTCGCCGGTGATCGTTTCTTTTTCCAGCAGCACCGAGGCCGCGTGACGCAGGAGGCCCTGCTGCTCCACCAGAATCTTCCGGACACGGGCGTATTGCTCATCGATAATCCGGCGGATCTCGTTATCGATCTCCCGCGAGGTCTCCTCGCTGTAATCCCCCGGCATCGAGGGCTGTCCCGTTTGGAGAAAAAGCGGCTGACGTTCCAGGTCAAAGGTCACCTGGCCCAATTTTTCGCTCATGCCGTAAGTCTTCACCATGCTCCTGGCAATCTGGGTGGCCTTGAGCAGATCATCCTGTGCGCCGGTCGAGACTTCATGATAGACGACCTCTTCGGCGATCCGGCCGCCCAGCAGCATGGCGATCTTGTTTTCCAACTCGGATTTTGTCATCAGAAAGCGCTCCTCTGTGGGCAGCTGGAGCGTATATCCCAGCGCGGCGATCCCGCGCGGGATGATTGAGACCTTCTGGACTGAATCCGTCCCCGGAATCGAGAGCGTCACCAGGGCATGCCCCACCTCGTGATGCGCGACCCGCTCGCGTTCGGCCTTGTTGAGGACCCGGTTCTTTTTCTCCAATCCTGCGATCACCCGTTCCACCGCCTCCTGGAGCTCGGAAAGACCTACTTTGTCTTTCAATCGCCTCACTGCCAGCAGCGCCGCCTCATTGACGATGTTCGCCAGATCGGCCCCCACGAATCCGGGCGTCATGGACGCAATCACTTCCAGGTTGGCTTCCGATTCCAGCGGGACGCTCCGCGCATGGATTTTCAAGATGGCCAGTCGTCCGTTCTTGTCCGGCCGATCCACCAAAACATGGCGGTCGAAACGGCCCGCGCGCAGCAGGGCCGGATCGAGGATCTCCGGCCGGTTCGTCGCGGCCATCAGAATGACCCCCACGCGCGGATCAAACCCGTCCATTTCAGACAGAAGCTGATTCAAGGTCTGCTCCCGTTCCTCATGCGCCATGGGGCCGATACCGCGGGCCTTGCCCAGCGCGTCGAGCTCGTCGATGAAGATGATGCAGGGGGCCTTCTCCTTGGCCTGCGTAAAGAGATCGCGAACGCGAGCCGCGCCGACGCCCACGAACAATTCGACGAACTCCGAGCCGCTGATCGAAAAGAAAGTCACCCCGGCCTCGCCAGCGACGGCCCGGGCCAATAGGGTCTTGCCGGTACCCGGAGGTCCCACCAGCAGGATGCCTTTTGGAATCTTTCCACCCAGCCGACCGAATTTTTCGGGCGTCTTTAAAAACTCAATCACCTCTTGCAACTCGATCTTGGCCTCGTCCACGCCGGCCACATCGTTGAAGGTGATCTTAACCTCCTTCTCCATGTAAACCTTGGCCTTGCTCTGACCGACCGTCATAAACCCGCCCTGGCCCTGACCCAGCCGACGCATGAGGAAGAGCCAGACTCCGAAGAAGAGCGCGATCGGAACGACCCAGGACAGCAACTGCTTTAAAAAGGTGCTTTCGATTACGCCGACCACCTTGACACGACCCGACATCAGATCCCGGATCAGATCGGAGTCCTCGACGCGTACCGTGTCAAAGTCGCGGCCCTTCGCATCGCCGCCCGCCTCGGGTTTCATTCGGCCATGAATGACGACCGAACCGACCGAAACCTCGGCCACCTTTCCGGCGGCTACCGCCTCCTTAAACTCGCTGTAGGAAATTTCGGTCGGACTGAAGATAGGCGTGATAAAGAGCTGAAACAGAGCGAGAAGCCACAGCGCCACCACGACATACCAGATCGAAAACTTCCAACGTTTCGTATCCATCTCAGGCATTTTGCTCAGGCATCCCGGAGGTTAAGGTCTCTTGACACTGCGAAGCCCTCCGTTCCTAAAATTAACAGGTCGGCGGTCTTGATGTCAATGCAGAGAGGGTCTCGGTCTCGAAGCAGTCCCGTGGCTTATCGGCTCAGGTGGTACGGAACGCTCGTGACTACCACGTCTTTATGAAACAGCAGCGCTCCCTTAAGCAGCAGCGCAGTTTGGTTGTGGAGGAGGTGATGCCACCATCGCCGCGGGACAAACTCGGGGAGAACGACGATGACGAAGCCGTTTCCTTGCTCTTTCTGGACCCGGTCAATGTAATCCAGCAACGGCCCGGTCACCGAACGATACGGGGAGTCGAGAATAACAAGATCGATCCCCGGATTCCAGCGCTTCCACATCGTTTGCATCAGTTCTACGGCGGACGCATCCGTATTGACGTATACGGCCCGGACGGTCGTCGATATGGACCGTGCGAATTCCAGGGCCGTCAGGACCGGCTGGGTGATCCCTGAAATCGGCACCAGCACGGTATGAACGACAAGCCGCGGAGGTTCGGTCGGACGGACGCTGAGCTGCCGCTCGACCAGCTTATAATGAAAGTGAACGCGTCGAAACATCGAGACCAGGGCCGGGATGATGACCAAAACCACCCACGCTCCATGGATGAACTTGGTCATTGCGATCACGATCAGAACGGTCCCGGTTGCGAGCGCTCCAAACCCGTTGACCGCGGCCCGCCACCGCCAGCCCGGCTCCCGACGTCGGAACCACCGGACCAGCATCCCCAGTTGGGACAAGGTGAATGCGAGAAACACGCCCACGGCATACAGGGGGATCAAGGCATGGGTGTCGGCGCGAAAGAGGATCAGCAGCACCGCCGCCATGGCTCCGAGGAGAAGAATCCCGTTGGAGAACACGAGTCGATCGCCCAGATGGGCCAGTTGCTGGGGCAGGAAGCGGTCCTGTCCGAGCATCGAGGCCAAGCGTGGAAATCCGGTGAAGCTGGTATTGGCCGCGAGCAATAAGATGACCGCGGTCGCGACCTGGACGAGGTGATATTCAAGAGGGGTGCCGAGAACCGCACGACTGAGCTGGGAGAGAACAGTCTCCTCCGGACGAGGACGGATACCGTAGTCGAGCGCCAGAAACGTGACACCCAAAAACAGGGCCCCCAGCGTCACCCCCAGCACGATCAGGGCTCTTCCGGCGTGCCGGGTTGGCGGTTCACGGAACGCCGGAACGGCGTTGGCGATTGCTTCGACCCCAGTCAGCGCAACGCTCCCGGATGAGAACGCCCGCAAAATGACCCACCAGCCCACGGCCGACACGGTCTCCGTGGGAATGATCGGGGACACCACCTCGGTCATGGTTCGTCCGTGCTGGATCAGTCCCGTAAGGCCGTTTCCGATGACCCACAGGACGCTGAAAATAAATAAGTAGGTCGGCAACGAAAAGTAATAGCCCGCCTCCCGAACGCCCCGCAGGTTTCCAAGCGTAAGCAGCAACACGAAAACCAAGGCCATCGCCACGCGATGCTCGTAAAGGCCCGGGTAGGCCGAGACGATCGCCGCGACCCCCGCCGCGACACTCACCGCCACGGTCAAAACATAATCGACCACCAAGGCCGCGGCCGCGATCAGCGCGGGATGAAGTCCCAGGTTCTCTCGCGCGACGTTGTACGCCCCGCCGCCGGCGGGATAGGCATGGACGGTCTGATAATACGAAGTGAGAACGATCAAGAGGAGTACCGCGATAACGATCGCGATGGGAGCCCCGAAGGTCACGGCCGCCGCCTCGACCCCGAAAAGAATCAGCAGCATCTCCTCGGTCGCATACGCGACGGAGGAAATCGCATCCGAGGCAAAGGCCCCCAGGCCGACGAGTACGGAAACCCGCTCCTCTCGGGCATGGATGCTACGGAGCGGGTGGCCGAGCAGGAACCGCTTGAAGCGGGACAGCGGCCTTTCGCGGGAAGGAGGATACGGCGTTCTTGGATCGAATGAAAAAGGCATTCGCCTCATCGGCCTGCGACCTTTCCATCCGGTCGAACTGTAAAACCCCGCCTTCCAAACGCCCCAAACCGGTCAAACGGGATGATCATATTTTACTCCCAGCCAGAGCAGACTTCCCAATAAAGCCACACCCGCGGCCACGGTCAGGGCCGCAGGCCACCCCCAGGCTTCACCGATCAGCGGGGTCAGCGTCGGGGAGAGGGTTCCGCCCAGATTGGCCCCCATGTTCATCAATCCGGACAAGGCTCCGGAATGTTCGTGAGAGAGATCGATTGTGCTGGCCCAATACGCTCCCACCGTCGCATAAAGGATTCCGGCCCCGAGGGATAGCAGGACGATCGCGGTGTAGGGCTCACGGGCCATCGCACCGCTGAAAATCAACAATCCGGTCAGGAGCATCCCTGCTCCGCCGACGCCGTTCCTCCCTTCACGACGACCGTATTTTTTCGTCAACCGGTCACTCAACCATCCTCCCAGGGGACAGAAGAGGGCCATGGCGATGAAAGGGCCGCTGGCCCAAAACGATCCTTGCAGAACGGTGAAATGACGCACATTGACTAAATAAAGGAAAAACCAGGAAAGGTAAATGTAGGCGATGTAGCCCAGCATCGTATAGCTCAGCGTGAGAAACCAGACCGATCGAGTTTTCAGCAAGTCGGCCATAGATTGCTTGGCCGGCAGGGCGGATTGAGATTCTCCGGATGTCCGTGTGATCCAGTCTAACTCCTGTTGATTTACCCCGGGATGCTTACGAGGGTCGTCCCGGGAAGAAAGATACCATGCCCCCGCGACGCCTATTCCCAGCGACCCGGTCACGTAAAAAGCCGTCTTCCATCCATATTGGATCATCAGCCAGGCGACCAGCGGCGGCGTCATGGCCGAACCCAGTCCGATTCCGCCGATTGAAACCCCCATGCCCAAACCCCGCTCGGACGGCGCCAGCCAGTTTGCCACGGTTCGGTTAAAATTGGGGAGAGCCGCCGCTTCACCTACCCCGATCAGAAACCGGATCAGGATCAATGAACCTAGAACACCGATCAGTTTGCTGGAGAACAGATGATCCGCCTTGGCCGTCAGTACGGTAAAAAGCGACCACCAGAGCACCGCGAGGGTTAAGATGCGCCGGGATCCCCACCGGTCGCCCATCCAGCCCCCCGGAATCTGAAAAAGGGCATATCCCAGAACAAACGACGAAAAAACGGTCCCCATCTGGACGGCGGATAGGCCAAGCACCGGCATCAGCTCTTTTCCCGCAATTGAAATATTCACGCGGTCAATATAAGTCACCACACTAATCAGAAAGAGCAACCCAAGAATCCGCCAGCGGACGCGGCTAGGCTTATGTTCTGTCATAGGGTTAAATCGCCATTCCACTCATAAGGATCGCCGGTCATTGACAATTCGGGGGGTCCAGTGTGTGATTTGTATAGCCGGCCGTTCGTTTAGGAAAGAACTCAAGACAAGTCATGCGGCATCATTCTAATCCAACAAATCCGACTCTGTCAAAGAATTTAAGAGAAAAACGGCGTAACTGAAGAGGCGACTTGGCGGCTCTGGAAAGGTTGGGGGTTTCGAAGGGAGGCGGACATCCACACCCGGAAGTCGGCCTGTAAGACGCGGCCTACCGAGGGACTCGGACTTTACGGTGAATACGTGATATCCACCCGTCTCTTGTCCAGTTTCTTGGCTGTGTTTGGTGCGACGGCCGCGCTCAAGCGGGAGAACTTTCGGTACGCCCAAAAATAGAAGCATATCCACTCCAGCGACAGGCGGTATCGCACTCGGTCATAACGGCTCATGGCCAACTCCATCCCGACAAACCCCTCATGATCTCATCGAACGAGTCGTCCGTTTTCGACGACATAATGTGAATTTACACTGCAAACATCCGAGAGTCAATAACACTTTAGTGGGGTTTTATGGAGCGGCAACACTTAAGGGGTGTTTGGATTCTTCTTGTTCCAAAGAACCCAGACCGCCGAGACCAAGGAAGCACCTCCGCCATCGGCCAACACGTCGAATACATCCGAGTCCCGATGCGGGACAAAAGCCTGGTGAAACTCGTCCGAGGCACCGTAAGCCACCGCGATCAATACCGCCCAGACCGCGACGGCCGGGGTGACGGCCCGGGGAAATGTTCCCCGCAGAGCCTGTAACAATAGAAAACAGAACAGGCCATATTCCGTTCCGTGCGCCACCTTATCCCATTGGGGAAACGGGCCCTCGCCAATAAAATCCAAGGGCTGGGAGGAGAGGTAGAAAATCATCCCGGCGTACAGCAAGACCGGCATCCATAAAATCAGGACGCTTTTAAAGTCCAAACGATGAATAGACCACCCCCTCCGCCGAACTGACTTTCCGGGTTCGGTTACAGATTAGGAACCACTTCATTAGGAGCAGCGATGACTTCCGTCAACGGCCGTAAAGCGCCGTGAACTTGGCTTTGGCCAAGGAATTCTGATTCAAATAGTAACCCACCATCGCCCCGCTCGCCTCCGGTTTGAGGGGCAACTGATCCACTTTCAGCGCATACACGGTAAAGATATAATGATGCGGCTTATCCCCTGCCGGCGGACAGGGACCGCCGTAACCCGGCTGGCCGAAATCGGTCATGCTTTGAACGCTGCCTTGGGGTGCCAATCCGCTGTCCGACTTTCCGGCATTGGCGGGGAGTTTGTTGACTGAAGGAGGAATGTTGAAGATAACCCAATGCCACCAACCGCTTCCGGTCGGGGCGTCGGGATCATACACCGTAACCGCAAAGCTTTTTGTATCCTTGGGCGCGTTCTGCCAATCGAGCTCCGGCGAAACGTTCCCTCCGGTGCAACCAAAACCGTTGAAGACCTGTTCGGTCGCGATCTTCGCTTTGTCTTTCAGGACCGGACTGCTTAAATGAAAACCCGCGGCAAAGCACGGAGCGGCGATGAGGACAAACACCAACGACAACCCGATTCGATTCATATTTTTCTCCTTTCGTTGAAAGAAATGCTTGAGAGGGTCCGTGCTATTTTGTCCGAACGCTTTCTTATTTCAATGCAATTATCGCCCCTTCTCGGTTTCTCATTCTTCTGCGGCGGCTTTCTTCAACTCCCGGGCGATCTCGGCGTAGCCATTTCGCGTCGCATGCATCAAGGCCGTCCGACCGCTCTTGTCCTTTAATAAGACGTCCGCTCCATGGCCCAGCAGGATCGCCACAGTGTCTGCCTGCCCCTGGTCGGCCGCCAGTATCAATGCGGTTTCACCTTTGGCGTTTTTCGCGTTGATATCGGCGCCGGCGACCATCAGGTCTTTCAGTGCCACCGACCGCCCATTGGACGCGGCCAGCATCAAGGCCGTCGTGCCATTGTCGGATTTCGCATTCGGGTCGGCCCCCCCGGCCAATAGGGCTTTCACGGTATCGGCATAGGCGTTCTGGACCGAATACATCAAAGCCGTGGTGCCCTGCTTGTTCCTTGCGTGGATGTCCGCTCCATGGTCCAGCAGGATTTTCACGATCTCGTCGTGGCCTCCAAGGGCCGCATACATCAGAGCGGTCGCACCGTTTTCGTCTTTCGCCTCGACCGCCGCACCCTTGTCCAGAAGGCTTTTTACGGTATCGGCCTCCCCCGCTTCCGCCGCCCGCATCAAGGGAGTTGCACCCATCGTTTCGGCGGCTCCTTGCTCGTCACCCTCGGCGGTCAACGGGATCCACAAGACAATGGACAGGGCGATAACGTAGAAATGAATCCCTCCGATGTCTCTCATTCCTTTGCACCGGCCTGCTGAAGCAGATTCACGACGATCGTGTGGTCTTTTTGTGTCGCATGCATGAGGGCGGTCATGCCGGTACTGTCCTTCACATGGACGTCCGCGCCATGGGCCAGCAGGATTTTCACGGTAGCCGCCTGGCCCTGATCGGCGGCCAGGATCAAGGCGGTCGCCCCATGAGCCGTTTTCGCCTGGACGTCTGCGCCGGCGGCCAACAGAATTTTCAGGGTGTCGGACTGACCCTTGGCCGCGGCCAACATCACGGCGGTCCTGCCGTTACTGGATTTGTCATTCGGGTCGGCGCCTCCGGCCAGCAAAACTTTCACGGTATCGGGATATTCGTTCTGAACCGTATACATCAAGGCCGTGGCGCCTTGCCTGTTTTTTGCGTGGACATCCGCGCCGGCCGCCAGTAAGATTTTCACAACTTCGGCGTGACCGTTGAGGGCCGCATACATCAAGGGGGTTGTTCCGAACGCATCGGTCGTCTCCACGCCCGCCTTCCGGTCCAACAAAACGCGAACGGTGTCGGCGTGGCCGTTTTCGGCCGCCCACATCAAAGCGGTCGTGCCGTTT
>Ga0335077_10012351_pt1 | contig 10684 bp, 9 predicted proteins | sample Lox_Sample_31_FD_207151 | JGI IMG/M metagenome (GOLD analysis project Ga0335077, IMG submission 207151) | Soil microbial communities from Loxahatchee National Wildlife Refuge, Florida, United States - Lox_Sample_3.1 | ecosystem: Environmental > Terrestrial > Soil > Wetlands | place: USA: Florida...
CCAAGGCCGTGTTCGACCTGGTAATCGCCGGTGACGACGCGCCCGTACCGGTCGCCGGACGCCCGGCGATGCAGGCGATGCGGGACGAGCCCGACGTGCGCCGCAAGATCACGATGTACGCCGAGGGCCTGGCGCACCGCCAGGCGCGCTCCGCCGGGGTGCAGATCCTCATCCGCGACGGGCGGCACGTCGACGACTCGCTCGCCCCGGTCTGGGCCAAGCTGACCGACGAGGGCCTGGCCGGGATGACGGTGCTGGGCCGCCACCTGCTCCAGACCGGCCAGCTCCGCGACGGGATCGGCCTCGACGAGGTCCGCGACGTGCTGTGGAACTACCTGGCGATCGATCACTACGAACGGCTCGTCCTGACCCAGGCCTGGCCGCTCGAGCGCTATTCGCGCTGGCTTACCCATGCCATCACCCGTGCCCTTTGCCCGTAACCGGTTTGCCCGCGGGGCGGCTAGACAGGGCATGGACGCGGGGACGCGTGACGATGACGGCGGGAAGGGGCCGCCGACGCTGCCAAGCAAACGCTGAGCGACTGACGTCCTAGCTCAGGTGACCTTCGTCCCTACTCGGTCAGCCCGGTCCTGCATAGACAAGAACGTAGGAGGCCCCGGCATGCTGGCGGCGCGGCTACCGGGGAATTCCAACTACGACAACCCCCGGCCGGGCGTACCGGGGGTTGCCTTATTCCAAGGTTGAGTCTGAGGTGGCACTGAGGGTAGTCAGTAGCAGGAACCCTTACCGGCGCAAACCCTATGGGGGGACTAGGGGAAACCGGCGCCGGTAGGGGTTCTGCACTGTAAGTGTCCCTGTAGCGGGACAGTGCCGCAAGGCTAGTTTGCGTTGGGAAAGCGTTAGCGTCGGTTGACCTTCGCCTCTGCCTCGGCTATCGCGGCGCTCAGCTCTGGCTGCGCGTCCAGCTCACCTGGCACCTTCCAGCGACATGGCGGTCGGCCATCACCGGCACGAGACCCGATAAATGGCTGGCCGGGAGCAGGTCCCCTGGCCGCCGACAGCCGGTGCGCGCCAGAATGTCGTTTCATGGCACGCCTGCTGATCGCCGATGACACGGTCACATCGATATGTCTCGCGGGGAAAGGTTGGAGGCGGCGCACGGAGATCAGACATTCCCCCGCAGCGCGATCACTGGCGCGCGGGCCGTAGCGGACTGCATAGCCGAGGTTCACGGCCTGAAGTGGGCGGGCACGGAGCTTCCCGGTATCCGGGTGGGGAGCTTCCATGACGCCGACCACGTCACCTTTGCCGTCTGCCACGGCCATAACCCCGGGGTTGTCATCGAGCTGGCTAACAGCAAATACGACAAGGTAATACTGACCGTCGAGAACCCGGAGGACCTTGCGGCCCGCCTGTCCGCATCGCCGGGCTAGTGTCGCGCCACCAACGTTCACGCTGCGACATTGTCGAGCTGCGGCCGGGGCGGACCGCACGGGCCAACCTCTGGTGGCATTGCAGGTCCACTGCTGAGTTGACGCGCCCGCCAGGAGGCAACCGAAGCAGTCAGGTCACCGATACGGTCATCTTGCCGCCGGCCTGGCCTGACTCCATCACCCGGTGCGCCTCGACGATCTCCTCGAAGCCGAACACCCTCGCGGGCTTGGCCTGGTAGCGGCCACTTTCGGCCTTGCCGATCATCTCGGTCAGCGGGATCTCGGTCAGCGGAAACTCGCTGCTGCCCAGCACGAACGCGCTGCCGTAGAAGCTGAACTGCACGCCGCTCGGCAGGTCGGCGATCGGGTTGAAGTCCGCCACCGGCTCGAGCCCGCCGAGGAAGCCGAGCTGGCACACCCGGCCGCGCGGCCGCACGATGCGCAGCGAGTCGCGCAGGACGCTGTTCCCGACCAGGTCGAAGACGCAGTCGACCACGCCGGGCCGCTGGTCGGCCAGCCGCCCGTCGTCGATCAGGACGGTCGTGGCGCCGATGCGCTCGAGCAGGGCGGCACGGTCCGGGCTGCGGGTCGTTGCGATCACGGTCGCGCCCTGCTCGGCGGCGACGTTCACCGCCGCCTGGCCCAGGGCCGAGGTCGCCCCCCGGATCAGGACGCTCTGACCGGGTCGCAGGTCCAGGTTCTGCCGCAGGCCGGCCCACGCGGTCGCGTACACCTCGGGCACGGCGACCAGGTCGGTCCACGGCAGCGTTGTGCTGACCTGCACCACGTTGCCGGCCGGCACGGTGACGAGCTCGGCGTAGCTGCCGTTCCGGGTCCGTCCCATCCCGCCGAGGATGGCGACCACCGCGGTTCCCTCGGCCAGCCGGCCGCTCGGGTCGGCCGCCACGGTTCCCGCGCACTCGATGCCGGTGACCTTGGTCACCTCACCGAAGACTCCGCTGCGCATGTACCCCTCGGCATGGTTCAGGCCGAACGCCCTGACCGCGATCAGCACCTCGCCGGCCGCGGGCACGGGATCGGGTAGTTCGGTCACGGTGAGCACCTCGGGGCCGCCGTAGGAGCTGATGATGATCGCTTTCATGGTCCGCCGTCTTTCTTGAGTGATCGTTCATTTATCGAGGTACAGAAGAGGCCGCCAGGTGGCGGCCGGGGTTCCCTACGTCAAGAGGTCAAGCCAGCGAAGGCGTTGTCAACGATGATCCGCAGCACCTCCTCGTCCGGGTTGGCCTTGCCGACGACCATCAGGCCCGAGGCCGTCGCGAGCAGGCCCTTGGCCGTCGCGGTCACGTTGACCGACGCCGGGATCTCGCCGAGGTCGATGGCCGTGCGCAGCGCGCCGGTGAAGCAGTGCTCGAGCCGCGCCATGTGGCCGCGCACGACCGCGGCCACCTCCGGGTCGGCCGCCGCGTTCTCGATCGCGCTGTTGATCAGCAGGCAGCCCTGGCGTCCCTCCGGGCTCAGCAGGTCGCGGACGAGCCCGTCGAAGTACGCCCTGATCTGCGTCACGGACGCGCCGGGTTCTTCCAGGTCGCCCAGCTTCTGCGGGACGACCAGCTGGGAGTACCGGTCCAGCGAACCCATCAGCAGCGCGTGCTTGCCGCCGGGGAAGGCCGAATAGAGGCTGCCGGGTTTCACGCCGGTCGCGCGAACCAGGTCGTCCACGGACGTGGCCCGGTAGCCGCGCTCCCAGAACTGCCGCATGGCCGAATCCAGAACGTCGTCGGGTTCGAACTCTCGCGGCCGGGCCATGACGACGACAATACGCGAACGATCGTTCAAGAACAAGGCCCGGCCGCCCGGACCGAATCCGGGGCCGGCGGCACGGTGACTGTCACGCTGGCAGGGGGCATGATGTCGGCATGGCTGAGGTGTCCGGATGTTGCCCGCATGACTGCCCCGACACGTGCGCATGGGTGGCGACCGTCGAGGACGGCAGGGTGACGGGCGTGCGGGGCCGGCGGGACCATCCGGTGACGGCTGGTCACCTGTGCACCAAGGTGCAGCGGTACGAGGAGCGCTGTTATCACCCTGACCGGCTGCTCGCGCCGCTCGTGCGGGACGGGGCAAAGGGTTCGGGCCGGTTCCGGGAGGTGTCGTGGCCGGAGGCGCTGCAGGCAGCCGGGGACGGTCTGCGCCGGGCCATCGACCGTCACGGTCCGGCCGGGGTGCTCCCGTACAGCTACATGGGCACGCAGGGGGTCCTGCAGGGCGCCAGCCTGGATCGCCGGTTCTTCCACGCGCTCGGGGCGTGCGAGCTGGAACGGACGATCTGCTACTCCGCTGGCGGGTGGGGCTGGGGGCTGACGTACCCGCCTGGCTGGCCGGAGACCGACATCGAAGCGGTCCCGTCGGCCGAGATGGTCATCGTCTGGGGCGCCAACATGGTCTCGACCCACCTTCATCTGTGGCCGTTCGTGCTCCAGGCGCGCCGCCGGGGGGCATCGATCGTGTGCGTGGACCCGGTCGTGACCAGGACGGCCCGGGCGGCGGACTGGCACGTGCAGCTGCGGCCCGGTTCGGACGCGGCGCTGGCGATGGGCATGCTGCACGTCATCTTCCGCGAGGGCCTGGCGGATCAGGAGTTCCTCGAGCAGCGCTGCATCGGCGCGGACGAACTGCGCGCCAAGGCGCAGGGCTGGCCGCCGGCCCGGGCCGCCGAAGTCACCGGCCTGAGCGTCGGCGACATCGAAAAACTCGCCCGGGGCTTCGCTGCCGCACGGCCGGGGTTCATCAAGCTCGGTCCCGGTGCGCAGCGGCACGCCACCGCCGGCCAGGCGTTCCGGTGCGTGCTCGCGCTGCCGGCCGTGACCGGTGCCTGGCGCTACCCCGGCGGCGGCGCCCATGTCCACAGCGCCGACAGTTTCGCCGCGGCCGACGATGTCATGGAGCGCCCGGACCTGCGCCCGCCCGGCCAGCGCCATCGGGTCAACATGGTCCAGCTGGGCCGCGCGCTCGAGCCCGGCGCCGGCGTCGGCGCCCTGGTGGTCTACAACTCCAACCCGGCGGTTATCTGCCCCGACAGCGAGCGGGTGCTCGCCGGCCTGGCCCGCCCGGACCTGTTCACCGTGGCGGCGGACACGACACTGACCGAGACCGTCGCCTACGCCGACGTCGTGCTGCCCGCCACCACGCAGCTCGAGCACCTCGACATCTTGTGGTCGTGGGGACATCGCTACCTCACCCTGAACCGGCCGGCCATCGCCCCCCGCGGGCAGAGCGCCCCCAACACCGAGATATTCCGCCGCCTGGCCGGCGCGATGGGCCTCAGCGAGCCCGCTCTGTTCGTCACCGACGACGACCTGCTCGCCGAGTACCTGGCCTGCTACCCCGACGACGTGCGGGCCGAGGTGCTGAGCAACGGCTTCGCCAAGGTAACCCCCCGAACCGACCCCGGCGCCAAGGTCCTGCTCCGCAACGACGTCGCCGCCAGATTCGGCATCGATCCGCTGCCCGACGCCACCGAGCTCCCCATCCCGGGCGAGGGGATGATCGTCCTCACCCCCAAGTCCCACCACTTCCTCAACTCCACCTACCTCGACCACGGCCGGCTCCGCCGCGCGGCAGGCGATCCGGCCGTCCTCGTCGCCGCCGAAGACGCCGGCCACATCGGCATCACCACCGGCGCCCTCGTCCGGCTCCGCAACGCGTCGGGCACCGTCACCTGCCGCGCCACCGTCGACCCGTCGACCCTGCCCGGCACGGTCGTCCTGCTCGGCAACTGGTGGCACCGCGACCTCCCCGGCGGCCGCGGCGCCAACGCCCTCACCGACGGATCGCTCACCGACCTCGGCCGGGCCGGCGTGCTGACCATCAGGGCCCACCTCGAGCCGGCCGGCCTACCGGCGGCGACGCAGTAGCGCGGCCGCGAGGATTCCGGCCGCGGCCGGCAGGACGGCCAGGATGCCCCACAGCGGCGGGAACACCCGCGCGCCGTACTCGGTCGTGCCGAGCAGGAGCAGGCCGAGCGCGGCGGTGACCGTGGTCACCACGACCGCCAGGATAGGCGCCGAACGACCTCGTGACTGCACCACACGCAGCACGAGCAGCCACAGCAATGCCCCGATCGCGGCGACGGCGTAGACGAGGCCGTACAGCAGGTTCGGATCCGCTCGCTTGCCGTACGGCGTGTAGATGGCGGTGGCGTGCTCGGCCAGGCTGCGGCCGCCGGCCTGGTCGATGATCGCCGCGACCGCCAGGACGGCCGACAGCGCGACCGCCAGCGTCACCGCGCGGGCCGCCGCGGGCCAGTTCCGGGTCGCCGGTTCCGGCGGACGGTGGTCGATGCCCCTGATTTCAGATAGTGACTGTCTCATGCAAGTGACTCTACGGTAGCTTTTTCAGAGAGTCAATGTCTTTTAGGCAGTCACTTGCTCAAGCGTGTGACTACCTGCTAATCTCGGCGGATGGCTACCGGGCTGCGTGAACGCTGGCGGATCAACGCCATGCGCACGATCCAGGAGCGCGCGCTCGACCTGTTCGACGAGCGCGGGTTCGACGCCGTCACGATCGAGGAGATCGCCGCCGCGGCCGAGGTGTCCCCGTCGTCGGTGTACCGCTACTTCGGCACCAAGGAAGGGCTCCTCGTCGCCGACGAGTTCGACAGCTTCAGCCAGGAGGCCGTCGAAGCCATCCTGGACGTGAACGATCCCGTCGGCAGCCTGCTCCAGGCCGTGCAAAGGTACGAGGCCGCACCGGGGCCGGGCCCGCAGACCGGCCGGAGCCCGTGGCGCCGGGTGCGGTACTTCTTCCAGGAGCCGTCGGTGCGCATGGCCGCGTGCGCGGCGCTGGACCGGGCCAGCCAGCGGATCGCCCCGCTGATGCTGGCCGGCGGCGGGATGACCGAGACGCAGGCGCGGGTGGCGGCCAACGCCCTGGTGTTCGGCTACTTCGGCGCGCTGGAGCAGTGGTACCTGGACGGTGGCATCCATCCGATCGCCCAGTACGTCGAGGAGGGCCTGCGCCCGCTCCGCGGCATCTGGTCAGAGCCGGACCGTTCGGCCTCGAATGGATAATGAGGTCATGGCGTCCCCCCGTGCCGGGCTGCCCGGCGAGCTCGCCGGCCATGAGATACGGCCGGGTGCACCCAGCCCGGTTCTTCCGAACGGTCCCGGCTATCCGCGCGTCGTGCAGGCGTGGCTGTGGCTGAAGAAGCCGACGTGGTTCCTCGACCGCTGCTCTCGGGCCTACGGCGACGTGTTCACCATGCGCCTTCCGTTCGGCATGAACCTGGTCCACATCGCCCGCCCCGAGCTCGTGAAGGCCGTCTTCAGCGGCGACAGCGACGTGCTCCGCGCCGGTGAGGCTAACGCCACGATCCTGGAGCCCCTGGTCGGCCCGCATTCGGTCCTCGTCCTGGACGGACCGGAGCACCTGCGCCAGCGCAAGCTGATCCTGCCCGCGTTCCATGGCGATCGCATGCGCGCCTGGGAAACCGCTGTCCGCGACATCACCCGGGCGGAGATCGCTCGCTGGCCGACGGGCAAGCCGTTCGCGCTGCGGCCGAGCATGCAATCGATCACCCTCGACGTCATCGTGCGAGTCGTCTTCGGCATGGACGCGAGCGCACGCCGTGACCAGCTGCGCCGGCACATCCTCGCGGTCACCGGCCTGGGCCGGAATCCTCTCGTGCTCTTCGCCACGCGCGATCGCAAGCTCGGGCCGCACGCCCCGTGGGCGCGGTTCATCCGGGCCCGGGATGCGCTCGATGCGGCGCTTGCCGCGGAGATCCGGCAGCGGCGTGACGCGCCCGATCTCGAGCAGCGCAGCGACGTCCTGTCTCAGCTGCTGCTCGCGAGGGACGACGAAGGGCGTGCCATGACCGACGAGGAGGTGCGCGACGAGCTCGTGACCTTGCTGTTCGCCGGACATGAGACAACGGCGACGTCACTGGCCTGGGCCTTCGATCTGCTACTGCACCATCCCCGCGCGCTGAGCCGCCTGGTCTCGGACCTGGACAGCGGCGCGCCGGAGTACCTGGACGCCACGATCATGGAGACCATGCGGGTCCGGCCAGTGATCGCACTGGTGGATCGCCACGTGCGCCAGCCGGTCAGGATCGGTGAGCAGACCATTCCTGCCGGAGCGGTCGCGTGCCCCAACATCTACCTCGTCCAGCGGCGCCCGGACCTTTACCAGGACCCGGCCGTCTTCGATCCGGACCGGTTCGTCGGGCAGACGCCGCCGGCTTTCGGCTGGTTTCCATTCGGTGGCGGCATCCGCCGGTGCCTGGGTGCCAGCTTCGCCACCTTCGAGATGCGGATTGTCATTCCCGAGGTGCTGCACGCCGTGACGCTCCGCCCCGCCTCCCGGCGGCCTGCGCGGATTCGCCGGGAGGCGGTGACGCTCGTCCCTCACGACGGCACGCGCTGCGTCGTGACGGCCAGAAGCTGAGGCATGGCGGGACGGGCCGGACCCGGCCCGCCAGACCGGGTTTGGGCAGGTTCGGTGCCGTAGTCACCGCGGCCTGGCCGAGGAGGTTGAACGAGCCGGCGAACCAGGACCAGGCCGAGCCTCGCGCGGCGCTCGTAATCCGGAAATCGTCAGCACCGACAGCATCAGTCAGAATTTGCTGATTCGGGGTGTATCAACGGACCAGACAGTCCCTCCGTGGAAGTACCGACTCCCTGGATAGGCAATCGCGGCGGCGAAGCCGGGCAAGTGGAGAGCATCGCAGGGCGGCGGAATAGGCGTAAGAGATGACAGGCCAGGACATCTCCAGGCCGACTAAAGGGAGGGGCCCAGCCGTGATCACGAACTCTCATTTCCACGAGGACATCAGCCGTGGTCGGCAGCGCGACATGCAGGCGCATGCCGAACGCGAGCGCATGGCCCGGCAGTCTCTTGCCCAGTCCAGGATGGCCAAGTCCGTCGAGCGGCCCATGCGGCGCGTGCGCCGCGTCCTGCGCGCAGCCTTCGCCTGACGGCGCATAAGAGCACCGGCATTGCAGATCCCTGGCATTGCAGATCCCCGGCCAGGTGGCCGGGGTTTTGCTTTTCTTTCCCGATAGGTTTTCCGCTTCTCCCGTCCGGCGGTCAGGCTCCATCCGGATGTGAAATGTCTGTGGCACAGACGTTTCCCCGCCTACCCGCTAGATTTCCCCTTTTCCCCATGCCCGGGAGGCGGACTCCATTGGTTCTTGGTTCTCCGTCGACGATTTCGCCGGTGGTTACTGTATGTCGTCGTCTCCGGGCTGAGGGTGGCGGCGAGGATGGCCCTGGCGGCTTCCACTTCGGCGAGTTCCCGGTCGCGTTGTTCGCGGGCTGCTGCCATGAAAACCCCGGCCCGGCGCCGCCGCTCGGCCGCCCGCTGCCGGATAAGTGCCTCATCCGTCCCGGCATCCCGGCACAATGACGGATGGTGCGTGTAACGCACCATCCGGCCGGAGCGCTCCGGAAAGCCCCTGCCGCGGGATCTCCTAGCTCCCAACTAGCTCCCAACTCGCGGCAGGGGCGCAAAACAGGCTAGATCATGCGCTGCCGGGTCGCACCGCCGGCCCTATGCCGAGCCTGGCGCCCTCTTGGTTCTGGGCGCGCTGAACGGCAGGAGGCTGGCGTTCGCCCTCCGGCGCCGTCCTTCCCCGATCCACCCCGGAATCATGGCCGGGTCCGCCCTGGCATCCCGCCTGCCTCGCCCGCGGCTCGTCCAGCTCACCCTCGGATGCGATGAATGCGTGATAGGTGCGGGTCACCTGGGCCTCGAGTCCGTCGCGCCCGCAGACCTGGAGCACAAGGGAGGGAAAGCCCAGCTCGGCAGGCTCCCGGCAAAGTGGACGCCATGTACAGAAGGGGGCACCATGAGTCTCGTGACGATCGCCGAGGCCTGGCCTGCCGCCGGCCGCCTCTCATCGACCCCGCCCGCCAGCAGGACGTCCTTGCCGTCCGCGACCGCACGAGCCTGCTCTACCGCGGCCGCGACACCGCCGGTCACGAACGTGTAGCTGGTGCCGCCGCTCTTCTCGATCCGCTCCTGCCCGCGGTGCGTCACCACGAACACGGGCGCGTGGAACGGCGGGTTCTCGCCCCAGTTCGGGTTGCCGAAATCGAACATGGTCCGCCCGACCACCTGCGGGCCGAACCGCTCGAAGTTCTCCGCCCACACTCGCGAGTCCACCGAGTCCTCCCCGCCTTCCATGCCCTGCTGCTCGCGCCAGCTGCGCAGCGGGAACTGCCAGCCCAGGATGGCGGTGAAGATCGCCATGCCTTCCGCGTCGGCGGACTCGGGACCCGCTATGCCATCCAGTGCCCTCTCTCGTCGAGGAGATTAATAAAGGCACCATCGCGGTCACGGCGAACACCATGCCGCTGGCCCAGGTGGAGCAGATCTGGACCCGGCCGGACCTACCCGGCCAGCGCACCGTGCTGGTGCCCTGAGCGGGCGGCGCTTCAGGCCGGATCGAACCGAACGGGCAGGTTCGGGGGCGACCGGAAGATCAGCCCGTGGATGTGCGGGTCATCGGCGTCCGGATCGAGCCGCACGCCCGGCAGCCGGTCGAGCACCGCGTTCAGCAGCACCCGCATCTCCAGCCGGGCCAGGTGCATCCCCAGGCACTTGTGCGCCCCGTCCCCGAACGAGATGTGCTGCGTCCCGTCCCGGAAGATGTCGAAGGCGTCCGGGTCGGCGTGCCACTCCGGGTCCCGGTTGGCCGCGCCCAGCGAGACGGCCACGAAGCTGCCCGCGGGAATGCGCACGCCGCCCAGCTCCACATCTTCGGTGGCCGAACGGGCCACGGTGAGCAGCGGCGTCTCCCACCGCAGCGCCTCCTCGATCGCCTGCGGCACCAGGTCCCGGTCGGCCCGGACCGCCGCCAGCTGATCCGGCTCCGACAGCAAGCCGAACAGCAGGTTGCTCGACGACCGGTACGTGGTTTCCGCCCCGGCCGGCAACAGCAGCAGCAGGAACGGGTAGATCTCCTCGTCGCTGAGCCGCCGCCCGTCCACCTCGGCCAAGATCAGCTGGCTCACCAGGTCATCGCGGGTGTGCGCGCGCCGGTCGGCGATGATCTCCGCGAAGTAGCCGCGCAGCTCCCGGCTCGCGGCCAGGGCGCCCTCCCAGTTCCGCATGACCGCGATCAGCTGGGTCGACAGCCGCAGGAAGCGGGGCCAGTCGGCCTCGGGCAGGCCGAGGATCCGGGCGATGACCCGGACCGGAAACGGGAAGGTCAGCTGGGGGACGAGGTCGGCCCCGCCGTCGCCGACGAAAGCGCCGGTCAGCTCGCCGACGGTGGCGCCGATGATCTGATCGCTCCACTGCTCCAGGACGCGGGCGCGGA
>Ga0335077_10012352_pt1 | contig 10683 bp, 7 predicted proteins | sample Lox_Sample_31_FD_207151 | JGI IMG/M metagenome (GOLD analysis project Ga0335077, IMG submission 207151) | Soil microbial communities from Loxahatchee National Wildlife Refuge, Florida, United States - Lox_Sample_3.1 | ecosystem: Environmental > Terrestrial > Soil > Wetlands | place: USA: Florida...
GCTCGAGAACGCGGCGCAGGCCGAAAACGAGCGCGCCGCCGCGCTCGTCACGGCCACGCTCGACTCGACCGACAACGGCATCCTGGTGGCCGACGAGACGGGTCGCATCGTGATGTGGAACCGGCGCCTGCTCGAGCTGATTCCGGAGCTGCCGGAACCGGTGCTGCGCACGGGCAGCCGCGAAGCGATCCTCGAGAATCTCATCCACCTGTTCACCGACCCCGACTCGGTGCGGCGCACGGCGCGCGAGCTCGATGCCCGGCACGACTACACGAATCTCGCCACGTCGAAGCTGACCGACGGCCGCTTCATGGAGCGGTTCACCCAGCCGATACGCCTCGACGGCCGCGTGATCGGCCGCGTGTGGAGCTTTCGCGACGTCACGGCGCGCCAGCGTGCGATCGCCGATGCCGAGACCCGCTCGCGCGAACTGGAAGACAAGGTGCGCCAGCGCACCGAGGCCCTGGAAACGGCGATCGCCGAGCGCGCGGTCGCCGACCAGCTGGCGCACCTGGTCGCCAACAACATCCCAGGGCAGGTTGCCTACTGGAGCCGCGACCTGCGCTGCGTCTTCGTCAACAAGATGTACTGCGAGTTCTTCGGCCGGACCCGCGAAGAGCTGGTCGGCAAGACGATGCCTGAGATCTTCGGCCCCGAGCGCTTCCGCCAGATCAAGGACCGGGTGACGGGCGTCCTGCTCGGCGAGCCGCAGCGCTTCGAGCGCGAGGAACGCGGCGTCGACGGACAGGCGGTCAGCAGCCTGATCCACTACATCCCCGACCTGCAGGCCGGAGGTGTCCAGGGATTCTTCGTGCTGACCACCGATATCACCGAAGCCAGGCGCAGCGAACGTCATCTGCAGGAGCTCAACGACGAGCTGACCCGCGCGCGCGACCGCGCCGATGCGGCCAACCGGGCGAAGAGCGCGTTCCTCGCCAACATGAGCCACGAGATTCGCACGCCGATGAACGCGATCATCGGGTTCACGCATCTGCTCCAGCGTGACCTGCAGGCACCGGCGCAGCTGGAACGCCTCGCCAAGGTCGACGAGGCGGCGCATCACCTTCTGAACATCATCAACGACATCCTCGACCTCTCGAAGATCGAGTCCGGCAAGTTGACGCTGGAGGAGACCGACTTCTCGCTCGACACGCTGCTTGCACGCGCTTGCGCGCTGGTCGCCGACCGGGCCCGCGACAAGGGATTGGAGCTCGTGGTCGACACCGGCGGAGTGCCCGACACGCTGCGCGGCGACCCGACGCGTCTTTCGCAGGCGCTCCTGAACCTGCTCAGCAACGCGGTGAAGTTCACCGAGAAGGGATTGGTCCTGCTGCGCACCGACGTGGTGGAGGGCGGGCCGGATAGCGTGCTGGTGCGTTTTCTCGTGCGCGACACGGGAATCGGCATCGCGCCGGGGAAACTGGCGCGCCTGTTCGACACGTTCGAGCAGGCGGATGCGTCCACGACGCGCCGCTTCGGCGGCACCGGCCTCGGGCTGGCGATCACACGGCGCATCGCGCAGGTGATGGGAGGCATGGCCGATGTCGAAAGCCAGGTCGGTGTCGGCAGCACGTTCTGGTTCACGGCCCGCCTGCGGCGCGGCGCGACACCACACGCGACGGTCCGGCACTTGCCGCTCAGAGGCCGCCGGATGCTGGTCGCGGACGACCTCGCCGAGGCGCGCGCAGCGATCTGCTCGATGCTGGCGTCACTCGGGCTGCGCGCGACCGCCGTCACTTCCGCCGCTGAAGTCCTGGAAGCGGTCAAGGCCGCCGACGCGGTCGATCCTTTCGATGCCGTGCTGCTCGACGCCGATCTGGCGGGGCGCAGCGGTCGCGAGGTCGCGCGCCAGATCGGCCGCCTCGGCTTGCGGCGCACTCCCTTGCGCGTGCTCGTCGTCGAAGCGGGCACGATCGGCCCGACCGCGCCGGCCGACGCGGACAATCCGGTCGTGACGAAGCCGGTGACGGCGTCGTCGCTGCACGATTGCCTGCTGCATGCGTTGCTGCGCGTGCCCGACGAGCCGCAGCCGGAGCGGCTGGCCTCGTACGCCGAAGACCTGCTGCGGACCCGTTTTACCGGCGCGCGCGTGCTGCTGGCGGAAGACAACCCGGTCAACCAGGAGGTGGCACTGAACCTCCTGCAGCAAGCGGGCCTGAGCGTCGACGTTGCCGGCGATGGCGCGCAGGCGGTGCAGGCGGCGCAGGAGACCGCCTACGACCTCATCATGCTCGACGTGCAGATGCCGGTCATGGACGGGCTGGAAGCCGCGCGACGCATCCGCAAGCTGCCCGGACGGGAGAACACCCCGATCCTTGCCATGACCGCCAACGCCTTCGGCGAGGACCGCGCCGAATGCCTGGCGGCCGGGATGAACGAGCACGTTGCCAAGCCGGTCGATGCGCAGACCATGTATGCCGCGCTCCTGCGCTGGCTGCCGCACGACCACACGACCTCCGCGGCCGTGCCGGCGGCGGTGGGGTCTGCCGCCGTGGCGCCGTCTCTCTTCGAGCGCCTGAGCGGCGTCCCAGGCTTCGACCCGGCGCTCGGATTGCGCTTCTGTGGTGGACGCGAACAGACGTTCCGCGCGGCGCTGCATCAGTTCGAGACGGTCTACGGCAATGCGGGGCCGACGCTGATCTCGGACCTGCAGGCGGACCGGCGTCCCGAGCTCCGGCGCTTTGCTCATTCGCTGAGCGGAGCCAGCGCCTCGCTGGGTGCGACCCTCGTGCAGGAATTTGCGGCGGCACTCGAAGCGGCGCTCGCTGCGGAAGGTCCTTCGGAAGCGATCGCGAGCGCCGGGGAGCAGTTGCAGAGCGCGCTGGCGGCGCTGGTGGACGCACTGCGCGAACGATTGCCGGCAGACGAGGCGCCGGGCGCGCCGCGCGTCCAGGCGCTCGTTGCGCGCGCGCTCGATGCGACGCTCGATGAACTCGACACGCTGCTCGCGAACGCCGATTTCGGCGCGGCTGCGCTGTATCGCTCCGTTGCCGAGTCGGTCCGGCCGCTCCTCGGCGGTGAGGCGCAAAGCTTCGAGCGGCATTTGCGCGTCTACGACTACCCGCAGGCGCGCGAGTGCCTGCGTGCGGCACGCGCCGGCATGGCAGGCTCGGCACCGGGTTGAAGTCGTTGTCCGCGACGGGTGCGGGCGTGCAGGCACAATCCGCCGCCTGAGATCGAGGAGCGGAACGTTTCGTGATCTGGCTGGCGGCTTACTTCGCCGTGGGTGCGTTCGTCGGGTTCCTCGCCGGCCTGCTCGGCATCGGCGGTGGAATGACGCTCGTGCCGATCCTCGCGGGGCTCTTTTCCGCGCAGGCTCTGACGCCCGATCACACCGTGCATCTCGCCCTCGGCACCGGCATGGCCTCGGTGATGTTCACGTCGTCGGCCAGCGTGCGCGAGCACCACCGACTCGGATCGGTCGACTGGACGATCGTCCGCCGCCTCGCGCCCGGCATGGCCGCAGGCACGCTGCTGTCGACGCTCGCGAGCGGCTGGGTCGCGCAACGGTCCCTCGCCCTCGCCTTCGCGGTGATCGTGTACGGCGGCGCGCTGCAGCTCCTGCTCGGCCGGAAACCGCATGCCGCGCGAACCCTGCCGGGCCCGGCCGGGACGCTCGCGGTCGGTGCCGGGATCGGCGTCGTGTGCGGACTCGTCTCCGCGGGCGGCGCATTCCTGACCGTGCCGTTCATGCTCTTCTGCGGCGTCGCCATGCATTCGGCGATCGGCACCGCCGCGGCGGTCGGGATTCCGGTCGCGGTCATCGGCACCGTGGGCTTCGTGACCAGCGGCTGGCGCATCGACGCGCTTCCCGCTTGGTCGCTCGGGTTCGTCTTCCTGCCGGCGCTCGTGGCCCTCGTGATCGGCAGCATGCTGACCGCGCGCTTCGGGGCGCGGCTGGCGCACCGGCTGCCCGTGGCGACGCTGAAGCGCGTCTTCGCCGGCCTGCTGATCGTGCTCGCGACGAAAATGGTGGTGGGCTACTGGTAACCGGCCCGCCGGCCCGGCGCCGGCAGCGGCGTGCCGCTGGCGCACGCATGCGGCGACGGGCGCCGCGCCCGAACGCGCAAATGCTTGCTAGTGTGCGCTCCGCAAGGATCCGCGGGGCTGCCTGCAATGAGAAGACGTACGCTGGTCGTGCTTGCGCCGGGCTTGTGGATCGGCGGCCCGCTCGCCGCGCTCGCGCAGGCGCAGGGATATCCGAGCCGGCCGATCCGCTACATCGTGCCCGTGGTTGCGGGCGGCGGCAGCGATATGGTCGGACGCACGGTGACGGAGCGCTGGAGCAAGCTGCTCGGGCAACCGATCATCGTCGACAACCAGGGCGGCGGCGGCGGCGTGATCGCCTGCCAGACCACCGCCAGATCCGCGCCGGACGGCTACACGCTCATGCAGGGCTACGTCGCCACGCATGGCACGAGCCCTGCCACGCGCAAGCTGCCGTACGACCCGATCGCCGACTTCTCGCCGATCGGAATGATCGGTGCCACGCCGAACGTGCTGGTGATCAATCCGCAGGTGCCGGCCACGACGCTGCAGGAGTTCGTCGCCTACGTGCGCAAGAACCCCGGTCGCCTCAACTACGGATCGGCCGGCCCGGGTTCGTTGACGCACCTGACGATGGAACTCTTCAAGCAGCAGATCGACGGGTTCATGGTGCACATCCCCTATCGCGGCATCGCACCGGCGTTCACCGACCTGATCGGCGGGCAGACCCAGGCCATGTTCCCGGGCCTGGCCGCGGCGCTGCCGCACATCCGCTCGGAGCGCGTGCGCCCGCTTGCCGTGACCGGAACCGCGCGCCATCCGCTGGTCAAGGAGTTGCCGACGCTGATCGAGTCGGGCTTCCCCGGCTTCGATGCGCAGCAGTGGTACGGCGTCGTGGGCCCAGCCAGCATCGCGGCGCCGATCGTGAAGCGGTTGAACGACACGCTGGCCGAGGTGCTGGCGGCGCCGGACATGCGCGAGAAGCTTTCGGTCGAGGCGATCGAGCCGATGCCGATGACGGCGGAGCGGTTCGGTCAATATATCCGCGCCGACATCGCACGCTGGACCGCGATCGCGCACGAACGCAACATCCAGCTGGACGCCTGACGATCCATCATGGCGCGCAACACACAGGTCCCCGCCGATCACGCGGCGCCGCCGGTCACCATGCGGCTGGCGCAGTTCGTTGCGACCCATCCATCGCGCGGCTGGAACGACGCGGTCGAGCACGAGGCACATCGCACGCTGCTCAACTGGTTCGGGTGCGCGATCGGCGCGGCCCGTCACGAGGCGGCGGAAGCCGCGCTTGCCGCGATCTCGGCTTTGCAGCCGAGCCCGCAGGCGACGGTGCTCGGGCGCGAGCAGCGGGTCGACATGGCCAGCGCGGCGCTCGTGAACGGCATCACCTCGCACGTGTTCGATTTCGACGACACGCACCTGAAGACGATCATCCATCCCGCCGGCCCGGTGGCCGCGGCGCTGCTGGCGCTGGCCGAAGTGCGCGCAGCACCGGGGCGCGGGCTGGTCGACGCGCTCGTGCTCGGCATCGACGTCGCGTGTCGCGTGGGCAATGCCATCTACCCGGACCACTACGACCGCGGCTGGCACATCACCGGTTCGACCGGCATGCTCGGCGCAGCGGCCGGGTGCGCGCGCCTGCTCGGACTGGACGCGCAGCGGACGGCCATGGCGCTCGGCATCGCGGCGTCGCAGCCGACCGGCCTGCGCGAGCAGTTCGGCACCATGACCAAGTCCCTGCACCCGGGCGCGGCGGCCCGCGTGGGCCTGATGGCGGCGCTGATGGCTGAGCATGGGTTCACGGCCAGTGCGCGGGCGCTCGAAGCGCCGCGCGGCCTGTTGCAGGTGGTCTCGCCCAAGCACGCATGGAACGAGCTCACCGATTCGCTCGGTGAGCGGTTCGAGATCTCGTACAACTCGTACAAGCCGTTCGCGTGCGGAGTGGTGATCCATCCCTGCATCGACGCGTGCGCGCAGCTGCGTGCGCGCGGCGTGCGCGCGGACCAGGTCCAGCGCATCGAACTGAAGGTGCATTCGCTGGTGCTCGAGCTCACCGGCAAGAAGGAGCCTGCGGACGGCCTGCAGAGCAAGTTCAGCGTCTACCACGGCTGCGCGGTCGGCCTGATCTTCGGCCGCGCCACCGAGGACGAGTTTTCCGACGCGATCGCGCGCCGGGACGACGTCGTGGCGCTGCGACGCAAGGTCACCGCCTCGGTCGACGATCGCATCGACGAGGCCTCGGCCGACGTCGTCGCGGTGCTGACGGATGGGCGCAGCGAGCGCGTGTTCGTCGAACACGTGCTCGGGTCACTGCATAGGCCGATGACCGACGCCGATCTGGCGGGCAAGTTCCACGGACTGGCCGATCCGGTTCTCGGCAGCGGTCGCGCCGAGTCGATGATCGACGCGCTGTGGGAGACCGGCAGGTGCGGCGACGCGCGTTCGCTCGCCGGCCTCGCCCGCCCATGAACTAGCCAGGAACGAACTCGCCCACCAGCGTGAAATGTTCGACGTGGGGCGGCTGCACGAAAAACGGCCCCACGATCGCGCGCCATTCGGCGAACGCCGGCGACTGGCGGAAGTCGACCGTGTGGTTCTCGAGCGTCTCCCAGACGATGAACAGGAGGTACCGCTCCGGCGTCTCGATCCCCTTGTTGACCCTGTAGCCGAGGAAGCCCTTCGACTTGGAAACGACGGTCTTGATGCCGCGCACGATCGCTGCGTCGAATTCAACCTGCTTGCCTGGCGGGATGCGAATATCGGCAACTTCGAGAATCATTTGTTTTGTCTCCTCTCGGGTTGGTCGTCGAAGCGCGGGGGACACATCGTAGCGGGCGGCGCAGCACCAGACTGCGGCGGCCGGAAGGCAGCAAGGACAGGGAGAGGAAAATGCCAAGGAACCAACGCCGGGAAATGCTCCAGTCGGCCGCCGCGATGACGGTCGGTGCGGTCGCAGGGTGTGCTGCTCCGAGCGTCGCGGGCAACGGGGTCAGGACCCCGTTCACCGTAAACGCGACCTACATCGCGATCGCGGGCAGCGACGAGATGTTCCCGGTGCGTCGCATCCATTGCATCGGACGCAACTACGCGGCGCACGCGCGCGAGATGGGTTCCGACCCCAACCGCGAGCCGCCGTTCTTCTTCCAGAAGCCGACCGACGCGATCCAGAACGTCGCGCCCGGCACCGTGGCCGACCATCCGTATCCCAGCCTCACCAGGAACTATCACTACGAGGTCGAGCTGGTCGCCGCGCTTCATCGCGGCGGCCGCGACATCCCGGTCGAGCGGGCGCTGGAGTGCGTGTACGCGTACACGGTCGGACTGGACATGACGCGGCGCGACCTGCAGCGTGCGATGGGCGACCAGAAAAAGCCGTGGGAGATCGGCAAGAGCTTCGACCGCTCGGCGCCGATGGGGCCGCTCCACCTGGCCGCGCGCACGGGGCATTTCACGCAGGGTGCGATCTGGCTCCAGGTCAACGGCGAAATCAAGCAGAACGCCAACCTCGACCAGATGATCTGGACCGTCGCCGAACAGATCAGCCACCTGTCGCAGGCGTTCGAGCTGGCAGCCGGCGACATCATCTACTCGGGCACGCCCGAGAACGTCGGACCGGTTGTCAAGGGCGACCAGATCGTCTGCCACATCGACGGGCTGCCCGACTTGAGCGTGCGCATCACCTAGCGACGCCGCGTCGTACGTCTATCAAACGGAGAGCGAATTGAACAACAACGATGGGAGCCCCTCGTCCGGGCGGCGCGATTTCCTGGCGCAAGCCGGCGCCGCCGCGGCTGCATCGCTGCTCGGCGGCGGCCTGATCGCGCGCGCCCGCGCCGAAACGCCGGCTGTCAATACGAGTTCGCGGTCGCGGCCGAATATCCTGTTCGTGTTCACCGACCAGGAGCGGTACTTCCGCCGCTGGCCGTCGGGCGTGAGCCTGCCGGGGCACGAGCGGTTGCAGCGCACGGGCGTCACGTTCCACAACCACTATTGCCCGGCCGTCATGTGCACGTCGTCGCGGTCGGTGTTGATGACCGGCTTGCAGACGGCCGACAACCGCATGTTCGAGAACGCCGATGCCTCGTGGATCCAGGCGCTGTCGACGCGCATTCCGTCGATCGGGCACATGTTGCGCAAGGCGGGCTACTACACCGCGTACAAGGGCAAGTGGCATCTCAACAAGGATTTCGAGAGCGCCGATCCGGACCGCCTGTTCACGACCGAGATGGAGGCATACGGCTTTGCCGACTACGCCTGGCCGGGCGACCTGCTCGCACATGCGCAGGGCGGCTACAAATACGACCATCTCATCGCCGGCAGCACGGTCTCGTGGCTGCGCAACAAGGGGCGGCCGCTGAACGACGAAGGCAGGCCGTGGGCACTGGTCGTGAGCTTCGTCAACCCGCACGACATCATGTACCTGAACACCGATGCGCCGGGCGAGAAGGTGCAGGACACCGGCCATCTGATGCTGCACTCCGCCCGCGTCCCCGAGCATCCGGACTACAAGACTGCGTGGAACCTGCCGCTGCCGGCGAACCTGAAGCAGCCATTCGACCTGCCGGGACGGCCCAAGGCGCACGGCGAATACAACAGGGCATGGGGCTACACGCTCGGCAGCATCCCCATGGAAGAGGTTCGCTGGCGCAAGTTCACCGATTACTACATCAACTGCATCCGCGCGGTCGATGCGCAGGTGAACGGCATCCTGGCCGAGCTCGACGCCCTGCACCTCGGCGACCGCACCATCGTCGTCTTCACCGCGGACCACGGCGAGATGGGCGGCGCGCACGGCCTGCGCGGCAAAGGTGCGTTCGCTTACGAGGAAAGCCTGCACCTGCCGTTCTATGTCGTCCATCCAGATGTGCGCGGCGGCCAGGACTGCCGCGCGCTGAGCAGCCACATCGACGTGGCGCCCACCCTGCTCGCGATGGCGGGCATGGATCGAGCGCGCATGGGCGAAGCCGCGGGCCGCGACCTGCCGGGCCGGGACATCGGCGCCGCGCTGGGCACCGCGCGTGCCGCCGATCTGCACGCCGTGCGCGAGTCGATCCTGTTCACCTACAGCGGCGTGGCGCAGAACGATGCGGAGCTGATGCGGGTGCTGGCCGAAGGAGCGATTGCCGGCAAGGACCAGATGACGACGCTCAAGGAGACCGGATTTCGTCCCGACCTGCGCAAGCGCGGCAGCCTGCGCACCGTCTTCGACGGCCGCTACAAGTACACGCGCTACTTCTCCCCGGTGCAGCGCAACCGGCCGACCACCCTGGAACAGATTTACCAGTGGAACGAGCCGGAGCTGTATGACCTGCAGACCGACCCCGACGAGATGAAGAACCTCGCGCTGCAGGGTACCAACGACGCGCTGGTGCTCGCGCTGAACGACAAGCTCAACAAGGTGATGGACCGTGAATTCGGCAAGGACGACGGCCGCGAGATCCCCGACGTGAAAGGCATGAGCTGGGTGATCGAGCGGCCCGAACTCTAGGCGGCGCTCAGGCCACGCGCACGCGCGCGAACAGGCTGTCCCATGACGCCAATGCAGGCTTGGCGTTGAAGTTGCTGTCGGCAAGCCCGATGCTCACGAACAGCGGCAGGGTTGGCCGGAACGGCGGCGCCGGTCGCGCCGACCAGCGCGAACCACACGCCGATGCCAATACCGAGCCAGCGATGCAACAGGATCCAGGCGCGCCGCCGCGCCGCAGTGCCGGCGCGGCGAGCGCACCCTGACGGGCATTCATTGCAGAGTCGGTTGACGGAAGTACGCAGTGCGCTCGATCGAATCCACGACCACTTCACGCACGGTGGCGCCGCGCCTGACCCATAGCGGCACCTTGATGCCGGCGTCGCCGAGCCCCCAGACCTTGCGATACATCTCGGATTGCGTGTGCACGACCGCGCTCGAGACGCCGATCACCACGTCGCCGGGCTCGATGCCCGCGCTCGCCGCGGGACCCTCGGGGCTGACCCGGGTCACGACCAGCATGCCGTGAACCTGTTGCGTGGCCATGCCGAGCCACGGCCGGCCGCCGCCCTTGCGCTTGCCATCGGCGATCATGTCGGCCAGGATGGGCTTCAGGATGTTGATCGGCACGAACATGTTGCCGGGCACGGCACCGCCGTCGCCCATGGCGTCTCCGACTCCGAGCGACCCCAGGCCGATCAGCCTGCGGTCGCGGCCGATCAGCGCGGCGCCGGCAAACCGCCGCGTCTGCGGCGCGACGAAGATCGCTTCGTCGAGCATGTATTCCCAGCTGCCGGTAAACGGCCGCTTCGAAACCACGCGCTCGAGCTGCGCCGCTTCACGTCCCCCGAACGGCAGCACCATCACGACTTCGCGCTCGCGCACGGCGCTCGAGTCGCCCAAGGCCATCGGCTGCGCATCGAGCGGCGCCAGCAGCTTGAGCAGCGCGAAGCCCGTCGCATGGTCGTACGCGACGAGCGCCGCCGGGACCGTACGATCGGCATTGTTGGTGACCGAAATCGACTCGGCTTCCATCACCAGGTAGCCGATGGTCAGCACATAGCCGCGCGCATCGATCACGACTCCTGAGCCCGCACGTTCGCGCCCGAGAATGTCGATCGAACGGGCATCGGGCAGCACGGTCGTTTCTACGAAAACCACCGCATCGACCAGCGCCTGCGCAGTGGCATCCTCGGCGCTGCCGGCAGTGCCCT
>Ga0335077_10012355_pt1 | contig 10682 bp, 5 predicted proteins | sample Lox_Sample_31_FD_207151 | JGI IMG/M metagenome (GOLD analysis project Ga0335077, IMG submission 207151) | Soil microbial communities from Loxahatchee National Wildlife Refuge, Florida, United States - Lox_Sample_3.1 | ecosystem: Environmental > Terrestrial > Soil > Wetlands | place: USA: Florida...
CGGCTGATGCACCGCGAGGATGACGATGTGGCGCAGACCCTCCAGACGCTCTTCGAGGATGAAGGCATTGAACTGGTGTTCCATGCAAAAATCACGCGTGTTTCAGGAAAGTCCGGCGAGTTTGTGAGAGTTTTCTGCCAAGAAGACGGCAAAGGAACAGAAAAGACGCTCGAGGCCACGCATCTGCTCGTGGCTGCCGGCCGCGAGCCGAACACACAGGGAATCGGGCTGGAGCTGGCCGGCGTGGAGCTAGCCGAAAACGGATACATCAAGGTCAACGAACATCTGGAGACCACCGCCGCCGGCGTGTGGGCGATGGGCGAGGTGGCCGGCAGCCCGCAATTCACGCACGTGAGCGTGGACGACTTTCGCGTGGTTCACGACGGCATCACCGGCGGAAAACGCGTTACCACCGGGAGACAGATTCCCTTTTGCCTATTTACGGATCCGGAATTCGCCCGCATCGGGCTGAATGAAAAAGAGGCACGAGCTCAGGGCATCCCGTATCGCCTGTTCAAAATACCGATGGAAGCCGTGATGCGCGCCACCACGCTCTCGGAAACGCGCGGCTTTCTAAAGGCCGTGGTGGAGCGCGACGGCGATCGCGTCATCGGGTTCACTGCGCTCGGCGTGGGTGCGGGCGAAATCATGACTTCCGTGCAGATCGCGATGGCTGCAGGACTTCCGTACACCACGCTGCGCGACATGATTTTGACTCACCCGACCCTCGTCGAGGGCCTCATTCCGTTGTTCTCCTCGGCGGCGCGCGCGCAGGAATCAAGTGGTCAGCACGATGCCGCGAGCGTCGGAAGCAGGATTCTGGAAGCTACCACGGACTAGGAACAGAACGCGCCTTGGACGGCGGAGAAGGTGCCCCTCGGCTTCGCTCGGGACACCATACCCTGATCGGAAATCCGCGTGCCCCTCACCGATGAACCTGGTCCGGGACACCATACCCTGGTCGGGTATGGTGGAGGCGGGGGGAGTCGAACCCCCGTCCGAAAAGCCTTGCCACCAGAAGCCTACATGCTTAGTCCGTTCCGGTCGCCGCTCGCCCTTGCGGGCTTGCGGCGAGTTCACCGGTGCGCGCTCAGAACGGACAAGAAACGCGTCCGGCTAGCCCGATGGATCTCGCCAGCTCCTTACGGGCCGAAAGGAGGCGGCCATCCCGCTAGGTTACGCTCCGGCCCGCGCGCGCGGGCTCACGCGGCGGAACGTGCTACGCTAACTTTTGGTTAGGCAGCAAGAGCCAAGTTGGTGTTGGCGTCTCTAGTTTTCCACCTTGTTGCGGGCAGGTGGCTCCCGGCATGCCTTCTGGCCGCGACAGCTTCCGTCGAAACCGTGTCGCCCCCAGAGGTCCTCTGTAGATCAGGTTAGCAACGACGCGCCCGCGGGTCAAACGGCGGCGCCTGCCGCTTACTCCGCTTTCAGCGCTTCCACGGGATCGATCCGCGCCACCCTGCGGGAAGGCAGATACCCGGCCAGCAGCGCCGCCGCCAGCAGGCCGGCCGCTGCCGCGGCATACGTCGCGGGGTCCAACGGGCTCACTTCGTAGAGCACCGATGGGAGCAGGCCGCTGAGCGCAACCGCCACGGCAAAGCCGCACGCCGCTCCCGCGACGGCGAGACCCAGCGTGTGCCGAAGAAACATCCCGGTCAAAGCGCGCTGCTGCGCGCCCAGCGCCAGGCGGATTCCCATCTCGCGCGTTCGCTGCGATACCGAGTAGGCGATGACCCCGTACACGCCCACGCTGCCCAGCAGCAGGGCCATGCCGCTCGATACGGCCAGCAGAATCAGAGTGAACGAGGTGCGGCCCAGGGACTGGTTCACGATGGAGTCTCCTGTGCGCACATTGGCCAGTGGAAGACTCGCGTCGACCGACCACACCGCCCGCCGCAAGTCCTTCATCAGGCTTTCCGTTCCGGCGCGCGGGCTGCGCACGGCCACGGCCAGCAGCCGCTGGACCCTGCCCTGGCTTCCGAAATCGTTTCTGACCAGCGGCCAGTAGACGGAGCTGGGCGCTTGCATGTTCAACCCGTCGTCGTGCACATCGGCCACCACGCCCACCACTTCCTGCCATTGGTAGGCGTCGCCTTCGCGAATCCGCTTGCCCACGGCCGCGGCCGGGTTGCGCCACAATTCGCGCGCCAGTTTTTCCGACATCAGCACATGAGGCGATTTGTTGTACAGCTCCTCCCAGGTCAAATCCCGGCCGGCCACCAGCGGCGTTCCCATGGTTGAGAGAAGGCCCGGCGAAATCGTTTTGTATCTCCGCAGCGGCGGGAGCGCGCCCGCGGGATACGTGTGGTCTTCGGCGTACATGGGCTCATCGTCCAGCCCCTCCTCGCGCCCATCCATGGGAATGGTGGCGGAGGCGCCTGCGGAGGCGACTCCCGGAATTTCCGACACGCGGCGGAGAATTTGCCGGCACATGCGCGCCACCGCGTCCGCATCCTGCGCTTCGGTGGCGGGAATATACAGAGTGAAGGTCTGCAGTCCGGCGGGGTCGGCAAATCCGGGCTGGACGCGCGTGAGCGCAACAAACGTGCGGGCCATCAGCCCCGAGCAGATCAACAGAACCAGCGCCAGCGCCACCTGCACAACCACCAGCGCGCTTCGCGCTCCCTGCTGCGCGCGGCCCGCGCTTTGCCCGCGCCCTCCCGCGCGCAGGAACACGCCGGCACTGCCGCCGGCGTGCTTCAGCACCGGAATCAACCCCACCAGGAGCGCCGCGAGTGTCGAGAGCCCCAGATTGAAAAGGAGCACCGGGCCATCCATCCCGACATCGTGAATCCGCGGCAATCCCTTCGGCGCCATCACCAGCAGCCCGCGCAGCAGCACGAGCGCCGCCACGATTCCCAGGGCGCTTCCCAGCAGTGCCAGCAGGCCGCTTTCCAGGAGCAGTTCGCCGGCGATGTGCTTCCTTCGCGCGCCCAATGCGAAGCGGATGGCGATCTCCTGCCGCCGGCCTTCCATGCGCACCAGCATCAGGTTGGCCACGTTGGCGCAGGCAATCAGCATCACCATGCCAATCGATCCCATCAACACCCACAGGGTGCTGCCGATCCCGCCCACCACGGTCTGCTTCAGCGGCCGCACCAGCGGTCTGAATCCGGCCTGCTCGAACACGGCGATGCTGTATCCCTGCGGCATCGGGAAACTCCGCAGGACAATCGGGAGCATGCGCGCCACGTCTGCCTTCACCTGATCCAGGGAGGCGCCCGGCTTGCGCCGGGCAATCATATGAAAGGCAAAATTGGCCAGGTGGATTTTGGCGCGGTCGAATCGCAGCGGTACCACCACCGCCGGACTCTCTTCTCCCAGATACTGAAAGCCTTGCGGCAAGACGCCGATGACTTCCGTGGGCACGCCATCCACCTGAATTTTCCGGCCGACGATGGACGGGTCGCCGCCGAACGCGCGCCTCCAGTAACTGTACGAGAGCATGGCCGTGTCCGCGCTGCCGGGCACCGCGTCTTGGCGGTTGAAGTTCCTGCCCAGCAGTGGAACCACGCCGAGAAGCGGAAGGATGCCGTCGGTGGCCCGCAGTGCGCGGATGCGTTCCGGCTCGGCATTGCCGCTCACGTTTACCGCGTCGGTCTGGTAGAGACCCACCTCCGCGAGCGTGGTGTTTTGTTCGCGATAGATGAAATAGTTGGCGGGACCGGTGGTCACCAGATCCTGAATATTCATCCCCGGAGCGCTGTGGGAGATGGACACCAGCTCATCGGAACGCGGATAGGGCAGCGGTCTGAGCAGCACGCTCTCCAGCACGCTGAAGACGGCCGTGTTCGCGCCGATGGACGTTCCCAGAGTCAGCAGGACGACCGTCGTGAACAGAGGCGTCCGGGCCAGGCGCCGCGCTGCTTGCCGGAATTGCGCGCCGAGCCGGGTCAACAGTTCCATGGTGAGCCCCCCGCAACCTGCGCAGATCCCGGGGGGGAACCTGGCCTGAGCAGTCTGGTAGACTGACGCAGCCCGTCCGCTCCGGGTTGCAATCCAATACGGACTCTTCCTCGCGCGGCGGATTCCGCCAGGTTCGCCCGCGCGTCAGGCCGCTCACAGGCCACGGCGCTTCGCCGGCAATGGCTGCGGGCGGAACGGCTGCGCCGGTGGCGGGAAGGTGCGACAGGCCCGCCGTTTTCCGGCTATTTGTACCGGTGACCGTGTTTCACGATGACGGCTGGGCTCTTGAGAAGATCGATGTCCTTCAGCACATCGCCCTTCACGGCGATGATGTCCGCATATTTTCCCTCGCTCACCGTGCCGGAGTCGTTCTGCACCTTCATGAGCACGGAGGGCCAGTAGGTCGCGGCGCGGATGGCCAACATGGGGTCGACGCCGAGCGTTTTGACCCAGGCGTCCAGCTCGTGCCAGGTGGATTGGCTGTGGAAGTTCATGGGGATTCCGCTGTCCGTCCCAATGAGCAGCATGACACCCGACTCCTTCAGTTGCGCAAATTTGCGCGCCAGCGTGGGCCGGCGATAGGGAGTGATGGCGTAATACGGCAGGCGGTCGGGATGCGCGAGCGACGCCTTGATGTCCTCCACGATGTTCAGGGGCAGGCCCACCTGCCAGGAGGGATCCTCCAGCCACCCGGGATGATCGCGCAGATACTCGTAGTTGAGCAGGCCGGCCACCGTGGGCGTCCAGTAGAGCGGGCCGATGCTCATGTTCGCGGTGCGCTCGCGGATCATGGCGATGATATCCGGCGGATATTCAGGGGCGGTGGATAGCCCGGTGTGCTCGAAGCAATCCACTCCGGCCTTGAGGCCGCGGCGAATTTCTTCGGGCCGGTGGGCGTGCGCCACCACGGTGAGGTGGTGGATGTGCGCCTCGTCCACCACGGCCAGCACCTCGTCCATGGTCATCTGGTCCTGGTCAATCATTTTGATTTCGTTCACACCCGCGTCCGCCAGGCGGCGCACCTTGGCGCGCGCATCGTCCGGGCTGGTCACGCCCCAGCGATATTTCTCTGTTCCCGGATAGGGCTCGTGCTGGATGAACGGCCCGGAAACGTACAACGTGGGGCCGGGAATTTTTCCGGCGTTGATGGCGTCGCGGACGTGCAGGATGGGTTCGAGCGGAGCTCCCAGGTCCCGCGCGCTGGTCACTCCGGCCAGGAGCAACTGCCGCGCCGCTGCCGGCATGATCACGGACTCGAACTGGGGCTCGTAGGTCTTGTCCCAATGATCGTAGTCCGCGTGGCCGACGATCATGGTGTGCACGTGCACGTCCCACAGGCCGGGGAGAACGCTCATCCCCTCCGTGGAAATCACCTCGGCGCCCGCGGGAACCTTCAGCGTGTCCTGCGTGCCGACGGCTGTAATGCGTTCGCCTTGGATGATCACCACGCTGTGTTCGATGGGAACGCCGCCGTAGCCGTCGATCAGCGTGCCGCCCACGAGCGCGATCACTTTTCCGGTGTTCCGCGCGCCGTTTGCCGTCTGCGCCCGCGCGGCCGCGCAGAGCAACAGCACGAACATCAGGCCGGCAAGAATATTCCGCATCACTCGCATGACCCGGTCCTCCACCAGCGGAATTTGCATTCAGCCGCGGCGAACTGTAGGCCAGTCGCGCCCGGCTGTCCACAGGAAAGCGGGATGGTCTGGAAGGAATGTTACGAAGCGCGCGCCGCCGTGGTCTTCTGCGGGGAGCGGCGGATGACCGCCTGCGCGAAGCGCTCCATCTCTTCGTACTGGGGGCTGAATTGAAGCAGCACGAGGTCCACGCCCGCGGCCTCGAACTCCGCGATGCGCTCCGCCACCTGTTCCGGCGTTCCCACCAGCCCCGAGCGCAGGCCGCGATTCGACACGGAATAATCTTCCAGCGACACGCGCTGTTCCAGTTGCGTTCCGGCCAGCCACTGCTGGTAGTTCTGATAGCCGGCGGCGCTCTGCTTCACATCCGTGATGCGCCGCAGCTCCTCCTGCGACTCGCGTTCCGTCTCGCGGACGATGGCGTATCCGGCCACGCCGTAGCGCATGGGCGGAAGGCTGAGGCGCTCGCGCCTGGCGGCCATATCGCGGATTTTCTCGGCCACGCGCGCGGGAGGGTCGCCGTGCATCAGATAGGCGTCGCACTTCCGCGCGATCAATTCCTTGGCGGCTTCGGATTCTCCGCCGGCATAGAGGGTGGGGCGCGGAGTGGAAACCGGCTTGGGCTCCAGCACCGTGTTTTCCACGCGGTAGTACTTTCCGCTGAAGGAGAATGCGGGCTGGGACCACACGCCGTTGAGAACGTCGAGCCACTCGGAGGTGCGCGCGTAGCGGTCGTCGTGCTGCTCAAAGTGCACGCCGTACATCTTGGCCTCGTCCGCCCACCAGGACGAGACCACGTTGAGCGTCACCCGCCCGCCGCTGATGTGGTCGATGTTCGCGGCCTGTTTGGCCAGCAGGGCGGGGAGATGGAAGGTGGGCCGCACGGCAAACATCAGCTCCAGGCGGCGGGTGACGGCGGCCAGCGCCGCGCCCGTGGACCAGGCGTCGAGCGACGGCGCGCTCACGCCTTTGATGTCGTTCAGGTTCAGCTCGGCCAGCAGGGTCACATCGAAGCCGATTTCTTCGCTCCGCCGGGCCAGCCGGCTCACGTACTCCCAGGTGGGCTGCATGCCTTCGTTCTCCACATTGCGCAGCCAGCCGCCGAACATGGGAAGCCAGAATCCGTATCGCATCACGCACTCGTGCCTTTCCGCCGCTGTCCGTTCGCGGATTCGGCGATCAGGTAATCGGCCAGGCGGCCGTAGGCGTCGAAGCCCACCACGCGCGGGGCGTCGGCCACGTAGTTGGAGAGCGCGTTCACATCGTAAAAGAGCCGCCGGCCGTCGCGATCGTCCACGATGAATTCCACGCCGCCCACTTCGATTCCCGCCGCCGACATGATTTGCTCCACCGTGGCAATGGCCTCGGCGGGGGGATGCGCCGCGGCGACCTTCAGCCCCGTTTTCGGAGCGTCGGCCGGGCAGATTCCGCGCGCCAGCGGAGCTCCATCCGCGGTCTGGCAGATGTGGCCGGGACAGAGATTGAAGGTCTCGCCGGTGAGAAAAATTTCGATGGCGTAGAGAAATTTTCCGCCCAGCACTTCCACGCGCGTGATGGAGCCGCCGCGCGCGGGGATAAACTCCTGGACCAGCGCGGTCTGGTCGAGCCCCATGTCCAGATGGCCGCCGGCGACGGCGTCTTCCAGGTCCGCTGCGCGGTCATACCGCGCGATTCCCGCGCCGCTGCCTCCCATGTTCGGCTTCACCACCACCGGATACCCCAGGGCTGCGGCGGCGGCGGGCGCCTCCGCGGCGCTGTTCACAATGCGCGTCCGCGGACACGGCACTCCCAGGGACTGGAAAACCGAGAGCTGAGCAGCCTTGGAGAGTTCGAATCCGAACGCCCGGCTGCCGTTCACCACGCGCGTGCCGCTGCGCTCCAGGTGCGCCAGGTACCCCAGCGCGTAGAAAATTCCCTGCCCGTTGCCGCGGCGGTAGGCCGAGGGGCTCATGCGGTTGAACACCAGCGAGTATTCGGGCCCCGTGGCGGAAGGATCGTACTGGTGGCTGCGCGCGTCAATGCGCACGAAGGGCACGCCGCGCGCGTCCAGCGCGGCGAACAGAGGCCGGAACCACTCCTGATGCTCGTGGAAAATGGCAATCGGCCGCGCCGCGTTCATACTCTCACTCCCGCAGGATCATCTCATTGATCGAGGTGCCTGGGACATTTTTTGCCGTCGCTACTTCCGGCTCCGGGGGCTGGTTCGTGGAGGCTCGCGCCACCACCGCGGCGGGCAGAATCGTGTCCATTGTCACGCGGAGCAGGGCGTAGGCCACGCGCCGGTCGCGGGCCTGCACGGCCTGGCTCTCAATCGCGGGATTCCTCTCCAAAGCGGAACTCCCGGCGATGACATCCCTGTGATGTCGCCCAGCCGCGCAAAGTTACCGGCCGCCCGTGGCAGGACCTGGCGGGGCCGGTTGCCCCAGTGCTCCGCCGAGGATTGTAGTAAGATGCGCGGTTCGTTTTCACTTCGCGAGCGAGGTCACCCATGTCACACCGTCTACGGTTGCTGTTCGTTTCCGTGATGTTTCTGCTGGGCAGTGCGCCGGCGCTGCTTTCCCAGGAGCCGCAGTTCAAACCCGAGGTCTACGACGCGCTGAAGTACCGCTACATCGGCCCGGAAGGGAATCGCGCCGACGCGGTGGTGGGCATTCCCGGCAATCCGAATATCTATTACGTCGGTGCGGCTTCCGGCGGGATTTTCAAATCCACCGACGGGGGCATCCATTGGGATCCCGTGTTCGACTCGGAGCCGGTGGCCTCCATCGGCTCGCTGGCCGTCGCGGCCACGGACCCGAATATCGTGTGGGCGGGAACGGGCGAGCCCTACATCCGCAGCCACATCTCGGTAGGGCAGGGAATCTACAAATCGCTGGACGCGGGAAAAACGTGGAAGCTGATGGGGCTGGAGAAAACCGGCCGGATCGGCAACGTGATCATTGACCCGCGCAACCCGGACGTCGTTCTGGCCTGCGCTCTTGGCCACGCCTACGGGCCGCAGCCCGAACGCGGCGTCTTCCGCACCGCCGACGGGGGAAAAACCTGGGAGAAGGTCCTTTTCGTTGACGAAAACACGGGATGTTCGGATCTCGCCATCGATCCAAATAACTCCCGCATCCTGTTTGCGGGCATGTGGCAGATCGTGATTCACACCTGGGGCCGCACCAGCGGCGGGCCAGGCAGCGCGCTCTACAAATCCACCGACGGCGGCGTCACCTGGAAAAAACTGGAGGGCCACGGCCTGCCCCATCCGCCCATCGGGCGCATTGCCGTTCGTGTGGCGCAGAAAGACTCGAATCGCGTCTACGCGGAAATCGAGACGGGCGACGGTGTGCCGGACAAAGGCATCCCGGGATATCCGGACTTTGCGGGCCAGCTCGGCCAGTTGTGGCGCTCGGACGACGGCGGCGACTCCTGGAAAATGGTGAACTCGGACCGGCAGATCCGCGGCCGCACGCATTACTACACGCGCGAGGAGATTTCTCCCGACAACGAGAACGAAGTCTATTTCATGGCCGCATCGTTTTCGCGAACGCTCGATGGCGGCGTCACGCTCACCAAAATGCCTTCGCCTCCGGGCGGGGATCATCACGAGATGTGGATCGACCCCACCAACGGCGACCGCATGGCCGTGGTGCACGACGGCGGAGTGAGCATCTCCGTCAACCGCGGCAAGACCTGGAACCGCGTCTCGCTTCCCATCGCGCAGATGTATCACGTGACCGTGGACGATCAGATCCCGTACTACGTCTACGGCAACCGGCAGGACGGACCCTCCTGGCGCGGTCCCAGCAACAACCTTCAATTCGGCGGATTTTTCGGCAGCTCCATCTCTCGCGGCGACTGGCACGACGTGGCGGGGGGCGAGAGCGGCTTCGCCGTTCCCGATCCCGCGGACAACAACATCATCTGGTCCACCGGCACGGGCACGGGCAGCGTGGGCGGCACGGTCACGCGATTCGACGAGCGCACGCTCCAGCACCGCGAAGTGGAAGTCTGGCCCGACTATGTGGCGGGCGACCCCGCCGCGGACGTGAAATACCGGTTCAACTGGGAATTTCCCATCGCCATTTCTCCGTTCGACCACAACAAAATTTACGTCGGCAGCCAGTTCGTGCACGTGACCACCGACGGCGGCAACAGCTGGCAGATCATCAGCCCCGATCTGACGCGAAACGACAAGAGCCGCATGCAGATTTCCGGCGGCCTCACGCCGGACGACATCGGCGTGGAATACGCCGGAGTGATCTTCGCGCTGAACGAATCGCCCAAGGAGCAGGGCCTCATCTGGGTGGGGACGAATGATGGCCTGGTGCACGTGACGCGCGACGGCGGCAAGACCTGGACCGACGTGACCAAGAACATTCCCAATCTTCTCGAGTGGGGGACCATCGACAACATCGAGCCCTCCCGCTATGACGCCGGGACCGCCTATCTGACCGTGGACGGTCATCAGGTGAACAGCCGCGATCCGTGGGTCTACAAAACCACGGACTTCGGCAAGACCTGGACGCTGATCACAAATGGACTGCCCCACGACATGCTCAGCTACGCGCACTGCGTCCGCGAGGACCCCGTGCGCAAAGGCCTGCTCTATCTCGGCACGGAGGGCGGACTCTACGTTTCCTTCGACGACGGCAAGAACTGGCAGCCGCTGCAGTCCGGTCTGCCGCACGCGCCCGTCTACTGGCTCACCGTGCAGGAACGGTTCCACGATCTGGCCGTGGCCACTTACGGCCGCGGCTTCTGGATTCTGGACGACATCACTCCCCTCCAGCAGCTCACTCCGAAGGTGGCGCAGGCGGACGCGCACCTGTTTGCTCCGCGCGATGCCTATCGCTTCCAGTCCGTCTCCACGCCCGCGGCCGTGGATTACGATGCCAGCTCGGGAAAGAATCCTCCCTACGGCGCTTCCATCAACTTCTACCTGAAGGAGACGCCAAAAGAGAAAGCAACCGTGAAGCTCAGCTTCGAGGATTCCTCCGGAAAGACCGTCCGCACCATCGAGTGCCACGGGGAAAATTCCGGGGCCCCCGCGGCCGAGAAACCCTCCGAAGAGGAGGAAAACCCCGACCCCGACGCGACGCCGTGCGAAGTGAAGGCGGGCATCAACCGCGTGTGGTGGGACCTTCGCGGCGAGCG
>Ga0335077_10012357_pt1 | contig 10682 bp, 2 predicted proteins | sample Lox_Sample_31_FD_207151 | JGI IMG/M metagenome (GOLD analysis project Ga0335077, IMG submission 207151) | Soil microbial communities from Loxahatchee National Wildlife Refuge, Florida, United States - Lox_Sample_3.1 | ecosystem: Environmental > Terrestrial > Soil > Wetlands | place: USA: Florida...
GGCTGGTCGGATGCGCCGGCGCCGACCGGCTGGCCGGCGTCTGCGGCCCACGGGTCCTCCGTCGCGCGCCCGCCGCCGGTGCCGTTGCCGCCGCCGGTGCCGTTGCCGCCGCTGGACCGGTTGGACTTGGTGACCTTGGCCGAGGCGTTCCTCATGGACGGGCCCACGTCATCGACCTCTACCTCGTAGACGGTCCGCTTCTCGCCTTCCCTGGTCTCGTACGACCGCTGGCGCAGCCGGCCGTAGACGATCACCCGCATGCCCCGCTGCAGGGACTCGGCCACGTTCTCGGCCGTCTGCCGCCAGACGTTACAGGTGAGGAAGAGGCTGTCGCCGTCCTTCCACTCGCCGCTGGCGTTGTCGCGGAACCGGGGGGTGGAGGCGACGCGGAACTTGGCGACCGCCTGGCCGGTGGGGGTGTAGCGCAGCTCCGGGTCGTCGACCAGGTTGCCGGTGATTGTGATCTGGGTGTCTCCTGCTGCCATCGCTGGCCATCTCCTTCAGGTTGGTGGCAGGCGCGGGCGCGCCTGCCTGTCTCGTGCATCTGGTCAGCCGCGGTGCCGCAGGCCCGCCGTGTGCGGCGAGCTGGCCGCGCGGTCGCGGCGGAAGTTGCTCAGTGGCGCCTCCTTTCGGCCAGCGGTCCGAACTGCCGTGGGTCTGTTGCCGTGCTGTGCCGGTCGGCGCCGTGGCGGGCGAACGCGCCTGGGCCTGGGCCAGTACACGACCCCGTCATGCATGTGGGCGCAGGCCTCATCGAGCGTCTCGGCCCCTCCCCGAGCGGGCCGGGCCTCGCGCGTCGGCGCACTGCTGCTTGAGGTCATGCCGCGGCCACGGTGGCCCGGGGGCGCGGGGTGGATGCGGGCCCACGACCATTCACGTCCGGCTGGTCGTTGTCGTCGCGGATCGCGTTTTCCCAGCACTGGCCACAGCCGATCCGCGACGGCGGGACCATCGGCCGGGTGTGGTGGGTGCACATCGCGGCCACGATCTGGGCCAGCGGGTGCTTCTTGGTGAACCACGCCGGCTCGGTGACTGTCTTCTGTCCCGGTGGCCGCAGCCCGCCGCGGCGCCGCGCGGCCGCGCGGGTCGTCTTGACCGCCGCCCGGGCCTGGCCGACGCCGACCTCACCGCGGGCGACCCGCAGCTGGCTCGCGCGGTCCAGTTCAAGCAGCGACAGGTAGTAGCTGACCATCGACGGCGAGATGCCGCTGAGACGCGCCAAGTCGGCCTGGCTCCACGTGCCCCCGCCCGGGCGACCACGCATCAGGTCACCAAGCGTGTTGGCGATCTCGATCGGGTTCAGGTCCTCGCCGGTGCAGTTCGCGACCAGGGCGATCAGCTTGCTGTGCAGGTAATGGGACGGAGTGGGCTTGACTGTCACCTCCACCTCATCGAGGCGAGCGAGCTTGCAAGCCCGCAGGCGCCGTTCCCCATCGAGGAGCATGAAGTAGCCATCGCGGCCGGGATAGGGGCAGACCACCAGCGGCTCAAGCAGGCCGTGCAAGCCGATGGTGGCGGCAAGTTCACGCAGCTTGGCTTGATCGAAGGTCTTGCGCGGATTCTGCGGGTTGGGCAGCACCTGATCGGGGCTGATGATGGCCCACACTGGCGAGGCGCCGGGGGCACGTCTCCGGGTGTTTGCAGTCATCGCGGCCTTGCTCTCGTCTGTCACGCTGACGGCCGCGCCTTGAGATGCTCTCTTCGGGCTGGCCGGCGCGGTCGGCAGCGGCCGTTTCTGTGTACACAAGTATAGCCGTTTCTGTGTACACAGAAAAGGGGTTGCTGGTCGCAATGATGAGCTAAAACAGTGGCATGGCCTGCGGGAACTTGCCAGACGGGTTTGTAAGCCGCAGGCGGCGTGAATCATGGAAGATCTCCCCCATCCATCACCAGCATCTGACTTCACGTCGGTCATTGGCCGGCCTCGGGCTCGGTGCTCAGTTGCCCCGGCGCTGGCCTGGTGCCGGGCCCGGCCGCGCTGGCCTGGCGGACGTGAGCCCGGCGGCGCTCCCAAAGGTCAGCTCGGGTGGGATCGGCCAATTCCGCGTCATCGAGCAGGCTGAGCGCCTCGCTCGGCCGGCCGGCCGTGAACGCGGCGTAGGCGGCCCGGCTGATGCGATCGGCCTCGGCCGCCTCCCCTGCGGCGGCGGACCGGCGGCGTTCCTGCTGGGCCGACAGTGGTACCGGGGCGCGCTGGATCACGTGCGGGTGAGCCGTGAGGTAGTTGCGGATCCAGTCCTGTTCCCGGGCGCTGCCGCCGATGTGGCCCTCGGCGAGGTAGCGGGCCGGGTCCCCGCCGGCACGGTAGTAGCCGGCCGCGTTGTCGGTGATCGCCTCGGCGATCTGCGCCTCGCGCTCGGCGGTGAGCGTAAGGGGCGGGGCGGCCAGTTCGGCCCTGTCCAGAAATTGCGCCTCGTCGCCGGTGCGCTCGCGGTGAGCGCGGACCGCGGACCGCAAGTTGTCGGTGATGGCGGGGATATGGTGCCCGCTGCCTTCGACCAGGTGCGGGGTGAGTTGTGCTACCCGGCGGGGCCAGTCGTGCAGGTCAGGGATCGCGGTGAGGATGGCCGGCGTGACGCTTTGCCGGTAGGCCGCGAGGTAGCCGGGGATGGCGGCGGCCGGGATCTCGCAGGGGCCATGGAATGCGCTCGCCGCGCCGGGGGTGTAGCTGAGCACAGGTGGGGCGGGGGCTGCGGGTTCGCAGAGGGTGACGTAGGCGGTGCCCGCAGCGCGGACGATCCGCACCTGCAGTCCGCAGGTGCGGGCGAGCTCGCGGGCAGCGCTCAGCGACGGCAGCCTGGTGTCCCCGTGCTCAAGCAGGTCCAGCAGCGCGGGCGGGGGCAGGTGGGGGTGCGTGCGGTAGGCCGCCAGGTAGGCGGGCACGTCGGCTTCTTGCACTCTCAGGCCGCCGACGGTGGCGCCCCCGGCGACGCTGTAGAGCAGCACTTCCCGGTCTGCGTCGACGACTTGCACGACACGCGCCGGGCCGCTGCCGTGGACGGTCGCGATGTCGAGGCCGTGCCGGGCTGCCGCTTCAGCGAGCTGCGCGTCAAAGCCGCGAGGATTCGCTGGGCTGGGGCCTGGCGCTGTTGGTGCCGGGGGCGATGCAGCTTGTGGTTGGTCGTCGGCGGATCCTGCGCCGGTAGTTGCTTGCTCGAGTGCCGGGACGGCCCCCGGCGAGGCGGCGGTGACCATTGGTTCCGGCGCGGTGGCGGGTGGGCCGACCTGGGGTGTGGCGAACAGTTGCCCCCAGCGCTCAGGGGTCTGCGCGGTGCCCGCCAGCCGGGCGCCGAGATGCTCAGCCGCTTCGGTGAACAGGCGCAGGCTAGCCATGAACTGCGGGGCCCGGTACCGGTCCTCGGTGAGGTTCCGGGTCAAGGCCTGGGCGGCGTGTGCCAGCGCGGTGAACCGGGCGGTGACGTCGTCTGGGCTGCCACCGAGCTGCTTGGCCGGGTCGAACGCGGCGGCCGCCGCGCCTTTCAGGCTGGCCGCGTCGGGGCGGATGTCGCGCATGGCGTACACCAGCAGCCGCTTGCCCGCGGATGTGTCGCGGACATCCCAGTACAGGCTGATCAACTGCCGGTAGTCGGTGTCGGCGTCTTTGGCTGTCTCGTAGGGTTCGCCGGGCGGGATCGGCTCTGCGGAGGTCGCCTGGTCTGTGGCCGGTGTCTGGTCGTCCATGTGGGCGCTGCGGCCCACAGCCGCGAGGTCGGCCAGCAGTCCCCGAACGTGGCGGTCGCGTGTGCTGAAGGTCCATTGCCTGCCCAGGTACCAGGCGCCGAGGCGGCTGCTCCACTTGAATCCGCGGTTGCGCAGGAACTGCCGCAACTGCATGTCGCTCTTGTCGGTGCCGTGGACCAGGGTGCCGCGGGAGTGGTGTTCGATCGTGATGCCTTCTGGCGCTGCTGGCGCACTGGAGCCGATGGCACGGCCGCTGCTGGCGGCCTCATCCGTGTCGGCGGAGTTGTCCGCTCCGGCGGGTTGGGCTATGGGGGGCTCTTCGGCCCGATCCGCGCCAACGGTCTCCCCGCTTGGGGGTTGTGCCGGATCCGTGGCGTCGGGAGGACGAGCAGTCTGGCCCGCCGGCCGTGGGCGGCTCATCGTCGGCGGTATCGCTTCTGGGTGCCGTGCGTACAAGTGGGCCAGGGCGTGCCGGTATTCGGCACCGGGCGCCCCGTCCACTGCGCCGACGTCTTGCAGCTCCGCCCAGGCGGCCTGGAGCTCGGCGACGGTGCTGGCGGCGTCCAGCTGAGCCTGGGTTTCCCGGCTCCATGATGCGATCGGGTCTTCGGGTGTGGGGTAGTTGCGGCACCAGTGGATCTCGTACTCGCCCGGGTCGATCCATTCGGGGCTGCCGGGCGGGAACTGCGCGGTAAAGAGGCTGGGGGTTGGCGGCTGACCGCCGGCGGGAGGCGGGGACTGGTCCGGATCGTCTTCGGCGGGTGTCTGGCCGGGGTCCGCTTTGGGCCAGAGGACATGCTGGTATGCCCGGGCGACCGCAGCGGGGGAAGCGGGGCGGATCGTTTGGGTGACACGGTCGCCGGTGACGACGGGGAAGGCTTGGCCGTCCTGGTCAGGCATAAGTAGCCGCCAGCGGTGAGACCAGGGCTCCCCGCTGCACTCGACCGCGTACCAGCCGCCCTGCACGTCGGCGGTGACTGCCCGGTGATCGCGGGGCACTCCCACGCGGGACAGGTGTGCGTCAATTTCAGCCGCCCGCTTCACTCTGTCCTCGTCGCCGGCTGGCAGCAGTGTGCACTCCTGGCATGCTGTGCCGGGATCCGCGCAGCCGTGCCGGGCCCGGCGCTCGCGCTCGAGCTTGCCGCACCAATAGCGCGTGGCAAGGTCGATGGTGGTGGCTGCCAGCTCCTCCCCCGGCACGCCGCTGAAGGCTTCGCCGGGCCGGTGGGCGGCGAGGACTTGTGCCGTCAGTGTTTGCGCGAGGTCGGCCGCGAACACGGGGTCGTCGAAGAACGCTTTGGCCAGGCGCACGGCCTGGTCCTGCTGGCCGGGCCCGGCGTCGTTCACGGCATGGGCGACGGTCTTGTCCAGCCATCCGCCGAAGGTCACGGCGAGGTCGCCGGGCGAGTTATTGCGGGCCGTCGCGGCCAGCACCGTGTCGGCCAGGGCAGCCTGCCGGATGGTTTCCAGTTCGCTGGCGAGCGGGTGCGCGGCCAGCCAGGCAGGCGGGCGAGGGACCGTCACTCCGGCGGCTGCGACAGCGGCGCCGGGCTGCCCGGCAGGCGGAGCGCCGTGTTCGGCCACGCTATCGCCAGGCGCTTCGGCCGGACGGGCGCCGCTGCCCGCCACCGCGGTGGAGGGTGTACCGGCTGGGGCTGCCGCCGGCGGGCCGGGATCGGCGGGTGCCGCCGGCGGCAGCGCCGCAGCTGGGGACGCGAGCTGTCGTGCAGCGCCCGGTGGCTGTGTAGCTCCGGCTGGCTCGCTGCTGCTCGCCCCAGGTGCCGGGCCGGGGCCGAATTGCACCGGCGCCCCGGCTGGCTGAGCGCCCGCTGCTGGGTCCGCCGGCTGCGTTGCGCCGTCAGGAGCGGCGCTGCTGTCCGCGCTGGTGGCTGGCTCGCCTTCGCCCGCGCTCGCGTGGGCCGCGTTCGCTTCCTTGGCCTTTTCAGCGAGTTCCTTCTTGATGCGGTCGGAGCGCTGCTTGGCTGCGGTGAGCTGGTCGGCTTGGGTGAAAGGCTTGCCGAGTCCGTCTTGGGCGTGGTCGATCTCGCGGCGGGCGCGCTCCACGGCCTCCAGCGCCTGGCTTTTGGTGGTTTCGAGCCGGGTAAGCCTGTTTTCCAGGCGGGCGATCACCCCGCCCGGGCCGGCGTCGGTCAGGTCGGTAGCGGTCAGACGCACGTCGGTGCCGGGAGCACCGTCGAAGTTCATAGTGGCCGTCACGGTGCCTAGGGCGTTTATGAACTCGCCGGTCAGCGGGAACCCGCCCAGTTCCCCGAGGTTCATCTTCAAGGGGCGGCTGGATGGGGGCACTTGGGCCATTTCCCGCTGCATGACGGTGATCAGGTGGGTGCCGGCGTCGGGGCGCTTGGTGTGCCGCCGTCCCTCGACCACCATTACGAACTTGTCGCCGCGGGTGTCACATCGGTGCGGGATCGCGGCCTCGACGTCGGCTGCCAGCTTGGCCAGGTCTTCGATCTTGCGGCTTTCTTGTTTGACGGTCCAGGCGAGGGAGTCGCGGTTGCGGTGGTAGGCGCGCTCGGCGCGGCGCAGCCGGGTCAGCTCCGCGTCGGCTTCGGCCTGCTCCATCAGCAGGGGGTTATCGGTGGCGATCGCCTTGACTTCCGCGTAGTTCAAGGCGACGTCGCCGACGTCGCTGATCTCCCGCTCGCCGCCGAGCCGGCCGTGCATCACCTGGTCGATGAACAGTTTTTTTCTGTGCAAGGTCTGCCACATGTAGCCGTCGAAGCTGCGGGCGGTGACATAGCGGATGATCTGCACCTCGGCGTTGAGGTTGCCCTGGCGCACGATGCGGCCTTCGCGTTGTTCGACGTCGGCGGGCCGCCACGGAGCGTCGAGGTGGTGGAGGGCGACGGCGCGGTCCTGGACGTTGGTGCCGACGCCCATCTTCTGGGTGGAGCCGACGAGTACGGCGATGCGGCCGGAGCGGCACGCGGCGAACAGGCGGGCGGTTTCGGCGTCGTTGCGGGCGTCGTGCACGAACCGGATGGCTTCTCGCGGCATGCCGCGGGCGGTCAGCTGGTCACGGAGTTCGTCGTAGACGTTCCAGTCATCGCTGGGGGTGCCGAGGTCGCAAAAGACGATTTGCAGGGACCCGCGCGTCGGGTAGGGGGTGCCGTCGGGGGCGCGGTACTCGTCGTCGCGGTGAGCCCGCCATATCTCCGCGATGCGTGCAGCTGCTACCTCGATCTTGCCCCCGGGTTCTTGGTGCAGGCCGACCAGGCGCAGGTCCAGCGCGGCCCGGCGGCCATCCCCGGAGATCTTGAGCATGTTGTCTTCGTCGGGCCGCACCATGCCACTGCGGCACCTGTCGGCGCGCACGCCCAGGTCGGCGACGTACTCGATGAGCGGGTCCGAGGGATCCACGGCCACGGTTTCGGGCATCCGCTCGCGGTCACCGGGCCGGGGGGCGATGGCGGGTACGGGCAGGTTGAGGTCCTCGGTGGTCTTGACGTCCGCGAAGACTGCCCACATGCGCAGCAGTTCGGGGGCGTTGACGAAACTGGCGAACCTGCTCTTGAGCCGGAAGCTGCTGCCGCCTTCGGGTGCCAGCTCGACCTGGGAGACGACCTTGCCGAAGGTGCCGGCCCAGGAGTCGAACACGTCAACGCCGGCGGCTTCGAGGAGGTCCGGGCGCACGAACCGCTGCATGACGAACGCCTCGGTGACGGCGTTGGCGATCGGGGTAGCGGTTGCCAGCGTGTTGATCCGGCGGCCCTCCCGCCGCCGGAGGTAGTCGAATTTCATGTCGGCGTCCGAGGCCCGCATCGACCCGTCGATGGCCGCGTCGGAGATATTGGAGGGGGTGTGAAGGTTCTTGAGGTCGTGCGCCTCGTCGTAGCAGAAGTAGTCGATGCCGGTCGCCTCGAACGTGATGCCGTCGTCCTTGACCGAGTCGAGTTTGGCCTTAAGCCGCTCCTCCGCCCGGGCGAGCGCTTTCTCTAGGCGCTTGACCGTCAGCCCTTCCCCCTGCTTGGACTTCTCGATCCACTCCCGCAGCTGCCCGAGCTCGCGATCCATATAGGCGCGCATGTTGGCTGCGCCGAGGGGGGTCCGCTCGAAGGCCGACCGGGACATGATGATCCCGTCCCAGTCACCGGTGGCGCAGCGGGCGACGAACAGCCGCCTTCGGTCGGCCCGCAGGTCGTCCTTGCTGACGACCAGCACCTTGGCCCGCGGATAGGTTTGCAGCCAGGCACGGGTGAAGTCGTCGATCATGTGATTGGGGATGACGATCGCGGGCTTTCTGACCAGGCCGAGACGCTTCAGCTCGGTGACGCCCATGATCATCTCGGTGGTCTTCCCGGCGCCCGTGGCGTGGGCGAGCAACACCCCGGGTTCGTGGATCATCCGCGCGACGGCGGCGATCTGGTGGGGGCGCGGCTTGAACGCCAGCGACAGGCCGGGCAGGGACAGTTCGACGTTGTCGTAACTGCGCAGGACCTCGCTGTTGAACTTGTCGTTGTAGACGCGGGCGAGGGTGGCGGCGCGGGCAGGGTCTTCCCACACCCATTCGCTGAACCGCTCACACAGTTCCGCGGCTTTCTCCTGCGCGGCCAGGGTGGCGTCCGGGTTGAGGACGTAGGTGTCCTCGTCGACTCTGTCGCGGACCTCGATGGTGCGTTGCTCGAGGACGGTGGCTGCTAGCTGCGGCGCCGGGTACCGGTCAGTGCCCCAGGTGGAGGCGGACAGAACGCTGTGGCGGCCGCCGCGGACGGCCCAGATCTGCCCGCCCGGGTGTTCCACCTTGATCTGGTCGTCTTGGAGGAGCTCGCGCAAGAACTGCTGCACGTAGGAGGCGTCGATCCAGGCGGCGCCGAAGCGGGCGATGATCTCCCCGGGGGTCTTGTCTTCAGGTATCACCTCGCGCAGCGCGGCGACGTTGGCGTCGAACCGGGCGTCGTCCGCGGCTGCGGCCTGGGCGATCACCAGTTTGCGCCGGACGTTGCCGGACAGGTATTCGGCGGCCAGGACGAGGGTTCCTGGCGGTGCTTCTCCGGCTCTCGGGACGACGGGCCGGGGTTCGCCGGTGAGGTCGCCGGCGGTGACGCTGAACCCGGACAGTGCGGAGATGTCGGCGGCGGCGTGCGCCAGCAGGTCTCCCGTATCACCGGCCGCGGCCGGGGGCATCTCGTAGACCAGCGTGCCCAGTTGCGCCCGGGCGGTGTCCCCGTCGGTGCCCAGGAGGCGGGCGATCTCGCCGAGCCGGACCTCGCCGTAGGTGTCCATGCAGATTGCCAGGGCGTCCGCGGGCGTATCGGCGCCGAGCCGGTGATGGCGGGGCTCGACGACCCGGCGGCTGAAGATGGCTGCCTTGGCGGCCCGCTGGCCGACCGGCTCGAACTCCTCCAGGGCGTACACCAGTGGCGCGTAGGGGTCGTCGCGGAATCCGCCCTGGGGCGGCTGGATCCGGGCGAGGCGCGGCTCCCCGGTCCTCTTGTCGACCCGGCCGGTGGGACGGGACTTGAACCGGTTCAGGGGGCCCCACCGGGAGGCGTAGTAGTCGTAGCGCAGCCCGAGTTGGCGGCGCAGTTCCGCCATCTCGGCGGTGGTGTCGGTGCTGGTGGCCTCGACGTCGAGCAGGGCGCGGGCGATGTCGCGCAGGTCCAGCAGCGCCCGGAGCTCGGCGGCCTGGGTACCCGGCACCTTGTGGGGCGCCTCGACCCCGTCCACGACCTTGGTGAACGTGCCGTCGGCATGTCCGGTCAGGAAGCCGTCGAGCTCCGCGGACCGCCGGATGGTGGGCGCCGGAGCCGGGGCGGGCGGTTCGGGTGTGGCGGGGGCCCAGGAGAGATTCCGGGTGGCCGCTTCCGTGGTAATTGTGTGCAAGGCTTCGCCGAGCAAGGCGATCGTGTCACCGCTCGCCTTGACTGCCAGGTCCCCGGCCCGGTAGGCGCCGTGCACGGCGGTGGTCACGCCCAAGACATGGCCGGGGTGGTCGAGGAAGTATTCGTTGATCTCGACCTGGCTGCCGTCCACTTCGGTCGTGCGCGCCAGTTCCCAGGCGACCGGATCCGGTGAGCGGCCAGGCTCGCGGCGGCGCAGAATCAGCAGGTCGGTCACCACCGTCGTGCCTGCGGTCTTCTGGTGCGCGCCGGAGGGCAGCCGTACCGCGCCGACCAGGTCGGCCAGGCCGGCGATCTCGCGGCGGGCGGCGGGGTTGCGGGCGTCCATGGTGTAGCGGGAGGTCAGCACCGCCACCAGACCGCCAGGCCGGGTGAGATGGAGTGCCTTGACGATGAAGTAGTTATGCAGGGCGTGCTTGTGCGGGTTGTGCCGGGGATCGTGCGGGACGACGTCGGCGAAGGGCACGTTGCCGATCGCCAGGTCAAAGGTGCCGGCCGGGGCGCGGACGTCGGTGAACGACAAGGGCCAGATGTCCGCGCGGGGGTAGAGCGCGGCGGCGATAGCCGCGGTAACCGGCTCCAGTTCGACGCCGGTCATAGCAGCGGCGGGCGGGGCGAACCCGATGAAGTTTCCCGACCCGCACCCAGGCTCGAGGACCTGCCCGCTGGTGAAGCCGAGATTGGCGACGGCGGCCCAGATGGCTTGCACGATGGCTGCGCCGGTGTAATGGGCATTGATCGTGGACCGGGCGGCGGCGGCGTACTCGTCGTCGCTCAGGAGTGAGTGGAGTTCGCCGCGGGCCCAGGCGAGTTCCTCGTGCCTGTCGTCGAAGGCCTCGGGGACAGCGCCCCACCCGGACCAGCGAGCCAGCGCCTGCTGCTCGTCAGGGGCAGCCCCCCGCTGCTCAGCTTGGATGGCCCGCAGGACTTGCAGGGCCTCGATGTTCGCGCGTATCCGGGTGATGGCCCCGGAGGGGGCCAGGTCGGCCTGGCTATGCGGCTGGAAGCTAGCTAGTCCCCGTGGATCCGGCGCTGCTGTTCCTCGTGCACCTGCTCCCACGCCGGGTGGTCGCGTGTCACGATCTGCGGCCGTTCTTCCGGATGAGGCGCCGGCCCTTGGTCTTGCTCCTCGCTGGTCCC
>Ga0335077_10012360_pt1 | contig 10680 bp, 8 predicted proteins | sample Lox_Sample_31_FD_207151 | JGI IMG/M metagenome (GOLD analysis project Ga0335077, IMG submission 207151) | Soil microbial communities from Loxahatchee National Wildlife Refuge, Florida, United States - Lox_Sample_3.1 | ecosystem: Environmental > Terrestrial > Soil > Wetlands | place: USA: Florida...
GCGCTCACCGACTACTTCCCCGAGGAGGTCACCTGGACGCATCCGCACGGCGGGCTGTTCCTGTGGGCAACGCTGCCCTCGGGCATCAACACCCGCAAGCTGCTCGACGAAGCGTTACGTAACGATGTGGCCTTCGTGCCCGGCGATCCGTTCTTCCCCGATGGCGACAAAGGTTCGCACATGCGGCTGAACTTCTCCAATGCCACGCCGGAGATGATCCGCGAAGGCATCCGCCGCCTGTCGATCGCCATCGCTCACGAGCTGGAGCACGTGGGAGCGGAGATGGCCAAAGCGTAGCCGGTCCGCCGTCATCCCGAGCGAGGTAGACTCGAACTGCAGGTCCCTCGGCTCCTCCACTTCACTCCGCTCGACGTCGTCGCTCGGGATGACACCTCAATCAAGTTGATCGCGATAACAAACCTGTCAGCAACGAGCGGCCCTCTCAGCACGTGAATCCCGTGTTCGGGCACACCTGCAGCGGGCCGAGTTCGGTGGGGCTCTGCACGCCGCTGGTCGCGCCGAAAAAGGTTGCGCTATTTCCGCCGATGGGACTGTACGCAGCGTCCGCCCCGACCCTCCCCCAATGGATCCCCAGCAGCGCCACCGTCCAGACTGTACCTTGCTGGCGAATTCCGAAGACCGGCGAGCCGCTGTCACCTCCGGCGGACGCGTAGTCCGCCTGGTTATTGCAGAGCATGGTGATGTTGCCCGGCTGGTTGAGGGTGGCGCACACTCGCGATACTCGACCTTGTGTCCAGCCCGTGGTGCGCCCGACCTTCTGCACTCCGGTCCCAACCACCGCCAGATTGCCTTTTTCGGTGATGAAAAAGACGTCCCGCCCATTCCACAGAATGTCGTTAAAGACCGGGCGCGCGATTTCGCCGCGGGTGTATGACGTCGACAACAACGCGAAGGCGCTATCGCTGTAGCGGCAAAATCGTCCGTTGGGGCAGCCGGAGAATGCCGGCGCCGGGCAGCCGTTGGCGGGGAAGTAGCAAGGGTCGAGCATTTCCGTGGCTGCGCGGTTCGCCGCCGCGCTGCCGTCCTCCTGATAGAAGATCGTCCCCTCTACGCCGCCCTGCACGTTAGTGCAATGCGAGTTGGTCACCAATCCGGCAGAGCCCTGGCGCAGCGCATTGAAGCCCATGGTGCACGGCTGGTTGGGAAACAGATTGGCTTCAATCTGTATTCCGCCGATCACCGGGCGATGATAGTTTTGCAGCGATTGCTCCGTCATCGCCGAAGGCTCTTCGACGATGTCGACTGCCTCGCGCGGAACGCTGGTTGCCGCCAACTCAGCTTCCACCGTCGAACTTAGCTCCATTCGCTCGACCGCAACCGTAAGCCGGTTGTGCTGGTCATCGATGTCGGTGAGGACCGCGCCCGGAACCGCGAGCACGCGCGGGCTCATGCGGTCGTGCCATTCCTTAAGCTGACGGAAGCTGTAGGTTGCGGGCAGCGGCTGCACGTGCGTCTGCGTCGGACGCTGGTCGGCAAACACCTGCGTGATCGCCTGGTCGAGCTGATCAAGATGATCCTCGCCGCCGGGAAGCACCCAGACGTAGAGCGTGTCGCTGTCGGGATCGACGTACAGTCCGCCAAAGGCAGGGAAGCGATTGCCCACTTCGGCGAACAGATCGTCAATGGTCGGCACATGCGGAAGCGGCTGGTCCTCCGCATGGGCTGGAAGCAACGAGCTGAATAGCACCACCGCACAAAACCAGATGCTTGCGAAAGTTATAAACCGACGCTGGCATGGGGCGCTGAAGGTAGCTTTCGCTTTGGATTGCGCACGAGATAGCTTGTCGCCAGAACTGGGCATTCGATCCTCCTCGGGTCATCGGTGGTAGACGTTTCCACGACGACATCTTCTGGTCGCGACCGTGCTGCACTTGACCAATCGTGTGCGTCACAATGCGCTGGCCGGCCTGAACGATCAATACCCGGGAGATGACAAAGAGGTACTTCCAAGGTGACCGCCAAGCTTGTTGAAAAGGCTGCCATTGTGAAGAGAAGCGGGCGCTGACTCGCGCCAGATTCCAGCGGTCGGAGGGGCGGGATCCGTCATTTCAGACAAGCGGTCCGTTTGACATACTTCCGTAATCTTCTGGAATTCCCCGCCCATTCACGGTAGGATTCTGCGCACATCCACGTTCGTTGCGGTTCTTCTTTTCACGGGTAGTTCCGGCCCCCACACTTAACGGCCCTCTTTGTCTGCTCTGCACAGCAGTGCCGACGGTCTTAATTTCGCGATTTCAGGAGGAGAATCCATGCGCCCCACACTTTTCGCCACATGTTTGCTTGTATCTATGGCCGTCATCCTTGGTTGCACGAGCTCGGGTATGGCCCAGGTCAACGCCACGTTGGCCGGTGTCAACTATGAAAAGATCGCGCTGCTCAAGTGGTATCCCGCGATTCAGAACGGCAGCACTTTCAGTGCCGGTAAGAATCCCAGTAGCCTGGCCTTCGATGGGGCAAACGTCTGGGTGGCCAACTATGGAGACGACACCGTTACCAAGCTGCGCGCCGCCGATGGCGCGAATCTGGGAACGTACGGAGCCGGCGCAAATCCGATTGCCGTCGCCTATGACGGGGCCGACCTCTGGGTAGCCAACCAACTCCAGGACACCGTCACCAAACTGCGCGCGGCCGATGGCGCGAAACTGGGATCGTTCCTCGCCGGCGCGGGTCCTCAAAGCATCGCCTTTGACGGAGCCAACATCTGGGTAGCCAACGCCGTCAGTAACAACGTCTACAAGCTGCGCGCCGCCGATGGCACGAATCTGGGCATCTTCGGCGCCGGCCTGAATCCTTCCGCTGTGGCCTATGACGGGGCCAACATCTGGGTGACTAACGGAGCCAGTAACAACGTCACCAAACTGCGCGCCACCGATGGCGTGAATCTGGGCACCTTCAATGTTGGCAATTCGCCTGCCGGCGTGGCCTTCGACGGAGCCAACATCTGGGTGGCCAACTCCCGCAGTAACAACGTCACCAAGCTGCGGGCCGCCGATGGCACGAATCTGGGAACGTTCACCGTCGGCACCTATCCGGTGGGTGTGGCCTTTGATGGGGCCAACATCTGGGTGAGCAACGCTCTCGATAACAACGTCACTAAGCTGCGCGGCGCCGATGGCGTGAATCTGGGAACGTTCACCGTCGGCGCAGATCCTCTCGGCGTCGCCTTTGACGGGGCCAACATCTGGGTGACCAACAACGCCAGCGGCAACCTCAGCAAGCTGTAGCTGGCCCCGGGTGGTTATTCGCTGCGGCCGCTGAAAGAAGTGGCGCTGCCGACGGCAATCAGGGAACTCGGGCCGTAGCCCACCGACGTCCCTGGTCGCGCCCGGCGCGAGCGGCTGGTTCGCGAACCGAAGGATCGAGCAGATTTCCTCCCACGGAAGCAAATGCCTCCTGCGAAGCTTGGTCCGGGTGAATCACGTCGACCCGCGCGCCGTCACGCTGGAGCAGTTCGACTGCGGCGTTGAGAGACGCGATGCAAAGCGGTGGCACACGAGCCGGCAGGGTCACAATCAGGACGCGATCGCATCCCGCCGCGAGATCGGCGTTGTCGATGGAGTAGAGGCCACCATCCATGAAGCGCCGTCCGTGGATTGCGACGGGCGGCCAGATCCCTGGGACCGCGCCGCTAGCCGCGACAGCATCGGCCAGATCAACCCCGCTCGAGCGATCGAAAATATGTCGCTCGCCGCTTTCTACGTCCACCGCTACGATCAAGAGGCGGCGTTCGGGCCAGCTCTGCGATGGCAAACTCGCGGCGACCATGCTGCGGCGCGTTTCCTGCAAATCGGTCGGCGTCTGCAGCGCCAGAGCTCCGAAGCGCTGCAACACCGCGACCTCGTCGCCCGGGCCCTCCCGGGCGCGCATGAAGTCCGCACGCCAGCGCGTGAAGTCGAGCGGCGGCGCAGACTCCTTGATTTGCAAAGACGGGTCGGCCTGCCGCTGGAACAGCTCCTCTAATGCGAGATGGCTGGTGATTTGAGCGGCGACGCGTGCTCCAGCCGAGGTACCCACGATCACGAAGGCATTGCGAATCTCGACGCCAGCATCCGCCATGCCGGTGATGACTCCTATCTCCCAGGCGATTGCCGCATGTCCGCCCGCCCCCAGCACCAGCCCCAGCCGCTCCATGTTGTGCCTCCGGCGTTTCCCGCCGCTGACGCGGCTCTCGCCTCAGGTGATAAAGCGTTCCCGCCGCTGACGCGGCGGGCTCACCCCATCCCGCCCGGCGGGCTCGATTTATGAGAACGAGCCACGACCATCTATAAGCTAGGAATGTTCGAAACTTATAACTCGTAACGACTTCTGAGAACTGAGAACTGAGAACTGACCACTGAGTTCTGACAACTGACAACCGACAACTGACAACTGACTCTGACCACCGACAACTGACAACTAACAACTTCCATCAATATCCATGCTCCCCGCCCTCTTCCAGCCGCACCTTCCCGCGAAACATCCTGAACAGGAACACGAAGTATGAGATAGCGAAGACGATTCCGATACTCCACCAGACAAAGCCAACGCGCATGCCGTGCTCGCCGGTCTTCGTGTTCTCGATGGTCAGGCTCAACGCCGGATCGGTGCTGGCGGGCAGCACCATGGGATAGAGCGCGAACGCCGCGCCCACCAGCATTCCAACGATGTATCCGCAGGAGGCGAAGAACGCGCCCGTATCATTGTTCTTCTTCAGCGCGACGAACATGTACAGCAGGCTGGCGACGACGACGATCGGAATCACAAATCCGATCGGCCACTTGTAGTAATTGTTCAGCACCACCGGCTGCACCTTGAGCGTTGCGATCAGGCTGAGCAGCGTCAGCAGCACTTGCACTCCCCACAGCGACGACGCGACTTTATGCGCGCGCTGATGGAGATCGCCCTCGGTCTTCATCGCGAGATACAGGCAGCCATGCGTGGTGAGCGTCACCAGCGCGACCACGCCGCACAGCACGGTGTACCAATCGAGGATGCCGTTGTTCTTGCCGACCAGCCAGTTCGTCCACAGCGGCTCGAAGAAGTAGCCATCGGCGTTGAGCGGCACGCCGCGCACCACGTTGCCCAGCGCCGCGCCAAAGAAGATTGCCAGCAGCATGCTCGACAAGTTGAAGACCACATCGAAGAAGCCCTGCCACAACGGCTCGTTGATGTGAGTGCGAAATTCGATGCCGATGGCGCGCAGCATCAGCAGCCACAGCACCATCATCAGCGGCAGATAGAAGCCGCTGAAGCTGGAGGCATAGAGCAGCGGGAAGGCGAAGTACAGCGCGCCGCCGGCAGCGAGCAGCCACACTTCGTTGCCGTCCCACACTGGGCCGATGGCGCGCAGAATCGTGCGCCGCTCGTCATTGGTCTTGGCGATGCACAGATGGATCGCGCCCGCGCCGAGATCGAATCCATCGAGCAGAACGTAAGCGGCCACCATGACCGCGACAATCATGAACCAGAGCGTTGCCATGGCTATCGCACCTCCACGGAATTGAACTGAAGCACCTTCGGTTTCTCGATCGGTCCGGGCTCAGGCCCGTGTTCGATCTCGCGCCGCACCAGGAAGAGGAACAGCATCGACAGCACGGTGTACATGCCGGCGAATCCCAGGAAGGTAAACCAGCCATTGCCGGCCGAGACCATCTTCGAATAGCCGTCGACGGTTCGCAGCAGGCCATACACCAGCCACGGCTGGCGGCCAAGTTCGGCGCTCATCCATCCCGCCGTGTTCGCGATGTAAGGGAAGGGAACCGCGAGCATCAGGATCCAGAGCATCCAGCGCGCCTGGTAGAGCGAGCCGCGCCACAGCAGAAACGCGGCGACGATCATGATGGCGATGAAGATCGTCCCCAGCCCCACCATGATGTGATACGAGTAATAAAGAAGCGGGATGTTCTGCGGCCAGTCCACCTGCTGGACCTGGTTGAGCCCTTTCACCTCGGCGTTCCAGCGGCGATAAGTTAAGAAACTCAGCATCTTCGGGATGTGAATGCCGTTGTCGATGCTCTGCGTCACCAGGTTGGGCTGCCCGATGATGACCAGCGGCGCGCCTTCCTGCGTGTTGAACAGCATCTCCATGGCGGCCAGCGAGACCGGCTGCTTGTGGGCGACCATCCTGCCGGCTTCGTCGCCTGTGGGAAACAGTTGCAGAACACTGAAAATGAGCCCCGCGATGACGCCGGTGCGCACGTAGATGCGTCCCTGCTCGGCGTGCTTCTTCGACAGCAGATAGAAACTGCCGAGCGCCGCCATCACGAATGCGCCGGTAATCGCGGCCCCGCTCATGTTGTGGGCGTACTGCACCAGCGCCCACCGGTTCAGCACCAGATCCCAGAAGCTGGTGAGCTGCACGGTGCCGTCGGCCATCTTGGCGTAGCCGACGGGGCTCTGCATCCACGCGTCGGTCGCCACGATGAAGTAGCCCGACAGCCACGATCCGAAGAACACCATGAACGCGCACAACCAGTGCATCGCCTTGCTCAGCCGCTTCTCGCCATATAAGAAGAGGCCGAGAAAGGTCGATTCCAGGAAGAAGGCGAACAGGCCTTCCATGGCCAGCGTCTGGCCGATGACGCCTCCGGCGAAGCGCGAGAAATGCGACCAGTTCGTGCCGAACTGAAATTCCATTGGGATGCCGGTGATGACGCCCATCACGAAGTTAATGCCGAAAATCTTGGCCCAGAAACGCGCGGCGCGATCGTAGGCCTCATCGCCACGGCGTAGCGCGACGGTCTTCAGCGCCACGATAAGCAGCGCCAGTCCCATGGTGAGCTGCGGAAACAGGTAGTGGTAAGTCACCGTGAAGGCAAACTGCAAGCGGTGAATCAGGAGTGCGCTATCCATTGCTTGACCTCATTGACAGACACGAGCATGTCGAGCGGAAAGGTCCCGGCTCAGTGAAAATTACTGCAACTTATTCTCTTCATCGCGTGTACCGCGGTATGTGATTGGCGTCACAGACGGGGCACTCAAGCGCCGCGGGCACCACTGCGAAAAGTAGTTCACGCCGGGCGGGGTTACAGAGTAGATTGGCAGTCGGACAAGTTCATTCCCCATGAGGTGCGGATTTATGAAGCTGAAGCCCAATGTGGCGACGCTGCTGTGTCTTTGCTGTCTGGTGCTGGGCGCGATGTCGGCGCAGGCGCAAAAGAAAAGCAAATTCGTCTGCGACGAACCCAAGCCCGAGAATTCGTGCAACGCTCAAAATACCTGTGGCACGAGTTCGACGCCCTGCCAGGTCGACATCCGCAAGCAGAACGCCGGCGCTTCCGTTACGCCGAGCGTCGCGGATGCCAAAGGCAATCAGTTCTTCTGCGTGAAAAAAGGCACCACGGTGAGGTGGATGAGCTCGCGCAAGAACACCGGCTTTACCGTCTTCTTTGGCGGCGATTCGCCGTTCACTCCCGATGATCCCATCATGGGCGGCAGCGACAAGCCGGTAACAGTCAAGGCGGAAACGCCGGGTTGCTACAAGTTCGACGCGGGCGCATCGGTCTCGGGAGCGATCTACGGCATGAGCGGCAGCACCAAGCGCCCGGAGCTGGTGATCCTGCCGTAGCGCCGGAGCGGGGGTCGCGTCAGCCGCGGCGAAACAGGCCAGTCTGCAACAAAGAGGCCGCGTCGCGTGGATCGACCGCCTGAAATGGTTGCGCGGCCGAGAACTCATAGGTCCTTCCGCTGACCGGCCCTCGTACGTGGATGCGTGCCGCGTCTGTGTAGCGCAGGTTGATCAGGGCGTTACCGCCGGCGCTCGTTGCTGCCGGGGGCTGCATGGGTGTCAAGGTTGCGCCGGCCCGGCCGCTATGCGCAGCGCTCATGGGCGATGGCGCATAAGACGGGCTAGTGTGAGCGCTCCGGATGGGGTTCGTCTTCGAGGCGGGCGTCAGACTGGCTTTCAAGGCTGCGCGGTTCTGTCCACAACACATGATCCAAATCTCCTTCTGATGCATCCGGCTGCGGCTGAATCACCACCGGCTCGCGGCCCAGCCGTTCCAGCAAGCAGGCGGCGCCGGAAATCGCCAGCCAGCTCAGCAGCCAGTCCAGCGGGCGGCGCGACACAAACAATGCCAGTGGGGCGGCGATCCACAGGCTGAGGCAGTTGAAGCAGTCCATCAACTGCCCGGCCAGGCTCTGGCCGAATAACTTGCGAAACCGAACAATGATGTTCGCCGGGCCGTCCTCATTGGCGAGCAGGTGCGTGACCCGCCAGGTGGCGAGGACGGCCACAACGAATCGCGCCCAAAAACCGAAGCCGCTCATCTTCGTTTCGCCCGAAGTTTCGCGCGAGGCCGGAACCGCGATAGGTCCCGGCCCCGCCGATCTTCCATCCTGAACAATACGCTCACGACGGAAGATCGTTGCAGATTTTCACCGGCCAGTCTCCGTAGCCCCAGACCGTGTGCTGCGAGTTTCCACGGATGGTGCGGTCGAAGACCCAGACCTTGAAGATGTAAACGCAGCACTCGCCGCGGGCAATGGTCAAGTTGGGATCCGGGCCCCACTTCACCGAGCTGCGGCAGATCGGATCGAGTGCCCGCAAGTCGAAGCTGGCGAGGGTTCCGAACACGGCCGCCGGATCGAGATTGTTCGGATCGCACACCGAGCTGTTGCAGTGGTGCAGCGGATCGCCCACCGGCGACGTTCCATAGAAGCAGGGATGCAGCGGATCGAAGTCCGCCCCGGGGATGGGAATCTGCACCGTAGGCCCGCCTTGCTTCTCGATCTGCACATAGTAGTAATCGAAGTTGTTGTTCGGCCGCGTGGGAAGAGCCAGCTCATCAATCAGCGGATCGAAGGCGATGCCCGACAGCGGCAGCGCCCACGGATTGCTGCAGTCCGGCGGCTGAGCGAACTTGCTGATGAACAGGTCAGCGCACTTGGGAACAGCATCGATGCGGATGGCGCCGCAGGGATACTTGTTGTCGATCCACAGGCTCTGCGTGTCGCAGTAGACATTGTTGTTGGTGTCCACCGCGCGCAGGCGAAAGGTGTACAGCCCGTTGAGCTGGCATCCGCCGATATTGCTTTGCCAGCACGAGTTGTACAGCAGCGCGTTGGCCAGCTGATTTTCAAAGGGCGCGCAGTTGCCGGGGAACGCCGGGATAAAGCAGTCAGGACCCCAGATCGCGGTCAGGTCGGAGACCCCGAGCCGCCAGTTCACGAAGCGGTTTTGCGCCGGCGTGACGAAATCGACTTCCCAGAAATTCGTCCAGCCTGGCGTGTTGCAATCGGTTTCCAGTCCCGGCTTGTAGTCGAGGAAATACGACTTGATGGTGACGTTGGCGCAGCCGCCGACGAACGCTCCGCCGTTCACTTCCAGGCACTGGCCGAACGAGACCTCCGACACCGTCGACGGCCGGGTGCACAGCGCGGGCACCGTCTCAATGAACTTGGCATTGGGATCGGTCGGCCCCGTGTCCATTGTGGTGTAGTTGTCGATGCCGCGAATCAGCACGTCCTTCTTGAACAAGTCGAAGCTGATGGGGCAGGGCTTTTGTTCCTGCGTGTTCGAAAACACCGTCATCCGGATGTAGTACGTGCCCGGATTCTTGAACGTGGTGTTGAAGTCGGCAAGCAAGCCGTTGTTGACCGGAATCGTGCCCGGCCCGGCATTGCCCGGCGGTATTGGCGGGTAGATGAAATCGGTAGCGCTGAAATTGATGTTATCCAGCGACCACTCCAGCACGTAATGATCGAAATTTGCTCCGGCGGCGGTGCCCGTCACCGGAACAACATACGCGCCCAATTGCGGATCGGCAGTTTCGGAGACGCAGCCGGTGGGGCCGGTCAGATCGCAGGTCAGCGGGCGAAAGCAACGCCGCAGGCAGAGAAAATATTCATACAGGCAGAGAATGACCTGGCGCATGTTGCGGGCTCTCGCAAGACAGCAACCGAAGCACAACGCGCACAGGCACCAGCACCGGCAGAACCAGAAGAAGCGCTGCTGGCTATGCTCCTTGAAGGCAGCTGCGCCCAGCAACGCCTGTGCGGCCTCGGTGGTCAGCAGGCGCTCGAAGATGATGCAGGCTTCGCGTTCATCGATGAAGCAGCCGATTCTACCGGCGAAGATTTCCTCGGGAACTTCGGCGGCCTCGTCCAGGCTGCTGAGCTGCTCGCTGAGGTAAGGCCTGAAGGCGCCGGCCAGCACCTTGACCAGGATCTCGAAGTCGCGGCGCTCGTCATCGGTGGGCGGCTCGTGTACCGGGTTTCCGATGACCTGGCGAACGCAGCGCCAGAATTCATACAGGTAATAGGCATAGCCGCGGAAGCTGCGCGGCCAGCGGCATACCAGCCAGCCAAACACCAGGCAGCAGATGATGTGCTGCAAGCACCAGCGCCACTGTTCTCTGGGGCCCAGCAGCTCTCTCGCCTGCGGGGGCAGCAGGCGGAGCGCATTCTCTTCATTCAAGAACTTGCTGAACATTGCATAGGCTTCTTCGAACTCCTGCGCGCAGGTGCGGCTCGACGCGGCTTGCGCTTCCTTCTGCAGTTCCTTGGGGTTTTTGGTGAGATTGAGGTCGTGCTCCAGCATGGGCCGGTAGGCCTCAAGCAATGCCTGCAGCCCGGCCTGGAAATCCGGGTTGTTGAATTCGGGAGTTTCGGCTGAGGAATTGGGTCGGGTTTCCTGCTCGTTCATAGCGAACTCCTTGTGCGCGGCTTGCGCGGAAGATG
>Ga0335077_10012361_pt1 | contig 10679 bp, 10 predicted proteins | sample Lox_Sample_31_FD_207151 | JGI IMG/M metagenome (GOLD analysis project Ga0335077, IMG submission 207151) | Soil microbial communities from Loxahatchee National Wildlife Refuge, Florida, United States - Lox_Sample_3.1 | ecosystem: Environmental > Terrestrial > Soil > Wetlands | place: USA...
CGTAACCACCTGTCCCAGCTGTCGACGCTGTGCCGGCGCTACCTGGCGGTGATCGCCTCGGACCGCGTCTACCTGGGGTTCCTGGCCGGGGCCCCGATCGCCCTGGCGGGGATCCTGCAGCTGGTCTCGAATAAACAGGGCCTGGCCGGGGCGCCCGGCACGAACAGCAACGCCGAGGAGGTGCTGCTGATCCTGGCCATCGGCGCCTGCTTCACCGGGGCGCTGAACTCGATCAGGGAGATCGTCAAGGAACGGTCGATCTACACCCGAGAACGCGCCGCCGGGCTGTCGTCCGGCGCTTACCTGTGGTCCAAGCTGCTGGTCCTCGGCGTGCTGAGCGCGGTGCAGGCCGCGCTCATGACCGTGATCGGGCTGGCCGGCAAGCCGCTGCCGCCCCAGGGATCGCTGCTCAAGAGCTTCCCGCTGGTCGAGCTGGTGCTGGCCATGGCCCTGCTCGCGATCGTGTCGATGACCCTGGGCCTGCTGATCTCGTCGGCGGTCAGCACGTCGGAGAAGGGCCTGCCGCTGCTGTTCATCATCGTGATGGCGCAGGTCGTCTTCACCGGGGGAGTGTTCCCGATCAACGGGAAGGTGGGCCTGGAGCAGGTCGCGTGGCTGTCCCCGTCGCGCTGGGGCTTCGGCGCGGTCGCCTCCACCTCGAACCTCGCGGTGATCACGCCCGCCACCAAGCCGGACCCGCTCTGGGACCACACCGCCAGCGCCTGGCTGCTGGACATGGGCATGATGCTCGTGCTCGCGGTGGTGTTCTCCTTCATCACCTACCGGCGGCTGAAGGGACGGAACCCGGCCCGCCGCTGACGCCGGCCCGGCTGCCCGGGCCGCCGCCGCTGGTGGCCGTCCCGGCTCTTATCCGCCCCCGCCCCCGAAGAACCCGCGGCCGCCGAGGTCGTACGGCCGCAGGTAGGGGTAGGGCCGGTAGCTGACGAACGCCGGCGCGGTGGCGACGAGCTGGCTGCCGGAGGAGAACACGTTGTCGGACGCCCCCAGGGCCGTGGCCGTGGCGTTCATGCTCGACGGCTGCAGCGCCTGGTCGTCCCAGCGCCCCGTGGCGAGCCGGCGGAGCAGCGCCTGGGCCGCGGCGATGGTCTCCGCCGGGGTGAACGCGCAGTGCCCGGCCCGGCTGACGAAGATCTGCCGCAGCAGCCCCGAGTCGCCCGCCCGGGCCACGACGCTGGCGTAGGCCTGCTCGTTCTCCGGCACCACGAGCCCGTCGCCGGTGGTGTGCATGGTGAGCACCGGCACCGGCAGGTGCCCGTTGAAGGCGATGTTCTGGGCCAGGTACCGGACGGCCGCCGGGTCGGCGCTGATCCTGGGCGCGCTGTTCAGCGTGGCCAGGTCCTTGACCAGGCTCAGCCCCGCGGCCCGGTACAGCGCGATGACCTCGCGCAGGTCGGCCGACCTGGCCAGGTCGGCGAAGTAGTTCACGCCGGTATTCCAGGACGGGTTGCCGCCGGCCCGGGCCTCCAGCTCGGCCCGCAGCGCGAACACGAACGGGAAGTCGACCTCGGTCTCCCACATGAACTGGTTGCTCTCCTGCGCCGTGTAGTCGGTGGCCCCGGGCTCCGGCGACAGCGGGGTGAACCAGCCGGGCGTGTCGCCGAGCGCGGCCACGAGGGCCAGCCGGGCGCGGCCCTGCGGGGACTGCTGCGCGATGCTGGCCTCCTGCTCGGCCGCGGCCAGGTTCGCCGTCGGGTTGGTGATGTCCACGACCTGCACCGAAGGGTCGATGAACTGCTGGAACGCGAACTCGGCGTCGAGCGCGGTGTTCCAGGTGGCCACGCCGCCGGACAGCACCCCGCACATCGGCAGCGCCGCGCTGAACCGGTTCGGGTAATCCTGGATCAGGCCGGCGGTGATGATGCCGCCGAGGGAGTGCCCCCAGGCGATCGTCCGGGCCGGGGTCCCGACCTGCTCGTCGAAGACGTTGAGGGTGCTGATCTGGTCGGGCAGCGCCTGCTGGATCGCCCAGCCGGTGCTGGCGTACGACGATCCGGCCAGGGCGTAGCCGTGGCTGAGCAGCCAGCCGCCGGTGATCGGGTCGCCGACGTCGGTCGCCGGGTTCGGTGACCCCGGCGTCACGTAGCCGTGGCTGTACAGGAACAGGGTGCAGTTCCAGTTGGCCGGGACCTGGATCAGGTAGGTCGCCCCGTCCGCGAGCGTGCCGTTCAGCGTCTGGGCCGTGGTGGCGCAGGAGCCAGGCCCGGCCGAGGCGAGCGAGGGCGCCGCCGCCGGGCCCCAGGCGACCACCACCGCCGCGCACGCCGCCAACAGGGAATATCTGCCGATCCGCCGCATGACTCACGCTCCGGTGCGTATCACCATGATCCCGACCTTGTGCTGGACTGTAGCCCGGAACGGACCGCCAGACCAGGCCTGGATCTGCTTTCTCTGCGGCCGGCGCGTCGGGGTGGTGCCGGCGGACGGCGAGGGCATGGTCGTACCCTCGGGCGGCGCCGGGGCCGCCCGAGGGTACGTTCACGAACGGGCTCAGCCCCTGATGTAGACCGGGGTGCCGGGGATCTTGACGAGCGTGTGGAAGAAGTTCGCGATGTCGTAGGGAATCCGGACGCAACCGTGCGAGTCCGGATACCAGGGAACACTGGTGTTCAATTCCCCGTGAATGGCAAATGTCGACCCGATGAAGAACACGGGGTTGTACATCTCTCCCAGCGGCACCTGAATCCAGCCGCGATAGAACCAGATTGTCCGGAAATTGCCGGTCGGGGTGTCCCAGCCGCAGCCTTGCCCGGGAAGGCAGCCGGCGCCGGTGGAAACGTGGCTGATCAGTTCGACCCGGTTGCGGTTGTACAGGACTAGCGTCTCGTTTCTCATATTGACCTCGATCCGCATGCTCCCGCCATGCGGCACGAGGACCTTCGGCGACCGCGGGTGCACGAGCGCCCGTTCGGTGGCGCGGGACACCACATCCTCGTTCGCGCTGTTCACCGGGTATCCCTGGACCTCCTTGAACGCCCACACCGCCTCGAGCGTGTCCAGGCCGAACTGGCCGTCGGCCGGTCCCGGGTAGTACTTCAGCGCGGCCAGGCGCTTCTGCAGCGCGCGCACGGCCGGGCCGTGCATCCCCAGCACCAGCAGCTGGCTGGGCGGGACGTAGGCCGGTGCCGACGAGCGGGCTGCCATGCCGGCGCGGGCCGCCCGCATGCCGGGCGCCGGCGCGGCGGGACTGGCGGCCGCCGCTTGCACCTGGCCCAGCACTAATGCCCCGGCCGCGGCCAGGGCCCCGAGGCCGGCCAGCCACCGCCACGAGAACAGCCACCGCCATGCCGTGTGCCTCATGTGCCACCCCTTACCTGTGCCCGCCTCGCGCCCGTCGCCCGGCTAGGGATCCGTGACGCCCGCCGTCCCTTGCCGACCTAGGTTGGCGTCCTGACGAGGCGGGGTGGTGACCACGCACCGCGCAGGGTTCAGCACGCGCAGACCGATGTCGCTTGGTAGACGCTTTACCCACGCTGGCGGTTGCGGCACCCTGTTGGCCGGGCGAATGTACAATACGCGCCGGCCTGCCGGTAAACCCGGCCGCCACGCCGAACCGTCGCGCGTTCCGGGCCGTTGTGAGCATGGAGGCATGACATCCGGCCGTTCCCGGGAGGTTCGCTTCGTGATGATGAGGAGCCTGCTCGTCGGCGTCGGCGCGCTGGTCACCATCGCCGGGATTGTGTTCACGCTGCAGGGCCTGGGTTACATCGGCGGCAGCGTGATGTCGGGCGTCACGTTCTGGGCCGTCGCCGGGCCGCTGATCGCGCTGGCCGGCATCGCGCTGGCCGCCTTCGGCCTGCGCCGCCGGCGCCCGGCCCGGTAGCGCTGCATCCGCGGGGGCGATGCAGCGCCCGCCTCAGGCCAGCAGGCTGGCCGCCGGGCCGGGCGTGATGCCCAGGTGTGCCCCGTAGGCGGCCGGGTATCAAAGCCGGTGTTCACCTGAGGTTCACCTACCGGGGGATGGGGGCCGGCTGGTGGTCAGCGGACGGCGTGACCGGAAGACCGATGCCACCCTGGAGCGCCTCGCGGATCAGCTGGGCCTGAAGATCCAGCACAAGAACAACGGGAAGGCGGCACTGGTCGGGCCGGACCGCCAGCCTGTCCAGACGTGGCGGGAGGATTACCCCTACCCCAGGCGGCTGCGCCGGGGCGAGTACGAGAAGACCAAGCGCCTGCTGCAGATCGAGCTGCTGAAGCTGCAGCGCTCGGTCCGGGCCCGGCAGGGTCGCCTGGTCATCTTGTTCGAGGGACGGGACGCGGCGGGCAAGGGCGGCACGATCAAGCGGTTCACCGAGAACCTGAATCCCCGCGGCGCGCACGTGGTCGCGCTGGACAAGCCGACCGAGCGCGAGCAGAGCGAGTGGTACCTGCAGCGATACATCTCGCATCTGCCGTCGGCGGGCGAGATGGCCATGTTCGACCGGTCCTGGTATAACCGGGCGGGCGTGGAGCGGGTGATGGGCTTCTGCCGGCCGGACGAGGTCATGGAGTTCCTGCGCGAGGCCCCCGAGTTCGAGCGGATGCTGGCCCGGGACGGGATCATCCTGGTCAAGTTCTGGTTCTCGGTGTCCAGGACCGAGCAGCTGCGCCGGTTCGTGCGCCGCCAGCTTGACCCGGTCAAGCGGTGGAAGCTCAGCCCCACCGACCTGGCCTCGCTGGACAAGTGGGACGAGTACACCCGGGCCAAGGAGTCCATGTTCTTCTACACCGACCTCGCGGACGCGCCGTGGACGGTGGTGAAGAGCAACGACAAGAAGCGGGCCAGGCTCGAGGCGATGCGCTACGTGCTGTCCCGGGTCCCCTACGAGGACCGGGACGAGCGGGCCGTCGGCCGGCCCGACCCGCTGATCGTGGGCCCGGCGCCGCTGCTGCACGAAAGCGGCGAGCGCGACTTAACCAGACCCGCGCAGCGGCAGGCCGGCCGCGCAGGCAGTCCAGGTCAGGGCGCCACCGGGCCGGGCCAGCTCAGCGCCAGCCGGGTATGCCGCCGGTCCAGCAGCAGCTGCCCCGGCCCGGACGGCACCGGGAGCCCGGCCGGGTACGCGGTCACGCTGATGTCCGAGGCCCGGGGCCGTCCCCGCTCGTCCCAGGCCCCGACCCGGCCGGCCAGCCGCCGGGCCAGTTCGCCGCCCCAGGGCCCGAACCCGCGCACCGCCACCTCGAACTCGGCAGGCCCGCGGGCCGCCGCCGGCGGGGGCGGCCGGGCCGGGATGAGCGCGGCCACCCCGAAGTCGCCCGCCCAGTCGGGTTCGCGCACTCCGTCGGACCCGGCCAGGGCCCCGAACGGCAGCAGCGGCAGCGCCCCGCCCCGCAGCGGCCCGCCGCCGGTGATCGTCAGCCGGACCAGCTCCGGCCCGGTGACCGTGATCCACAGGTCCGCGTCGCTCAGCGCGGCCAGGCCGGCCACCAGCACCCCGGTGGGCAGGTCCGCGACCGGGCCGGCCAGCGCGTCGTAGAGCGCGGCCGCGTCCGGGGCCCGGCCGTCGTCGGCCTGGACGTGCAGCCCGGGCTGCGGACCGAACGGGACAAACGGCTCGGGGCTGGCGAAGCAGCCCGCCATGCGGATGAAGCCGCAGCGGCAGGCCGACCGGCTGCGCCAGGGCCCGTCACCGTGCTCCAGGGCGAGGCAGAGCTGGATCCCGCGCAGCGACAGCGGGAGCACCAGGCGCCCGCCCGGGCCGAGCTGCGCCAGCCAGTCCGGCGCGAGGTCCCAGGCGCCGGCGGTGACGATGACCCGGTCATACGGCGCGTAGCCAGGGGCGCCGAAGCCGCCGTCGCCCGCCAGCACGGTGACGTCCGGGTACCCCGCGGCGGCCAGGTTCTCCTTGGCCCTCGCGACCAGGTCGGTGTCGATGTCCACCGTGACCACCGATCCCCGCTCGCCGACCAGGCAGGCCATGAGCGCGGCGTTGTAGCCGGTACCGGTGCCGATCTCGAGCACCCGGTGGCCCGGGACGAGCCCGAGCTGCTCCAGCATGATCGCCATGATCGCCGGCTGGGAAGACGAGCTGAGCGGCAGGCCGTCGGCATCGGTCTTGATCACGAAGGCCTCGTCCTGATAGGCGTCGCTGGCCGACAGCTCCGGCAGGAACAGGTGCCGCGGAACGCTGCGGAACGCGGCTTCCACAGCCGGGCTGGTCAGCCGGCCGCCTTCGCGAAGCTCGTCAACGAGCCTGGCGCGGGCAGCGTCCGGCCCGCCTGCCATCCGCGACCACCTCCCGGCTCAGCCTGCGGCGGCCGCCCGCCGCCTGGCCACCTCATACAGGGCAATCCCCGCGGCGACTCCCGCGTTGAGCGACTCGGCGCCGCCGGGCATCGGGATCCGCGCGAGCATGTCGCACCGCTGCGCGATCAGCCGCGACAGCCCCCGGCCCTCGGAGCCGACCACGAGCACCAGCGGCCCGTCGGCCAGGTCCAGGCCGCCGACCTCGGTGTCGCCGTCCGCGGCCAGGCCGACGGCGAACAGCCCGGCCTCCTGGTAGCTGACCAGGACCGCGGCGAGGTTGCTGGCCTGGGCGACCGGCACCCGGGCCAGCGCCCCGGCGGACGCCTTCCACGCTCCCGCGGTGACCCCGGCGGACCGCCGCGCGGGCACCAGCACGCCGTGCCCGCCGAACGCGGCCACCGAGCGGGCGACCGCGCCCAGGTTCCTCGGGTCGGTGACCCCGTCCAGCGCGACGATCAGCGCGGGCTGCGCGGCGTCGGCGGCCCGCTGGAGCAGGTCGCCGGGATGCGCGTACTCGTAGGGCCGGACCCGCAGCGCGATCCCCTGGTGCACCGCGGCGCCGGCGAGCCGGTCAAGCTCGCCGCGGCCGGCCTCGACCACCGGGATCCCGGCCCCGGTCGCCAGCATGACGGCCTCGCCGATCCGCTCGTCGGCGTCCAGCCGCGGCCCGATGTGCAGCGCGGCCGCGGGCACGCCGGCGCGCAGCGACTCGAGCACCGCGTTCCGGCCCGCGACCACCTCGGCCGCCCGCCCCGCTCCCCTGGATTTCTGGCCGCCACGCTTAGCCTCCTCCCGGCCGGGCCCGCCGGGGGCGCTGGCGGGCCGAGAAGGCGGCAGGCCGGCGGCGGCCGCCTTGCGCTGCGCCGGATGCCCGGGCCGCAGGTGCGCGGGCGGGGTGGGTCCCTTGCCCTCCAGCCGGCGCTTGCCGTAACCGCCCGTGCCGGGGCGGGGCTTGCCGGATTTGGTGCGCCCGCCCGGGCCGCGGGCGCTCACCGGCCCAGCTCCCAGCGCGGGCCGCGCGGGGTGTCCTCGACCAGGATCCCGGCGTCGGCCAGCCCGGCCCGGATCGCGTCCGCCGCGGCGTAGTCCTTGCGGTCGCGGGCCGCCTGGCGCTGCTGCAGCGCGACCGTGACCAGCGCGTCGACCACGGGCCGCAGGCCATCGCCCGCTCCGGCGCCGGACCAGTGCTCGTCCAGCGGGTCAAGCCCGAGCACGGACATCATGCCCCGCACGGCCGCGGCCTGCTTGGCCGCGCCGGCCACGTCCCCCGCCGCGAGAGCGCTGTTGCCTTCGGTCACCGCCTCGTGCACGACCGCAAGCGCCTGCGGCACGCCGAGGTCATCGTCCATCCCCGCGGCGAACCCCGCGGGGAGCGCCGCGACGCCGGGCACCGCGGGGGCGGAGCCGGCGGCCGGCCCGGCCTCGGCCGCCCGGGTCACGAAGCCCTCGATCCGGCGGTACGCCGCCGCGGCCTCGGCCCGCGCGTCCGGCGAGTACTCCATCTCCGACCGGTAGTGCGCCTGGCCCAGGTAATACCGCAGCTCGGCGGGCCGGACCTCGTTGACCATCGCGTCCACCAGCAGCGAGTTGCCGAGCGACTTGCTCATCTTCTCGCCGGCCAGGCCGAGGATGCCGTTGTGCACCCAGTAGCGGGCGAAGCCGTCGCCGGCCGCGCGGGACTGGGCGAGCTCGTTCTCGTGATGCGGGAACAGCAGGTCCAGGCCGCCGCCGTGGATATCGAAGGTCTCGCCGAGGTACTTGGTGGACATCGCCGAGCATTCCAGGTGCCAGCCCGGCCGGCCCGGGCCCCACGGGGTCTCCCAGGACGGCTCGCCCGCCTTGGCCCCCTTCCAGAGCGCGAAGTCGCGCGGGTCCCGCTTATGGCTCTCCTCGACGTCGTCGGCGGCCCGCATGTGCTCGAGCTTCTGGCCGGAGAGCTCGCCGTAGTCCGGGTAGGACCTGACGTCGAAGTAGACGTCCCCGCCGGCGGCGTAGGCGTGCCCGCTCTCGATCAGCCGGCGCATCAGCACGATCATCTCCGGCACGTGCCCGGTGGCCCGCGGCTCGACGTCCGGCGGCAGGCAGCCCAGTGCGTCGTAGGCCCGGGAGAACGCGCGCTGGTTGCGTTCCGCCACCGCCCACCAGGCGACACCCTCGCTGGCCGCGGTGCGCAGGATCTTGTCGTCGATGTCGGTCACGTTCCGGCAGAACGTGACCTGGTACCCGCTCGCGGCCAGCCAGCGGACCAGGATGTCGAAGTTGACGCCGGACCTGATGTGCCCGATGTGCGGTGGCGCCTGCACCGTGGCCCCGCACAGGTACAGCGAAGCCCGCCCGGGAGAGACCGGGGTGAACTCGCGTACCGCGCGGGCGGCGGTGTCGTGGAGGCGCAACGTCATGCCCAAAGGCTACGGGACGTCGCGGCCACCGCGCGGACCGTACCGGCGGCCGGCAAGGCCGGGGAGCGGCCGGCAAGGCCGGGGAGCGGCCGGCAAGGCCGGGGAGCGGCCGGCAAGGCCGGGGAGCGGCCGGCAAGGCCGTGCCGTCCCGGGTCCCGTGGCGCGTCCCGGCGGGGGGCGGTAGGGTCCGGAGCGTGACGGTCAAACTCGTGGTCCTGTACACCCAGCCGAGCGACCCGGAGGCCTTCGACCGGCATTATCTCGGCACCCACGTGCCGCTGGTCGATGCCATTCCCGGCCTGGAGCGGGCCGAGACCGGGCAGATCACGACGGCGCTCGACGGCGGTGAGCAGACCTTTTACCGGGTCGCCGAGTTGTACTTCGCCGACCAGGCAGCGCTGCAGAGCGCGTTCGGGTCGGAAGAGGGGCGGGCGACCGCGGCCGATTACCAGGAGATCGCCCCGCCCGGCTCGCGGATGTTCATCGAGGTCCTGGACGACTGACGGTCTAACCGCGCGCGGCCCGGGCCCAGGTCCAGGCGTACTCCGGGTCTTCGGACCGCCGGCCGGCCGCGGCGAGCAGCAACGGCCGGAACGTGTCGATCATCACGGCGGTCTCGTCGGTGGTGGCTCGTCCTTCCTCGATGCCGCGGATCACGGCCTCGACCGCGCCCGGCTGCGGCCCGTGGGTGAATCCCGACGGGTGCAGGGTGATCGAGCCGATGCCGACTCCCGAGCCCTTGCGCGCGCCGTAGTCGCCGGCGACGTAGAACATCATCTCGTCGGAATCCACGTTGTGGTGGTTATACGGGATGGGCACGGCCTCGGGATCGAAGTCGAGCGGCCGCGGGCAGAACGAGCAGATGACGAAATTCGGCCCTTCGAAGGTCTGGTGCACCGGCGGCGGCGCGTGGGTGCGCTTAACGATCGGCTCGAAGTCGGCGATGTTGAACGCGTACGGGTACAGGTAGCCGTCCCAGCCGACGACGTCGAACGGGTGGAAGGCATAGCTCAGCCGGGTCAGGCCGCTGCGGTTGCGGACGAGCACCGGCACGTCCTCGCCCTCGGCGAGCAGCGGCCCGTCCGGGCCGCGCAGGTCCCTCTCGCAGTAGGGCGCGTGCTCGAGAAACTGCCCGGAAGCGGACAGATACCGCTTAGGCGGCCTGATGTGCCCGCGCGCCTCGATAACCAGCGCATCGACCCGGCCCGCGCCGGGAATCCAGCGGTGAATCGTCCCGCTGGGCACCACGATGTAATCACCGGCAATGGCATCGATGGCGCCGTAGACGGACTCAAACCTGGCTGAGCCGTCGCGAAGGTAAATGGCCTCGTCGCCAGTGGAATTCCGGTAAAGGTCCGAGGGAGCATCGACGGCTGCGAATGAGATCCGGACGTCATCGTTCGCCAGCAGCAACTGCCTGCCGAGCACCATGTCGCCGCCGACGGGCAGTTCCTGGGTCCTGAAATGACGCGGCAGCAGCGGATGGTTCGGCGTCACGCTCCCTGCGGCACCGTCATCGATGCCCTCGCTTTTCACGATGGCGGTGGGCGGGTGAACATGGTAAAGCAGCGAGGAATCGGACACGAACCCTTCCTCGCCCATCAGTTCTTCGGCATACAGTCCCCCGTCAGGACGGCGGAAGCGTACGTGGCGCTTTCGCGGAATCTCCCCAGCAACCCGGTAGTACGGCATATCGTCTCCCTTGACGCTGAAACCGCGAGGCTCTGCGCGGAGCCGTCTGGCCTCCCGCCATTCGCGCCCGGTATTCCAGCGGTAGCGCCTATAGTCATGCAGCGCCATGGCGGCGGCGCGGGTCTGGCTCCCGTTCCCGACTATAAGCCCGCGGCGTGACCCGGCCCTGCGCCAGGAAGGACGACAGGCTCGATGAGCTACCAACGCACGGCGCCCGCCCAGGCGGCGGACGGCCACCGGGGACTGCGGCTGCTCGCGCTCGCCGCGGTCACGATCGGCGTGCTGCTCCTCGCCGCCGCCGCGTTCGTGCTGTCGTACCCGGGCATACACGCGGTCGCGCTGGC
>Ga0335077_10012362_pt1 | contig 10679 bp, 6 predicted proteins | sample Lox_Sample_31_FD_207151 | JGI IMG/M metagenome (GOLD analysis project Ga0335077, IMG submission 207151) | Soil microbial communities from Loxahatchee National Wildlife Refuge, Florida, United States - Lox_Sample_3.1 | ecosystem: Environmental > Terrestrial > Soil > Wetlands | place: USA: Florida...
CGCCCGCGCACGAGCGCGAGCGTAATCCCACCATTCACTGCCAGCGCCGCCAGCGACGTCCAAATCATCCAACTCTCGACCACCGCAACGGGCGCGCGCAACCGCTCGAATGCTTCGTATTCCAGCCAAAGCGCCAGCACTACCAGCAGCACCGCGTTGGTGAAGGCGGCCAGAATTCCCGCGCGGTGATAGCCGTAAGTTTTCTCGCTGTCCGCGGGACGCTCCGCCCAGCGCATGGCCAGCCAGGAAATTCCCAGCGCCGGCACATCCGAAAGGTTGTGCACCGCGTCGTTCAGCAACGCGACGGACCGGCCCAGCACGCCGCCGAAGATTTCTGCTACGACCAATCCGAGGGTCGCCACCATGGCCCAGCCGAGCACCGACGGCCGCAACTGCGGATGTGCATGTCCGTGATGGCTGTGGCCATGATGGGTGTGAGCGCCGTCGCTGTGGCCTTCGTGCTCGTGATCGTGGTCATGCTCTTGGTCATGGCCCGCCCCAGGCGCACAGGCGATGCTCTCGCCATGCTCGTGATTGTGAGAATGCTGAGCCATCTGCTCTATTCTACGCACCGTCCGGATGTTGTGCAGCCCAACGCGCTTCGCTGCGGTGTCCTGCATTCAGCCAGCAGCGCCCGCGTGCAGCCCGAAAAACTCTGTCCGGGTGCTCAACTCCGCCCTTAATTGGGGCGGCACCCGCTTAGTGGGAAGTTTGACACGTCCGGGCTGCGATTTCATTGACGCTAGTCGCGGCGGCTGCGAACATCAAACTAGCTTCCCTTTCCGCGCCCGGATCTGCGGAAATGGCCTGCGCACAGGACTGTGCGTCGAGGGACATGACGGTTCCCACGGCAAGACTGAGTTTCTGGGGTGTTCGCGGGTCAACGCCGACAGTGGATCCTGCCACGTGGCGTTACGGCGGTAACACGCCTTGCCTCGAACTCTCCGCGCCTGACGGCACGCAATTCATTCTGGATTGCGGCACGGGGCTGCGCATGCTCGGCAGCCGCTGGATCACGCCGAACGGCGGTGACCACGAAACGCACATTTTCGTCACGCACTATCACTGGGACCACATTCAGGGCATCCCATTTTTCTCGCCATTTTTCGCGGAAAATAACGAATTTCACTTTTACAGTTTTCGCTCGAAGTTTCTCGGCCGCGACAGCCTCCAGCAAGTGTTTGAAGCGCAGATGGCCATGCCGTATTTTCCGGTGGACATTTCCGCGATGAACGCCAAGCGCAAATTCAAGGAAGTAAAAGGCGGAGACGTCTTCAAGATTGGCGAAAACACGATCACCGCGCGCTGGCTGAATCATCCGCAGGGCTGCCTGGGCTTCCGCATTGAAACGCCCGCAGGAACGGTGGTCTACGCCACGGACAATGAGCCCGGCGACGCCAAGCTCGATGAAAGCCTGCGCGAACTGGCCGCGGGTGCAGACATTTTCATCAACGACGCGCAGTACACCCCGGAACAGTTGGCCACGACGCGCAAGGGCTGGGGCCACTCGACGTGGAAGCACGGTGTGGAGTTGGCACGCGAAGTCGGCGCAAAGACGCTGGTTTTGTTTCACCATGATCCCGATTCCACGGACCGCATGGTGGATTCGCTGTTGCGCCAGGCGCGCGACGAGTTTGACTCCGTCTTCGCGGCGAGCGAAGGCATGGTGATTAATCTCGGTTCCGCGACCGACACCGTGCAGGCGCACATGCCCGGCACGCGCACGTCGCTGAAACGCGAAGCGCAATTTCGCGCCAAGGTTTCCGGCGTCACCGACGGCGGCAAGGAATTTCACGAAGAAACGGTGGTGCGCGACATTTCCCTGCAAGGCGCGCTCATCTCGCTGCAAAACATGCCCAAACTGCAATCCGAGCTGCAAGTCACCATGGAAACGCCCGGCACCAACGGGCTGCAAACCATGCGCCTCAAAGGCTACGTCGTACGCATCGACGCCGGCGACGAAAAAGGCCACAGCGCGGTAGGCGTCGTCTTCACCGACTAAATTCCCAAAAACAAGCCTACAATTTGCACGCGGGAGGCAAAGATGGAAAACGTGTTCCGGGATCTTCGGTACGCGATGCGCAGCCTGCGCAAAGATCGCAGGTTTGCCTTTGTGGCTGTGTTTGCGCTGGCGCTGGGGATTGGCGCGAGCACGGTGGTTTTCAGCGTCTTCTACAATTTGTTGTTCAACGCATTCGCGGCAAAAGATGCGTCGCGGCTCGTTGTGCCGGTGATTGAGGACGCGGAACGGCCGGGAGAGGAATACTCTCTGACGCTCCTGCCGGCGGACCTGGACGCTGTGCGCAAGCAGAATCGCGCGTTCGAGAATATCGTGGGCTACGCGGGCAGCATCGTGCTCGCGAACGATGGCCCCGAGACGTACCAGTTTTTCGACACCCGCGTGACCGCCGATGCCTTCGCGTTTTACGGAGTGCCGGCTCTACTCGGACGCGGCATTCTGCCGGACGACGGAAAACCGGGAGCGACGCCCGTTTTTGTCATGAGCTACAAGGCCTGGGATGCCACGTTCCACGGCGATGTCGGCGTTATCGGCAAGAGCCTGATCATCGACGGCGAACTGCGCACGCTCGTCGGCGTGATGCCACCACGCTTCCAGGCCTTCGGCTCGCGAGCCGAGGTCTGGATTCCGATCAATCGCGCCAACGACGCGGCGCGACAACTGCAAGATTTTCCCGCGGAGCTGCTTGGTCGCCTGAAGCCCGGGGTAACGTTGCCGGCCGCGGCGGCCGACCTGGATGTGATCGTCCAGCGTCTTGCGAAAGCTCACCCGAACGATTTTCCAAAGCGGTTCACCGTCCGGGCGCAAACCGCCGCGGACAACTTGCTTTCGTCGGCAGGCCATGCTCCCTCGTTTTTCCATTCCGACCTGAAGCATTTGCTCTACGACTTGCTGGCCGCGGTGACCATGCTCCTTTTGATCGCGTGCAGCAACGTGGCGAACCTCCTTTTGTCCCGCGCGACGGCGCGCGAGAAGGAAATGGCCGTGCGCACGGCGCTCGGCGCATCCCGTGGACGTCTGGTACGCCAACTCCTGGCGGAGAGCTCGGTGCTCGCGACGTCCGCGTGCCTTGCGGGCTGCGCTTTCGCGTGGTTCGGCATGAAATTCGTGTCAGCGATTCTCCCCCGTGCAGGAGATATTTATGGAGGCAGCCGCATCGGAACCGAAACCGGGATCGGATTGAATCCGCCGGTCCTGCTGTTCGCTTTGGGCCTCGCGCTGCTCACAACGATTGTGTGCGGCTTGGCGCCGGCGCTACGCATAACGCGTCGCGACTTGCTGCCGCAATTGGCCGGCTCCGGGAAGGGCGGCGGCAGCAGCTTTCGCCACGGAAAATTGCGCGCTGCGCTGGTTATCGCCGAGCTGGCACTCTCGATCGTTCTTTTGACGGGCGCCGGACTAATGATGCGCAGCCTGTATCTGCTCACGCACGTCGATATGGGCTTTAATCCAAAGAACGTGCTCATGACGGCCTTCCTGCCGCCGCCCAGCCACAACAGAGTTCCCGCCGTGCAAAGGTTTGCATCGCCGAAGGGAGAGGCGCTGCTGCGCGACGTTGTCGTGCGAATGAAAACGTTGCCGGGCGTGACGCAGGTTGCGGTCGAGGATGCCATGCCCGGATATAGCCCCACGCGCGGCTATCAGATAATCGTGCCGGGCAGCGCGCGTTCGGAGGAAGTAGGAATCTGGGCCGCTGATGAGAATCTCCTCTCCACCGTCGAATTGCGTCTGCGCAGGGGCCGGTGGCTCTCCGAAAGAGAAGTACGCACGGCGCAGTATGTCGGCGTCATTACCCAGCGCCTCGCCCACGACCTTTTCGGCGATGCTGAGCCGGTCGGCCAGCAAATCCAGATGCGGGCGTTTAAGGATCCGTTCAAGCCCCCGCGCGATGTCGAGGTCCAGGTTATCGGCGTGGTTGCTGACGTGAAGACCGTTGGGCCGCAGCAGCCGGCCATGCCGATCATTTTCCTTCCCTACACGGTACGCGGCGGATTCATTTTGCTATTGAAGACGACTGTTGACCCCGCTTCGTTGCGGCATGCCGTTCAGGAGCAAGTGTGGACCGTGGATCGCGACGAAATTATCGGCTTGTGCAGTCCGCTCGCGGATTTTTTCCAAAAGTTTACCTACGCGACGCCAGAGTTTGGCTTGTCCATCGCCACGCCGCTGGCGAGCATCAGCTTGCTGCTGGTGGTGATTGGGGTTTTTAGCGTGATGGCGTATACAGTGTCGCTGCAGACGCAGGAGATTGGCGTGCGCATGGCGCTGGGCGCGCAGCAGCGCGACGTGTTGCGCATGGTGCTGAGGAAAGGATTTGTGCTGCTGGCGGCGGGAATTTGTATCGGCGTACTGGCGAGTTTCGGGCTGACGCGGTTTTTGGCCAGCCAGATTTCGGGAGTTTCGCCGACCGATCCCTGGACCTTTGGCGCGGTGGTAGCGCTGGTGGTGGTCAGCGGGCTGGCGGCTTGCCTGTGGCCGGCGCGGCGTGCGGCGAGCGTCGATCCGCTGGTGGCGCTGCGTTACGAGTGACGCGGGGAGGCGTGCGTGGAAAGCGTGCTGCGGGATTTGCGGTATGCGGTGCGCGGGCTGCGCAAGGACCGCAAGTTTGTGTTGGTGGCCGTCTTCGCTCTCGCTCTCGGCATTGGCGCGAGTACGGTCGTCTTCAGCGTTTTCTACAATTTGCTCTTCAACGCTCTCGCCGCCAAAGACGCCGCGCACCTCGTCGTCCCCATCGTGGAGAACCCCGATCAGTCCGACGGAGGTTCCCAGTTATACGTGAGCTGGGCCGACCTCAAATACCTACGCGAACATAATCAGCTTTTTGAAAACGTGGTCGGCTCGCACAGCGGCATCGCAGAAGTGCAATACGGCGCGCGCAACTATCAGTTTGAAAACGGCCACGTCTCGCCCGATGCGTTTGCCTTTTACGGCGTAGCGCCGCTGCTCGGTCGTGGAATCCTTCCAGAGGACGGCCAACCCGGCGCGCCATTCGTTTTTGTCATGAGTTATCCGACGTGGAAAGGCCAGTTCGGCGCCGACCCCGCCATTCTCGGAAAAAATTTCGTCATCGAAGACGCGCCCGCCACGCTCGTCGGCGTAATGCCCGAGCGTTTCCACGGCTTCGGCGCGACACAGGAAATCTGGACCCCGGTCAGCGACGCGCAAGCCGCCTCCGACTCTGAAAAACGCATCTTCGTCAACGTGCTCGCCCGCGTGAAGCGTGGTGTAACCTTCGCCGCCGCCTCCGCCGAACTCGATCTGCTCTACCACCAGATCGCTGCCCTGCACCCAGACAATGACGAATACCCGAAAAAGGACACGGCCCGCGTGATCTCCGCAAACGACTTTTTGATGGGCCCTGCGTCCGGTGTAGCCACCGTCTTCAACACCAGGATCGATTTGAAAGGCATTCTCTACACCCTCCTCGCCGCCGTTCTCGTCTTGCTTTTGATTGCCTGCAGCAACGTTGCGAATTTTCTGCTCGCGCGTGCGACCGCGCGCGAAAAGGAACTCGCCATCCGCTCCGCCCTCGGCGCTTCGCGTTGGCAGTTGATGCGCCAGCTTCTGCTCGAGAGTATGGTTCTCGCGTCGGCTGCCTGCGTGATGGGCAGCGCGTTGGCCGTGGTAGCCATGAAAATGGTGAATGCCACCATCCACCAAAAAGCCTGGCAACGCATGAGCGCCGAAGCCGTCATCGGCTTGAACGTGCCGGTCCTGCTTTTTGCCGTCGGCATCACGCTGCTCACCACGCTAATCTGCGGCTTGGTGCCCGCCTTCCGCTCCACCCGTCGCGACCTGCAACCGCAACTCGTCGGCAGCGCCAAAGGTTCCGACGCCGGTGCTCGTCACGGCAAGCTGCGCGCCACCCTCGTCATTGGCCAGGTCGCGCTCTCCATCGTCCTGCTGATTGGCGCCGGCTTGATGATTCGCAGTCTTTACCGGCTGACGCACATCAACCTCGGCTTCAACGCGAAAAACATCCTCGTTGCCGGATTCGCTCCCAGTCGCAAAGGCGCTCAACTCCCTGATCGCGCCTTACTAGTCACTCCCGAAGGCCACGCCCGCTTTCAACGCGCCCTCGACAAAATCCGCGCCCTGCCCGGTGTCGTCAGCGTCGCCGTGAACAACACGTTCCCCGGTTACGGCCCCTCGCGAGGCCCCAGAGTCGGTGTGCCTGGCGCGACACAAGATGTGGCGGCCGGCATGGACGAATGCGACGAGAATTGCCTGGACACGCTCCAGATGCAGCTCTTTGCCGGCCGCTGGCTCTCCCACGCCGAAGTGCAAACGCGCCAGCTCTCCGGCGTCGTCAACCAAACTCTGGCGCGCGCCTTGTTCGCCGACGCCAATGCAGTCGGCCAGAAGTTCGAGGTGAAAGACTTCAGGCACCAATTCAAGGGCTCCAGCGCCGATCTTGCCGAAAATCCGGTCTTCGAAATTGTCGGCGTCGTCCGCGACACAAAAAATGCCGGCCCGCAAGCTCCCGTCTTCCCCATGGCCTTCGTCCCGCCCATGATTACCGGCGACTTCCTCGCCCAGATTCGCACCAGCGTCGATCCCGCTTCCCTCATGCACTCTGTCCAGGAAGCCGTGTGGTCCACCGACCGTAGCGAAGTCTTCTGGGTCTTCGGTCCCTTGTCCGACTTCTACGACCAGCACACCTACGCTCTCCCCGAATTTGGCGTCAGCCTCTCCGGCCCGCTCGCCGCCATCGCGCTCCTGCTCGTCGTGATCGGCGTTCTCAGCGTCATGGCCTACACCGTCTCGCTGCAAACCCAGGAAATCGGCGTGCGCATGGCCCTCGGCGCGCAGCAACGCGACGTCTTGCGCATGGTCTTGCGACGCGGCATGGGGTTGATTGCCACAGGAATTTGCATCGGACTACTCGCCAGTTTTGTGCTGACGCGGCTGCTGGCCAGCCAGATTTGGGGCGTTTCGCCGACCGATCCGTGGACCTTTGGCGCGGTCATCGCCCTGGTCGTCGTCTCCGGCCTCGCCGCCTGCTACCTCCCCGCCCGCCGCGCCACCCAAGTCGATCCTCTGGTAGCCTTACGCTACGAATAAATTCGGCAACCCTACCCCGCTTGAAACTTCCATCCTTCTCGCTGCACTCACCTTGACATTCTACTAGAAGCGTGTATATTCACCTAGAATGTCTACTAAAGAGCAGAAACAATGCATCGCGGATCAAGAAGAGCGCATCGAGTTGCTGCAAGGCACGCTCGACTTGCTCATTCTACGCACGCTGCTGCGCGGCGCGGCGCACGGCCATGCCATCGCCAAAACCATCGAGTTCAACTCCGATGACGTGCTGCAGGTCGAGCAAGGCTCGCTCTACCCCGCGCTGCACCGGCTCATCAAGCGCCGGTGGATTTCCGTCGAGCAGGGCATCTCGGAAAACAACCGCCGCGCCAAATTTTACCGGCTCACCGCCAAGGGCCGCCGCCAACTCGCCATCGAAACCAGCAAATGGGACAAACTCGCCGGAGCGATTGCGCGCATTCTGCGTCCGGCGCAGTAAGGGGGAGGTACGCCAATGACGCTTCGCAAACGCATGCTCGAGGATCTGGACAGCGACATCGCCGAGCACCTCGAGCGCGAGACCCAAGACAACATCGCCCGCGGTATGTCTCCCGACGAAGCCCGCTACGCCGCCGTCCGCAAATTCGGCAACGTCACGCGCGTCAAGGAAGATGTCCGCGAAGTGTGGACCACGCCCTGGCTCGACCAGCTCCTCGGGGACATGCGCATCGGCTTTCGCATGCTCCGCAAAAGTCCCGGCTTTACGGCCATTGCCGTGCTCACGCTGGCTCTAGGCATCGGCGCGAATACGGCCATCTTCAGCGTGGTCAACGCCGTCATCCTGCGCCCGCTCGCCTTCAAGGACTCCCTTTCGCTCGTCAACGTTTGGGGACAATTCGCCAGACAAGGCATTCCGCAAAACGACATTTCCGAACCGGAATACTGGGACATGCTCGACCACAACGAATCCTTCTCCGAAATCGCCGCTTACGCTTTGGGCGGCAGCGCCAATCTAACCCGCTCCGATGCGCCCCCCGTCCAGGTCTCTTCCGTCAACGCCACAGCCAGTGCTCTTCCGTTGCTCGGCGTGACACCCATCCTCGGCCGGGTCTTCGGTCCCGATGAAGACCAGCCCGGCCATGCTCATTTCGCCATGCTCAGCTACGGCCTTTGGCAAAGCCAGTTTGCCGGTGACCCGAACGTCCTCGCGAAGTCCATTCAGCTCGATGGTGAACCCTATTCCGTCGTTGGCGTCCTGCCCAAACAGTTTTCGCTGGGCAGCAAACAATATGACCTCTGGCTTCCTCTCGGCCTTGACCGCGCCAAGCCCGCCAATCGCGGTAGCCACTACCTCCATGTGATGGCGCGCCTCAAGCCGGGCGTCAATTTCTCGCAAGCCTCCGCCGCACTGGTTCGCTTCGCTGCCGATTTGCGGCGTGTCTATCCCAACAACTACAACGGTGCCGGCGATGGGGACTTCGGCATGTACATCGTCCCCATGAAGGAGCAGCTGGTCGGCAAACTGCGCCCGGCTCTCCTCGTGTTGCTCGGTGCGGTCGCTTTCGTCCTGCTGATTGCCTGCGCCAACGTCGCCAATCTGCTGCTGGCGCGCGCCTCCGCACGCGGTAAGGAACTCGCCATCCGTTCCGCTTTGGGTGCGGGGCGTGCCCGCCTCGTCCGCCAGCTGCTCACGGAAAGTCTTCTTCTTGCTCTGCTCGGCGGCCTCCTTGGCCTGCTTTTTGGCAGTTGGGGCGTCGGTGCCCTGCGCACGCTTGCTCCCGCGAACACTCCGCGCCTCGCGGAAGTTCAGCTGGATTTCCGCGTCCTCGCTTTTACCTTCGGCGTCTCTTTACTAACCGGCTTGTTCTTCGGCCTCGCCCCCGCCTGGCATGTCTCCCGCACCGATTTGCGCGAAACGCTCACCGAATCGAGCCGCGGCACCTCTGCCGCCGGCAGAGCCTTGAATCTGCGGAGTTGGCTCGTCGTTTCCGAAATCGCTCTCGCCGTGCTTCTCCTCGTCGGCGCCGGCTTGCTCATCCGCAGCTTCAGCCGTTTGCTCGACGTTTCTCCCGGCTTCCAGGCGGAGCACCTTCTCACCCTCGAACTCTCTCTCCCCGAAAAGGCCTACCCCGACGGCGCTCCCGTACAGAAATTCTTCGTCCAGCTCATGGAGCGCGTGAAAACCGTTCCTGGCGTGCAGTCCGCTGGCGCCATTTCCGAGATGCCGCTCACCGACAACTCCACCTCCGGGTCCGTTTTCTTCGAAAACACTCCGCTCAGCGACCTCCCGCGCGCGCAAACCGTCGGCAACTTCCCGTATATGGAGATCGATCAGCACGCCGCCACTCCCGACTATTTTCAGGCTATGCAGATTCCGCTGGTCCGCGGCCGTTTCTTCACCGCCGCCGATAACGCCGATGCTCCGCTCGTCGCGGTCGTGGACGCCAACATGGCGCAGCGCTTCTGGCCCCATGGTGACGCCATCGGCCAGCACATCGCCATTGACACCGTGCCCAACGTCAAGCCCGTCATGCCGCGTTGGCGCACTATCGTCGGTGTCGTCGGCCACGTCAAACACTACGGGCTCGATGTCGAAGGCCGCGAGCAAGTCTACATGCCCCACGCGCAAAGCCTTTTCGGCGCCGCCTATGCCCCGCGCGATATGACCCTCGCCGTGCGCACAGCTCTCGATCCCCCTGCCGTGAGCAGCGCCATTCGCGAGCAGGTCTCGGCGCTCGATAACGACCTTCCGGTGTACCACATCGCCACGATGGATCAGCTCATCTCGAACTCTGTCGCCCAACCGAGGCTGAACCTTTCCCTGCTGGCTGCGTTTGCCGGGCTGGCGCTGGTGCTGGCCGCCGTGGGCGTCTACGGAGTCATGGCGTACGCGGTCACGCAGCGTACGCAAGAATTCGGCATCCGCATAGCGCTGGGAGCGTCGCCCGGCGCTGTTTTGAAGCAAGTGTTCCTCGAAGGCGGGCATCTCGCGGCGTTGGGACTGGCGCTGGGGATCATTGCCGCGCTGTTGCTGACGCGATTGATGTCCGGCTTGCTCTTCGACGTGAAGCCTTACGACCCCGTGACGCTGGGCATTGCGGCGGCGGTGCTCGCCGCCGTTTCGCTGGCGGCCTGCTACATTCCGGCGCGGCGCGCGACGCAAGTGGACCCGCTGGTGGCGCTGCGCTACGAATAAAAGATGACGCGGCGGTTCGTTAGCAGGCTCAACACTGAACCTAGGCGCGCTCGTAGAAGCGGAAGAAGAGCGACTGCTTCGAGACCGGTTGCGCTTTGGCGGTGAGCGCGGCCATTTGCTGCTGGCTGAGCGGGGTAAACTCGCGCGCCAGTTGCACATTTTCCTCGAGTTGCGCAATGGTGTCGCAACCGATAATCACCGTGCTGATGGGCAGCGACAGCGAGTAGTACATCGCCTCGCGCATGGCCAGTGTGCCCGGCGTTGGCGCCAACACCATGCCTTCCCACATGTGCTTCTGCTGCTCGATGGGCGGCGGCGTCCAGCTTGCCAGAATGCGCCCGCGCGCCGGCACCTTCATGCCGATGATGCCCATTTGCTTTTCCACGGCCAGCGGCAGCAACTGTTCGGAGAAGCTGTAGTGATGCGGGTCGGCGGCATTCA
>Ga0335077_10012363_pt1 | contig 10679 bp, 8 predicted proteins | sample Lox_Sample_31_FD_207151 | JGI IMG/M metagenome (GOLD analysis project Ga0335077, IMG submission 207151) | Soil microbial communities from Loxahatchee National Wildlife Refuge, Florida, United States - Lox_Sample_3.1 | ecosystem: Environmental > Terrestrial > Soil > Wetlands | place: USA: Florida...
CGGTAGGACGTGACCGCCGGTCGGACCGTTTCGGCCGACCGGACGGGCGGGATGGGCCGGACTAGGACGAGCCGCTTCCCGCCTTTCCCTTGGTCGCACGACGCCGAGTCGTCTTCTTCGCAGGGGGAGGCGCGGCCGCTTCTCCCTCGACGGCCGGAGCCGCCTCAGCCTCGGCGGGCGCCGGTTCGGCCGCCGCGACCGCGGACGCTTCGGCAGAGGTTTCGGCCGGGGGCGGAGCCGGGGGTGGGGTCGGCTCGGGAGCGGGGGACGTCGTTTCCGGAGCGGGAGGTGGCGGGACGGGCGCCGCCGGAGGCGGCGGAGGCGGTAGGTGATGGCCCGTCGGAGGCATCGGAGCGGCGGTCGGCGAGGTCGTTGGAGCGGCGGCCGCATGATGCGGAGGAGCGGCCGCGGGGCGGGGGGTGATCGGCGTGAACTCGCCGGGCCGCCACGTGTGCGGCATGCGCAGGATCGCCGGGTCCTTCAGGAACAGGTCGGCGTGCCCGCACGACCGACAGATCCGGGTACCGAGCGAGAGCTCCCCCCGAGAGCGAAGCGAGAGCGACCCGCCTCCGAGTCCCCCCGTCTTGAGGTCGTTCGCCCAGACGAAGTCGCTCGCACCGCAGTTGCTGCAAACAGGGGCCAAACCAGTCACCCTACGAGCGGCAACAGGCGGGCCATCCGTAAAAACAATTACGGGAGCGCTCCGAGCGTGCGGGAAGGGGCGCCGCCCCACACCGGAACCTCCAAGTATTCTCCGGCTCGTTGGCCCGCCGAATGTCGGCGACGAGGTTTGCGAGCATTGTTGTCGCCATTGACGGCTCACCCAACTCCGAAGAGGCGCTCGCCGCGGCGGTCGACCTCGCTGGACGGTATGGAAGCGAGCTCACCATCGTGACCGTCGCTCCGCTCGTTCCGGTCTACATGCCGTCCGGGAACACCTACCTCGGGCCCACGATCGCCCACGTGGACACCGCCCAGTACCGCGAGCTCGTCGACGCGGCGGTAAAGCAGGCGCAGGAGGGCGGGGTAACGGCCGTGACCGGCGTCTGTCTCGAGGGCGTGGTGGTCGACGAGATACTGGCGTTCCTCGATAGCCACTCGACAGACCTGGTCGTCGTCGGTTCGCGCGGGCTTTCCGCCGCAAAGCGGCTTCTGATCGGAAGCGTCTCCTCTGCTCTCGTTACCCATGCACCTTGCCCGGTGCTGGTCGTGCGCGGCGGTCCGTCTACGACGCCCGCTGGGTGACGATCAGCCGGGTCGGCACTGGCAGCTTGTGGGACGCCTTCCGGAGCGCTTCCTTGGCCGCGTCGAGGTGCGCCTCGGTGGTGTAGATCGTGATGAGCTCAGAGCCGATCGACGCACGCACGGCGTGCCCCACCGGCTTGCCGAACGCCCCCCGCATCCCGTCGGAGATACGGTCCGCCCCCGCGCCCATCGCCATCTTGTGCTCGCGAAGGATCTGGTGAGGGTACCGCCGGACCTTGAGATGGAACTCGTTCGGCGCGAACTTCTCGAGGACGCGCACCGCGCTCACGCGGGCCGCCTCGAGCGCGATGTCGCGCACCTGGGCCGCCTCTTCGGTGCCGAGCGAGAGCATGAACGGGAACTCGGTCCGGAGGTTGCCGGTGTCGAACTGGGTGACGCGGCACGTCGGAATCCCGCCCATGTACTCCTGGCGGGTGTAGACCTGCCCTTCGACCTTGCGGTACATCCGGGCGGGTTTGCGCGTCATGGGAGCCGCCGAGAAAGGCTACCCACTAAAAGGCTTGCGGCGGGCTCGCCGGCCCGAACCGCCGCCGGCCGGCGGCTCCGCCCCCGCGCGAGGGGCGAGAAGATGGGCGCCGGACGATGCCGCCCGGATCTCCACGGCGCGGACCCCCTCGGCCCGCAGCCATTCGAGGCATCTCGAACGGGCGATGGCGGACCTCGGCAGGGCGAAGAAGCTCTGCCCGAACATCGCCTGACACGCCCACGCGCCGCGCCTTCGAAGGAAAGATACCGCCCGCTCGATCGCCGGAGTGGCGAGCCCCGCACGGTCGGTGAACCGTTCGCAGTGCCGGAAGAACTCCGATGGGGTCGGGGACCTGCCAAGGCGCTCCCAGCCTTCGGAGGCCTCGAGGATGCGTCGGAGGGATTCGGGCGACCCGAGAACGGAGGGTGACGGGATCGGGCGTCCCACCACCCCGACCAGTAGCGCGGGGCCGAACGCACGGTGTTCTACGCGGCCCCACGGCGGGACCCCGGCGCGGGTCCGCACTTCGAGGCCCCCGCCGAGGATCGCAGCGACGCCGCCGAGCCCGCCGCCACCGAACAGGTCGGAGAGGTGGGCGGTTTGGACGCGGGCCGCACGCGGCCGGTGTGACAACTCCCCGACCGCGAGGGCGGTCGCGAGGGAACCGGCGGCGCTCATTCCGAAGCCTTGACCGATCGGCAGTTCGTGCCGCAGGTGAACGGAGACGGTACCGCGAAGTCCTCGGGCCATGCGACGGGCCACCTCTTCGGAGATCGGCAGCGGGGTCGTACCGTCGGCGGCCACGCGCACTCGGAGCTCGGGGCCGGGCGAGAGCGTCGCTTCGGCCACGACGCCGAGCTCGAGAACGACCCCGGCGCCGACCGACCCCCGCCCCCGCGGGTCCCGCGAACTGGTGTCGGGACGGAAAACGCCGGTGACGTGGCCCGGCGCGAACGCGCGAGCCCGTCGGACGTGAGAGACCGTCATCGACCTGGGCCCGCCGTTCGGGTCGTGCGCACTTATAAGCGGAACCGCTTTATGATTGGTGCCGCCGCCGTGGTGGGCCCGTACCAACGACCATGAGCGAACCTGAAGCCCCCGTTCCCGAGCACGACACGTTCGACCGGCTCAACTTCCTCGAGCTACGCAACACGCAGCTCGCCGAGGCGATCAAGCGTGTGGAGAGCGAGCGGCACTACATGGAGGCGGAGATCCTCCGGCTTCAGCGGGAGGTCAAGCGCCTCAAGACGGAGCTCGACCGGCTCCGCTATCCTCCGCTCATCGTCGGGAGCGTCCGAGACGTCCTCACGGACGGTCGGGTGATCGTGAAGTCGTCGACCGGTCCCGATTTCGTCGTGAACGCCGCCGAGACGGTCGAGCACGGCAAGATCACGGTCGGAAGCCGCGTGGCGCTCAACAAGCAGACCCTCGCGGTGATGGGCATCCTCCCCGCCTCGCTGGACCCGTTGGTCACGGCGAGCGAGATCGTTGACAAGCCGACGGTGGCCTACCAGGACATCGGTGGCTTGGCCGACCAGATCCGGGAGATCCGCGAGGCGGTCGAGTTCCCGCTCCTTCGGTCCGAGCTGTACAAGAAGGTCGGTGTCGACCCTCCGAAGGGCGTACTGCTGATCGGGTCCCCCGGCACCGGAAAGACCCTGATCGCCAAGGCGGTCGCGCACCACACGAACGCGACGTTCGTCCGACTGGTCGGTTCCGAGCTCGTCCAGAAGTACATCGGTGAGGGGGCGCGCCTCGTCCGGGAGCTCTTCCAGCTCGCCCGGGAGAAGGCCCCGACGATCATCTTCATCGACGAGGTCGATTCGATCGGCGCGAAGCGCCTCGAGGTCGCGACCAGCGGGGACCGCGAGGTCCAGCGCACCCTGATGCAGCTGCTCGCGGAGATGGACGGCTTCGAGCCGCTCGCGAACGTCAAGATCATCGCGGCGACCAACCGCCCCGACATCCTCGACGACGCGCTGCTCCGGCCGGGACGGTTCGACCGGATCATCGAGATCCCCGTTCCGACCTATACCGGCCGGTCGGAGATCTTCAAGATCCACACCCGCGGAATGGCGCTCCACGAGCCGATCGACTTCGAGGCGCTCGCGAACCGTTGCGAGGGCGCGACCGGAGCGGACATCCGCGCGATCTGCACCGAGGCCGGCATGTGGGCCATCCGCGAGGAACGCGACAGCGTGACGACGGCCGACTTCGACCGCGCGATCGAGAAGGTCGTCGGCGAGGAAGAGCTCCGCAAGGAGTCCGTCACGATGTTCGCGTGAGGACCGGTCCAGAACCTCTTGGACGGGCGGACCGTCTCAATCCGAGACGGTGAACCGGCCGATCAGGCGAGGCCCGGCGGGGACCGAAAGGTCGACGAGGTAGGCGGGAGCGCCGACAAGCCGGGCGACCGACCGGTCCGGAGTGACCCGGACGCTCTGCGAGCCGAGCTCGCCGATCTCGGCCGGTACCACCTGAAGTCCGTGGGTGAGGTGGACCGCGGCGCCCACTCCGGCGTCTCCCCGGTAGTACCGGCACTTCTCAAAGGAGCGTCCAGTGACGGCCGTCCCCTCGAGGAGCGAGCCCTCGGGCGCGAGGACCTGGCCACGGGCGAGCTCGTCGACGTCCACGCCCTTGAGCGCGATCCCGACCCGCTCGCCACACTCGGCCTCCTTTCGGTCGATGTCGTGGACCTGGATCGAACGGATGTCGAGGACCTTCGGGGTCGGCCAGAGCCGGAGCCGGTCGTGGGCGTGCAGCGTGCCCCGTCGCACCACGCCGAGGATGACCGTTCCCACCCCTTTGACAGGGAAGTAGTGGTCGATCGGGACCATCACGGGACCCTCGACGACCGGTGCCTTCCACCCCTCGATCAGGTCACGGACGTGCGGGAGGTCGAGCGGGACCTTCGGCGCGGATTCGAGCCGGCCCCCTTTCAGCGCCCGGCCGAGCTCCGTCTCCCCGACCGCGGGGCCGATGACGACCGTGGTCGGGACCTCGCTCATTTCGACCGTCGCGATGGTCTCCGCGACCGGTCGGGTCAGCTCGGTGACCACGAGCAGGCAGTGGTCGGCCATCCCGAGCGCGGTGAGGAGGGGGGCGAACTTCTCGGGGAACTGGGTCGGCTCGACCAGGGTGGTGGCGTGGCCCTCGGTGACCGAATTGAACATCGTCACGTCCGACTCGGTGCCGCGCTTCCCGAGCTCCTTCGCGATGTTCGGCGCTCCGACCACGGCGACGGAGACCCCGGTCGTCATGACGCCCTCGCCACCGTCTTCGGCGCGGTGGTCGTCACGACGATGGAGCCGTCCTTCGCATCGACCCGGACCTCGCTGCCGTCGCGGACCTCCCCGGCCAGGAGCTTCGCGGTCAGCGGGTCGACGACGAGCCGCTGGATCGTCCGCTTGAGCGGTCGCGCTCCGAACGCGGGATCGAACCCGGCCTGGGCGAGGACGGAACGGGCCGCGGGGGTCGCCGCGAGGCGGATGCGGCGGTCCTCGAGCCGCGCCGAGACCTGGGCGAGCTGAAGGTCGACGATCTGCTCGATCTCGGGCTCCGTGAGGGCGTGGAAGATCACCACCTCGTCGAGGCGGTTCAGGAACTCCGGACGGAACTGGGCTCGCAGCGCCGGCTCGAGCAGCTTGCGGCGCTCCTCGTCCGTGCGCGCGTCGGCGATCAGGTCCGAGCCGAGGTTGCTCGTCAGGATCACGAGGGTGTTGCGGAAATCGACGGTCCGGCCTTGGCCGTCCGTGAGCCTTCCGTCGTCCATCAGCTGCAGCAGCACGTTCACGACGTCCGCGTGGGCCTTCTCCACCTCGTCGAACAGGATCACCGTGTACGGCCGCGAACGAACGGCCTCCGTGAGCTGCCCTCCCTCTTCGTAGCCCACGTACCCCGGAGGCGCACCGATCAGCCGCGCCACGGTGTGCTTCTCCATGTACTCGCTCATGTCGATCCGCACGAGCGCCTTTTCTGAGTGGAAGAGGAATTCGGCGAGCGCCTTCGCGAGCTCGGTCTTCCCGACCCCCGTCGGGCCGATGAACAGGAACGTCCCCATCGGCCGGTTGGGGTCGCCGAGCCCCGAGCGCGACCGGCGAACGGCCTTCGAGACCGCGGCGACCGCCTCGTCCTGGCCGACGACGCGTTGCCTCAGCGTCTCCTCCATCGTCAGAAGCCGCTTCATCTCCCCCTGCAAGAGACGCGTGACCGGCACTCCGCTCCATTTGGAGACCACCAACGCGACGTCGTCCTCGGTGACCTCTTCCCGGAGCATCGAGCCGGACGGTCCCGCTTCCACCTCCTTCGAGAGAGTGTCGATCTGCTTCTGGAGCTCGGGGACCGAGCCGTAGCGGAGACGGGCGGCGGCCTCCAGGTCGCCCGAGCGCTCCGCCTGCTCTTCCTGCGCCTTCGCCTCGTCGAGCTTGGCCCGCAGCCCGCGCAGCTTCTCGACGTGCTCCTTCTCGCGCTGCCAGCGGGAGAGCAGGCCCTTCTCCTTCTCCTTGAGGTTCGATAGCTCCTTGTCGAGGGACCTCAGGCGTTCCTTGCTCGCCGGGTCCTTCTCTCGGGCGAGCGCGGTCCGCTCGATCTCGAGCTGGCGGATGCGACGTGACAACTGGTCGAGCTCGCTCGGACGGGAATCCAGGGCGAGGCGAACCATCGACGCGGCCTCATCGATCGCGTCGATCGCCTTATCCGGGAGGTGGCGGTCCGGGATGTATCGCGCGGAGAGGGTCGCGGCCGCGACCAGCGCGGAGTCGTGGATCTTCACACCGTGATGGAGCTCGTAGCGCTCCCGCAGGCCCCGCAGGATCGATACGGTGTCCTCCACTGTCGGCTCCGAGACCGGGACCGGCTGGAACCGTCGCTCGAGCGCGGCGTCCTTCTCGATGTACCGACGGTACTCCTGGGTCGTCGTCGCGCCGATGCAGTGGAGGGTTCCCCGAGCGAGGGCCGGCTTGAGAAGGTTCGAGGCGTCGAGCGCCCCTCCCTCCGTCGCCCCCGCGTGGACGAGCGTGTGGAGCTCGTCGATGAAGAGGACCACCTGCCCGTCGGACCGTTCCACCTCCTTGAGGACCGCCTTGATCCGCTCCTCGAACTCCCCGCGGAACTTGGCCCCCGCGAGAACGGCTCCGAGGTCGAGGGCAACCAGCCGACGGTCTCGGAGCGACTCGGGCACGTCCTTCGTCGCGATCCGTTGGGCCAGGCCCTCGACCACCGCCGTCTTCCCGACCCCCGGCTCCCCGATGAGGACCGGATTGTTCTTCGTGCGTCGGGACAGGATCTGGATCAGCCGTCGTATCTCGTCGTCCCGTCCGATCACCGGATCGAGCTTCCGTTCGCGCGCGAGCGCGGTCAGGTCCTTCCCGTACTTCTCGAGGGCTCGGTACTGGGCTTCCTCCGTGCGGCTCTCGACGGGATGGTCCGGTCCGCGCATCTCTTGGAGGGCGGTCTCGACGGCGGCGCGTCGGACCCCGAACTCCTCCAGGATCTCGCGCGCGGGGGACGGAACGGAGAGGACCCCGAGGAGCAGCTCGTCCGCCGCCGTGTAGCGGTCCTTGCGCTTCTCGGCCTCGGCCTCGGCGGCGTCGATCACCTTCGATAGGTCGCGTGAGAGGTACTGGTCGGACGGCGCGACCCGGTCGGCGGTCGGGAGCCCCTTCAGCCGCTCCTCGAGGCGCGAGCGCAACCGGTCGACGGGGACCTTGAGACCGCTGAGAATGCCCGTCGCCGTGCTGTCGGGGGAGGCGAGCAGCGCCGAGAGGAGGTGCTCGGGTTCGACCGCCGGGTGGCGAAGCTCGGCCGCGCGCTGGAACGCCTTCTCGAGCGCCTCCCTCGCGGCGTCGGTCAGCCGTTCGAGATGCATGGGCACCCTGCCATCCGGGCGAGGCGATTTAAGCGATTCACTCGTCCGTCGTCCCGTGGCCGAACTCGGGGTCCGCCTCGCCGGGGTGAGCCTGAGGAACCCGTTCCTGCTCGCGTCGGGCGTGTGGGGGGAGAGCGGAGAGTCGCTTGCCGGAGCATGGCGGGCCGGGGCCGGCGGCGTCATCACCAAGTCGATCGGCTCGGACGTCCGTCCCGGCTACCCGAACCCGACGATCGAGGCGTACGAGCGGTGGGGCCTGCTCAATGCGATGGGCCTTCCGAATCCGGGGATCGACGAGTATCCGCGCGAGATCGAGATCGCCCGGAAGGCCGGCGCGACTGTCATCGGTTCGATCTTCGGTGGGGACGCGGAGGAGTTCGCCCGTCTCGCCGTCCGGATGGCCGCGACGGGGGTGGTCGCCCTCGAGCTCAACCTTAGTTGCCCCCACGCCGAGGGGTTCGGTACCGAGGTCGGAAGCACCCCGGAGAACGTCGAGAAGGTCGTGCGGGCGGTGACCCGGGCGGTGTCGATCCCGGTGATCGCGAAGATCACACCGAACACCTCGGACGCCGCCGGCCTTGCGCTCGCCGCGGAGCGGGGCGGAGCCTCAGCGGTGAGCGCGATCAACACGCTTCGCGCCCTCGCGATCGATGTCCAGCTCCGCCGGCCGGTCCTGGCGCACGGGCTCGGTGGCTTGAGCGGTCCGGCGATCAAACCGGTCGGACTCGCCTGCGTGTGGCAGATCTTCGAGAAGGTCTCCGTCCCGGTCATCGGCGTCGGAGGGATCGCCACGGCCCAGGACGCGCTCGAGTACGTGATGGCGGGAGCGCGGGCCGTCGAGGTCGGCACGCAGGTCACGTTCGACGGGATCGGAGTGTTCGGGCGGATGGCGAACGACCTGACCCGCCTCCTGGACGGCCTCGGGTTCGCCCGACTGGAAGACGCCGTCGGCGTGGCGCATCGGGCCGCTCGAGCGCCGCCGGCATAGACCCGCCCGCTCGGGCTGCCGACCGAGCGGCTATATCGGCGCCTCGCTAGGCGGACATCGTGCGGGCCGTGGTTTCGCTGACGGAGCGGGTCGAGGAGACCCCGTCCACGGTGACCCTCCGCTTCCCGTACGCGCCCCCCGCCGACCCGGGGCAGTTCGTCATGATATGGCTCCCCGGGGACGACGAGCTACCGATGTCCCTCTCGTACACCGACGGGGTCTCGAAGGGGGTCACCATCAAGGCGATGGGGAACACCAGCCGGCGGGTCCAGTCGATCCGAACCGGGGACCGTGTCGGGATCCGCGGACCCTACGGCAACCGGTTCGACCTTTCGCCGAAGCGCGTCCTCGTCGTGAGCGGCGGGTCGGGGGCCGCGGTGCTCGCACCGGCCGCCGAACGCGCGCGGGCAACGGGTCGGTCGGTCACGGTGGCGCTCGGGGCTACGCGGGCGCCAGAACTGCTGTTCAAGGAGCGTTTCCTCCGGATGGGCGCTAGCGTCGAGGTCGCCACGGACGACGGGTCGGAAGGTACGAAGGGGTTCGTGACCGCGGTCGCCGAACGGCTCCTTTCGACCGAGCCGTTCGACGCGGTGTGGACGTGCGGCCCCGAGGTGATGATGAAGAAGGTGATCGCCGCGGCCGCGCCCCGGAAGGTCCCCGTCTTCTGCTCGCTCGAGCGGCACATGAAATGCGCCCTCGGGATGTGCGACGCCTGCGCCATCGGCCCGTTCCACGTCTGCGTGGACGGCCCGGTCTTCCCGGCCGAGAAGCTCGCCGGGGTGAACGAGTTCGGGGCGTTCCATCGGGACTCCTCCGGTCGGCGGGTCCCGCTCTGACGGGCGCCCCAGGGCGCCCGGACGTTCGTCAGCTGCCGGCGTCCGAAAAACCGCCATAGACTTTATGCGAGGAGCCCGCTACACGGGCGGGTCGGAGGTTCTGTGAAGGTATTGGTCGTGAGCGGCGGAGTTATCTCCGGACTCGGGAAGGGCATCACCACCTCGTCGTTGGCCCGTCTCCTCAAGGCCCGCGGGATCGCCGTCACGATCGTCAAGATCGACCCCTACCTCAACGTCGACGCGGGCACGATGAACCCGTACCAGCACGGCGAGGTGTTCGTGCTGGACGACGGCACCGAGGCCGACCTCGACCTCGGGAACTACGAACGGTTCCTCGGCCAGAACCTGGTCGGGACGCACAATCTGACGACGGGCAAGATCTACCGTGCCGTCATCGAGAAGGAGCGCCGCGGCGACTACCTCGGCAACACCGTCCAGATCATCCCCCACGTGACCGGCGAGATCAAGCGAACGATCCGCGAGGTCTCCCAGGCCGCGGGGGCCGAGGTCGTCCTGGTGGAGGTCGGAGGGACGGTCGGAGACATCGAGTCGATGCCGTTCCTCGAGGCGCTGCGAGAGCTTTCCTACGAGCTCGGCGAGGGACATATGGCGTTCGTCCACACCACCCTCGTGCCGGTCGTCGGTCCGGTCGGCGAGCCGAAGACCAAGCCGACGCAGCACTCGGTGCGGGAGCTGCGGGCGATCGGGATCCGGCCGAACATCATCATCGCTCGCGGCCCGCTGCCCCTCTCGCCGGACATCAAGGCGAAGATCTCCCTCTTCTGTGACGTCCCTCCCGAGGCGGTGATCTCGGTCCCGGACCAGCCGGTGATCTACGAGGTCCCGCTCGTCCTCGAAGCTCAGGGGGTCGGCGCGATCATCTCGCGGACCCTCGGACTTCCCGAGCGGCCGCCCGACTACGGCGCGTGGAAGGAGTTCCTCGCGACGTACCGCCGGTGCGCCGGGTCGGTCGACGTCGCCGTCGTGGGCAAGTACACTGAGCTCCGGGACGCCTACCTATCGCATTCGGAGGCGTTCCACCACGTCCAGGGGTCGCTCGGGGTCGAGGTTCGTCTCCAGTGGTACGACTCCGAGGATATCCCGAAGAACCCGTCGCTCCTCGCCCGCCTCCAGCGGTCGGACGCGATCATCGTTCCCGGCGGATTCGGCTCCCGCGGGGCCGAGGGGAAGATCCGCGCCGTTGAGGTCGCCCGGACCGGCGGGATCCCGTATCTCGGGGTCTGCTTCGGCTTCCAG
>Ga0335077_10012364_pt1 | contig 10678 bp, 10 predicted proteins | sample Lox_Sample_31_FD_207151 | JGI IMG/M metagenome (GOLD analysis project Ga0335077, IMG submission 207151) | Soil microbial communities from Loxahatchee National Wildlife Refuge, Florida, United States - Lox_Sample_3.1 | ecosystem: Environmental > Terrestrial > Soil > Wetlands | place: USA...
TACTTTGATCCTCAGGTCGTAATCGCTGAAGGTGAAAGCCTGGCGATCGAGTGCAAGCGCCGACTGAAAACCACCGAGAACGCAGAGGACGCAGAGGATCTTCTTCATTTCTGTGCGGCGGCCCGGCGCTGGCGCGCGACCTCATACATCACCACCGCCGCGGCCGCAGAGACATTCAGCGACGGAACCTCGCCCAGCACCGGAATGTGTACCAGGAAGTCGCAGCGGCTGCGCACGTGCTCGTGCATCCCTTTGCCTTCGGCGCCCAGAACAAGCGCGCAATCCATGCTGTAATCCACGGTGTCGTAGGCCTGCTGGCCGCGCTCATCCAGGCCCACGATCCACAGGTTCTGTGATTTCATCTCCTCCAGGCTGCGCGCGAGGTTCGTGACCCGGGCGATCGGTAAATGCTCGGATGCGCCCGCCGAGGCCTTGGCGACGGATCCCGTCACCCCGACGGCACGGCGCTCCGGAAGAATGATGCCATCGGCGCCAGCGGCATCAGCGGTACGGATGATCGCCCCGAGATTCTGCGGGTCTTCGACGCCATCGAGTACAACCAGGAACGAATGCTCGCCACGCTTGTTCGCCAGCAGATCATCGAGATCGAGGTACTTCTTCTGCGACGTGACGGCGACCACACCCTGATGGGCGGGGGTGCGCGCCAGCCGGTCCAATTGCTCGCGGGGCACGAAGCGCACGGGAACGCCGCTGGTGCGGCAGTCGTCGATGATGCGCTGCATTTTCTGATCGTGGCGCTCGCGGGCCACGCCGACATATTCGAAGGCGCGCCCGCGGGACTTCAAGGCTTCGCTGACCGCGTGGATGCCGTAGATGACGTCCATTGCCTCCTGAAGTTTACGTGGGTCAGAGCTTTGTTGCCACGAACGCGGCGTTGCCGGAGGGCAAAGGCATGCGTCCATAGGCCCGCAGCACGCGCACAGCGAAGCCGGCGCTGCGGAGTTCGGCAGCAATGTCGGAGCTTCGGTAGAGACGCAGGCGGTGAGTTTCTTCACTCCTGCGGTAAAGCTTCCCAACCCGGCGAAAGGCGGTCATGCGACGGATCAGGAGATCACGGCTGGCCTCGGCTGCGAAGAGGATTGCCCAATCCTTGCCCTGAGCATGGGCGCGGCGAAGAGTCCGCCCAGGCTCGGCGATGTCGAAGATGAAAACGCCGCCCGGCCGCAGCGCCTCGTGTACGCGCCGGAAGAACCGCGCCCGTTCGCGCCGGCTGTTCCGCCGATCAAAGGTGTAGTTGAAGCATTCGCCGATCGCGCTCACCGCGTCACAGGGCGGTAGCTTCGCACTCAGAAAGGACCCGTTCACGAACCGCGCCGCGGGTGCCTGCTTGCGCGCCAGTTTGATCATAGGACGGGAAATATCGATTCCCAGCACATCGTAACCGGCCCGCGTGAGTTCGGCCGCCCAGATCCCGCTGCCACAACCGAGATCAACGACCAGTCCGCTGTGGATTCCCGCGCGCCGCAGGATCGCCAGCAGCCCCGGCGCAGCCTTGCGGGCAAAATCGCCGAAACCAGCATCGTGGATATAGGCGAGATCGGATTGGTAAGCCTTCATATTCGGGAGCTCCGAGAAAATCACTGGCCCAGCCGGATGTCAAGCCAGCCCGGGCAACCGATTGGAACAGAATGATTTAGGTTTATACCAAGCAACAAGATGGCCACTTGTCCGGAGTGTTCACTCCGGGGGTACCTGCCTGTTCGTGCATTGTGAGCGGTTACCAGCCAACATATAATCGGAGGCGCTCTGGACGAAGTCTCCGTCAGGTTGTGGGGTTAGGTGTGCGGGCAGTGGTATGCCCGCGTGTCACCTATGCGACGACACCTGCTTTTCCTGATGGTTCTGGCCACCGTAGCGCCGCAAGTAACCGCCCAGAGCGGCATCGTGCCGTTGCGCGACGAGCAGGGCCACACCATCTACGTCGATGCACCTGTCTCCCATCCTGCCTCCAACTCCTCGCAAACCCCTAAACGTGCTTCTGTGCTGGTGTACTGGAGCCGCGTGGAACACCGGTGGAAACCGGTTCCTCCGCCCACACCGTCGGCGATGAAAGCGGCGCGATCGGCCGCCGCCGAGGTTGGTAAATACGTGGCTGCAGCTCCGTCCAGTCCGGTGATGAACACCGCCGAAAACGAGGCCACCCCCGACAACCGCGAAATCCTGCGGGGACGGGCGATGACTTCGCGCGAACTGGACAGCATCATTGAACAAGCCGCTCAGCGCCATGACGTGGACCCGAACCTGGTGCGTTCGTTGATTAAAGTGGAGTCGAACTTCAACACGCACGCGGTCTCGCCCAAGGGCGCTATGGGGCTGATGCAGTTGATGCCAAGCACGGCCCGCGGGCTGAATGTCAGCAATCCCTTCGATCCGCAGCAGAATGTGGACGCAGGGGTGCGGCACCTGAAGCGTCTGCTCCAGGACTTCAATGGCGATGTGAAGTTGTCACTGGCCGCGTACAACGCCGGCGCCGGGGCGGTAGCGCGCTCCAAAGGCGTCCCGCGGAATACCGAGACCCGCAATTACGTCAGGCGGATCACGGCGCTGTACGCTGGCGATCCCGGAAAACTGCTGACCGGGCCGGCCCGCGACCCGATTCACGTCTTCCGCGATTCCAGTGGCGTACTGACCATCACCAACACGGATTAACTCGGGGACGCCGGCGAGGGGCCGGCCAGGGACTTGGAAACGGCAACGTGGTAGGTAAGAGCTCAACCCAGGGTGTCCTCCGTCTGACCTTGATGCTGACGGTTGCGCTGGCTTTCGTCCGGCCGGCGGTCGCCATCAGCACGGCGCAGAAGCGACAGGTCGCCACATCACAATTCGAGACCGCCGAGCGGCTGCGGGAATCGCTCAACGGGCGGCCGGCGAGCGAGCGCACCCGGCGCGAATACCAGCGGGTAATCGATGCCTACCGCCGCGTGTATTACACCTCTCCGATCTCCAGCAAAGCCGACTCCAGCGTGGTCGCCGTGGCCGAACTGCTGGCCGAGATGGGCCGCGCCCTGGGCAATCCCAAGGTCTCCCAGGCTGCGATCACGCAGTATGAGTTCCTGCGGCGGGAGTATCCCGGCAGCAAGCATCGAGTCGAAGCTCTGTTCACCATCGGGCAGATCTACCGCAATGACCTCGAGGACAACGAGCACGCCAAGGCCACCTTCGAGGAGTTTCTGAAACACTACCCGCGCAGCCGCCTGGCAGATGACGCCCGCGATGCGCTGCGTGAAATGGAGACCGAAAAGGCCCGCGCCAAGCCGGCGAAGAAGGCCAGGGAAAGCGACCTTCGGCAGGCCAGCGATGCTGACCCCGCGAAACCGGCGGGCCGGTTGTCCGTAGTCACCGGCATCCGACAGTGGTCTACCCCGGACTACACCCGCGTCGCCATTGACCTGGAAAAGCAAGTCCAGTACCAGGCAGGCCGGGTCGCCGATCCCGACCGCGTGTTCTTCGACCTGTACGACACTCGCCTGGCGCCCGAGCTGGTGGGCAAGAGCTTTGACGTCGATAGCGGCTTCCTGCACCGGATTCGGGTGGCGCCGTACAAGCGCGGCATGACCCGCGTGGTGCTGGAGTTGGGCGAGGTTGTGGAGTATTCCGCATTCTTCCTGCCTAATCCCGACCGGCTCATCATCGACATTCATGGCAAGCAGCCGGCAGCGGCCACTGCCAAGTCGAGCAATAACCTACCCTTGGCAAAGACGGCCAAGGGTGGGGCGCCTGCGGCTCCGGATGGGCCACCCGCGGCTAAGAGCGGGGCAGCCGCCACGGTCAGCTCAAAATCCGAAATCCCCGCCGTCAAGGCGCGCACTGCGGCGAAACCGCCGGCCTCGAGCGACCCGAACGCCGCCGCCTGGCCGCAGGTGGCGACTTCGAAAGAAGCGGGCACAATGGAGCCGGCCACTCTGAGCGAGCCAGAAATCAAGGCCACCTCGAAGCCCACCACCTCCCCGACCTTCCAAGCCGTCTCACCGCGTGCGTCACGCAGCAAGGCGAGAGAGAAACAGGCCAGCCTGACCAATCACGAGGCTAAGCCCACGGCTCACGGTGAGCAGACGCTGATCCGAGCTCTGGGCCTCAAGATCGGCAAGATCGTGGTCGATGCCGGCCACGGTGGACACGATGTGGGAACTATCGGTCCCGACGGCCTCACCGAAAAAGCGCTGGTTCTGGACGTGGCGCTGCGTCTGGGTAAGCTGCTGGAGAGTCGCATGGGAGCGGAGGTGGTTTACACGCGCGATGACGACACCTTTGTCCCGCTCGAGACCCGCACCGCCATCGCCAACAAAGAGCAGGCTGATCTGTTCATCTCCATTCACGCCAACTCCAGCCGCGAGCCGGAGGCGCGTGGCGTTGAAACTTATTACCTGAACTTCACATCGTCGGCCGACGCGTTGGAAGTGGCGGCACGCGAGAACGCCGTCTCCGAGAAATCCATTCACGAGCTGCAGGATCTAGTGAAGAAGATCGCACTCAAGGAGAAGATCGAGGAATCGCGCGAGTTCGCCGCCGATGTGCAACAGTCCTTGTGGACAACCGCCGGCAAAGGCACGCGTAATCGCGGGGTCAAAAAGGCGCCCTTCATCGTGCTCATCGGGGCAAATATGCCTTCCATCCTGGCCGAAATATCCTTCCTTTCGAACCCCGGCGACGAGCAGAAGCTCGAGACCCCCGAATACCGCCAAAGGATCGCCGAGGCCCTCTATCGCGGCGTGGCCAAGTACGTTTCCGGGCTTAGCGGCCTGAAAATCGCCACCGAGATGCCCAAGGACGCCGGCCAGTAAGAAGCTTTTCAACCTGAAATGTCGTCTAATAAGCCTGTAGAGATGCCAGATGCCTGCGTCTCTTACAAACAGCGATATGAAACGTCTTTTCCTCCTCGCTCTGCTTTGCTCGGCGGCCGCCTGCGTGGGCGCAGCCGCTCCCCAGCCTCAGCCATTCCTTCCCAAGCAGTTTGCAGGATGGCAGATCCAAGGCGCCCCTCGCGTATCGGACGATGCCGCGGCCGCCGACCCCGCCTACGCCGCCGTTCTGCAGGAGTACGGCTTCAGCGAGGTCGAATCCGCCACCTACACACGTCCCGACCGCAAGCTATCGGTGAAGGCAGCTCGCTTTGACGATACGACCGGCGCTTACGGCGCCTTCACGTTTTACAAGAGCGAAGGGATGGAAACCGAGAAGATCGGTGACCTGGCAGCTTCGGCCGGCGGCAAGGTCCTGTTCTACCGGGGGAACGTCCTCGTGGAAGCGGATTTTGACCGCGTGACCGCAATGTCGGCCGCCGAGTTGCGCGAACTCGCCGTCGCGCTTCCTCAGCCCGGCGCCGACAAGAACAAACTTCCAACGCTGCCCGCCTATTTGCCGCGCACAGGCTACGTCAGTCATTCCGCCAAGTACGTAGCTGGTCCAGCCGGATTTTCTAACGTCCATCCGCCGTTTCCGGCTGACGTGGTTGAGTTCCAGCGCAGCGCCGAGCTCGTGCTGGGGCGCTACTCGACCGCGACCGGAACCGCAACCGTGGTGCTGATCGCTTATCCCACGCCCCAAATCGCGGGCGACCGTCTGCACGCCATCGAGACCTGGATGAAAACCAACAGTTGCGCTAGCGCCGGCGCCACGAACAGCGGATGCGACTTCTTCGGCAAACGCAGTGGGCCTATCGTGGCCGTGGTGACTGGCAGCATTTCGCAAAGCGAAGCGCAATCGCTGCTGGCGGCCATCAGCTATGACGCCGATGTAACGTGGAACCAAGCCACTTCTCTGCGCAAGAAAGATAATGTTGGCAATCTGATCATCGCGGCCTTCATGCTGATCGGAATTCTGTTGCTGATTGCACTTGCGGTTGGTTTGGCTTTCGGCGGATTGCGCATTCTGCTGCAGAGGTTCTTTCCCGACCGCTGGTTCAACCGTCCCGAGGATGTGGAAATCATCCGCCTGAACCTGCCGCGCTGACCGGCCCATGTAAGTTGTTGAAATCGGGGAATTAAGGGCGGGAATCGGGGCCTGAATGGCAGTTTTGTGAATTTCAGCGCCTTGTTGATTGCCTTTGTAACTAGTTGATTATAAAGGGCGTTAATATCTAAAATTCGCTTGACACCCCATCTTCTAGGCTCATAAGATTTCCGCCAAGAAAGGTTTTGACGGTTAAGGGCTTCACCCTCCGTTGGAACTATTCTCCCTAAAAGAAAGGGCTGCCCTGTGCCGGGGTGGCCTTTTCGTTTTGGAGGAAGCAGTCAGCACTCGGCAGTCAGCATTCAGCCAGACCTATGCTTCGCGCACCCTACGCGCTTCGCCAGCTGGGGATTCACTGGAAAATATCCGGCACGATTACATTTTGCTAAGCCGAGAGGGTTTGGCTGAGTGCTGAATGCTGATTGCTGAGTGCTCAATGGAGCCGACGATCGGACTTGAACCGATGACCTGTCGATTACGAATCGACTGCTCTACCAACTGAGCTACGTCGGCCCCGCCTGTGATTCGATTCTAACTGCGGTGGTCGTGAGGCGTAAAGAGCAGGACGAGCCGTCCGCAATCAGCCCAAACCCTCCAGTGCTTAGCCAACGCCTGGTGGCCGCGAAGCTCGCGGGCGCGCAGGGCCGGCCCCTGCGAAGGATTCCGTTTGGCCAAGTGCTGAGGGCTGATTGCTGACTGCCGAGTGCCCGCACGTGCAGCTTTGGAAATCCTGTGTACTACTGTGGAAACTTAGCCCTTGCAACCTGTAGTCACCCCTCACATAATACGGACAAGGTAACAACGCACTCAGTGGACCGTTACGCACGAGCGGACGTACTCAGAATCTTGCGGATCACGGCGCGCCAACTGGCAGCATGGGAAAAGGCCGGTCTGATTGCCGCTTCCGAAAGCTACTCTTTCTTTGAACTCCTGCAATTGAGGAAGCTGGGCGAGTTGAGCGCCCGGCGGGTGCGTCCGGGAAAGATCCGCGAATCGCTTGATGCCATGCAGCGCGCCGTCGCGGGCATGGAGAATCCCCTGCTCGAAACCGGTACTTTCGTCTCTGGGAGACGTCTGGCCTTCCGCCACCAGGGTACGGCGGTGGAACCGGTGGCCGGCCAGTTTATTATGGACTTCGCTCCCAGGACGGTGGTTGCCGCCAATGTTAAGCCCATACGGACTGCGGAAACCGCCGCCGAGTGGTTCGCCAAGGCGATCGCCTTGGAAGAAGACCCGGCCTTGCAGCGGGAAGCGATCGAGGCTTATCAGCAAACGCTTGAACTCGATCCCAACCACGCCGCCGGACACATCAATCTCGGGACCCTCTACTACAACCGCCAGGATTATGCCAAGGCCGAGGAACACTACCGCCGGGCGGTGGAATCCGATCCACGCTATGCCCTGGCGCATTTCGACCTGGGCAACGTTCTTGACGAAACCGGCCGCTTGCAGGAAGCAATCCAGGCGTACAAGCAGGCCATCCAGCTTGCCCCCACCTACGCGGACGCTCACTACAATCTTGCGCTCGCCTACGAAAAGCTCAAGCACCCGCGCAAGGCCCTGGCCCACTGGCGCGCCTATGTGCGGCTGGACACCTCCGGTCCGTGGTCGATCCACGCCCAGAACCAGATCCGTAAAACCCTGGCCGACGAAGGCCTGAAGCTGGTTTATAAGCGCAAGAAGCAATAATCACAACTCAAGCCTGGCGTGCCTTCCAGCGACCTAGAGCTGTCCGTAGCCGCCGTCAACGTTGATCTCTACGCCAGTAATGTAAGACGCATCCTGCGAGGCCAGAAAAGCCACCGCGCCCGCCACTTCTTCCGGCTTCCCGAAGCGCTTCATCGGAATTCGATTCACGACATCCTTGGCGAATTCATCGATGGCTTGTTGCGGCAGCCCGGTCCTGCCGAAAATTGGCGTCTCAATCGGTCCGGGCGCAACCGTGTTCACCCGGATGTTGCGTCCCAGCAGCTCGGCCGCGGCCGTGCGCGCCAGCGAGCGCATCGCCGCCTTGGTTGCGGCATAGGCGCTGGCCCCTGTAGTGCCTTTGCTGTCCGCCACGCTGGTGTTGAGGATGATCGAAGCGCCGTCATTCAGCAGGGGCAGCGCCTTCTGGATGGTGAAATACGCTCCCTTGACGTTGATGTCGAAGTTTTCGTCATACGTGCTTTCCGAGGTCTCGGCAAGAGGGGCGAACTTGGCGACACCCGCGTTCACGAACAGCACGTCAATTTTGCCCAGCTTGGCTGAAACCTCCGCATACATCTTGTCGATGTCGGCGAGCTTGGAGACATCGGCCTGCACGGCGAGTACGCCGTTTCCAATCGTCCGCACCGCTTCATCCAGCGTCTGCCGGCTGCGGCCGGATATCGCGACCCTGGCGCCTTCCTGCTGCAACCGCTGCGCCGTCGCCAGCCCGATGCCGCTGTTGCCGCCGGTCACCACCGCAACTTTCCCTTCGAGTCTCTTCATGTCGGTACCCCATTCTGTGTATTCGAACTCCCGCAGGACGCTTCTGTTACTAGCTGCGACGTGAGGGAGAGCCATCCACGATTGATATATAGATGAACATCGAAGTTCGCGGTTGCAGGTTTTCGGCGATGCTGCCCCAGGTCTCGCGGTTTTCGAGACCTGGGAGAAAAGCCGGGTGCTAGAATCGTGGGTTCAACTCTCCGCTCTAAAGGAACTCATATGCCGGACGTAATCGCACCCGAGAAGCCTCAGCCGCTGGTGGCGCTGACGGAAGACGAAACCCTGTTTCGCGACAACATTCGCCAGTTCGCGGAAGAAAAAATCCGCCCGCTGTCCAAAGAAATGGACGAGAAGGGCGTGTTCGATAAAGACATCATCCACGGATTTTTCGAGCTCGGCCTGATGGGCATCGAGATTCCGGAACAGTATGGCGGCGGGGCGGGCACGTTCTTTGAAGCCATCCTGGCGGTCGAGGAGCTTTCGCGCGTAGACGCCTCGGCAGGTGTGATCGTCGATGTGCAGAACACGCTGGTCAACAATGCCATCCTGCGCTGGGGCAACGAAGAGCAGAAGAAGCGTTACCTGCCGCGCATGGCCTCGGAGTGGGTCGGCGCCTACGCGCTGAGCGAAGCCGGATCGGGCTCGGACGCCTTCGCTCTCGCCACCAAGGCGGAACTCAAAGGCAGCGACTATGTCCTAAACGGCCGCAAGCTGTGGATTACCAACGGCAAGGAAGCCGGAATGTTCATCGTTCTGGCGACGCTCGATCCCGCTGCCGGCTACAAGGGCATCACGGCGTTTCTGATCGAGAAGGATTTCCCCGGCTTTACCGTGGGCAAGAAGGAAGACAAGGTCGGCATCCGCGCCTCCTCTACCTGCGAGCTGATTCTCGAAGACTGCCGCGTGCCCAAGAACAACGTCCTGGGCGAGCCCGGCAAGGGCTACAAGATCGCCATCGAGACGCTGAATGAAGGCCGCATCGGCATCGGGGCGCAGATGATCGGCGTGGCGCGCGGCGCCTGGGAATACGCCATCAAATATGCGCAGGAGCGCAAGCAGTTCGGAAAACCGATCTCCGAATTCCAGGCCATCCAGTTCCAACTGGCGCAGATGGCGACCGAGATCGAGGCCGCGCGCCTGATGGTCTACAACTCCGCCCGCATGAAGGATGCCGGCATGAACTTCGTTAAGGAAGCCGCCATGACCAAGCTGTATACGTCTCAGGTGGCGGAGCGCGTAACCTCGCTCGCCATCGAGATTTACGGCGGCTACGGTTTCACCAAAGATTATCCAGTGGAGAAGTACTGGCGTGACTCGAAGATCGGGAAGATCTACGAGGGAACGTCGAACATGCAGTTGCAGACCATCGCCAAGCTGGTCATAAAATAGGCGAGCCGAAGTCGAAGGGCCGCAGCCGCTAACCGGAGCGAGGGAACCCCGGCGCACGGCGGGCCCATTACTGCGGCCGGCGAGGCTCCCGAAGAATGGCGGAATCGACCAGCGCCTGTAGTTCCCGATGAACCAGCGGATCGCTGAGGCTGGCCTCAGCTTCAGCCTGGGCGGCGCTTCCCAGCAGGCGCCCCAGGTGCACCAGCGAACTTCCGCCGCAGACACCGCACACGTTACTTCTGGATTCGCTGACGCACTCGCAATCGGCGCACAGCACCGCTTGCATTAAAGGCACGCTGTTGATGACTCCACGTTTGTATGGCCGTTTCATGATTCCCTCGACTTACTTGTCCAGTGTGGGGCAAGTTGGTACGAAAGGGAACGGCACCTTGGTAATGTTACGGGACCCGTGGTAACCGTGGATTAGGCTGCCAACATGCCCGGGGACGGCTAATCAACGCCGCTTGGCCTGGTGTTCCAGGATGTTCGCCATAAACTGGGATTGGAGTCTCTGCGCGCAAAGCTCGCCGCACACGGAGAGCGCGCCCTCCTGCCGGGCGATATCGTCATTCCAGGCGCACAGGGAGAGCACGGCGGCGCTGCCTTCCTTCGATGGCCACATCAGCCACCAGTGATCGGTCTCGCCTTTCAGTTGGCCGCAGTTGGGACCGGCGCAGCGGAAAACCAGCTCTTGGGATGTGGGCTTCTCGACTATGTGCATTAAACCACCTTTGTTCGGCCCTGGGTTGCCGCTGAAATAAGAGCCTGATCGTAGGCGCGGCAGGACTTGAACTTGAGCCGCTTTCCGCGGCGTCTGAGCCGCGGGCCGAAATCCTGAGCGCAGCGA
>Ga0335077_10012365_pt1 | contig 10678 bp, 6 predicted proteins | sample Lox_Sample_31_FD_207151 | JGI IMG/M metagenome (GOLD analysis project Ga0335077, IMG submission 207151) | Soil microbial communities from Loxahatchee National Wildlife Refuge, Florida, United States - Lox_Sample_3.1 | ecosystem: Environmental > Terrestrial > Soil > Wetlands | place: USA: Florida...
CGTAATCCCCTGGTGCAAACGGATGTAACGGGTCGCAAACTCCGTTCACGTAGTCAAACAACTCGCCGAGCACGCAACCCCAGGTCTTCGCGCTGGAAAGCGTGTAGTTGGCAATCAGGCTGAAGCGGTGCGTATTTCCCTGGAAGTGAATCATCAAGGCGTCGTAGTTGCTGCGATTGTCCGACTTGTAGACGTCGAGGTTGGGAACCAGGTCGCCCTGCCCGGGATCATTCTGCGGAAGCAGCGGGGTGAACAAATTGACTCCGCCGGTGTAGGAATAGCCGCGGTATCCGTGCATACCCGTCTCGTGCGTGTAATCTGCCCCCAGGTTCCAGTGATCGTTGAAGGCGTGCTGAACTCCCGCCGTGGCGTGGATGGCATAAGGAGTGTGGTAATGGGAATCGATAATCGCTCCTCCACCACCAGCGTTCGCTCCCGGAAGGCATCCCGGATCTCCCGGATTTACACACGGCGCGGGCGGGGCGTTCACCGCCTGTAGCGCCGGCACCCAGCCGTTCTGCGCCAGGTCGTTGTAATACATGCCAAACCCGGCGCGAAGCACAGTCTTTTCGCCGCGGCCGGGAGCGTAGGCAATGCCCAGGCGCGGCGCAAAGGCCTTGCGATAGTCGTGCGGGGCGCCGTTAATCAGCGGGATCTGCAGCGCTTTCAGCGTCAGGTACGCCGGATTCTGCGTCTGGTCGCGTCCGGATGCGAGGAATAACCCGAAGCTCGAATCCCAGCGCAGTCCGTAGTTCACCGTCAGGTGTCGCGACACGCGCCAGGAGTCCTCGGCATAGAATCCCAGCCGCTGCACGTTTTGCGAAAAGCTGCCGTCTCCGGCCGGGGTTTGCGTGCAGGTCACGTCTGCCGGTGGATTGACGCAGTTCAGATCGAAATAAAACTGCGACGGGTTCGCGGCATAGACGCTGGGGTTGTTGGCGTATTGCAGCAGGGTCTCCGCCGTGCCCGATAGCGCTCCGCTCAGCAACGGCTCATGAATAAAATCGACGCCGAACTTGATCGCGTGCTTGCCGGCTGAATGGCTGAGGTCATAACGGAACTGGTATTTCTCTTGATTACGCAGAACTGGAAATGCGGTGATCGGGGTCAGGAACTGGTTGTCTCCGAAGGTCTCGAACCCGGAGATGGTCTGGGAAGTAGAGCTGAATGGGAAAGCCAGGGCAAAGCCGTAGTATTGGTTCCGCGCTTCGGTGTGGTGCAGCGCGCTTGCGCCCATCGTGAAACTCCCCAGCCAGGTCGGACTGAAGGCATACGTGTTACTGATCACCACGTTCCCATATTTCGAACCCGAGGTGGTTCCCGTCGAGGGGAGGGTGGCCTGCTGTACGTAATTGTTGTCGGTGGTGTAATTGTCGATGGAGCCGCGCAGGAACCACTGCGACTTCTGGCTCTGCGTCCAGTCGAACCGCAGCAAGCCGATGGCATCGCGAAACGGAATCGGAGTGTTCTGGGGCACCGGAATCGAATTCACCCCGGGAATCAGCCCTTGCGCCGCCAGCGCCGCCAGGGCGGTGAATTCCGCCTGGCTGGCCGGGCTATAGGCAATGCTCGCGTCTTCGTGCACATACTCGAATGACGTGAACATCCACAGTTTGTCCTTCTTGAGCGGACCACCCAGAGTACCCACGTAGTTCTGCCGTGAAAACGGCTGCTTGGGATCGGGCGCCGGATTCTCGATCGGATACCTGGCATTCAGCGCCGCTGCACGTTCATAAAATGCCCCGCCGCCATGCCAAACATTGATGCCGTGCTTGGTGGTAATCACCACCGATCCCGCAGTTGTGCGCCCGGTGTCCGCATTCTCCTGCGCTGTGCGGAAAGCAAATTCCTGGATTGCATCCGGCGAAAAGTTCTGCAGGAACCCGCCGATGTAGTCGTCCGAATCATCCATCCCGTCGATGGAGAGCACGTTATTCAGCCCGGAGCTTCCACCCGTAGAGACCGCCGTGATTCTTGCCTTGGTCGGATCGGAAGGCTCGACCGGCTCGGTCCCGGGCACCAGATACGCGATGTTGGCGAAGCTGCGATTCGCCAGCGGGATGGTAGTCAAGTCCTGGGCGCTGACTGCGCCTTGATGCACAGCGCTGGCGGTATCGATAGGCTCAGTGGTGATGGAAGAAGCCTGCCCCTGCACATTCACCGTCTGCTGCACCGCTGCCGGCTTCAATGTCACCAGCAGATCGCGCACGAAACTCACGACGACGTCCACGTCCGATGTCGCTTGGGCGAAGCCAGCGGCCCGCACCACCACCCGATATGGTCCGGGCAATAGATCGTCTACCCGGAACTCGCCACGCTCGTTGGTCTTCACTTCGCGCTTAAAGCCGGACCCATGCGCTTCAACCACGATCGTGGCAGAGGCAACACGCCCGCCGTTCGCGTCCTGCACCTCCCCGCGCAGCGAGCCGTTTGCCGTCTGCGCCCGCGCAAGCTGCCAGGAGCCTGAAAGGATCAGGAAAAGGACGGTTGGAAAGGAGATCAGCCTCAGGGCAGGTTGCTTCCGCGTGATGATGATGTGAGCCTCCATGCTGCACGGTTGCGGAATCGGACGGTACTCCGAACAGAATGCCTACTACCAGCGGTAGTGAGCTCCTGGAGGAGACTCCATCCTTGCCGCGCGCAGGAAGCACAACCTGCTACCAATAAAAACAGGGAACGGGAGTTGTTTCTCCCATTCCCTGCATCAAGAAGTGAATTCTCTCAGATCGGGTTAGATCAGGTCAGGTTCAGGACCTGGAAAATCCAGATCCTGGACCCAAGGTTCACTACTAGATCGGGTTGGTGCTCGTTCCGCAAGTGCTGATCGCCGCGGTGCCGTACTGAATCACGCCCGAGGCATCGCTGCAGAAGTAACGCTGTCCAGTCGTGCCGGGAACGGACGGGGCCGCATAGGTCGAGTAGGTGTTCACGGGCACTGACGGGCAGGACCCGAGGAACGAGAAGTTGTAACCGCTCTTTACACCGCTGGCCAGGTTGGCATCGATCAGACCGGCAGCGGATGAAGTAGCCGACGCACTGCCGGTGGGCGCCATCTGACTCAGAGTGCAGGCAAAGCCCACATTGGGGTACGTCGTATTGTAGGTGATTTCAGCAGTGTTCAGTGTACGCAGCGAGCCCACAGCGGAAGCTTCGTTGGCCGCGATGCGCGAACGCAGTAAGTTGGGAATAGCAATTGCCGCGATGATCAAGATGATCGCAACCACGATCAACAGCTCGATCAGTGAGAATCCTCTCTTCTTATTCTGCTTCTTGTGCTTCTTCATTTCTCCCTGTCTCCTCATGTGTTAACGGACCTGCTTTGCAGCCTTCCACAGCCTGCTGATTGCAGCCCTGATACCACTCGCTTCCAAAGTCATAGCCAATGGATTCAGCACGTTAGAGGCTGCCGACTCGTAGCAAGAAGGACAAGTCCTTCCGGTTTGGCAGTTTTTGTCATTCCCAGCGACAAAATCTGGCAACTTGGTAACCTGCCGCGAGGAGCTACGTGGTTAGGCGTGTTACTTTGTTACCGAGTGATCGATGCATAGCCGCGTTTTCGACCCTGCGCAAGTTCACAGGCTGGAGGCTCCCGAACGGCTGCAATGGATGCCGCCCAGCGAGGTGCTCGGTTGTCTCGAATTGCGTCCGGGGATGACCGTGGCCGACATCGGAGCCGGGACAGGTTACTTCGCCATCCCCCTGGCACGGGCGATTACTCCCGGCGGTCGCGTGTTCGCAGTCGATCTGCAGCCCGCGCTGCTTGACGTGCTTGGCGGCAAACTGTCCGAGCCCGATGCGCCCGCCAACATCACGGCACTGCAGGGCACGGCCAGCGCGACCGGTTTGGCAAACGGCAGTTGCGACCTGGTGTTCGCGGCTAACGTCTGGCATGAGCTCGACGACTATGCCGCCGTTCTCGCTGAACTGACGCGCATCCTCAAGCCTGGAGCGAGAATCGCCGTTCTGGACTGGCGTCCGGACGTCGAGCGTCCTCCCGGTCCGCCCCTGGAACACCGCCTGTCCCCGCACGAAGTGCAGCGCTTCTTCGAGGACCGCGGCAAACGAGTGGATGCAGTCCGCAACGTGGGGCAGTACAGCTACCTGATCTTGGCGAGTTAAGCGCCTCGTCCCGGTTGACTCCGGCCGCAGGGGCATGTATGTTGGCCGCCGTCTCAGGGAGGCGGCAGCCGCGCTGCCAGCCATGAGTGGCTTTCTTTCTCCTGCCGGTAAAAGCCCAGCCCGCCTGCGCCAGCTGATCTCGCAGCCTGAGCCGGTCCTGGCCCCGGGCGCGTACGACGCGCTCAGCGCTCGCCTGATCGAGCAAGCAGGATTCCCGGCTGTTTACATGACCGGGTTCGGTACGGCGGCGTCGCTGCTGGGGCGGCCAGACGTGGGACTGGTTACCATGTCGCAAATGGTAGATAACGCGCGCCGCATCGCCCAGGCCGTGGAGGTGCCCGTTATCGCCGACGCCGATACCGGCTACGGCAACGCCATTAACGTGGTACAGACGGTGCACGAGTACGAGCGTGCCGGAGTGGCCGGCATCCATATCGAGGACCAGGTCTCGCCCAAACGATGCGGCCACATGGAAGGCAAGCAGGTCATCGAGAGCGGCGAGATGGCGGAGAAGATTCGTGCGGCGGTCGAATCTCGCAGCTCGCCGGACTTCGTGATCATCGCACGCACCGATGCCCGCGCTGTCGAAGGTCTGGAGGGGGCTCTGCGCCGCGGCCGCATCTACCGTGAAGCCGGCGCGGACATGCTGTTCGTGGAAGCGCCGCAAAGCGAGGATGAAGTCGCGGCGGTGGCGCGCGCATTTCCCGACACGCCCCTGTTCTTCAACTGGCTGGAAGGCGGGAAGACTCCGCCTATTCCGCTGGCGCGCCTGAAAGAACTTGGCTTTAGGGTGATCATTTTCCCGCTGGGCGCGGTGCTTGCCGTGACCAAGGCTCTGCGCCGCCTGCTTTCCCACATCCGCGAGGACGGCACGCCGGAACGCGCCGCCGGCGACATGGTCAGCTTTCAAGATTTTCTGCAGGTGGTTGGACTGGCGGAGATCCGCCAGCTGGAAGAGCGCCTCGCCAACTCGCGCGCGGTCTAAGGGCGAGGCTCCGTAAACTGTGTTTCACGGGACCCGACGAGGAGAAAACGTGATGAGCAGCAGCGCTTCCGCGACTCTGTCCCAGCCGTGGCACTATGGATTGACCGCCAAGCACTGGCGAGTCCTGATCGCCAGTTTTATGGGATGGGTGTTCGACGGCTATGAAGCCTATGCCCTCATCGTGGCGCTTCCCTTCGCCCTGCGCGCGCTGCTGCCGCCGGCGGGGTTGAAGTCGGCGCCGGTATGGGCGGGCATCGCCATCGGCATCACACTTTTGGGATGGGGCATCGGCGGGGTGATCGGCGGCACGATGGCGGATTACATCGGCCGCAAGCGCATGATGGTGTACTCCGTGCTGTTGTATGGAATCCTCAGCGGCATCACCGCTCTCAGCACGAGTTTCGCGATGCTTGCCGCGCTGCGCTTCCTCACCGGGCTGGCCCTGGGCAGCGAGTGGAGCACCGGGGTCTCGATGGTGGCGGAAACCTGGCCTGACCGCGCGCGTCCCAAGGGCGCCGGGCTGCTGCAGTCTGGTTTCGGCTGGGGGACGCTACTGGCCGCGCTGATCTGGTGGGGACTGAGCCGCCACAATTTTCTCGGACCCCAAACCTGGCGGCTGATGTTCGTGGTCGGCGCCATCCCGGCGCTCTTCACGCTCTACATCCGCCGCGCCATCGACGAGTCGGAGCGCTGGCAGAAGGCGGTACGCGAACAGCGTTGGGCAGCCACCGAGCAGGCCAGCGACATGGTCAAGAAATCGTCGCGCCGTCCGTTCAGCCTGGCCGAGATATTCCGCGAGCGCGAGAGCCGCAAGCGCGTGCTGCTGGCGTTCCTGATGTCGCTCGCCACCATGGTCGGCTGGTGGGCAATCTCCAGTTGGCTGCCGGTGTTCACCCAGCGACTGGCCCAGGCCCAGGGATACGCTAATCCCGTGGCGTGGGGTGCACGCGCGGCGCTGTTTTACACCAGCGGCGCGGTGGTTGCTTATTTGATCTCGGGGTTTGTAGCCGATGCCATCGGTCGCAGGATGTTTTTGTTCCTCACCTACGCCGGCTGTCTGGTGACGACGCCGATCACCTACTTATGGACGCACTCGGTTGAGCGCATGATGATCGTCGCCGCCATCAACGGGTTCTTTACCCTGGGCTGCGCCTATTCCTGGATGGCCATCTATCCGGTAGAGCTGTTTTCCAGTTCCGTGCGTTCCACCGCCTGCGCGTTCGTGTTCAACGCCACACGCCTGATTGCGTGGGTGTTTCCCATCATCGCGGGAACCATCATTCAGCGCTTCGGCGGAATTCCGCGGGCAGCGATGACGTTGGGGATGATCTACATTCTGGGATTGTTCGTCCCCTGGTTCGTGCCGGAGACCCGGGGTAAGCCCCTGCCTGAGTAAACTATTTTGCCGCTCTCTTTTCCAAAGGATGGGTGGCATCCAGGTCCATGTTCAGCTCCAGGACGTTGACCCTGGGCTCGCCGAGGAAGCCGAGTTGCCTGCCTTCCGCGTGCTTGGCGACCAGGCGCCGCAGCTCGTCCTGGCTCATGCCCCGCTCACGAGCCACACGTGCCATCTGGAAGTCCGCCGCCGCGGGAGAGATATCCGGATCGAGACCCGAGGCGGAAGTAGTGACCAGGTCAACTGGCACCGGCGTTCCGGGATTCTCTGCCTGCAGAGACGCAACGTCCTGCTTCACCCGGTCGATGAGTTTCTGATTGGTGGGGCCGAGATTGGAGCCACCGGAGTTCGCGGCATCGTAGCCATTGTTGCCAGCGGCGGACGGCCGCGAATGAAAGTACGCTGGGCCGGTGAAGGCCTGCCCGATGATGCGCGAGCCGACGACCTTTCCGTTGCGCTCGATAAGCTGGCCGTTAGCTTTGGCGGGAAACAGGACCTTGGCCAGTCCGGTCACGACCAGGGGATAAATGATTCCCAGCAGAACCGTGGTCACGATGGTCATCAATACGGCAGTAACAAGATTTTTTTTCATTGCCGACTCCACTTACGCCAGCCCGACGTGCGTGATCAGCACGTCGATCAGCTTGATCCCGATAAAGGGCACGATGATGCCGCCCACGCCGTAAATCCACAGATTGCGTCGCAGCAGCGCCGCCGCTCCCATGGGGCGGTACTTGACGCCGCGCAGCGCCAGCGGAATGAGAGCGATGATGATGAGCGCGTTGAAGATCACCGCTGAAAGGATCGCCGACGACGGCGTCTGCAAATGCATGATGTTGAGCGCGTTCAGCACCGGGAACGTTCCCGCGAACATGGCGGGAATAATGGCGAAATACTTGGCCACGTCGTTGGCGATGGAAAAGGTGGTCAGCGAACCGCGGGTCATCAGCAGTTGCTTGCCGATCTCCACCACCTCGATCAGTTTGGTGGGGTTGGAATCCAGGTCCACCATGTTGCCGGCTTCTTTGGCCGCCTGGGTGCCGGTGTTCATAGCGACGCCGACGTCGGCCTGAGCCAGGGCAGGAGCGTCGTTGGTGCCGTCACCGGTCATCGCCACCAGCTTGCCGGCGGCCTGCTCGCGCTTGATCAGGTCCATCTTTTCTTTGGGGGTGGCCTGGGCGAGGAAGTCATCCACGCCGGCTTCGCGCGCAATCGCTGCCGCCGTCAGGGGATTGTCGCCGGTGATCATCACGGTGCGGATTCCCATGGCGCGGAGCTGGTCGAAGCGATCCTTGATTCCGCCCTTCACGATGTCTTTGAGCTCGATCACGCCCAGCGCTCCGCGGCGCTTCTCGGCTACCACCAGCGGCGTGCTGCCGGCGCTGGCGATGCGGTCCACCGTCGCCTGGATGTCCTTGTGCAGCTCGCACCCGTTCTGGCGGACGTAATTGGCAATGGCGTCGGCGGCGCCTTTGCGGATCTCGAAGCCATTCAGGTTCACGCCCGACATCCGCGTCTGAGCGGTGAACGGTACGAACTCCGCCTGGTGCGACGCGAGTTCACGTCCACGAATGCCATAGCGCTCTTTGGCCAGCACGACAATCGAGCGGCCCTCAGGAGTTTCATCCGCCAGCGAAGAAAGCTGGGCCGCATCAGCCAGCTCCATTTCCGTGACCCCGGGGCCAGGAATGAACTGAGAGGCTTGCCGGTTGCCCAGCGTGATGGTGCCCGTCTTGTCCAGCAACAAGGTGTTGACGTCGCCGGCCGCTTCCACAGCGCGGCCCGACATGGCCAAGACGTTGTGCTGAATCAGGCGGTCCATGCCCGCGATGCCGATGGCGGAGAGCAGCCCGCCAATGGTGGTCGGGATCAGGCAGACCAGCAGCGAAACCAGCACAAACACGGTTTGCGGTGAACCGGAATAAATGGCGAACGGCTGCAGGCTCACCACCGCCAGCAGGAAGATGATGGTCAGGCCTGCCAGCAGGATGTTCAGAGCAATCTCATTCGGAGTCTTCTGGCGCTCGGCGCCTTCGACCAGGGCGATCATGCGGTCGAGAAAGGTTTCTCCCGGGTTGGAAGTGATCTTCACCTTGATCTGGTCCGACAGAACGCGCGTGCCACCGGTCACGGCCGAGCGGTCGCCGCCAGCCTCGCGAATTACGGGCGCGGACTCGCCGGTGATCGCCGACTCGTCCACGGACGCGACGCCTTCAGTAATTTCGCCGTCCGAGGGAATGAAGTCCCCGGCGGAAACCACGACCATGTCTCCAGCCCGAAGCTTCGAACTCGGCACCTGCTCCAGCTTGCCGTCGGCGAGAAGCTTGTGGGCGATGGTCTCCGCGCGGGCTTTGCGCAGCGTGTCGGCCTGGGCCTTACCGCGACCTTCCGCCATGGCCTCAGCAAAGTTGGCGAACAGCACGGTGAACCACAGCCACAGCGTGATCTGAAGATTGAACTTGAACGCCGTACCGCCGCGGAGCAGCAGGATCGTCGTGATGACGCTGCCGATCTCCACCACGAACATGACGGGATTGCCCATCATCTTGCGCGGATTGAGTTTGAGAATCGAATCCCAGATCGCGCGCCGCACGATCTTCCATTCCCAGACAGCCTTTTTCTTGGTTGCCATGTCCGAATTTCCTCAGAAGGTCTTGCCGATTCCCATCAGCAGGTGCTCCAGAATTGGCCCCAGGCTCAACGCCGGGAAGAACGTGAGCGCGCCCACGATCAGGATCACACCGATGAGCAGCACGGTGAACAACGGCGTGGTCACCGGGAAGGTGCCGAGCGATGGTGGAACATACTTCTTGCGCGCCAGACTACCGGCCACCGCCAGCACGGGAATTTTCATGAAGAAGCGCCCGATCAGCATGGTGAAACCGCCTGCGGTGTTGTACCAGAGCGTGTTGCCGTTCAGGCCGCCGAAGGCCGAGCCGTTGTTGCCGGCTTGCGACGTAAAAGAGTAAAGAATCTGCGTCAGGCCATGCGGCCCGGGGTTCGAGATGCTCGAAGTTCCAAAGGCGTTGATCGCGGAAATGGCCGTGAACACTAGAATCACCAGCGGAAACACCAGCGCGAACAGCATTGCCATCTTTACGTCGTAGGCTTCGATTTTCTTGCCCAGATACTCCGGCGTGCGACCGACCATCAATCCCGCGATAAATACGGAAAGAATGATGAAGATCATCATGCCGTACATGCCCGAGCCCACGCCGCCGAAGATCACTTCGCTGAGCATGATGTTGACCAGCGGTACCATGCCGCCGAGCGGCGTAAACGAGTCGTGCCAGCTATTGACCGCGCCACAGCTCGTGTCGGTGGTCACCGTGGCCCACAGCGCCGAGTTGGTGATGCCAAAGCGAACTTCCTTGCCCTCCATGTTGCCGCCGGGCTGCAGAGCGCTTACCTGCTGGTTTGCGCCCGCAAGCAGCGGATTGCCGCGCGCCTCGGCCGAGTAGGCCGTGACCACGCCAGCCAGGAAAAGGATCGCCATGGCCGACCACACCGCCCAGCCATGGCGTTGCGAACCGGTCATTCGTCCCAGGGTGTAGGTAAGGCCGCTGCCGATGGCGAAGATGGCAACCAGCTCGACGAGATTGGAGAGCGGAGTCGGGTTTTCAAAGGGGTGCGCACTGTTGGCGTTAAAGAAGCCTCCGCCGTTCGTTCCCAACTCCTTGATGATTTCTTGCGAAGCCACTGGCCCCTGGGCAATCGTCTGCTCGGTCACCGTCTCCATCGCCGGCTTGCCATCGGGGCCGAGAACAGGTTTGCCATCCGTGTCGAAGGGCCTCAGGTTCTGCACCACACCCTGCGAGACCAGAACCAGCGCTCCGACCACGCAGAATGGCAGCAACACCCACAGGCAGGAGCGAGTCATGTCTACCCAGAAGTTGCCGATGGTCTGTTTTTCCCGCCGTGCGACGCCGCGAATGAAGGCGATGGCCAGCGCGATACCCACAGCCGCGGAAACAAAATTGTGGTAAGCCAGCCCGGCCATCTGGGTCAGATAGCTCATGGTGGTCTCGCCAGAATAGTTCTGCCAGTTGGTGTTGGTGGTGAATGACGCGGCAGTGTTAAATGCGAGGGCGGAAGCAACCCCGCCCAATTTCTGCGGATTGAACGGCAGCACACCCTGCACTCGCTGGATCAGGTACAGCACGACCATGGAAACCACG
>Ga0335077_10012366_pt1 | contig 10676 bp, 8 predicted proteins | sample Lox_Sample_31_FD_207151 | JGI IMG/M metagenome (GOLD analysis project Ga0335077, IMG submission 207151) | Soil microbial communities from Loxahatchee National Wildlife Refuge, Florida, United States - Lox_Sample_3.1 | ecosystem: Environmental > Terrestrial > Soil > Wetlands | place: USA: Florida...
ATGGGCCCTTTTGGACAGCTGATGAGACCCGCCTGGATGCTTGCCTGCGGCGCGCTTGCGCTCGCTCTCCTGCTCGGAGCGGACGGCGCGGCGCATGCGCAAGGGGCCGTGCGCTCGGTGCATGGCGATTGGCAGATCCGCTGCGACACCCCGCCAGGCGCCCAGAACGAGCAATGCGCCCTGATCCAGAGCGTGGTTGCGGAAGACCGCTCCAATGCCGGGCTCACCGTGATCGTGCTGAAGACCGCCGATCAGAAGAACCGCCTGATGCGGGTGGTGGCACCGCTCGGCGTGCTCCTGCCCTCGGGGCTCGGCTTGAAACTCGACAATGTCGACGTCGGCCGCGCCGGCTTCGTCCGCTGCCTGCCCAATGGCTGCGTCGCCGAGGTGATCATGGACGACAAGCTGCTCGGGCAGCTCAAATCGGCAAAGACCGCGACTTTCATCATTTTCGAGACACCGGAAGAAGGCATCGGCTTTCCGCTTAGCCTGAATGGGCTGGCGGAGGGATTTGACAAGCTGCCGTGAGGGAACGGATGCCTCTGCGACAATCTGAGACACGCTCTCCCTTTTGTGCGAAGTCGTGACTATCTCGACGCAATTGGCGATGAGACATTACCCATTGTAAGACGACCGCGACGGGTGCGGTCGTCCGGAACAGCGCTGGAGTCTGCATGACCGATCCCGCCACGACCTCGCTTCTCGACCGCGCCAATCTCGACCGCGACGCCGTGCGGCGCGAAGTGGCACGGGGGCTTTCCGGCGCCGACGACGGCGAATTGTTCCTGGAATATAGCCAGACCGAAGCGCTTTCCTTCGACAACGGCCGGCTGAAGCAGGCGACCTACGACACGAGCCAGGGGTTTGGCTTGCGCGCGGTCAAGGATGACGCGGTCGGGTATGCGCATTCGTCCGACGTGTCGCTGCCGGCGCTTTCGCGTGCGGCGGATGCGGTGCTGGCGGTGCGCGGCGGCTATTCCGGATCGTTCGCGGCAGCCCCGCCGCACACGAATGTGAAGCTTTACGTCGACGACAATCCGCTGGATGCGCCCGGTTTCGAGGCCAAGGTCAAGCTGCTCGCCGAGATCGACGCCTATTTGCGCGACAAGGATCCGCGGGTGCGGCAGGTGACGGTGAGCCTCGGCGCAACCTGGCAGGTCGTCGACATCCTGCGGCCCGACGGCGAGAGTTTCAGGGATATCCGCCCGCTGGTGCGCGTGAATGTGTCCGTGGTCGCGGGCCAGGGCGACCGGCAGGAGAGCGGCTCGAAGGGCTATGGCGGGCGCGAGGGCTATGCACGCTTTATCGAGGCAAAATCCTGGCGCGAGGCTGCCGACGGCGCGCTGCGCGAGGCGCTTGTAAATCTCGAATCGGTGCCGGCCCCGGCCGGCGAGATGGATGTCGTGCTCGGTTCCGGCTGGCCGGGCGTGATGCTGCATGAAGCCGTCGGCCATGGGCTCGAGGGCGACTTCAACCGCAAGAAGACCTCGGCCTTTGCAGGGTTGATGGGCCAGCAGGTCGCGGCGAAAGGCGTCACCGTGGTCGACGACGGCACGATCTCGTCGCGGCGCGGCTCGCTCTCGATCGACGACGAGGGCACGCCGACCAACCGCACCGTGCTGATCGAGGACGGCATCCTGAAAGGCTACATGCAGGATCGGCAGAACGCGCGGCTGATGCAGATGAAGCCGACCGGCAACGGCCGCCGCCAGGGCTATGCCCATGTGCCGATGCCGCGGATGACGAACACCTACATGCTGGCAGGCCAGCGCGACCCCGCGGAAATCATCGCCTCGGTCAAGAACGGCATCTTTGCCGCGAATTTCGGCGGCGGCCAGGTCGACATCACCTCGGGCAAATATGTGTTCCAGTGCACCGAGGCCTATCGCATCGAGAACGGCAAGCTCGGCGCACCGCTGAAGGGCACGATGCTGATCGGCAACGGCCCGACCGATCTCCACCGCATCACCATGATCGGCAACGACCTTGCGCTCGATAGCGGCATCGGCACCTGCGGCAAGAATGGCCAGGGCGTGCCGGTCGGCGTCGGCCAGCCGACATTGCGCATGGAAGGCATCACTGTCGGAGGCACCGGCCGATGAGCATCGAAAAACTGGTCAAGGCCAACGACGAGGCGACGGGCAGCAGCAAGAAGGCCGCAACCTGGCGCGGCCAGCTGATGCAGCTTGCGGCAATCGTGCTCGCGGTGTTCCTCGCCAAGGGCGCGATCGCCGAGCCATTTTACGTGCCGTCGGGCTCGATGGAGCCGACGCTCATGATTGGCGACGCGCTGCTCGCCTCGAAATTCCCTTACGGCTACGGGACCGCCTCGCTGCCGATGCAGATCAACCTGCCCGAGACCGGCCGCGTGTTCGAAGGCACGCCAAAACGCGGCGACGTCGTGGTATTCCGCTGGCCGGGCGACACCTCACAGGCCTGGGTCAAGCGCGTGGTGGGGCTGCCCGGCGATCGCATCCAGATGCGTCAGGGCCAGCTCTTCATCAACGATCACCCCGCAACCCTGAAGCCGGACGGCTTTGGCGAAGCCGAGGACGACAATGGCAATAGCGAGCGCGCCTTCCGCTATATCGAGACGCTGCCGAACGGCGTCAGCCACGCGATCCTCAAGCTGCGCGACAACGGCCGGCTCGACAACACGCCGGAGGTGACTGTGCCTGCGGGAAGATTGTTCGTGCTCGGCGACAACCGGGACAATTCCGCCGACAGCCGCGTCACGGTGCGCGACGGCGGCGTCGGGCTGTTGCCGGTGGACAACCTGGTCGGCCGCGCCGATGCCGTGGTCGGCTCCTGGGATCTCGGCATCCGCAGCCAGCCGGTGTGGACCTGGCCGTCGGGCTTTCGGCTTGGGCGGTTTTTCACCGCCGTGCATTGAGCGGAGGACGGGGCTTTGCCCGCATGAGCGTCAGCTAAATCCGGATGGGGCGAAGCGCCAGACCCGGAATCTCCAGATTCCGGGTTCGATGCTTCTCATCGCCCCTGAATGACACGCTTTGCGTGTTACCTCACCACACCCGACGTAAATCCGGCCTTGCGACGCGGCGGCTTGATCTCCCGCTTCAGGAAGCAATGTCCTTCCTTGCCGACATAGCCGGGCCGCGCATAGGTCCAGGCACGGCATTTGTTGTCGGCGGTGCAGGCGGCCTGACAGTTCTCTTCGCTTTCGCCGCTTTTTACCTCAAAGCCCTTGTAGTCGCCCCCCGGGCGGTCGATCGAGGTTTCCAGCGTCGCGCTCTTCGGCTCGACCACGCCGGCGCCGCGCACGCCCGAGACGCAGCAATTGTCCGGCACCCGCGCCGGCACCGTGCTCTTCAGCCAGCACACCGCGCCAATCGCGGGGTCGGTCGGGTAATTGAAGCTCCAGGCGCGGCAGCGCCTGTCGTGCTCGCATTGCAGCGCGCAATCGGCGGGGTCGCCGGAGGGGACCGGCACGCTCAGATAATCGCCACCCGGACGGTCGAAACTGGTTTGCGCCCAAAGGGATGAGGGCGCCGCCATGAAGGCGAGCGTCACCAACCACCCGCCAATCAGGCGACCCTTCATCCCCATCATCGCATGCTTTCGAACGATTTGAGCGCGATTTTGTAAGCACGCAGCCGTGCCATTTGATCGCCACGAACCTGTACGGCGGATGAACGGCCCAAAAAAGTGACAGCAGGAAATGCCCCCGGCGCCCTGCTAAAGCGCGATGGCTTCAGGTCGAATCGTCACCGTTGTTGAGTCTATTGTTTGCGCATGATCTTTCCGGAAAACCATCGGGTCATGGCCCGAGGGCATGCTTTTTCGGATCATGCGCTAAAACGCGTACTCGGAGTAGGCCGGCTCGACCGAGCCGCGCCAGGGACCATTGAATTTCTCGAGCAACTCCTCGGCCGGGGTTCTGCCGGAATCGATAATGCGATCGAGCGGCTCAAGATGGCGCGTCTCGTCGCGCCCGAGATGATCGATGCGGCCGCGGCGGCGCAGGCCGGCATGCGCGAGCACCAGACATTCCTTGGCGATTTCAAACATATAGCGGTTGCCGATCCTGGCCTTGAAGCCAGCGCGCGGCACTGCGTCGCGCAATGCCTGTCGCTCGTCCGCCCTCCAATGCTTTGCGATATCCCAGGCGGCATCGAGGCTCACATCATCGTAGAGCAGCCCGACCCAGAATGCCGGCAACGCCGGCAGCCGTCCCCACGGCCCGCCATCGGCGCCGCGCATCTCCAGATAGCGCTTCAGCCGCACCTCCGGAAAAATCGTCGAGAGGTGATTGGCCCAGTCCGAAAGGGTCGGGCGCTCCCCGGGCAGTTTTGGATTCCTGCCCTCGAAGAAGGCGCGGAACGAGGAGCCGGCGACGTCGATATACTCTTCGCCGCGTTTGACGAAATACATGGGAACGTCGAGCGCGTAATCGACCCAGCGCTCGAACCCCATTCCATCCTCGAAGGCCCAGGGCAGCATGCCCGCGCGCGCATTGTCGGTGTCGCGCCAGATCTCGGAGCGGAACGACAGAAATCCGTTGGGCTTGCCTTCGGTGAACGGCGAATTGGCGAACAACGCGGTCGCAACCGGCTGCAGCGCGAGCGAGACGCGCAGCTTCTTGACCATGTCGGCCTCGGAGGAGAAATCGAGATTGGTCTGCACCGTGCAGGTCCGGTACATCATGTCGAGGCCGTAGCGGCCGACCTTCGGCATGTAATCGGTCATAATCTTGTAGCGGCCCTTGGGCATCATCGGGATGTCCTCGCGCGACCAGGACGGCGTCATGCCAAGCCCGAGGAAGCCGATGCCGAGAGGCGTTGCGATCTCGCGCACCTGGGCAAGATGGGCCATCAACTCCGACTGGGTCTGATGCACGGTCTCGACCGGCGCGCCCGACAATTCGAATTGTCCGCCGGGCTCGAGCGAGATCGCGCCCCCGCCGGGGACGTCATAGAGGCCGATGATGTTGCCGCGCTCCATGATTGGCTCCCAGCCAAGCAGGAGCTTCATGCCCTCGAGCAACGCGCCGATGCCCCGCGCGCCCAAATAAGGCACGGGGTGATGACCGGCGAGCGTGAACGGCGTCTTCTCGTGCTCGGTTCCGATCCGGAACTCGGACGGAGGCTTCACGCCTGCCTCCAACCACGCGACGAGCTCGTCGCGCGACGTCAGCGGCGTCATATCGATCTGGTCACGCGCCATGCAAGGTCCGGGTCAGAGGCGCGCCGCCTGAGGCGCTTGGTGTCGGGCACGTCCGCCGTGCGCCAGGTCGGCCCGCGGACGCAAGAGGTGAATGACATGTCATCGGCTCGCCGCGCCCTCGCCCACTGTGGGTGAGGTCATGTCCCCGCACGAGCAGCCAAGCCGATCGAGCAGACCGCAAAGCTTGACGGCGTCCGCGTCCGACAGTTTCGAGCCGACGTGCTTTTCGATCGCCGCCGAATAGGCGCTCCACATCCGCTTCTGCAGCTCGCGCCCGGACTCGGTGATTTCGACGAACTGGCCGCGCTTGTCGATCTTGCATTCGCGCCGGACCGCAAGCCCTTCCTCGACCAGGCGGTCGATCAGCCGCGACGTGGAATATTGCGGGATCAGCATCTGCCGCTCGAGTTCGACGGGGCGCAGCTCGCCGGTCGGCGCGCGCGACAGTTCGAGCAGCGCATCGTACCAGGCGAGCGGCGGAAAGCCGGCCTTCTTCAATTCCTGCTCGACGGCGTCAAGCACCCGGCTCTGCACCCGCATCAGGCGGATCCAGGCGGCGGTCGCCTCGGTCGATGGTTTGCGCTTCATCGGTTGGCCCACATGTGTCCCGAATATGAGTTTAGCCTACTCAATGCATCTGCATCAATCTTGACTATTCCATGCAGGCGCATTTAGTCATCCGTTGGGCGGGCCCAAGCCCGCCAAAGGAGGAAATTGCCCATGAAGCTATATTATTCACCCGGCGCCTGCTCGCTCTCCCCACATATCGCATTGCTGGAAGCGGGTCTTCCTTACGACCTGGTCAAAGTCGATCTGAGGGCGAAGAAGCTCGAAAACGGCGATGATTTCCTGCAGGTCAACCCGAAGGGTCAGGTGCCCGCGCTGGCGCTCGACTCGGGCGAGCTTGTCACGGAAGGCCCGGTGATCATCCAGATGATTGCCGACAAGGCCAGGGACAAGAACCTCGCGCCCGCCCGCGACTCGGCGGAACGCTACAAGCTGCTCGAGTGGCTCAACTTCATCACAACCGAGCTGCACAAGAACTTCAGCCCGCTGTTCCAGCCGGCCATTCCCGACGAGGTGAAGCATTTCTTCAGGGAACGCTTGACCGCCAAGTTCAAATATATCGACGGCCAGCTCGCCGGGCGCGATTATCTCCTGGGCAAGCAGTTCAGCGTCGCCGATGGCTATTTGTTCGTGATGCTCGCCTGGGCCGAGCGGATGAAACTGGACCTGTCGGGCTTTTCGAATCTGACGGCCTACAAGGCCCGCGTCGCCGCACGCCCGAAGGTAAGGGAAGCGCTCACCAAGGAAGGGCTGCTGAAGGCTGCGTGACGCGTCTCGCCGTCATTGCGACGAAGGAAGCGACGAAGCAATCCAGAGTTTTGCCTGGGCTTCTGGATTGCTTCGCGGAGCCTGTCATCGGGGCCGCGCTGCGCGCGGACCCGTTGGCTCGCAATGACGGCAGATCCGTGGCCGGCACGACGGAGTGGTTACTCCGCCGCCTGTGCCGCGAGCTTCTTCGGCGGGAAGCGGCCGTAGAACGTCTCGCCCTTGGCCGCCATCTCCTCAAGCAGCTTTGGCGGGGTGAAGCGCGATCCGTATTTGGCCTCCAGCCTGTGGCAGAGCTCGACGAACTTCTTCGTTCCCATGAAGTCGATATAGGACAGCGTGCCGCCGGTGAACGGCGCAAAACCGAAGCCCAGGATCGAGCCGACGTCGGCCTCGCGCGGATCGACAATGACATGATCCTCGACCGTGCGCGCGGCTTCGACCGCCTGCACCACCAAAAAGCGCTGCTTCAATTCCTCGATGTCGAGCGCATCGGGATCGAGGTGCTTGGGCTGCAGCGCCGGGATGCCCGCCCACAGGCTCTTCTGGCCCTTGCCCTTCTCGGGATAGTCGTAAAAGCCCTTGCCGTTCTTGCGGCCGAAGCGGCCTTGTTTCTCGACCATCTCGACCATCAGCTTCTTCTGCGCCTGGTCGACGGCCTGGGCGCCGAGATCGGCCTCCGTCGCCTTCATGATCTTGAGCACGAGGTCGAGCGCCACCTCATCGGACAGCGACAGCGGTCCAACCGGCATGCCCGCCATCTTGGCGGTGTTCTCGATCATCGCCGGCGGCACGCCCTCCATCAGCATTTCGAGACCCTCAGCGGTGAAGCGGAGCACACAGCGGTTGGCGAAGAAGCCGCGCGAGTCGTTCACCACAATCGGCGTCTTGCCGATCTGGCGCACGTAGTCGAGCGCGGTCGCAAGCGCCACATCGCCGGTGTTCTTGCCGAGGATGATCTCGACCAGCATCATCTTCTCGACCGGGGAGAAAAAGTGGATGCCGATGAACTTGCCCTGATCCTTGAACTCTTCTGCAAGCGAATTGATCGGCAGCGTCGAGGTGTTGGATGCGAAGATCGCGTCCGACCTGAGCAGCGGCTGCGCCTTGGCATAGGTCTCGGCCTTCACCTTGCGATCCTCGAACACGGCCTCGATCACGAGGTCGCAGTCCTTGATGGCGGCATAGTCTGATGTCGCAGATATCCGCGACATCACCGCGTCGCGGTCCTTGTCTTTGGCGCGGCCCTTCTTGACGAGGTCGTCGATCACGCTTTGCGCATGCGCCCTGCCCTTGTCGGCAGCGGCCTGGTCGCGATCGATCAGCACGACGTCGATGCCGGCGCGCGCGGAGACGTAACCGACGCTCGCGCCCATGAAGCCGGCGCCGATCACGGCGAGCTTTTTCACTTTTGTCGGCGGCACGTTTTGCGGACGCCGCGCGCCCTTGTTCAGTTCCTGCATCGACAGGAACAGGGAGCGGATCATCGCCGCAGCTTCCTTCGAGCGCAGGACCTTCGCGAAGTAGCGCGACTCCACGCGCAAGCCTGCGTCGATCGGCAGCTGCAGACCCTCATAGACGCAGCTCATCACCGCGCGCGCCGCCGGATAATTGTCAAAGGTCTCGCGGCGATAGATCGCATTGCCTGCCGGGAACATCATCATGCCGGCCTTGGAATAGACCGGGCCGCCCGGCAGCTTGAATCCCTTCTCGTCCCAGGGCGCGACCGCCTTGCCGCCGCCCTTGATCCAGTCCTTGGCCGCCTTGATGAGATCGGCAGGCGGCACGACGGCGTCGACCAGCTTCAGCGCCTTTGCTTTCGCCAGGTCCATCGGGTTGCCCTTGAGCAGAATCTCCATCGCGTCCTGCGGCTGCACGATGCGCGGCACGCGCTGGGTGCCGCCGGCACCGGGGAACAGGCCGACCTTGATCTCGGGAAGTCCAAGACGCGTCTTCGGGTTTTCGGCCGCGACGCGATAGTGACAACACAACGTCAGCTCAAAGCCGCCGCCAAGCGCAAGCCCGTTGATCGCGGCGACCCATGGCTTGCCCGAGGTTTCGATGGCGCGGAACACAAGCGAGAAGCGGCGGCTCTGGTCGAACAGCATCTGGTTGGCCGCGACCTCGCCTTTCTCCTTGAGCACCTGTGCATAGGTGCGGCTCATGCCCTCCAGCATCGACAGGTCGGCACCGGCCGACAGGGCATCCTTGCCCGAGGTGATGACGACGCCCTTTACCTTGGCGTCCGCAGAGGTTTGCTTGACGATCTCCTCGAGCTCGTTGACCGAGGTTTCATCCAGCACGTTCATCGAGCGGCCGGGAATGTCCCAGGTCACCAGCGCGACGCCGTCGGCGTCCGTCTCGACTTTGAAATTCTTGAAGGCCATGTGCTTGCTCCCGCGATGCCGGCTGCCACGAAGGCGCGGCGGTGGTCTGGATTGTAGGGTGGGTTAGCGAAGCGCAACCCACTACGTCTTTAGCTCTGGCGCGGTGGGTTACGCCTTGCGGCTAACCCACACCACGCACCGTCCGCAATCACACCCGCTCGATGATCGTCGCCGTGCCCATGCCGCCGCCGATGCAGAGCGTGACCAGCGCCGTGGACTTGTTGGTGCGCTCGAGCTCGTCGAGCACGGTGCCCAAAATCATCGCACCCGTCGCGCCCAGCGGATGGCCGAGCGCGATCGCGCCGCCATTGACGTTGATCTTGGCGTTGTCGATGTCGAATGCCTGGATGTATCGCAGCACCACCGAAGCGAAGGCTTCGTTCAGCTCGAACAGATCGATATCCTGCTTCTTCATGCCGGAACGTTCGAACAGCTTTTCGGTGACGTCGACCGGACCGGTCAGCATCATCGCGGGCTCGGAGCCGATATTGGTGAAAGCACGGATCCTGGCGCGGGCCTTGAGGCCGTATTTCGCACCGGCCTCCTTGCTGCCGAGCAGGACTGCGCCCGCGCCGTCGACGATGCCTGAGGAGTTGCCGGCGTGATGCACATAATTGATACGCTCGACTTCCGGATGCGACTGGATCGCGACGGCGTCGAAGCCGCCCATTTGGGCGACCTGCACGAAGGACGGTTGCAGCTGCGCCAGCGACTGCATGGTCGTGGTCGGGCGCATATGCTCGTCCTTGGCGAGGATGGTCAGCCCGTTGACGTCCTTGACCTGCACCACCGACTTGTTGAAGCGACCTTCGTCCCACGCCTTTGCGGCCCGCTGCTGGCTCTGCACCGCATAGGCGTCGACGTCGTCGCGCGAGAAACCGTACTTGGTGGCGATCAGGTCCGCGGAGATGCCCTGCGGCATGAAATAGGCGGGAACCGCAATCGAGGGATCCATCGGCCAGGCGCCACCGGAGGCGCCGATGCCGACCCGGCTCATCGATTCCGCACCGCCCCCGATCACGAGCTGGTTCTGGCCGCTCATGATCTGGGCGGCGGCGAAATTCACCGCATCGAGCCCGGATGCGCAGAAGCGCGAGATCTGCACGCCCGGCACCGCTTCGCCAAGCCCCGCCTGCAGCGCGGCGAACCGCGCAATGTCGGAGCCGGCCTCGCCCACGGGATCGACAACGCCGAGCACGACGTCGTCGACCGAATCCTCCGGCAGGCTGTTGCGGTCCTTCAGCGCCTTCAAGGGCACGGTGGCGAGCGCAAGCGCCGTCACCTCGTGAAGGGCGCCATCGGCCTTGCCGCGGCCGCGCGGCGTGCGAACGTGATCGTAGATATATGCCTCAGGCATGACGCCCTCCTAAGCGATGATGTTCATCATATGATAGCCGGTTGGCGAACGCGGCGAAAGCAGCCATTCCTTCTCAGAACGCTTCCGCCGCCAATTCCATGGTGGTGCCGCTGCCGGTCTGGATGCGCGCGAGATGCAGCGCGGTTTCGGGCAGCATCCTTTCCATAAAGAAACGGCCGGTCACAAGCTTGGTCTTCAGATAGGCCGTCTCGCCGGAGCTTGCAATCTTGTCGAGCGCGACCTTCGCCATCTTGGCCCACATGTAGGCGAGCGTCGTGAAGCCGAACAGATGCAGGTAGTCGGTGGCGGCAGCGCCCGCATTGTCGGGCTTGGCAAGCGCATTCATCATCAGCCAGGTGGTGGCCTGCTGCAGATGGCCTAGCGCAGTCGACAGCGGCGCGATATAGGGCTTCATC
>Ga0335077_10012367_pt1 | contig 10675 bp, 9 predicted proteins | sample Lox_Sample_31_FD_207151 | JGI IMG/M metagenome (GOLD analysis project Ga0335077, IMG submission 207151) | Soil microbial communities from Loxahatchee National Wildlife Refuge, Florida, United States - Lox_Sample_3.1 | ecosystem: Environmental > Terrestrial > Soil > Wetlands | place: USA: Florida...
GTCTGCGACTTCGTTTGCCCGTCCGTGACGCTCCCGTAGTTGAAAACCGAAGGCGTGATGCTCAGACCGATCTGGACGCCCGTGCCGCTCACCGGGATCGCCAGTGCGGAGATGCCGGCGTTACTGTTTACCGTAACGGTGCCATTCACGGCCCCTGTCGACGTCGGAGCAAACACCACATTGAGCGTTGCTGTCGCCGAAGGATTTAAAGTGTAAGGGAATGCGATTCCGGTCGCGGAGATTCCGCCGCCAGCCAGGGTCACGCCGGAGATCTGAACGGCGGCGGTTCCTGGATTTGACAAAGTGATCTGCTTGGACGCATTGCCCCCAACAGCGACATTTCCGAAGCTGAGTGAGGTCGGGTTGGCTTGCAACTGGCCGACAGCGCTCGTCGAACCCGTTCCGTCCATTGTAACGGTCGTCGTCGGGTTTGCCGGGTCGTTGCTGGTGATCGCCACGCTGCCGGTCACCGCGCCCGCGGCTGTCGGGTTAAACGAAAGAGCCATAGACGCTGATTGCCCCGCACTAATGGTTTTCGGTGTGGCAATGCCCGTTTCCCCGAATTCAGATCCCGTCAGGGAAACCATAGAGATGGTCAGATCCGCGCTGCCCGTATTGGAAATCGAAACGGTCGCATTGCCGGTGGAGTTCAAGGTCACCGTTCCGAAGTGAACCGCCGTGCTGCTCACAGAAATCTGCGGGCCAGACGCCGCGCCTGTCGCCGTGAGGCTAACGCTTGCGGGAGAACTCCCGCTATCACCCTGTACCGTCATGGTGCCGGTTACCGTGCCACTGGAAGTGGGCGTGACCGCAACCGTCAGGCTGCTGGTCTGGCCGGTGCCGAGGGCCATGGGAAACGCCACGCCGGATAAACTGAACTGGGGATTGGAAAACGTCACTTGGGTGATATTTATGTTCGTGTTGCCGGTATTGGAAACGGAAACTGTCTGCGTGCTCTGCTTGCCGATGGCTACTTTTCCGAAGTTTAGGGAATTTGCGCCGAGCTGAAACGCCGCTTCAATCGCCCCCTTCGTGCCATTCACCAACCCGGAGCACCCGCCGAGATAGCCCGTGGAAAGGAGCATCGCCACTGCAAAAAGGAGTTGGATTGCGCGGCGGTCAACAGCCTGGTGCCGACGTTCCCCCCGGCTTTCGACGCCAGTGAATCCCCCGATGTGCATGGCCCTACCCTCCGCTCTCTTCATTACAGATGGAGGGTAATGGTACTAAGCGCCTGGCGACTACTGGCGTGTGGAACAAATTCGGGACAGCCGTGCGTCCTGTACGCCAGACAGCTCACATCCTGCCCTTCGGTCCACAGCGTAGTCGCCCTTCTCCCTGGGCCTGTACCCTTTGCCGATGAACTACGCCGTTCAGGATAAATGGTTGTTGTTCAATAGTTTAGATACGGAAGTGGTGTCCGATGTCTTTGGAGAGAAGCCAGGGTCTAACTGCTCTGCAGAGAAATGGAGAGCCAATTCAAATAGACGCAGTCGCGGGGCAATCGAACACCAGCTGCCTGTTGCGCCTGTGAGCTTCCTGGAAGGATCGGCCATCGGCGGGAAACGAAGAAATTCCTCACCGGGTTGGCACAGTTCGCCTTTGGACTCCGGATGCGGATAGGCATTATCCAGGTCAGCAAGAGAGCGAAGTTCGATCGACTCAGGCAACCCAGGGTTGCTTAGTTGGAGTCGATTCGCTCCTCGAGAATTTCGCAGATCGTGTGCGCGATCGTGACATGCATTTCCTGGATTCGGGGCGTCGACCGCGAGGGTACACAAATGCAAATATCACAAAGAGGCCGCATCTTCCCTCCGGTCTCGCCCGTCAGTCCAATCACGGCAACATTTCGCAGTCGCGCGGCCTCAATCGCGCGCAAGATATTTGCACTGCCGCCGCTGGTGGAGATCGCAAGCAAAACGTCTCCCGGACGTGCGTGGGCGCTGAGTTCCCGGGCATAGACTTCCTCAAAGCCGTAATCATTTCCAATCGCTGTAAGCGCCGACGAATTCCCATGGAGTGCCAGAGCCCGGATCGGCTGCCTTTCGCGCAGGAATCGCCCGGTGAGTTCCGCCGCAATATGTTGCGCGTCTGCCGCGGAGCCTCCATTTCCCGCCAGAAGGAGTTGGCCACCCGCAACCACAGCCGAAAATATAAGATCAATGGCCTGCGAAACCTCCAAGGCAAGTTTAGGTAGAGCCTGAGCAATCTGGAGGTGTTCGCCCCAAATTCCCAGGATTCGGTCGTTCTGTCGCATTGGACTTCCCATCGCCCGCTCCCCTTATTTCTGCGAACACCCTCTGGTCTTTGCCACTGGCCCGAAGAGCAAACTTTCCCTGTGATTGTAACTGATCCTTTCCAACCGGGCCGCTTCCTTGTTCGACCGCGGATTTGCAACGGGATATTTTGGCGACGAGTGGATCCCCTTGAATTCTTCTTGATTACACGTCAGAGCGCGCTTATTCCGTTTCGGACGAGGCCGAACCTCTAAGGTGGGATTTTTCTTAACGGCGGGGCGCGTCGGGTGTGCTGCCCGGATCAGTCTGCTTCTTGGTTCTGAATAAGGGAAACTTTACATACACTGAAAGTATCCAAGGCTTATCCACCTGCTGGCTTTTAGACTCCACCGTGGCATGTTCGCCATAAAGCGGCAATTGCATTTCGATTCGCAAGGATTTCAACTCCCGCCTATACCGACCGGGCCTCCGGCTTCGGCCTTTTGCATCGCGGCGCGCCGCGAGATCAGGCCGGCATCGCGGATTTTGTAAATCAGCGCACGGTAACTGATCTTCAGCGCTTGTGCGGTTTTCCTGCGGTTCCACTGATTCGCCCGCAGCGTCTCCAGAATGACGTTTTTCTCCATTTCCTTGATGGCGTCTTTGGACATGCGCTTCAGCATCCCTTGCGCGTCCCCGTTTTTGTATTGCAGCACACCGTTTCGTGCCCTGTGGGTGGCGAGCTCCTGGTAAATCTGCGCCTCCGGCCCGAGCAGCACATACCGCGCGATTCCATTGGACAATTCGCGAATATTTCCCGCCCACGCGAGGTTCTTCAGGTACTCGAGCATTTCCGGAGGGAATGGTTCGGACTTCATCTCGAACTGCTTCTCAAATTGTTTCCGAAAGTGTTCCGCCAAGAGAGGAATATCCTCTCGGCGCTCGCGCAAAGTAGGCATCTTGAGCCGGAATACGTGTATACGATAGTAGAGGTCGTCGCGGAAGCGGCCCCCCTGCCTCTCCTGGTCAAGGTCTTTGTTCGTCGCACAGATGAGGCGGGCATCCACTTTTCGCTCGGAATGGTCGCCAATTCTCGAAAATGTCCCGTCTTGAAGGAAGTGCAGTAGCTTACTCTGCAAATTCAAATCGAGATCGGCAATTTCATCCAGAAATAGGGTTCCTCGGTGTGCCAACTCCACCCGCCCGGGTTTCACATTATTCGCGCCGGTGAAGGCCCCTTTTTCATATCCGAACAGTTCACTTTCCAGAAGTGTCGCCGGGATTGCCGCGCAATTCACCTTTACGAATTCTCCGCCCGCATATTCGGAATTGCGGTGGATCCAATGTGCCAAGACTTCCTTGCCGGTGCCTCCCTCGCCGCAAAGCAAGATGGGAACGTTGGTTCGGCAGATCCGCGCTGCGCGGGATTGGATCTCCGCCATCATCGGGGAACGCCCGAAAATCACTTCATCGGGTAGGAGGCTGGCCGACTTTGCATGGCTTGCCGACTTGTTGGGACCATCACTCAGCATGATTCAGGGGAGACCAAATGCACTTCTCCGGCCAAAGGGAGCAGACTGCATCTCTCGCCCTACACAATGCTCTAGGGAGTAACTTGTTTTTTATCTGGTATTTATACGCTATTACGTACAGTGAGTTTTAGTACCTGGAAAATGCCTCTGGGGCGCTCATCTTTCCCGAACGGGAAATTCACAGCATCATTCACGGAAGGGATGTTCTCATCCAACCGCTCCGACTGCGCACCGGAAACTGCCACCCGGTGCTAGCGGTTCGGAAAAACATAGGACTCCAGCAGGTCGGCCCGCGCCCTCTCGTCCGAAACCATGACCTTCAACAAGTCGCTCACCGACATCATCCCGAGATACTTGCCGGCCTCCCCGACGATCAAAAGATGGTAGACCCCGTTTTGCTCCATCAGACGCAGACATTCGTCAAAGGTAACTTCCGGTGTGACCGTCAACAGGTCGGTGCTCATGATCTCCAACACCGTCATCCAGGCAGGACACTTGTTTTCCGCCGCCACCTTGTCCGACACGTCGCTCTGCGAAAGCACTCCCACCAGTTTTCCGGCAGAGTCCAGGATGCCCACCGAACGCACCTGCTTCTCGCGCAGGTACTTTGCGGCTTCCAGTACACTCAGGGATTCACGGATAGAAAATACTTCCTTGCGGGACCCGATCAGATCCGCAACTTTCATAGGACCCTCCGGGGGACAGAATTTCGCCCCATCCTAGGCTCCGATGCTTCGGATTGCAATGAAAAAATGAGCGTTTTCGGGTGGCGACGAATTCCGCTTTGGCACTCCGCGCGTTACGCCCGGACTCCGGCGCCGCGTACGATGTCGTATCTCTCGATCACCGCTGCCACGCCCATTCGTGATTCCCCTTCTTCCAGCCGCCGCTCCACGCGGACCACTTTTCCCTGGGCGCGGACAAACACGTCCGATCCATGCGTAATTTCACCGGGAAGCGTAAGGGTCAAATCCAGTTCACTGCCGGCTTCCAGGTCACGTTCGACCACAAAGTAAAGTCCTTTGGTCGAAATGTCGCGCGTTTTTCCTTCTTGGCGCATCACGAGCTTTTCCGCGGCCGATCGGATACTCACTGGCAATGTCAAATCATAACGTCGGGCCAGGCGGCGTTCCGTCATTAAAGACATCCTCAGCTCCGTCTATGGCTCTTGCTGCCGAACCATAACTCCGTAGAATGGAATAAAGCTAAACGCTCAAAAACCTAAAAAATCACTACTATAAAACTGGAGTCATCGCAAAATCTGGTCCCCAGCTGTTCTTGCGAAGGATCCGCACGATTCAAGTTTCAGAAGAAGACTCAAACCAACTTTTCGAGGAGCACGGAGTGAACGCGCACCAACACTTATCGGAGCGCTCACACGTCCGCAGCAATATCGAAAATTGGCACTAAGTCGGGAACCCCATCCCTGTCCAAGTCAACTATCGCGTTTGGAACAAACGGATTAGCACGTTGCGGAAGATACCTCGCCTGCCAGCAACTCGCAAGTTTTCTTTTTGGCGGCTGTGCCGGATGCAAATGGCGTCGTACTAGAGCCCAGTTAAGCCTCTTCTTTGGCCCCGACCGTCGCCGGCGCGGGAGCCGCGGAGCCGTTCGTGTTCGGCGAACTGCGGCGATTGCGTGGCGTATCCAGATTGAACTGCCGCATCTTATAGAGCAGCGCCTTATAGCTGATCCCCAGCATTTTCGCGGCGTCTTTCCGGCACCAGCGCGTTTTTTCCAAGGCATCCGCGATGGCTTCCATCTCCGCCTCATCTTTCAGGCCCCGCACGAGCGCTTTCAACCCCTGCTCGCGCGCAACGGGCACATCTTCTCTCGGCGAAGTTCGCACCCGCGTCGCCGACATCTCCACCAGCTCGCGCAGGCTGCCTTCGTCATCTTCCAGAATCACGTAGCGCTTCACGAAGTTCTCCAATTCGCGCAGGTTGCCCGGCCACGGATAGTTGACCGCCGCATCCAGCAGATGCTTCGAAGGAGGTTGCGCCACTTTGCCGAATTTCTCGCTGTACTTTTCCAGGAAATGCTTGAAGAGCAGCGGAATTTCCGATGTTCTTTCGCGCAACGGCGGCACATTGATGGAAAGCACGTTCAAGCGGTAGTACAAGTCTTCGCGAAACTTTCCGGTCTTCATCGCTTCATGGACGTCTACGTTCGTCGCCGCAAGGACGCGCACGTCCGTCTCGACCAGGTGTCTTCCGCCAAGCCGTGAATACTGGTGATCTTGCAATACGTGCAATAGCTTGGCCTGCAGATGTACGGACATCTCCGCGATCTCGTCCAGGAAGATCGTTCCCTTGTTCGCCAACTCAAACTTTCCGGGCTTCGAACGCACAGCCCCAGTGAACGCGCCTTGCTCGAACCCGAAGAGCTCCGATTCCAGCAATTCACCCGGAAGAGCCGCGCAATTCACTTTGACGAACGGCTGATTCCGCCGCTTGGACCGGAGATGAATCATCCGCGCGACTACTTCCTTGCCGACGCCGCTTTCACCACAGACAAAAACGGGTACATCCACCGGCGCGATTTGCAGAATCTGCTGCCGGATCCGCACCATCTGCGGACTCGCCGCCAGAAAGCTCAAATCCTCCGTCACCTGATCGCAGAAATCGCGCAGCGCCTGGTTTTCCTGGGTCAACTGCTTCTTCTGGCGCGACTTCAACATCGCCGCTTCCAGCTCCGTCTTCTCAAACGGCTTGGTCAGATAATCGTGCGCCCCCAGCCGGATGGCTTCCACCACGGTTCCCACTTCGTTCGAGCACGACAGCATGATCACGTTCAGGCTGCGGTCCAGATGCATCAATTCCTGGAGCGTCTCCAAGCCGCCCATCTCGGGCATAAGCACATCCAGGATGATGAAGTCGGGCCGCTCCCCGTCGTTGACGCGCCGGATGGCGTCTTTCCCATTGCTCACGGTCTCGACGTCAAAACCTTCCACTTCAAGCAGCGTCTGCAAATATTTTCGAATGCTTGGCTCGTCGTCGACCACCAGGATTTTTTCTTTTGCGGACATTTTTCTTCCCCTTTACCCCAAAGCTCCCCGAAACTCAGGTTTGGTCCATGGGCAGCAGAAACGCGAACGTGCTCCCCCGTTGAAATTCGCTTTCCACCCAAATCTTGCCCCGGTGCGCTTGAATCAATCGCTTGGCGATGGCCAGCCCCAGCCCCATTCCCGACGTGTTGCGATCCACGCGCACGAAGTCCTCAAAAATCTCCTGATGATGTTCCGGCTCAATTCCCGAGCCGGAGTCGGTCACGCTGACCTCCACGCTGTTGGGTCTCGGCAGCCGGAAGCGCCGGCGTTCTTCGATGGGCGCGACCTCTGCTACGCGTCTTTCCCAGAAGTGGGGCTTCGCCCGCAGCGTCACCGTGCCGCCCGTCGGCGTATGTTTCAGCGCGTTGTCCAGCAGGTTGGCCGCGGCCTGCTGCACCTTTTGATAATCGAATTTGAAGGTCGGAATCGAGGGATCGAGCTGGGCGTCGAGCTTGACGCCTTTTCTCTTGAATGCTTCCGACCAGCGGCCGGCCATTTCTTCGAGGCAATCTCTCAAGTCGTTTTCGCGCAATTGCAAAACCAGTTTGCCGCTTTCGAGCGCGGAGTAATTGAGGAACATGGACACCAGCCGAACCAGGCGCTCGCAACTCTCCTTGGATTCCTCCAAAATGTCCTTTTGTTTATCGGTAAGTTTCCCCAAGGAACTGGAAAGCAAAAGATCGTAGTACCCTTTGATCACCGCGAGAGGCGTCTTCAATTCATGAGCGGCCGACGCCAGAAAGACCGTCTTCTGCCGGTTGACCTCCTGCAGCTTTAAGTACGCGGCCAGCAAATTCCGATAGGTGATCTCGCGTTCCTGGAGTAACTCCTGAACCGTGGGCTGCGGCGCTCCGCTTTCATCCTTGGCCGTCCCCTCGTTGAGGAATTGGATGGCGATCCAATCGGATTCCGGAATCCACCGCAAGCGCACGTGAATACTTCCCGCGCCATTCTTCCCTGCCAAGTCAATTTCGTTTTCGCCGCTCTCGATTCTCCGCGAGATCTCCTGGGGCACAACGTTTAACACATCTTCAAAAATGTTTAGCGCAGCGACGTCCGATTTCCCCTGCTCTCCCAGGCATCTTTTGGCGCGAGCATTGGCCATCAAGACCCGGCCGTCCCGGCTCGCGACAACCACACCTTTGTCGAGGGTATCGAGGAGAGCTCGAATATTTTCTGCAGGAAAATTTATTCCACTCGACACAATCGTCCCCGTGTTCGCTGTGATGCCACTTCCCATGACTCGATTTAGGCTCCCCGTGAAAGTGGTAAATTTTTTCCCGTGGCTGTCTCATCCTTCCAGACCCACTCCGGCCTGTCAATGGTAAAAGCGTTCCATTTGCACATTTTGGGAAGTCGTCTACTCAATCCTTCCAAACTCTTCCTTGTCTGCCGAATTCCCATGAATCTGCATTCACTAACTCTTTTACGTTTAATGCTTTAGACAGTTTTGTGATTAACGCCACTGGCAAATAACCTGCTAGCAGTTGTACTAGTTCCTGGGTACTAACACTCGAACCTTATGGACTCGCCTGTCGATCAATTGAAGGAGGGCGTTCGCGTGGATTCGAAGCGGGCACGACGCTCCCCTCGAATCCGCCTGCAGGTTCCCGTTTTTCTGCGCGCATCGGACGCCTCCGGCACAGAGTTTATCGAGTTGACGCGAACGCTGAATATCAGCGCGACGGGGGCTTGTATCACCTCCACCCACTTGCTTCGGCCGGAACAATTGGTCCTGCTGACGATACCCGCGCCCTCCCCCGCCTCTTCCAGCCTGATTCCCAGTGAGACCCCACCCATTCAAGCCAAAGTGCGGCGCCAGGAGACCCTTGGGGACCAACGGCTCTTTGGGTTGGAATTCTTGCGGCCTCTTGAGTAATTTTCTGGACTGCCGTTCTCGCTGACCTGGGGAGAAAACTGCAGCCTTGGCACTCGGCTCGGGTGAATTCTCGAATGGCTCGCTTATCCTCTCTTTTTGTAATAGGATAGGCAACCAAAGAGAGTCTACTAGGGCAGCTCCATGTCCCCGCTGGGAAGCTCCAGATTGGCAACCAGCTTGCTCCCTATTCAGCTATCTCTGTTACTGTGCTTGCCCCAAACCCCGCGGGGATAGGCAGAATTGTGGGAAAACCCGGCTATGCCCAGCCCCGGTGCCCCTCAGGCTCCGAGACCGCCCCTGGAAGATGCCTATCTCGAGCTTCTGTTTGACACGCTCGAAAGCCTGGAACCTTCCGCACGCGCACAGTTTCTCCAGCGCTATTTTCGGGCCACAACGCAACTCGAGCTTCCGGAGATTCAGTGCGTCCGGTTGTGGGAAGAATTGCTGGTGCGCCGTCGCGAATTCTTTGAAGCCTTTGGCCGCGCCGCTTCCCTTCGCACCGTACTCATGGACGTGCTTGTCTCCGCCGAATTGGTTCGCGTTCCCGTCATCATTGAGTACGGCGAGCTGAAAAGAATCCAACGGAACGCGGTAACCGATCCGTTGACGGGCCTCTACAACCGGAGGCTCTTTGAGGAAACTTTCGAAAAAGAGCTGAATCGCGCGCGCCGCTACGGGCTGCCGCTCGGCATTGTGATCGTCGATTTGCACCGGTTCAAGGAAGTGAACGACCGCTATGGACATCCCCGCGGCGACGATGTCCTTCGCGCCGCCGCAACCACGCTGCAGCGGGCGCTGCGCACCTCAGACTCCGCTTTTCGCATTGGCGGTGATGAATTCGCGGTTCTCCTCCCGCAAACGGACGCGGCGCAGGCCATCGCTCTCAGCCGCCGCATCGAAGCCGTGTTTGCGGATACGCTGCGGCCGCTTCAATTGGCTTTTGCGGTCACCATGGATCACGGCGTCGCCACCTTTCCCCAAGACGGCGATCAAACCGACGAATTGATTCATGTCGCCGATGAACGGCTCTATCGCTCCAAACACGCCAATCACCAACGCATCTCGGAGCCCCCGCCCCCCGTGGAATCTTCCGTGACACCTCCCCCGGCGCCCATCCCGATTTCGACCGGACGCCCTCCTGAGGCCATGCCTACTGATTTTGCAGCTGCCACCTCCGCAGCGGCTGGGGCGCTATCGGAACAAGTTCCCCCGCAACCGCCCACTGCCCTCTACGCGGTTCAGCGCAAAGCAGAACGCGTATCCATGGCGGGCACGAACGCCTACGCCATCATCGGCGACCAGGGCCATCGCCGCGCGCGGGTCCTCGATCTGGGCTTCGGAGGCGTGGCTCTGGAATTCGAGCAGCAGGAAGAGCTTTCCGAAAGCATCCTGGCCATTCTTCACGTGCCCATCCTCCCGCCGGTTCGGGTTTACTTGCGGCCGGTCTGGTCGCGCCGCACCGTGGAAGGAACCTTCCGCTTCGGGTGCCACTTCGTATCCTGACAAACCTCCCGCCCATTCGCCTCGCCTGTCCCGCAGTACAGTTTCTCCTCCAGCAAATCCTGTCCCAGAACTGTACCGGGGACAGGTTGCTCCCCCTGTCCGTGAGGCGGTAACTTCAAATTTCCTAGCCTGAGGGGGCTCGCACCTGGGGTGTTCTCGCAACGCTCAAATTGTTTCTCGTTTCGTGCCTTTGGCGCGCTTGTCTTCGCGTTGAGCTTCTCTTTCTTCCTTGTCGGCTGCGCGACTGTCGGCCCCAAGGCCCCCCCGCCAGAGGGAGCGCTCTCCCTTTCCTCGACGAGTTTCAATTTCAATACCGTCGTCGTCGGCAAAACATCCACGCAAACTCTGACGCTCACAAACACCGGCAACGCTCCCATAACGTTGGAGTCGTTGACCCTGAAGAATCAGCAATTCCAGTTCACCGGCCCTTCGGTGCCGCGCACGATTCTTCCCAATCAAAGCGTCGCCTACACGGTCTCCTTCGTGCCCACGGCCT